>Ga0209916_1001635_pt1 | contig 16801 bp, 14 predicted proteins | sample ThiBio_1000_plan_FD_183956 | JGI IMG/M metagenome (GOLD analysis project Ga0209916, IMG submission 183956) | Wastewater bioreactor microbial communities from Cape Town, South Africa - Thiocy_solids_2 (SPAdes) | ecosystem: Engineered > Bioreactor > Thiocyanate-remediating > Anaerobic-Aerobic ... | reverse complement strand
CCGTTATCCACCTGCACGCTGGTGATGGGAAACGGCAGGCCGCGCAGTAGGTTCTCCAGGAACGCCTTGGCGTTGCGACTACTGCCGGTCGGGTACAAGCCCGCCTGAATCAGGCGCGTGACGGGATCCACTGCACTGAAGTGGTAACGCACCGCGCGTTCGCTTCGCTCCTGTAGCGTATCGATCTGCACCAGCTCACCCGGCTGGGTGGGGCGCATGCCTTGGCGTTTACGTTGCGCGTGAGCGCGCTTGGCGGCCAGCTGCCGTTTGCGGGCTGAGGGGTTGAGGTAACTTGTGATAGTTCAGATTTGGTCTGACAGTCGTTGGTTGCTGTCCGGCACCCCGGGTGTCAGGTACTGCAAGTCCAACTCCTTCTCCTTCGCCAGCGGCTTGGCGTCCTCGAACGTCGCCATGGGCGTCTTGCCGTAACAGTAGCGCCCCGAGTGCAGGCGCTCGGTGTTGAAGTACTGCAACCAAGCGTCCAGGTCCGCCTGCAGCTCCTCCAGGCTGGTGTAGAGCTTCTTACGCTGAAGTTCCAAGCGATCACTGCAACCTAACTGATCCGCTCTCGCGTGCCTGACGATGGTGCGGGTGGGCGTACCGGTCGCTTCCTGTGTACTATGTTCCCATGTAATGCGCGCTGCTAGTGCTGTTTGCATGCTGTGTGGTGTGGTATTGTGGCCCATGCACGTTGACATCGTCCCCAACCGCACCTCCCGGCCGGCGATCCTCTTGCGGGAGGCGTGGCGCGAGGATGGCAAGGTCAGGAAGCGCACCGTGGCGAACCTGACGGGCGTCATCAGCGAGGAGCAGGCGCTGGTGCTGCGGCGGGTGTTGAAGGGCGAGACGCTGGTGGCGCCCCAGGACGCCTTCAAGGTCACGGATTCCTTGCCGCATGGTCACGTCAAGGCGGTGCTTTCGGCCATGAGGCGCTTGGGGGTGGAGAGCCTGTTGGCGTCGAGGCCCAGCAGGGAGCGCTCGCTGGTAACGGCGCTGGTGGCGTTCCGGGTGCTCAACCCGAAAAGCAAGCTGGCGACGACCAGGGCGTGGCACGACACCACGCTGGCGGCCGAACTGGGGGTGCAGGATGCCGACGAGCACGCCGTGTATCACGCCATGGACTGGCTGGTGGCGCGCCAGGAGCGCATAGAGGGCAAGCTGGCGGCTAGGCACCTGGGCGAGGGTGCGCGGGTGATGTTCGACCTGAGCTCGACGTACGTGGAGGGCGAGAAGTGCCGCCTGGCTAAGTTCGGCTACGACCGGGATAAGAAGCGTGGCAAGCGGCAGATCAACTTCGGTCTCCTGACCGACGCCGTCGGCCGGCCGGTGGCCTTGTCGGTGTTCCCGGGCAACACGGGCGACCCGAGCACGCTATTGCCGCAGGTGGTGAAGCTCAGGGAGCGCTTCGGGCTTTCGTCGTTCACGCTGGTTGGTGATAGGGGCATGATCACGGGCAAGCAGATCGAGCGGTTCCAGGCGGTCGGCGGCATCGACTGGATCACCGCCTTGAAGAGCCAGTCCCTGCGGAAGCTGGTGGTGGACGGCACCATCCAACCCAGCCTGTTCGACGAGCAGAACCTGGCGGAGGTCTCTCACGCCGACTACCCGGGCGAGCGGCTCATCGCCTGCCGTAACCCGGTGCTGGGCCGCCTGCGGGCGCATAAGCGCCAGGAGCTGCTGGCCGCCACCAGCAGGAAGCTGGAGCGCGTAGTGAAGAGCGTACGAAGCGGCCGCCTGAAGGGCAAAGCCAAGATCGGCCTTAGGGTCGGGGAGAAACTCGGGAAGCACCGCATGGGCAAGCACTTCCAGCTCACCATTCAGGACGACGCGCTCGCTTTCGAGGTCGATCAGGAGAGCGTCGCGAACGAGGCCGCCATGGACGGCATCTACGTCATCCGCACCAGCCTGCCAGAAGAGAAGTTCGGCGCCGCGGAGGCGGTGCGGGCGTACAAGGACCTGAGCGAGGTGGAGCAGGCGTTCCGCACCCACAAGAGCATAGACCTGCAGGTCAGGCCCATCCACCACCACCTGAGCGACAGAGTTAAGGCGCACCTGTTCATCTGCATGCTCGCCTACTACGTCAGGTGGCACATGGAGCGCGCCTGGGCAAGCCTCACCTTCCGGGATGAGGAGGCCAACCAGGAGCGCGATCCGGTGGCGCCCGCGAAGAGATCGGCCGCCGCCACGACTAAGGCGCAGACGAACAGCCTGCCCGACGGCTCGCCCGCCCGCACCTTCAAGGGCTTATTGGAGCACCTGGCGACCATCACCCTGAACACCTGCATTCACCCAGCCACGGGCGTGACGTTCCCCATGACCACCAGCCCCAACCCCACCCAGCAGAAGGCGCTCGACCTGCTGAAGAACATCAACTTGTAGACAGAACGCCGCACCCCGCGCAGCCCGCACTTCGCGTGCAGGACGGGGGAACTACGCTTCCACCATGCGGAACTTCAGCTTACGGAACGCGATCGAGTAGAACTCGTCCTTCACCGTCTTGTGGAAGCGCTCGCAGATGCCGTTGGATTGCGGGCGCTTAACGCGCGTGCGGGTGTGGTCGATGTCCTCCACCGCCAAGTAGAGCTGGTACTCGTGGCGCTCCCGCGCGCCGCAGTACTCCGTGCCCCTGTCGGTCAGGATCCTGAGCAGGCGCACGTCCTGCTCCTCGAAGAACGGGATGACCCGGTCGTTCAAGAGCTCGGCGGCCACCAGCGCGTTGCGGCGGTCGTACACCTTGGCGAACGCCACGCGGCTGTAGGTGTCGATGAACGTCTGCTGGTAGATGCGCCCCACGCCCATGATGGTGCCCACGTAGTACGTGTCCTGCGCCCCCAGGTAACCGGGGTGCTCGGTCTCGATCTCGCCGTACGCCTCCTGCTCCTCCTTGGCTTTCTCCAACGCCGCCACCTGCGCCTATGTCACGATCAGGCCATCCTGCGCCACCTTGGCCGACAGCGCCTGCAACCTGAGCTTCATGGTGCCGAGATCGTTGCGCACCCACACCGAGCGCACGCCCGAGGGCGACACGTGCAGGCCCCCCCCCTTGGCGAGCTCGTTAGCGGCGCGCACCGGCCCCCACGCCGGCTGCGCGATGGCGAGCTCCAAAGCCGCCGCCTCGATCTCGGGCGCCACGCGGTTCTTCAATACCGGCTTGCGGCGGCTGATCTCCTGCAGCGCCGCCTCGCCGCCGGTGTCATAAAGCTCCTTGAAACGGTAGAAGCCATCGCGCGAGTAGCCCATCACGCGACACGCCTCGCTGACGTTCCCCAGCATCTCCGCTAAGCGCAGCACACCCAGCTTGTTCTTGATGACCTTCTGATCCGTCGTCATCACCAACCTCCACATCAACTAGAGATCGATGACTGTCAGATTAAGTCCCAACCATCACAGATAACGTGATTCACCCCCTGAAGCCGTTCTTGAATCGTGGCGTTCACGTCGGCAGGGCGGTCCACACCTCTTCCAGCAGGTAACCCAGCACGCGCTTGTTGATGGTGTTCACGGCCGACTCCACCGCCGCCTTATCGAGCGGGCGCCTGACGCGGGCGGACAGGATGGCGGCGCCGTAATGACCGGCTAACTGCCGGTAACCTTCATTCACGAACCTAGCCGCGTCGCCGCGCCTTTTGCGGTGCGTGGCGGTGAGAGCGTTATCTGGCACGACGAGCTGCGGTACGCCACCGAAGTACTCGAACGCCGCAACGTGCCCATCCAGCCAAGCGCTCATTCGCATGCTGGCGTAAGCGCGCACGAAGGTGACCCCGAGAACGGCAGCACCGCCACGAACAAGTACGCCTTCACGCTCGCGCTGGTCATAGCGTCCACCACGGGGATGGTGTCGCCCGCCCAATCCACGAACACGACGCGACCCGGCTCGTGACGCAACGGCGCCACCAGGTCATGCTTCAGGGCATACTCGTTGAACAGATCACGGTACTGCGAGTAGGCGTACTTCCGCAGCCCCGACCCCGGGCCGCCGCTCGCCTACGAGCGCCACGCCTGCAGCAGCGTGAAGTGCGGATTGCGTTGCAGGCTCGCCACCACCTTCGCGAAATCGGGCGGGTCGCAATCGGCGCTCACGCGACAGCGGCCATCCGGGAAGTAGGCCATCAGCTCCGCCTCCGACAGGCTCGAGAGCCGCTCAGCGGTGAGCCCCCGCTCCACGATTGCCCGCCTGGCCGTGGCCACCTCGCGCTGCGAGCAGCCCACCGCGCCGGCCACCGACCGGTAACTATGACCCTGAAGTAGCAGTCCCACGATTCGCCTGTAATCCGCCATGCCAACCTCCAAGAAGAAGGCGGCGCTAACGCGCCGCCCGCACAGCAGACCACGAGCCCCAAACACCGCTACCAGGTAGCCGGACTGGCGCTACCGACTCGGACTACTTGCCATTCAGGGTCAGGGCGTCACCGTGGACAAGGTTCACAGCGAGCACGTGCGCAGCGGCCCGGTACGCCTCGTCATCGGGCCCTTGGCCCAGCTCCTCGGCAAAGATGTCCAGGAGGTCCGCTCGACACTCGCCGATGTTGTCTGCCAACAACTCGATCCCGTAGATGCACATGAGGCCGAGCAGCCCGTAGTTCGTGCGCTCGAACCGCGACGCGCCATACTTGAGTTCTACCGCTGCAAGCTTCCGCCGCAGGACGTGCACGAGGAAGTTTCCACTACCACAAATGGGTTCCAGGAGCCGCGAGTCGATACGCTCGGTCTCGTGGTTGACTAGGTCGAGTCGATGCTCGACCTAGTCAAGGCGGAGTGAAGACCTCCACATGGTCCTAGACTTGCCTGGGTTCATTCGCGGTCTCAATGGGCAGCATAACTCTAGCTGCGGGCGGCTCTCGTGCTGGGCCCAATGTCGAAGCAGCGTACGACAGCCTCTCCCGTGGCCGTGATGGCCTGGTCGTTTATCCTAGTTGACGTCGCTGTATTCGTGGCCATCCCACTTCAGAACCGTGTTCTGGTTACATACGAAGTCAGAATAACCGTTTGTGCGCGTGTCGAGCTGACCGACCCTGGTACAGATTAGGTGGCCCAGCGGAACTGGGGTGCCGTCCGCCAGGATTACATCACAAATCACCCCGGCCCTCACAACACCGCACTCGAGCAGCTCCGGGACGCCGTCGCCATCGATGTCGACGCGAGCCGTAGGATCGTCATCTTCGATGCGGACTTCAACGACTGCCGTGATGGCGGCCTTGTCGCGGTCCGATATCACCGTCAGCTTCCCTCTTTCATAGGTGAACTCGCGATAGGAATCGAAGTAAGTGGCGCGGAATCGCCCATCGCTGAACTCAACTTGATTGGGATTGTCTGGAACTTCGACAGTCACGGTCGAGTAATCCGTGTAGATGCTTGTGATGTAACTCGAAGGCACGCAGCAATTACCCATCGTTCCTTGTGAGAAGAGCACATCCTCTAGCCCGTCCCCATCGAAGTCCGCGACCAATGCTATGGCCAGAAGTTCGTACTCACCGGCCCTACCGATCTCAAACGTATGCCCATTCAGCTTCGCGTACAGCGCCTTGGGTCCCGAGTCGTCTGAAGTCCAATACTTTACGGTCGGCGTGCTTCCATAGGTCCCAAACGGCGAGGTCGACGTGCCACCCTGCTCTGGGGAGTTCCAGAATATCAATTTGACGATGTTACGTTGCGCCGCGAAGCTCTCGCCAATGAGCACACTCACGACAACGTCGCCGACGAACCCCCAACGAGATGCGTTCATGAAGTAAGTTCGTTCAAATGTGTCAAAGGGCAAGTCATCGCCAGCGGCTCGCCTGGCACGAGTGGGCGACGCCCAGGAATCAACAGAAGTGGACTGCGCCGCGGCTGCAGCATCGGCCACGGGGTTGGGAGCGAAGACGTCTTCCCATTCAGCACCTTGGTCCCAGGCCGCTTTGAACTCCGCGAAGCTCTGAAAGGCGTGGGTGAAGCAGTACATGTAGTTGTCCTGCTTCCGCATGAGTCGTTCCACGTCCCCACAATCGACCGGGTTCATCATCAGCCGGTGGGCGATGCTATTTGCAAAGTCGCGTGTTACCACCTCCCCACCTGCCGCGAAACACGGAACGAGGCTCGTCAGAATGAAGAGGTTCAACCCTATTGCTCGAAGCCTCATTCGTGTAACCCTCCACCAAGTAATCGTGAGCGGTAGCATACTTCGGCAACGTATATTAAGCTGCGCGACAAGCAGATGTGAAGTCCGCGCGTCCGACGAGAGACCGAGGCGGCGTAGGGCGACTCATGGCAATCCCATGACTTCCGGGGGCCGTTCCACTGTGTCCTCGGGAACCAAGGACCGAGGAAGTTGGCGAAGCATATTGTGAGGACTGCCGGTGTGCTTGTTGGCCTGATGGCCCTAGTGGTCTGCAACGATAATCAGGCTGAGTAGGCGACCCTGCACAATCGACTCGGCACACTCGAGACGCAGAATGCGAGCCTGAGTGCGCAGAACCAGGTCCTCACGGACCAGGTCAGCTCGTTGGAAAAGCAAGTGCGCGATCAGGCTCAGCAGATTGACAAGTTGAGTGCTACCGAAGCCAACCTCTGGGCTGTAGCACAAGAGGCACTGCGGGCAGGTGACAGCGCCACTGCAACGAAACACTTGACGAGCTTGGTGAGCCGCTATCCTGGTGGGGAACACGCCGAGGAAGCCCGCGGGCGAGTCGCATCACTCCGCGATGAGGCGGCGGGTAGCCTCGTCGGCGAAGCCAGTTGGTACGCCAATAATGGTCAATTGTCGAACGCCGAGCAGCTCTACCAGCGCGTTCTCACCGAATACCCGGGCACACAAGCCGCCAACAGCGCTCGCATAGGGCTGCTCAACCTTAAGTCTCTGAAGGATCAGGAAACGGCGCTCAGGGCCGGGTTTCTTGCGGAGGACGTCAGAACCTACAGGACTAGCGAAAGCAACTTCGGTGGACCCGCACTGGTCGTCCCCGAGGTCAGGTTGAAGGTACGCTCTTCTAGTGGCTCGGAGATCAGCTACTTGGACCTGAAGGCCGTTTACCAAGTAGAGGAAGACGGTCAACTTGAGCAACTCGGCGACGGCACCTTCTACGTCGTATCCGTAACGGACCCGCCTTTGAAGTCCGGCGTCCGGAAGGAGGTGATTCTGACGAGCACTACAGGCTTCGTAGACCGCGGAACCAGCGCATTACGCTTCCCAACTGGTGACGCACCGACCACCCATGCTGACTTGTACTACAAGACAGACTATTTGACCGATTGGGTCGAGTTCATGACGGTGGACAGCTGGACGCGCTGGAGCAGGCGCTGCACGCGCGGGAGCGGGACCGGCGGTTGAAAGTGCACAGCGACCGCGGCTCGCAATATCTGTCGATTAGCTACACGGAGAGGCTCGCTCAGGCCGGCGTCGCCGCCTCGGTTGGCAGTAGGGGCGATAGCTATGACAACGCGCTGGCTGAGACGATCATCGGGCTCTACAAGGCGGAGGTAATTCACCACCTGGGTCCGTGGCGAGGCGCTGCCGACGTGGAGATCGCCACCTTGGAGTGGGTGCACTGGTTCAATCACCAGCGGCTGCTGGAACCGATCGGCGACATGCCTCCGGCCGAGTTCGAGCAGATGCACTATCACCAGCAGGGACACGCGGCTGCCTGACTCAAGCAAACTCGCCTCCGGAAAAAGCAGGGCGGGTCACCTCGCCATGTGGCAACGAATGGCCAATTGGGAACAATAAGAACAAATGGGGAGGCACCGAGGAGCGTTTTCCGTCCCGAGTCGGAAGCGGCCAGATGACTGCACTCATCTCGTCCACTAGCGGGGACGCAGCTCTGAAAGGTTCCGCCAGTTCGTCGAGCTAAGCAGGTACGATAGGACTAGCGGTCGAGTTTGCGGCAATAGTATACGGAGAGTTTTCGGGGGGATAGCACATGGAATTTCCGCGCGGTTCTGAGTGGCGCAAGTGGGACCTACACGTACATGCGCCGGGAACAAAGCTCGCAGATGCCTATGCAAAGCACGATGGGGGCCCTGACTGGGATCGATTCTGCCAGATCATCCACGACTCAGATGTAGCGGGCATCGGAATCACCGACTACTTCTCATTTGATGGATTCTTCGCGTTCAAGGCCGCTTACGAGTCTCGCTACCCGGATGACAAGAGCAAGGTCTTCTTCCCGAATCTCGAGCTACGCCTAAACGAGGTGCTCAATGACCTCGGACAGAACGTCAACATACATCTGATTCTACGACCGGATCTTAGCCAAGCCGATGCCAATAGGCTATTGTCAGACCTCAAGACCGAGGTAACCGCCGGGAAGTCGAATCGGCCCGTATCCTGCGCCGATCTAAAGTCAGTAGAACAGTTCGAAAGTGCTACCGTCTCACGCGATGGCTTGATGAATGCGCTGAGGCAGACGTTCGGTTCCGCTTCCCCAATCGAGGAGTTCGCGCTCGTAGTCGCGTCAGCCAAAGGCGATGGGATTCGGCCCGGCGGGAGAGGTAGTAAGAAGCGCAAGAACGCTCTAGTAGACGAGATTGACAAGGTGTCAAGCGCCTTCTTCGCTGGTCCAAGTTCGAAGAAGCACTTTCTCGACACCGGCAGGCTCGACTCCCAGGAGAAGGTGGCGTCCAAACCAGTGTTCGACGGCTGTGATGCACACAGTTTTGACGACCTCGAGGGCCGACTTGGTAGACACAATACCGAGAAGAATCCCGTTCACCACACGACCTGGGTCAAGGCCGACTTGACCTACGAGGGGCTACTTCAGACGTTGGTGGAGCCAGAGCACCGGGTTGCGATTCAAGCGACGGAGCCGGACTCCAAGGAGCCCTATCAGTACATCTCTAGAATCACCTTCTCGGGCACGAACGACTTTCCCACCGAAGTCGTATTCAACAGGAATTTGAACTCGATAATTGGGAGTCGGTCATCTGGCAAATCGGCGCTGCTGGCATATGTAGCGCATGCGGTAGATCCGGACATGACCGTTCGGCAACAAGTTGACGCGTCCGGATTGTTAGCAACTGACGTCGGTCCCGCACCGGGCAAAACCTGGGCCGATGTAGAAGACGTGGATCGGTCTTTGGAATGGGGGTCACCAGCCGCTGAGGGCGGGAAGATCATCTACATTCCGCAAAACTCTCTTTTCGCCATAAGCGAACACCCTGAAAAGATCAATTCAAAGATAGAGCCGTCATTGTTCCGGGCTTTTCCGATGCTAAAGTCAGCCTACGACCAGGCTCAGGATGGGTTGTCATCCATATACAAGGACATCGACACATCGGTAGACAAGTGGTTCGCTTTGTCCGACGAGATAGACCGAAAACTATCGGAGGCCCAGGCAATTGGGGACCGCAAGGCCATTGCTGCTGAGCGGGACGAGCTTCAAGTAAAGATTGACGACCTGAGGGCCAAGGCCCAGTTCAGCGCCGATGAGATCCGCAAGCACGAAGATGTGTCCCTTTCGCTTCGCCAGATGAGCCAGCGTTCGGAGGATTTGCGCGCGAACATTGCCAAGCTCTCACAGTACGCGATTCTGGACGAGGGCCAAACAGCGGCCCGTCCGATTCAGAATCGGGTGCAGGTGGCAATCGACGTGACCCCATCGGCGTCCCATGTTCCCCGTGAGGTGGCAGTCCGGATAGACCAACTGCGCACGTCGGTTGTTGACGACCTTAAGGTCAAGGTCGAGCAGGAACTTACAGGCGCGCTGCTATTAGATGTCACAGAGCAACTTCAGTTGGCAAGCGAGATCGAAGGGATAAAAGCTGCGAACTCAGAGCTCTTCGCCAAGCACGAGGCAAATGCAGAACTCGCCACAATCGTCGCGAGCCACACTAAGCAGGCCCAAGCGCTTGACCAAATCGCTCGGTTGGATTCTGACCGCTCAAAGTTGGAGTCGGCTCGCGCGGTCCAAGAAGCAAAGGTCGTTGAATCGATTAAGCAGCGAGCAGAAGTACTCGACCAACTCAAGAAGTCGTTCGAGTTGGCGCAACCTTCGCTGGACGGAATGGCATTCGGAGTCGAGATTGGGTTCGACGCAGAAGCGATTGAGAAAGCGTCGGCGGCCTTCGACCGGAGGCGGGTTAGTGCATACCTTCCAAGTCGCGGTGACAGCATAAAGGTCGAGATTGCCCTAGGCGAGTCAACAGACTTCCTGCACGCCATCAGGAGCGAGACTTTGTCGTTGAATACAGGCAACTCGAAGCAGAAGACGGCAAAGTATGTATTGACCTTGGAACCGGAAGTCCGCTTTACGGCGGTCCTCGAAGGCGATCGAATAGGTGGCTTCAGTCGGTCAACTATGACGCAAGGAAAGCAGGCCCTGTTCGCACTTACACTAATACTGAACGAGTCACAAGAACCTTGGCCACTCCTAATCGATCAGCCAGAGGACGACCTGGATAGTCGATCCATCTATGAAGCCATTGTGCCGTACCTGGTAACACGCAAATGCGAGAGACAAATCATTATGGTCAGCCACGACGCGAATCTGGTGGTTGGGGCAGATTCAGAAGAGGTCATTGTCGCCAATCGACACGGTGCAGACCGGCCGAATAAGGACGACCGAACCTTCGAGTATCTGTCGGGATCTCTGGAACACAGTCAAACGAGAAATGAAAAGAGTAGAACGATCCTTGGCCGCTGCGGAATACGCGAGCATGCGTGCGAAATCCTCGACGGTGGAGAGTTAGCGTTCCAGAAACGCAAGGATAAATACAAGATCTAGCTTGAGGTGGACACGCACACTAGCTCGAGTATGTTGGCTCGAGGCGCAAGTAGGGCGGTGGCCAAGCCCGCCCTCTCGGGCTTAGGGAAGCGTTCGGCATGCTATGGGCTGCCACCGCGAACCTGTCCTGTAGTCCCTGGCTATGGCTCCCAGGTAGCCAAGCTGCTCGCGAAGGACGATTTCGACCTCCGTGTCTCAATTAGTACTTCGTTACGTTGCCCGTCGGTCCAATGTCTCCAACAATTCGCGCGCCAAGAGCGCTACCTGCTGGGACATTATTTGGGGTTCTCCAACTCCAGTCTCCGCGCGGCCGGCCATCATGGAGCCAACCGCCGTCGGACCAAAGGCAAATAGCCACTCCAAATAGTCAAGCGCCGTGATAGCCACATCCTTACTTACCTAATCTTCGAGAAGCCTCTGATACCTCTGTTCTAGCTGATGTGTGTCGGTGCCCTACAGTATGCGAAATACATCGTGAGCATCTTTGTCAATGAGTCGATTCGGCGAATTGTCCGCGCGCTCACCAAGTTTGAACAGTTTGGATACGAGCAACGCAGCCGGATCTGCAACTCTTACGCGAATCTCTCGGCGGTCGCTGGGGTCCAACGCCCCCACCGTTCAGCTAGTCTGAAGTTCCAAGCGATCACTGCAACCTAACTGATCCGCTCTCGCGTGCCTGACGATGGTGCGGGTGGGCGTACCGGTCGCTTCCTGTGTACTATGTTCCCATGTAATGCGCGCTGCTAGTGCTGTTTGCATGCTGTGTGGTGTGGTATTGTGGCCCATGCACGTTGACATCGTCCCCAACCGCACCTCCCGGCCGGCGATCCTCTTGCGGGAGGCGTGGCGCGAGGATGGCAAGGTCAGGAAGCGCACCGTGGCGAACCTGACGGGCGTCATCAGCGAGGAGCAGGCGCTGGTGCTGCGGCGGGTGTTGAAGGGCGAGACGCTGGTGGCGCCCCAGGACGCCTTCAAGGTCACGGATTCCTTGCCGCATGGTCACGTCAAGGCGGTGCTTTCGGCCATGAGGCGCTTGGGGGTGGAGAGCCTGTTGGCGTCGAGGCCCAGCAGGGAGCGCTCGCTGGTAACGGCGCTGGTGGCGTTCCGGGTGCTCAACCCGAAAAGCAAGCTGGCGACGACCAGGGCGTGGCACGACACCACGCTGGCGGCCGAACTGGGGGTGCAGGATGCCGACGAGCACGCCGTGTATCACGCCATGGACTGGCTGGTGGCGCGCCAGGAGCGCATAGAGGGCAAGCTGGCGGCTAGGCACCTGGGCGAGGGTGCGCGGGTGATGTTCGACCTGAGCTCGACGTACGTGGAGGGCGAGAAGTGCCGCCTGGCTAAGTTCGGCTACGACCGGGATAAGAAGCGTGGCAAGCGGCAGATCAACTTCGGTCTCCTGACCGACGCCGTCGGCCGGCCGGTGGCCTTGTCGGTGTTCCCGGGCAACACGGGCGACCCGAGCACGCTATTGCCGCAGGTGGTGAAGCTCAGGGAGCGCTTCGGGCTTTCGTCGTTCACGCTGGTTGGTGATAGGGGCATGATCACGGGCAAGCAGATCGAGCGGTTCCAGGCGGTCGGCGGCATCGACTGGATCACCGCCTTGAAGAGCCAGTCCCTGCGGAAGCTGGTGGTGGACGGCACCATCCAACCCAGCCTGTTCGACGAGCAGAACCTGGCGGAGGTCTCTCACGCCGACTACCCGGGCGAGCGGCTCATCGCCTGCCGTAACCCGGTGCTGGGCCGCCTGCGGGCGCATAAGCGCCAGGAGCTGCTGGCCGCCACCAGCAGGAAGCTGGAGCGCGTAGTGAAGAGCGTACGAAGCGGCCGCCTGAAGGGCAAAGCCAAGATCGGCCTTAGGGTCGGGGAGAAACTCGGGAAGCACCGCATGGGCAAGCACTTCCAGCTCACCATTCAGGACGACGCGCTCGCTTTCGAGGTCGATCAGGAGAGCGTCGCGAACGAGGCCGCCATGGACGGCATCTACGTCATCCGCACCAGCCTGCCAGAAGAGAAGTTCGGCGCCGCGGAGGCGGTGCGGGCGTACAAGGACCTGAGCGAGGTGGAGCAGGCGTTCCGCACCCACAAGAGCATAGACCTGCAGGTCAGGCCCATCCACCACCACCTGAGCGACAGAGTTAAGGCGCACCTGTTCATCTGCATGCTCGCCTACTACGTCAGGTGGCACATGGAGCGCGCCTGGGCAAGCCTCACCTTCCGGGATGAGGAGGCCAACCAGGAGCGCGATCCGGTGGCGCCCGCGAAGAGATCGGCCGCCGCCACGACTAAGGCGCAGACGAACAGCCTGCCCGACGGCTCGCCCGCCCGCACCTTCAAGGGCTTATTGGAGCACCTGGCGACCATCACCCTGAACACCTGCATTCACCCAGCCACGGGCGTGACGTTCCCCATGACCACCAGCCCCAACCCCACCCAGCAGAAGGCGCTCGACCTGCTGAAGAACATCAACTTGTAGACAGAACGCCGCACCCCGCGCAGCCCGCACTTCGCGTGCAGGACGGGGGAACTACGCTTCCACCATGCGGAACTTCAGGCTAGTCATTGTCGACTTGCGCACCCTCAAGGCCGTGGGCTCTACGAGTGGCCTTGTTTTCATGGGGCGGAATACGAGCACCTCGCCTACCGGAAGCGCCTGCGAAAGCCTCAGCGACGATGAGATCTACTTCGCTACCGTCCTCACGGTACCACAGGCCGGGCTGTTGCCATTCCTTGTCGAGGGAGAACCAAGCTTGTTGCATCGCCTTAGCTCGTAGACCTAGGTATCGCTTGACACTGAGCGAGTACGAGGCGCTGCTTAGGAGCCGACCATGAGCCATTCACCTCGAACGAGATCCAGCAGATGGCGCCGGATTTGCAGGCTAACATCAATGTGTAGATACCCAGCCGCATACTTGCACGCCAGCACTTTGCGTGCTGGACGAGAGAACCACAACGGCAACAATCGGAACTTCAGCTTAAGATGCGATAGAAGGTTCCCTAATCGCAGTTACTCATCAACCACGTTCAGCGCCCATTGCGTCCAACTTCTAACCGTTGCAGCTCTCCGCAGAAGGGTCGTCCCGCCCAACGGCAAGCCCGCTTGTATTGATTCCGAGGATATCCGGTCTGCGATGGCTTCTGCCTGCGGTAGCTGCCCCTGATTTGCGATTGCGTATTCCAAGGCGAACCTGAAGACCGACAAAGCTGCAAGCCTCTCCAACACGAGCTTGTGTCGGAACTTGCGTGGGGCGGTGCTGAAGACATGCCCTACTTCGGTAAGTCGCCGCTCCGTCCCCGAGCGCTCAAGTAGACCTAAGTAGCGGGCTGCCGTAGGGTAATACACTGCTTGCCGCGAAGCAAAACCGTAGCGTTCCATGATTTCGTTAGTATCTGTTACGCCCGCAGCGGTTGCATCGACAACATCAAGCACTTTGGCCATGTCGTCCGCCTGTGGGAAGGTTACGCCTTCAGGGGCAAGTCCGGGCCGCGTGTTTGCCAATATCTCGTGGAGGTCAATACGGAACTCTTGGTCGTCCAATACGTAGTCCGCAGCTTTCGTGAGTACGAGCCCGCCATAGTAATCAGCCGGGGAGAAGTCATAAAGCCGAAGCGATGTGACGCGGTCAGAGTACGTGATGAAAACGGCACGTGCTGGCTTGGCGGGGAGACGTTCCTGCCACATGCGAACCGGATAATAGAGTTGTCGAATATGGAAATCGTCTCGCTTACCGAGCTTAGCCTCGACTAAATTGAGACTAGTCCCTTCGTAGCCTGCATCAACCTCAACTTGTACGCCGGACACATGCACGAGTTCGATTCCGAACGAGGTTTGAAACCTGAATTCAAAATCCGGTGAACGTAGCCGGCCGCGAACGGTCAGGTACTGTTCAGGCTCCTCAAGAAATTCATTCAGCAAACCGGACGAGTAGGTCATGTCAAGCAATTGGCTTTCAGAGCTTGGCCCGCTCTTCCATGGAAGACTTGTGAGCTTCTTTGCCGAGTCAGGCAGGGTCCACAAGTCGGACGTTGGTAAGTCTTCCACCTCGTGATAACCGTCTCCCGGTAGAATCACGTACTCGCCGTTTCTTACGGGCAATATGGTTGCATTGCTTAGGGTTGGGGGCCTTTGGATTCGCGAGTCAAACTTGGTCATTAGACGCGGCTCGCGCTTCGTAACTGCCTTGATGGTCTCGGCAGAGATAGCGACACTCTCGCCATCGGCAAGCCGGTTTTGTAGACTCAAGTGAGAATCCAGAAGCTTCCAGGCAGCGTTAGTCATTGACAAGAGTTGATCTTAGCCTGTTTGCCGCTCCATGTATCTCGACAACATACCTACAGGCGTAACGTCGCGAGCATCTCGAATGCTGGGGTCCTATCTCCATTGCACGAGATTCTCCTCGGCGCGCTCAGTGTGTTCACCTCGAACCCCAGGCTGGCGTATAAGTCGAGTATTCGCTGTGTAGCCTGGTTTGAAGCTATAACTGGAACTCGGAGATTTGCCAGCCACTTGGCAAGCTCGACCTGGTCATTCCAGCCGAACGGGCTCTTGCTGTATGCGGTAAATTCGACGTCATACGGTGGGTCTGCGTATACCATGTCACCTTGCTCGATCTCGATCTCGCTGTAATCCGATGCGGTGAACTTCCAGTCCTGTATGACCGGTTGGAGATCGAGAAAATCACTCACGTAGTTTATTCGCTTATACCTTCCGTAGGGAACATTGAATAGGCCGCCTCTGTTGAACCTGCAAAGGCCGTTATAGCCAGTTCGGTTCAGATAATAAAAGAGCTCTGCGGATTCCTTTGAGGCGGCGCCGCCAGATTTAATGAGCGCATTGAACCGACCACGAGCTGAGTAGTAGTATTCAGGACTGTTTTCGAAATCTAGTTCGATAATCAGGCCAACTTGAATCCATTTGTAGAAATTTATTAGATGCTCGTTTACGTCGTTGAGAAGGGCATTCTTTGGGCCGAGGCCAAGGGAGACAGCCAAGCCTCCTACGAACGGTTCAACCAACCGTTTATCGCTGTGCACGGACCATGAGCGCTCTAAAGTCTGAACGAGCCAACGCTTTCCGCCAGCCCATTTGAGGGGTGGTGATGGGCGAGGAATCTCGAGTGTAGGTACTAGCGTCGCCACGCAGTGACCGTATCACGGACCCGACTACTGGACGGATTCGGCCTAGGCAGTTGTCAATTGGAGCTAGGCTTACCTGATCTGCGGATTCTGAAGCCTCACGTCGATGCCTCCAAGTGGGCACGCGTTCATCGTGTTGGTCCTCAATTGCTCGCCAATTCCATAGGGCGTCCAAGTTGGTGCGTTGTCAGCCAGGCGGCTGGCTGCGATGCTCGGCACCAGCCCAGGCCGACGGCCCCACCAACGGTACATACTTTCGCCTTGTGAACCTCAGTGTGCGGTGGCAGAAGCCGCGTAGCTCCCCGCAGTTGAATGACACAGGGCGGATGGGTTCGTATCGCGGTGGAACTGGTTGGCGTAATCCTTGAGCGTCTTTAGCTCCTCAAGGTCCTCGGCAGAGGGTGCGGGCTCGCCGCTGGTCAGCGCGTACTCGCAGGTGCTGATGAATCTCCCGATGAGTGTGCCTGGTGGGCAGAAGCGGGCGTAGGCAATGCGCACGAACTTCTCCAGGATGTGCCTGAGGGCGGCTGCTACTTCTCTTTCCGGTGCGGAACTGCCGCCCCGAATGAAGCTGTCGACCAGCGCGTAACGCCTGTCGTGTCCGGTTACCAGGTCGTCGTTCACGTCCCACGGAGCGAAGGCCGAGCCGTGGTCCAGGTGCGTGCGTTGGCAGGCGGATCGCCACGGCTTCGGTGCCTCCTCCCACAGCGCGCAGAGGAAGCGCTTCGAATGGGAGAGGATGATTACCTGGGTGACCTAGTCGACAAGCTTGCGGACTTGCCGAACCGCTGCAAGTGAGCGGTGTTCGTCCAGGCTCGTAATGGGGTCGTCGATCACGACCACGCCGTCGCTCTTATGGGGTGCGATCGAGCGCTGCGAAGAAGAATGTCAACGCAAGTGTTCTGCGGTCGCCGGTGCTGAGCGTATTGCTGAACGAGGGGCCGGTTGCCCTGGCGGCCGCCACTGGC
>Ga0209916_1001631_pt1 | contig 16843 bp, 18 predicted proteins | sample ThiBio_1000_plan_FD_183956 | JGI IMG/M metagenome (GOLD analysis project Ga0209916, IMG submission 183956) | Wastewater bioreactor microbial communities from Cape Town, South Africa - Thiocy_solids_2 (SPAdes) | ecosystem: Engineered > Bioreactor > Thiocyanate-remediating > Anaerobic-Aerobic ... | reverse complement strand
CATTTATTTGCCGGAGGAGGCATTTCAATTTCACAATCAGTTGAACAGATACAAAACTATATATACCGGTTCGCTTCAACCCAACCCCATCAAATTTTAAAGAGGATACGAAAGGCAAGGCTGTCTATTTTTGTATTCATTTTCTCAACAATTAAAAATATGGAGATATGCTTACAACAAATGATGTAGCCAAAGTGTATGATACGATACTCAGTATCCCCGGTATGAATGAAACGGTGAAGATTGACATGAAGATTTCCCGCAAAAATGTATTACTGCTCAATAGTGTAATCAAAAGAGGGTTAAATGCAAAGGACGATGATAAATCCCTGAATATGCCTGGGAACGTACCTTCCGAAAACTTAGAGGAATTGCGGGCTTTTGCAGATGAGTGCCTATCAAAAGCAGGATTAACAGAACTCAGTGAGAAGCTGAATTCATTACATACAGGAAAATAAACTTCTGTCAGGCATTTTTGTAATACCGTTTATTGGCACTTTCTAATTTCCTTTTTTAAATTAGTATCAGAGCTATCATAGAAAGTTTCCAATTTAACGAACATTCCAATGCAGCAACTGGCCGCTAAAGCTTCCTTGTTTTCAGGATAAGAATATTTTGTATTACTTTCATCCATGCTATACACCGCAAACCTGATGCTGGATAAGCTGGCATTGATAGTAAAAATATTATAATTACCTGCTTTCATAACGTATGACACTTTTTGATTTCTCTGCTACCCTGAAGAGCTCTTTTTATGTTTCTCTAATTCTTGAAATATTATAAAGTTTATCGTTGCCAAAGGATAAGGTTATTTTCCAGGGGTACTGAAATACCTTCATAACGGGGAATGACCCGTGGTGTATAATCGCCCACAGACCTGGCAGATTCAATCTGTGCTTTATAAACATATTCGCCGTCATTTGCCCTATTATCATCGCGCTGCATTTCTTCCCTTACCGGCGCCTGCCCTTTTGTTCCATCGGCATACAGCTCCACTGAAATATCATCCGGATTAATTCAATCCAGCAATAATCTGACAAGAAACAGATGGTGGTCTTCCCTGCTTTCTACTTTCACTTCAATAAATCTTATATTCTGCCAATGATTACTGAGACTATAATAAGTACTTGCTATTTTTACTCCTGCCGCACCTTTTTCTCCTGCACGTTCTAAATAGCTCGCGGCCGCAGGTAAATAATATTTTTCAGTATATTCCCGTACGGTACGATTGGCTGAAAAACGAGGGGTTAGAACTGCCATACTTTTACGTATTCGTGCTATCCAGGCTTCCGGTATTCCAGCCGGGTTACGTGTATAAAATTCAGGCACCACCTGCTGTTCCAGTAAGTCATATAATTGTTGAGCCTCCTTAGCATCCCAGGCAGGATCATCACCGTGTTCGTTTCCATCTCCAAGCGCCCATCCCATTTCCGGTGTATAAGCTTCGGCCCACCAACCGTCGAGCTCAGATAAATTGATTCCTCCATTCACCAGCACTTTCATGCCACTGGTTCCGCTTGCCTCCCAGGGACGCCTCGGCGTATTAAGCCAAACATCTACCCCCTGCACCAGGTTTTCTGTTAACTGAATATCATAATCACTTAAAAAAATAATTTGCTTATACAAGTTGTTCTGCCGGATGAACTGAACCCACCGGCGTATTAAAGCCTTTCCTGATTCATCGTAGGGAGACGACTTACCGGCAATGACAAGTTGTACAGGATTTTCATGATTAATGAGAATGCGAATTAATCTTTGCGGATCATGTAGCAGGAGGTCAGGTCTTTTGTAAGGAACAAAACGGCGGGCAAAACCCAAGGTTAATGTATCGGGATTAAAAATGTGTTTTGCCGTTTCTATCAGTTCTGGTTCACCTGAAATAGAGGCCTGCCTTTCAAACCTTTGCCGGACATATCTTACCAATTCATTTCTGGATTGCGTCCGGAATTGCCAGAGTTGTTCGTCTGACAAATGTGACATGTGTTCTTCAATGCCTTCAAGGTTTCCACGCCAGCGGTCCTTTCCACAGGTGTCTGTCCATAAATCATCCGCATATTTAGAATCCCAGGAAGGCATGTGCACTCCGTTGGTTACATACCCTATGGGCACCTCTGGTGACGGCCATCGCTGAAAGAGATTTTGAAAGAGGCTTCGGCTAACCTTACCATGCAAACGGCTAACGCCATTCACAGCGCCACTGCCACGAATAGCGAGATAAGCCATATTGAAATTGCCTGAAGTATCATTGGAATTTAACCGGCCTAATGCCATCAAATCATCAAAGCTGATACCTAATTCCTCCCGGGCATATTTTTCAAAAAATTGCCAGATAAGTGAAGGGCTGAATTGGTCAAAACCGGCCGCAACTGCCGTATGGGTAGTAAATAAATTGCCTGCCCTTGTAACCGCTAATGCTTCTTCAAAGGAAGTACCTGTTTTTTTCATAAAATCACCGGCACGCTCCAATACAACAAAGGCTGCATGGCCTTCATTCATGTGGCAGACTTCGGGTGTAATTTCAAGGGCCTTAAGCAATTTCCATCCACCAATGCCCAATACTATCTCCTGCCTGATGCGCATTTCGGGTCCTCCGCCATACAGTTCACTGGTAATACCTCGGTAAGCGGGCAGGTTGGCTGCATCATTGCTATCCATCAGATATAGTTTTGTTCTTCCTACCTGAACCTGCCAGGTACGCAGCCACAGTGGATGCCCGGGAAAATCAATTTTAATGCGCAGCCATTCTCCATCAGCTAAACGAAGTGGTGTAATAGGTAACTGCCCCGGATCATTATAAGGGAAAAGTGGTTGCTGATTACCATATTGATCTATTTCCTGCCGGAAATAACCCTTTGAATAAAGCAGCCCTACCGCCGAAACAGGTACGCCAAGGTCGCTGGCAGATTTTAACTGATCACCGGCAACATTTCCCAACCCACCGGAATAAATGGGCAAAGCTTCGCTCAGCAGATACTCCATGCTAAAATAAGCAATATGGGTAAGTGGCGATTTCGGGTGGTTTTGTTGAAACCAGGTGGGCAAAGAGGCCGAAAGTTCCTGTTGCTTCAGCAGTTCCTTTATTTTAATCTTAAAAGTGTGGTCTGCCAACTGTTGTTCAAGCTCAATGCGTGAAATACTTTGTAGAATTATCCAGGGATTATGTGTGAGTTCCCATAAAGCAGGATTGAGCCGGTTCCATATTTCATCCGCAGCATGGTTCCATGACCATCGTATGTTAAGAGCAAGCTCTGCAAGAGCGTCAACTCCCCCGATATCATAAGGCAGGAAGCCGTAAATATCATTTGAATTAAGAGTTTGTTTTTTCATGCTTTTAATTTTTTATTTGTGGTTTTAAAAATAAAACCCGGTTAATTTTTAATACCCCACCATTATTACGAAAACCGATAACAGTATGAGCCATGCTTTCGGGATTATGCCTGCCATATTCATTTCCTGCCTATTTTATATTTTAGCAATTGAGCATTAATGGCAACAATGATGGTGCTTAAACTCATAAAGACAGCCCCTACTGCGGGGCCCAATACAATTCCTGAAGAATACAATACTCCCGCAGCTAATGGAATGGCTACCACATTATAACCGGTTGCCCAAATTAAATTTTGAATCATTTTCTTGTATGTAGCTTTTCCGAAGAGGATAAGATTCGCTATATCTTTCGGGTTGCTGTTCACTAAGATGATATCTGCTGTTTCAGCAGCTACGTCTGTTCCGGAACCCACGGCAATACCCACATCTGCCTGGGCAAGGGCAGGTGCATCATTTACACCATCACCGGTCATGGCAACAAATTCACCTTTATCCTGAAGGTCTTTCACTATTTTCACTTTCTGATGAGGCAGTACTTCTGCAAAATATCCATCGAGGCCTAATTCCTTGCTTACTGCTTTAGCCACTTTATCATTATCACCGGTGGCCATTACTACTTTGATATTATTTTGTTTAAATACTTTAATGGCTTCCGCACTTTCCGGCCTTATCTCGTCAGCCAAAGCAATATATCCTGCAAGTTGTTTATCAATTATAATAAAGACAACGGTTTCTGCTTCGCTGCTATAAGCATCGGATGGAATGGTCATCTTTTTATCTCTCAGATAGCCGGGGCTAACTACTTTTATATCCTTACCTTCTACCATGGCCTCTACACCTTTTCCGGTGATGGCATTAAAGTTTTCAAGTTTTGGTATCAATATATTTTTCTCTTTCGCCTTGCGGACAATGCCTACTGCGATGGGATGTTCTGAACTTAATTCCAATGCCGCAGACAACCGCAATAATTCGTCCTCAGAAAACTGATTGCTGACCGAAACAATCCGGGTAACACCGAAATCACCTTTCGTCAGGGTTCCTGTTTTATCAAATAAAAGCGTTGTTATTTTTCGCGATTCTTCAAAAGCAGTACGGTTTCTGATTAAGAGCCCGTTTTGCGCAGATACCGCTGTAGAAATAGCTACTACCAAAGGAATAGCGAGTCCCAGTGCATGAGGGCAGGCAATAACCATCACGGTTACCATGCGTTCCAGCGCATATACAAACGGGAAACCCAATATGAGCCAGACTGCCAAGGTGCCAAAGCCTACTATTAAAGCAATATAGGTAAGCCATTTTGCCGCCCTGTCGGAAAGGTTTTGCATTTTAGATTTGGACTTTTGGGCTTCTTCAACCAAAGTAATTACTTTGTTGAGATAGCTGTCTTTGCCGGTATGTTCTACTTTTATCTTTAAAGAACCATTACCATTAACAGAGCCGCCTATCACTTTATCTTCTCTCTCTTTTTTTGCCGGTTTTGATTCGCCGGTAAGCATTGATTCATTAAGGTAACTACTTCCTTCTGTGATAATGCCATCTGCCGGTACTTTTTCTCCGGGTTTAATCAGGATGACATCATTTATTTCCAGTACTTCCAATTTCACATCCTCCACCTGGCCATTTGGTTTTATCCGGTGTGCTTCGGCAGGCATCATGCTCACCAGCAGTTGCAGTGCTTTTGATGCCCCTAATACTGATTTCATCTCCAGCCAGTGGCCCAGCAGCATAATGACAATAAGGGTGGCCAGTTCCCAAAAAAAGTCCACTCCCTGCAATCCGAATACGGTGGCTGCACTATAAAAATAAGCTACTGAAATAGCCATGGCAATAAGTGTCATCATGCCCGGCCCTTTTGCTTTTATTTCCTCAACAAACCCTTTCAGGAAAGGCCATCCTCCCCAGAAATATACTATCGAGGAAAGAATCAACAGAATATATTCGTTACCAGGAAGTAAATAATCATAGCCCAGGAAACTTTGGATCATCGGTGAAAAAACAAGGATTGGAATGGTAATTATTAAACTCACCCAGAAACGCTTTCTATAATCTCTAATCATCATCTTATGGTGATCATGACCAGCTACGCCCATGGGTACACTATTATCGTCATGCTTCATTTTTGAGTGATTCATTTTGGAATGGTCTATGGCAGAATCACTCCCATGTTTGCTTTTTTCCGCATGATCTTCCTGCAGTTGATTCAAATCTTCTTTACCTGCTTTGAGGCCTGTAACTTCGTTCGGGTGATGGTGGTGATGATTATTTTCCATTAAATGTGCTTTAGATGGTGGATAATATTGATTTTTATGTACTAAGTGAAATAGTTTATTAATAGTTCATGACAAAATAAGAGCCATCGCTGTTATTAAGAACTTGTTTATTTAAAAATCCGTTTTTGTTTAGATATTCAGTTATCTTATACTTAATGGTTTTAAACTTAATGCCTAAAAGATATGCCTGAATGGTTATGGAACTGTTTATAATCATCCCGGTATCATTTTCTGTTTTAGACCTTCCGTCAATCGTAACCTTGTTTTTTGAACCCAGGAAGTTTAGAACGCCTGATTCAATCGTCATTATTATAGAAATGGTCTGTGCAAATTTTCCCTGGCTTACGGCATACAGGTTTTTAAATTCACCCGAGGTTATTTTAATGGAAATCTTCTTTTTGTTCCTGGCGGCAAAGGGAAACACATTTACTAAAACATCCGATTGAGCCGGTTTGCACACGTAGGTGGTTACATATTTATCCTCAGGTTTTAGCGCTTTATCATACAACTCTACCTCAATTTCAATACTATGGGCGTCTGGCTTTTTTATAAGCTGACCGACTTTAAAAATCTGTCTGCCCGCTAATTTGCCACCTTTATCAAAGTTTTCACGGATGATTTGCCTTCCTGCTATTTGCTCTATCAGCATGTCGTTTTGCTGGCTGAAGCCGGGTAAAGCATTAGTAGTAATAACGAGTATGAACAGACAGAGATTCTTCACCAGGCTGGCTGTTATTATACTTTCTGATGTTCCCTTTCTGATCATACAGTTTCTTTTGGTGACTTTAAAGATTTTTCAAAACATATTCTACCCGTTCTTCCGGTGCAAGCACCGGTACATGCACAAGCGGAAAGCCAAGCGATTTATAAGTGTCTATAATTAATTCATGAATTTTTTTCTGCGCTGCTTCATCCTCTGTACGGGCATAATCTTTCACAAATGGCAGTCGCTCCAGAATGAATACTTTTTTATACTGAAACATCTGCCATACTTCCTTCATGTTCTCATGTTCAGGAAGGTTTAAAAAACGGTAGTAGGCAAGCCCATCGGGAATGGCCCTGTCCAGAAAAACCATATCGGTGGGTGGAAGGGATTTTTCTTCTTCTATTTGCATTTTAAGAATACCCAACTGAAATTTTTCCTGATTCGTTCTTATTTCCTCTACCGTTTTGCCTTTTATTTGCTGTGTATCTATATAATGCCGTGCATGTTCAATGGTTGTTTTGTAACCCTTTGCCGCCAGCAGGTTTACTGAAGTTGTTTTACCTGTGCTTGGCCCGCCGGTTAAAACGTACCAGTTCGTTTCTATTCTTTCGCCGGGCGTAAAGGATTTCAAAATTGATTCTAGTTCTTTCATATTAGTTATGATTGGAAAAGTTTTCGTTTTTAAAAGGCGACCAAAGAGGCGTTTCTTATCAATAATATTTTTGTTTTATTCCCAGACTTTGATTTGTCTTTTGAATGGATTGTTCTCCATTTTCTTCAATACCTGTTAATGCTCTTATTGCGTCTATTGTTTCCGGAATAACGATGGCCTGGTTATCTACCACATACGCATAAAACAATTCATCATCCTGCACTTTCAGCATATCTTTCCACAGTGCCACTTCATACATATCGCCGTAGGGCCGGCTCAAACTCATCATCAGTTCTTTGATGGCATTATTGGCAGGTAGCCCATCTGCATATTCAATCATAGCTATCCGCGATGACTTGTGAAATGCCTCCAGCACTTCATCTTTTGTTGCTTTTCTGGTTAATTGCACATTCCAGTAATGAAGATGGCTCAGGGTTTCAGGTACTTTTACAGCAGAAGTAATTACATCAAGTGAAGGGTCAACGCTCTGTGCATCGGGTCCCTGATGGCTGGGAATATCTTTTTCAGGGACCAGGGTATTCATGATACCACCCAGGTGACTCTCCCAGGGGTCTGTGGCCCTGCGCAGTAAAGTACCTCTTGCTTTTAACAGCAGTCCCGCATTTTTGAGTGCCGTTAGCGTTCGCACAATGGAAGTAGTATTGCAGGAAACCACACGGGTACTGTCAAGCCCTAAAGCAGTTTTATAATTGTTTTCGGCGCTGAATGAATGGCCCGTCGTTTCGTGTTTTTCGCCTCCCTGAACAATGAACTTTTTACCCTTTTGCCGGTACTGGGGAATATTCTGCGCTGCAATTTTCTTTGGCGTACAGTCCACGATGACATCAACAACATCCAGCAGGTTCCTTAATGTGCCACGGACAGGAATACCGGCTTCCTTCATTTTGTTGGTGAAACCATCATCAAAACCATAAACGGGATAGTGCTTACTGACAGCCATTTTTATGCGCCAGTCACTTACTACATCGCACACGCCTGATAATTCCATATCATCCTGCAACTGTATTGCATCTGCAACTCGTTTGCCGATAACGCCATAACCGTTAACGGCTACTCTGATTTTTTTCATAATGATCTTTAGTTTTAAGATTTAACTGATTTCTGATCATTTTCCAGAATTCTTTTTTGCTCCTGGTATTCCTCCTTATTAATCTGTCCCGAAGCGAAACGCTTTTGTAAAATATCAAGCGGCGAATCCTTCTTTTTCTTTTCGCCGGGTAAATCGTAGGGCGTTGCAAAAATCCAGAACAGAAGTGCAAGCCAGATGAACCACCATATCAGGTGCATTCCCCAAAAGTGATAACCGTCGTAGAAGTGCATAACTTTAAGTTTAAGTTGTTAATAAATATTTTTTGATACAACAATTCTTTTCATTTCACTTTGCTTTTAAAGTAGCGTTGTAAATCCCGGCTATGCAGGCGCCTACTAACCAGCCCAATACAAATATTTCTACAATGCCGATGCAGGCTTCCCCGAAGGGTATTTTCATACGGATAACCGAACTTACATCCAATCCATGCAGCAGGCTGTTAAAAAACTTTACCGTTCCATTTTGACCAACGGTTGCCATCACTATCATACAACCCGCATAAAGTAAGGCGCAGGTAAGTCCCGTTGCAAAGCCAAATTTTTTTACGTTAATGGTGGTGTGCATGGTTTTCTGTTTTATCGTTTTCTGAATTTGTTTGATTTTGCCCATGATGATGCCCGCCATCATAATGCATCGGCATTAAAAGGTGACAGGCAAACATGGTCAGGATAAAGATGAACAGAGAGGCGCCCGAGCCTAAACCTAATGCAGACGCCAGAAAGATGAGCAGCAGGGGAACAGTGCATCCGATAATCATCCGGATAATATGCTTTTTCATTATTAAGTTTTTTAAACTATTCAGTTAACATATACATAATTGAACAGCAGTGATAATAATGATGTCGCTTTTGTTTTTGGAAAAGTATCGGACGCCAAAGTTTACACTAACTTTTATTCAGTATTTCTTTTGTTTCCTCAAACTCTTCTTTCGTTATTTCTCCTTTTGCAAATCTTTTCTTTAGAATATCCAATGGCGTATCTCTTTTGTTTCGCTGCCCCGGAAGATCCCACGGGGTAACAAAAACCCAGATGATAAAAATGATCCAGAGAATCCACCATATCCAGTGCATTCCCCAAAATTCTCCATAATGATGCATAATTGTAGTGATTTAAAAGTTATTAAAATAGAGACTCGCGGACTTTGTGTTTTTTAGTGAATGATTGATAGAAATTTTATGTCAATGGTTATGATTATGATCTTCTTTCATCGGGCTGTCCTGTTGCTGCTTATCCGCTTTGTTCATTTGGTTCATCATCATTTTATTCATCATCATTTTATGCATATCCTTATTTTCCATCATCATGTTCATCATGTTGCGGCGCATAGCGCTGTCTTTACCGGCCGTCTCCATCATTTCTTTCATCATTCCCTTGTGCTGCATCATGGTGTGCATTGCCTCTTTGTTTTTCATGATATGCGTTGTCATTTTATCCATCATCGCTGGATCTTTGCAAATCATGGCCATTACAGAATCCCGCCCGGCCTTGTTTTTCATCATCTCTTTTGCAGAGGAGTGCTGATGTTGTGCCAGGACAAACAGCGGCATCATCATAATTGACGCCATTAAAAGAATTTTTAAATTTTTCATTTTATATTATTTTTTGAGTGAATGATTATTTGATTTTTGCATCATAATTTTTGTTTTCTCGCCGCGCTCCTGATATTTTCAAACTGTTCAAAATAATGTTACAGGATGTTTTTGATGTTCGGACAATCACCTGTATTTTCAATTTGAAAGATATTTTCTATTCCAGCGCCCGTATTTTTTCTTAAACTCTTTTCAATAAAATTGGTTTTTATCGAATTGCTTAGAAAGGCGGCCGGAATTCGTAATGTCTGTTTTGTCAATAAAATCTTCGGATCAGGAACTTACAATACGTGTATATCTTATAACAAATGACTCCCTGATGCGGACGAAGATTATTAAATCCGGTAAGTGCAAATAAACGAAAGCGACGAAGGAGAATGACTTCGTTCAAAACCGGACGAAGAAAAATGATTGTTGAGAGAAACGGTTTGTGGATACGTCTCTGCTGCATTGATAAAATAAACCGGTATCGTAACGTCGGGAAAATTGGAGCTTAACCAATATTGCTGAGCTGTTTTATGGTTATCTGTTTTTGCACAAATTATCTTTTCCGAACAGCATCCATTATGAGTAGAATTGTGTGTGCCACAATTACATTGCACAGCAACTCCAAAATTTGCAAAAGTTAATCCCGAATATTTGCCACCGCAATAATGCATATTTATGGTGGTGGAAAAAGACGTCGTGGTATAGATTACCAGTAAAAATATAGAGATTATCTTTTTCATTTTATTTAGACAATTAAAAGTAAATATCTTATGTCCTTCAAAAAATGACGTTCATCAGCCGTTAATATGATTTTGGTTATTATATGTTTTTAACCTGACAATGATTGATTCCATTTAATAGGTTAATTTGATACCGGCGCCAAAGCCCATATCACTATCGTAGTGTACACGAATGCCCATATTTTTGGTGATGATATAACTTAGCCCACCCCGGTATTCATAGTCGGTATTTACCATAAAATCACCCCGCAGCCTTGCGGTAAGCGGAATATCCTCACGGAATAATTGTAGTCTCACTTTCCCATCGTGATACACTTCAGTTTGAAAAACCAGAAACATCGGCAGGGTATAATTAAATCCAAGACTGACCGCTGCCCGTTTATCCTTCGTCTCCTCTTGACCGAAGAGGTTTTTTGCATGCGTATCTCTTCCGTTAATTCTGTACCGGCCATCAAAGCCTATAAAGGGCATAAACCATTGCATCTTCCCTACATACCGCCCGATGTGTGTTTCGCTTTCATAACCGTTTCTGTCATTATAGCCCAACCACCATTCGGTACCTATGCTCCATCGGGTATTTTCAAGCAGTATTTTACCATCATTGCCGTTGGTGGCAAAATCGTTTTCAGCAAACAGGTAAAACATATTGCTTCCCTTTTGAAGCATTTTGTAGGCTGCTGCTTTGTCGGGCAGTTCGGGGTTATTGTAGTTGCCCACATCAAACACCCGGTTCATACCACTCATCATGTGGTAAAGAATGTGGCAGTGAAAAAACCAGTCGCCCTCATTGTTGGCGGCAAATTCTACAGTGTCCGTTTCCATCGGCATAATGTCTATGACGTTTTTCATGGGCGCATAATCGCCCTGTCCGTTCAGTACCCTGAAATCAAAGCCATGCAGGTGCATCGGATGCCGCATCATGGAATTGTTGTGTAATACCAGGCGCAGTACTTCGCCTTTTTTGACCGGAATTTTATCTGCCTCCGACAACACTTTATTGTTTATGCTCCACACATACCGGTTCATATTACCGGTAAGTACCAGCCGTATTTCCCGAACGGGAGCATTTGCGGGCAGGGTTGTTTTCACCGGAGATTTGAGCATGGCATAGTTGAGGGTTACCAAACCTTCTCCTGCCGATGAATGATGAGCATGCATTGTATCGATTTTCATGTCCATATTCATATCCATCCCTGGCATTTCGCTGCTTTTATTTCCTTCGGCCAGTTCGGGATACATTACAGCGTTCATATCCATTTGTTGCATGGACATGTTCATTCCCATATCTTTCATATCTCCGTTCATTTTCATCATATCGTTCATCATCTTCATGCCTTCAAAATATTTTAGAGCGGGCAATGGGGTAGCCGGATGTTTCATACCGGAACCTAAAAAGAGCGATGCTGAACCTGAACGGTCTTCCGGTGTGGCCAACAGTTCATAAGCCATATTATCTTTTGGAATCGTTACCACAATATCATAGGTTTCGGAAACACCTATCAGCAACCTGTCCACCTCTACGGGCTGTACATCATTGCCGTCATTGGCTACTACCGTAATTTTTCCGCCAGAGTATGTCAGCCAGAAATAATCGGAACCTCCTCCATTGGCTATTCGTAAACGCACCTTGTCACCTGCTTTGAATTGTGAAAGCTGATATTCTTTTTTGCCATTGATCAGGAAAGCATCATAATGAATATCACTTACATCCATCGCCTTCATGCGCTTCTTTTCGTTGGTCAGTTTGGTTTTGAAATATCCTTCTCTGAGTGCCTCTCCATAGCTCTGGGTTGTTTTCTTTTTTATGGCAAACCAGTCCGATCCGTAGTGTAACATCCGTTGAATGTTTTTCGGATTCAGGTTAGTCCACTCACTTAGGATTACAGGTACGGTGGGCAGATCGTCTATGCCTGGCCGAAATGCGGTATCGCCCGTTCTTTTGTGCATGATAAACATTCCATACATGCCGATTTGTTCCTGGTAGCCGGCGTGCGAATGATACCAATGTGTTCCGTGTTGCATGATGGGAAACCGGTAGGTGTAGGTAGTTCCCGGTGCAATGGGCATTTGGGTCAGGTAGGGTACGCCGTCCATTTCGTTGGGTAGCCATACACCATGCCAGTGCAGTGAGGTGTTTTCTTTAAGGCGGTTGTGCACCACAATTTCTGCCGTATCGCCTTCAGTAAACTCAAGAGTGGGCATGGGTATCCGGCCGTTTACGGCAATGGCCTGTTTTGTTTTTCCCGCAAAATTTACCGTGGTATCGGTAACATATAGATCGTAGTGTACCACCTTTTGTGCAAACAGAGGGATGGAAATAAAGAGCGGCAGGCTCATTAAAGCGGCTCTTAATCTTTTTCTATTTAATGGATACATATTTTTTTATTGTTGTTTTGTTATCCAATTGATTAATATTTTTCTTTGGGCATCTGTGAGCCTTGCTTCCGTGTGAAACCAGGTATAAGAACGCAGGGGCATTTCTTTCTTTTCTACCTGTGTTTTGATGGAACCCAGTAACCGGTCTTGTTTCAGGTCAAAATAATTGCCCCACTCATTGAAGTTCAGATCCTTTTTTGCCTGGCGAATGTGATACTCTACTAAGGCTCTCCCCGGCTGGATATAATCAAACCACTGGTAATGGGTGTTATTGCTATGACAACTATAGCAAGACGTCAGCAATATTTGTTTTACTTTAGCAGGAGGGTTATACACCTGTATAAAATCAGTATTAACCACCGGATTGTTATCCATATTACGTGAGGGTTGGTAAAACTGAAAAGCCAGAAACAAAACTAAAATTATAAGAGATGCTTTTTTATAATTAAAGTTTCGTTTCATTTGAGTTCTTTTACAATTTCACCGCACGCAGGCATTTGACTGCCATAGTATGGGTTATTAATTTCCTTGCTGTCGCTTATCCAATCGGCACCTTTGCCATTATTGAACATTGGACAATGGATTTGATATAACTTTTGGGGCGCACCTAAAAGAGCAATCAGGTCTAATACATCTTTGCTCAAAAACTCCAGATGCTCCCGCTGGTGGGCAATCTTTCCTGCATTGTCGCGGATATGTTCAGCATTCTCTCTGGTATCTGCAGCTATTTCCATATACTGTTTCATTTTATCAGCAGGGATGGCATTCATATCCATATTTTGTAAGGTAGCTGCCAACTGCTTTCCTGCTCCGGATGCCCCTTGGCCATCATCGGCAGCAAGCGCATTTTCCAGTTTGAGATAATTCGCAACAATGGGTGCAATGGAAAAGTCTTTCGCTGCATTGGTTTCGTTTGGCACGGAAACTTCTTTGTCCGGTACTGTTGTTGTGTTGTCATCTGCTTTTTCATTGCCGGATTGATTGGTGCACGAAACGGCAGTTACAAGGATAAGTACAAGCGCTATGATTGAAAATGTGATTTTTTTCATTTCTTATATTTTTAAAAATTATTGTTATGGACGATTAATTCAGTGTCTCAACTATTTTCCCGCAGGAAGACATTTTTGAACCGTAATAAGGGTTTTTGATTTCCCTGCTGTTTGTCAGCCAGTATGCTTTCTTCATCGGGCAGTAACTGTAATAAACAGGATTGGACGATAGCCTTGTTGATTTTGCCAGGGCAAACATTTTTACAGAAAGGCCTGCAAACGCATCTCGCTGCTTTTTTATATCCTTTGCATCGGCAATGATTGTGGCATCATTTACAAGCGGACGGATACTGCCGGCAGAAGAAGTGTTATTGTCCATTTCATGAATGACCTTAAGGAAGGATGCTGCTGCTTTAGAAGCCAAATCGGCGTTGTCGCCTGCCAATGCATCTTTTATCGTGTAATAGGATGTGAGTAGTTGTGCAAGGCTTGAATTACTGATCGTATGTAGAGTTGAGGCAGCAGCCTGCTGGTGTGCCTCATGGTCGTGTTGTGCAAAGACTGGAATTGCAGTACTGCAAAACAGGATTGCAGTAATAATATACTTTTTCATTTGATTTAATTTAATGTATGAATACAAAAGGTACAGGCATGACGTCACCGCTATGCCGAAACAATGTGATACATTAAATCAAATCTGGAAACTACGGATAGCTACCCGTATATCGGGTACAGGGAGCCGCCAACTTCGGACAATATAACTAGTGTTGTCAGATATCCCCGGAGTGGAAAAAAGAGAGACATTAAATAAAGGATAAATAAAACAAACGGAAAAAACTGGTGTTAATGGTGTTGAAATAGCAGGCTCAATATTCTTATTCAGTAATGAAAATGCGGTCACAGCATCACTACAACAATTATCGTTTTGGGTACTTGAAAACAAATACGAACTTACTTTTTCATTTTGGTGAAATGATGATTTGCCGCTATGTTCATACGTAGCGCCGTGCCGGTGAGATTGCTCAGCCGTTTCGTTTTCTGCGTGATGATGCTTACTGTTGAATCCCATATCCATTCCCACGGCACATGCAAAACCGATAATGGTATTCAGTGAGAATACTATCAACAGAATTGCTGCTTTAAATTGTATGGCCTTGATTCTTTTCATCCAAAAACATATCAGGATTTTGATGGAAAAGTATTTTCTTTTCCTGCTAAAACCGCTGGCAAAGTTATTAAAACCTGGCATACCCGTTCCTTTGATACAAGTGTTTGGTATTCTTTAACAAAAATTGCAAAACCGCTTTTTTTACAAGCGCTAACTCATTTGTTTATCTTCATCTGTCCATGTTGCATTTCATCCGTTTTTTCATTCATCCTCCCTCGCATGATCTTCATTATTTTTTGAAAAAAAATTAATAAGATTCAAAGTGCTTTATAGGTATTGGGCGGGTACCCCAGCAACACTTAAAATTGCCTTTTTTATTTACCTAAATTAGAATACTTTTAAACTGTTATAAGCCCTTTGCAGTAGGCCGGCGTTTCAAGTAAGGTATTCTTGCCATAATCAAACGTTTTTGAGATAATCTTATATGTTCCTCCATGCCCTTTTGGTATTTAGTGTAAGTGAATCAAAAGGGTGATCAGGCAAATGTTATTCGTTACATAGTTCCCAATTATCTCCGAATTAGCAACGAATAATATTGGGTTTGTGACAGGAACATGTAATACCCAAATTCTATTTATCCCAAGGGTTCTTTATGAGTAAACCTGCTGTACCCGGAAAATGTTGTAAGAACATGTTTTCCTGAATCTGAGCGATGGTTTCCCTGTCGGACAGATTTCCGGGATACTTTGATGATTACCGCACCCAAAATGACTCTGCCACTGATTGGGGGCCGGCCCTCTTTTGATGGGAATAAATCATCATAGTATCTCACCAACCTGTCCCAGGGAATGCTGTGGGCTAATTTTACCCAGCGGTCTTCTTTGGTTATTTTTTGTTCAAAGGGTGTCTCAAAACCCGGCAATACCAATTGGTTGGGGCTGGCGTACGCAGGAGTAGATACACGCTTTCTGCCTCCATTTTCTGAGTCTCCTTGTATTTGAATATTGTTTTGTGAATGCCAATTCAAATATAGCAAGGATCGTAGAGTTATTTAGCAAACTTTATTTAGCTTCTTTTAATAAATACTTCAAATAATTTATTTTAGAAAAATGTGAATTGGCTTTTCCTGACCGCGCTAAACCTAATGCGATTGAAATGTTCCTCGGTGTTGTTATGATCCGGTGCGGGAATAATTATTCGGCAACAATGCTTAGTAAAAATTTCTTAAATAATAGTATGTAATGGATATCGTATTCATCTTTTTCCGGTAACGTTATCGCATTTTTTTTACCGGTATTCGATCACAACATTTAATTTTAGGAAGCCACATTTTGGTTTTGTGAGGAACTGAAATATATAGGATGAGAGTGTGATTTGAAAAAAAATGATACCTGTTCATTGACCAGCCAGTTCACTGCTTTTTTAATATAATGGGTGAGTACAATGGTTGCAGCTATCATCATCTCGCTCGTTGTTGAGCAATGACACAGGCTGCTGTTTTCGGCGCCGGGCAGGTATTAAGGGAAGCATTTCAGGATATCCTTATATATTTTTAATTTTTAGTATTTGGAATATTTATGGTAAAAGGATAAAATGATTTTTTATACTTAAACTAATTCGGCCTTTTTAGTAATTTTTTTAGAAATGCATGTATTGAAAAATTTAGGATTGATCTTATTGTTTTCATTGTCATCAATACCGGTTATCGCTCAGCAGGATATTCCTGATTATAAAAATGCGTCTCTCCCTGCTGAAACAAGGGTCAGGGATTTGTTGAAAAGGATGACACTTAAAGAAAAGCTTGCCCAGCTTACCGAAATGAGCGTGGATGTTTTGAAACAGGAAAACAATGTCTGGAAAAATGCACTGAGTTTCGATAAACTCAAAGATGGAATCGGATGTTTGGATGGTTTTTCCCTGTCAGGCAATGAATATGCCCGAAGGATTAAAGAGGTACAGGAATTTTTAATTACCAAGAGCCGTCTTG
>Ga0209916_1001630_pt1 | contig 16858 bp, 15 predicted proteins | sample ThiBio_1000_plan_FD_183956 | JGI IMG/M metagenome (GOLD analysis project Ga0209916, IMG submission 183956) | Wastewater bioreactor microbial communities from Cape Town, South Africa - Thiocy_solids_2 (SPAdes) | ecosystem: Engineered > Bioreactor > Thiocyanate-remediating > Anaerobic-Aerobic ... | reverse complement strand
TGCCGACTGCACCGCGCCGCTATACAGCACCAGCGTGGGCGGCGGGTAGGGCTTGCCAGTCTCCTTGAACAGCGCGCTCCATACGTCTTCCGTATCGGCCAGCACCACCGACACGAAATCCTTCAATGTGTCCGCCTCCGGGCTGGACGCAGCGGGCGGGTGCGTGTCCTGCGTCGGCACCAGACTGCCCGTCTGATTCAGGACGACCGAGGGATCCACGCCGAAATACATCGCCACCAAGGCCAGGATGACCGCCCCGATGCCGCCGCCGGCCAGCCCCCTGCCACTCACGCGCATGCCGCGCCGGTCTTCGATATTGTCGCTACGGCGTCCGTTTTCCCAGCGCATGGGCGTCTCCCTGGCTTGATTGAATGGCTGATGCGCCATTGTAAGCCGCAGGCCCGGCCGCTTCACGGCAGCCGGCCGATGGGAAGGCTGTTGCCTTTGTGCAACAAAACAACACTTTGTGGGCGATTTGATGGAAAAAACAACAACTTTGCTTGCCGGCCGAAGGGGAGTCTGGATAATCGGCAGTGTCCCTCAAGCACATGTCCGTGCAGGACAGCTCTGCAGAGCTTTCGAACATTCCGTAATAAGGAGATTTGCAATGCAAAAGAAACTGATCGCCCTGGCGCTGGCTTCCGCCTTCGCCGCCCCGGCCTTCGCCGCTACCAGCAACGTTGACATCTACGGCGTGATGAACCTGTCCGTCGAGCGCATCGACAGCAGCGTGTCGGGCAAGGACAAGAGCACCAGCATTAACAGCAACTCCAGCCGCCTCGGCTTCAAGGGCACCGAAGACCTCGGCGGCGGCCTGGCCGCCATCTGGCAGATCGAATCGTCCATCGCGGCTGACAGTGGTAGCGGCACGCTGGCCGCCCGCAACACCTTCGTCGGCCTGAAAGGCGGCTTCGGTACTGTCATGCTGGGCAAGATCGATACCCCGATGAAGGGTCTCGGCCGCGCGGTTGACAACTTCGGCGACGGCATCGCCGACTCGCGCAACATTCTGGGCAGCTCGACCGCGCCTAACGCGGCCGGCACGAGGGGCACGAGTCTGTGGGATGCGCGCCCCAACAACACCATCCAGTACGTGACCCCCGACTTCAGCGGTCTGTCGGGATCCCTGGCCTATAGCACCGACACCGGCGCTGGCTCGGGGAGCAACGCTAACAATCCCTGTGTGGTCGGCCTCGACTGTAACAAGAACGACGCCTGGAGCGTGGCGGCCAACTACAACAACGGCCCGCTGCTGCTGGGTGCCGGCTACGAGAAGCACAACACACTGAATGCTGCGACCAGCCCCAACGACATTTCCAGCAAAATCTGGCGTGTGATCGCCGGCTACAGCTTCGCCGGCGCCAAGATCGGTGGCCTGTACGAGAAGGCCTCGGGTGACCTGTTGACGAACAACGACAATCTGGCCGACCGCAAGGCCTGGGGTCTGTTCGGCAACTACGCCATCGGCGCCATCACCCTCAAGGCCAACTACCTGAAGGCTGACGACACCAGCAACATTGCCAACTCGAGCGCCAAGCAGTACACCCTGGGTGCCGACTACGCGCTGTCCAAGCGCACCACCGCCTACGCCTTCTACGCCAAGGTCAAGAATGACACGAATGCGTCTTACGGCCTCGGTGCCGGTGCTGGCCCCAGCAACACCGCCTTCGGCACCGCAGGGGTCGATCCTTCGGTGTTCGGTCTCGGCATGAAGCACACCTTCTGATTTAACGCCGGGGTGACCCGGTTTGAAGATGAAGTTGGACGGGCTCCTGCGGGAGCCCGTTTTTTATGCCTGTTTTTTTTGGGCGCGTTTGGGGCCGGGCTCAGGCTTCGACGACCTCGAAATCGTGCGTGATCGCGACCACCTTGCCGAGCATGGTGCTGGCCAAACAGTATTTTTCGGCGGAGAGTTTCACCGCCTGTTCGACGCGCCTGGGGTCGAGCGTCTTGCCGGTGAGGGTGAAATGGACGTGGATCCGGGCGTGTGTCGGCGGCTTGACGTTTAGCCGAACAATTTCCGGAGCAGTTCGTCTCGCGTGAGGCCATGATGCGCAGCGATGCTGGCCAATATGGCGGCGAGGGTGCCAATTTTCAAAGGGTCGTGATTGGGGAGGGTGATGTGGTGTTCGCCATGAGCCGTGCTGGTCAGGCGAATGTGGCTGCCGGTCTGGCGAGTCGTGGCATAGCCCAGAGGGCAAGATGTTTGACCAGTTCCGCGCCGGACAAATCGCGCGGAATTTTCATGCGGTGAGGACTTCCTCGCGTGTGATGTGCAGGCGGATGATGGCGGGGGATTGCCCTTCGTCGAAATGGCAATGTACGGCGTCTCTGACCTGGACGTGGAGGCTGGGCAGATCGTCGGCCTCGGTGACAATGTCCGCACCAACCCCGCGAGCGATGAAGCCGCCTTCCGGTGTTTCTTCTACGATGAAATGAATTTCGGTCATGACGGATCCCTGGAAGCGATCGACGGATTCAAGTATCGCCTGGCTTGGCGCCAAGGTGAAACAGCCATGTTTTACTTGTAACCGATCAGCCTTCCACGGCCTCGAAATTGTGCGTCATTTCGGCGACCTTGCGCAGGATGTGGACGACGTCGAAGGCGGGGGCGTAGTCATGGCCCGATTGAAACGCTACTTTGTTTGTTACACTGGTGAACGTGAAATTCACCCAGTATTTCCTCTCCATGAGGCAACGACCCGACCGGGCCTCGATTGAGCTGGAGTGGATTCAGTAGGTGATCGACACCCCGAGCGGGAGGTGATTCAGGCCGCTGGCCGAATTCGCCGCTGGGCATCCATTGTGGGGGCCGAGGGCAGGTATTTGCGGGTAATCCTTCTGCCGGATGGGGAAACCATCCACAACGCATTTTTTGATCGGAGGTTCGTGCCATGAAGATCAAGTACTTTCAGGATACCGATACGCTTTATATCGAGTTCAAATCCACTCCGGTGAGCGAGAGCAGAGATCTGGATGAAAATACCTTGCTGGATCTGGATGCGGACGGGAATGTGTGCGGCATCACTGTCGAGCATGCGCGCGATCGAGCGGATATCCCGAAATTTTCTTTCGAGCAAATCGCGGTTTAAGCGTTTCTGATGTTCCCTGGTAACGGGCGCTTCGGCGCCCGTTTGCGTTTCAGTCTTCCACCACCTCGAAATCGTGCGTGATCGCGACCACCTTGCCGAGCATGATCGAGGCCGAGCAGTATTTTTCGGCGGAGAGTTTCACCGCCTGTTCGACCCGTTTGGGGTCGAGCGCCTTGCCGGCAATGGTGAAGTGGAGGTGGATTTTCGTGAATACCTTGGGGTCGGTGTCGGCGCGTTCGGCGCTCAGGTCGGCGACGCAGTCGGTCACCTGCTGGCGCGCCTTGCGCAGGATGTGGACGACGTCGGCGGCCGAGCAGCCGCCCATGCCGATCAGCAGCATTTCCATCGGCCGGATGCCGAGGTTTTTGCCGCCGAAATCGGGCGGGCCGTCCATGACGACGCTATGGCCGGATGCGCTCTGGCCGACGAAACTGACGCCTTCGATGAGTTTGACGCGGGCTTTCATGGGGTTCCTTCAGTAGCGGCCATCCTGCGGCGGACTCGGGGCGAACGGCCGGGTAGGTTATGGAAGCCCTGAACAAGTTGATTCCGCTCATGGTTCGACAAGCTCACCACGAACGGAATCAACAACTTGCCGTTCGTCCTGAGCTTGTCGAAGGACTTGTTCAGAGCCTCCTTAGGAGCTGGAGCGGAGTTTGTACCACAAAATACCGATCCATTCGTGCAAGGCGAAGGTGCTGTCGCGCAGACCGGCGGGCGTGGGGATGACGTCGAGGAGGGAATCGAGCCGCGTGCTGGCAAACTGGATGCCGGCCGGGACGACGTCGAGCCCCTGGGCCTCGAACAAGGGGACGGCGCGCCGCAGATGCCAGGCATGGGTGATCAGGACGATGCGCCGGACGCCGGCATCGCGCAGCAAGCGGGCCGACAGGCGGGCGTTGTCCCAGGTCGTGAGCGACGCGTCTTCGACCCAGCGGGGCGCGATGCCGTACTCGCTTTGCAGGATGTGCTGCATGATGCGGCCTTCGGACAGGGTGCCGCCACCGGGCCTGCCGCCGGTGACCAGCAGCGGCAGGCCGCTATGGCGGTGGAGAAAGACGCCGTAGCGCAGGCGTTCGAGGCTGAGTCCATTGAGCGTGTCGCTGCCGTATTCGGCCGAGTCGAGCCGCCGCCCGCCGCCCAGCACGACAATCGCGTCCGCCGTCTGCCACCGGGCAGGGGTGACGGGCGCGCTGATTTCCAGGCTTTTCTGCAGGAGTCCGCCCACCCAGGGCGTGGACAGGGCATAGAGCGCAAAGGTGGATGACAGGATCAGCAGCATGGCCAGGCGGGGACGACGACGGTGGACGATAAGCCCGGCAACCAGCAGGAGCACCAGTGACAGCGGCGGCAACAGGGCCAGGGCGATCAGGTGGGTGGCAAGCCAGGCGGTCATGGCGGGGATTGTATGTCAGGCCGACCGCCGGAAGACAGTGTTGGCGTTTGTTGTTTGACTTTGTCCGCGATGGGCGGTTAAAATGCCCGGCTTTCCGAGAATGTCCTCTGTGCAGGGGCTGGGTCATGAAAACCTTTTCCGCTAAAACGCATGAAGTCAAACGCGACTGGTTCGTGGTTGACGCCGACAACAAAGTGCTGGGCCGCCTGGCTTCCGAGATCGCCCGCCGTCTGCGCGGCAAGCACAAGCCCGAGTACACCCCGCACGTCGATACCGGCGATTACATCGTGGTGGTCAATGCCGGCAAGATGGTCGTGACCGGCAACAAGGGCCTCGACAAGAAATACTACCGCCACTCCGGCTACCCCGGCGGCATCTACGAAACGAACTTCGACAAGCTGCAGGAACGTTTTCCCGGCCGCGCGCTGGAAAAAGCGGTCAAGGGCATGCTGCCCAAGGGACCGCTCGGCTACGCCATGATCAAGAAAATGAAGATTTACGCGGGCGCGGACCATCCGCACGAAGCCCAGCAGCCCCAACCCCTCGACCTCCACGTTAAGGCCGCATCATGATCGGTAATTACAACTACGGTACGGGGCGGCGCAAATCGTCGGTTGCCCGTGTGTTCATCAAGGCCGGTAGCGGCAAGATCATCGTCAACGACAAACCGGTGGACGAGTATTTCTCGCGCGAGACCGGCCGCATGATCGTGCGTCAGCCGCTGGCGCTGACGGACAACCTGAGCCGCTTCGACATCATGGTCAACGTCGCGGGCGGCGGTGAATCGGGCCAGGCCGGCGCGGTGCGCCACGGCATTACCCGCGCGCTGATCGACCTGGACGCTGAAATGAAGCCGGCACTGAAAGCCGCGGGACTGGTGACCCGCGATGCCCGTGAAGTCGAACGCAAGAAGGTCGGTTTTCACAAGGCGCGTCGTCGCAAGCAGTTCTCCAAGCGCTGATCGATTGGGCCTGGCCGCTGGCCAGACCAGGAAAACCGCCCACTTCCAGGCGGTTTTTTTATGCCCGCTCTTCCCGCGTGCTTTAGAATATAGTCATTCTCTGCAAGGAATCACGCCATGATCAAAGTCGGTATTGTCGGGGGCACGGGCTACACCGGAGTCGAACTGCTGCGCCTGCTGGCGCGCCATCCGCAGGTGGAACTGAAGGCCATTACCTCGCGCAAGGAAGCCGGCATGCCGGTGGCGGACATGTTCCCCAATCTGCGTCGGCGCGTGACGCTGGCGTTTTCCACGCCGGAAGAGGCCGGGCTGGAAACGTGCGACGTGGTGTTTTTCGCCACCCCCAACGGCGTGGCGATGCAGCAGACGCGCGCGTTGCTCGATGCGGGCGTCAGGGTGATCGATCTGGCGGCTGATTTCCGCATCCAGGACATCGCGGTGTGGGAGCACTGGTACAAGATGAAACACGCCTGCCCGGACCTGGTGGCCGAGGCGGTGTACGGTCTGCCGGAGATCAACCGTGAGCGGATCAAGGGCGCGCGGCTGATCGCGAATCCGGGCTGCTATCCGACCTCGGTGCAACTGGGCTTCCTGCCGCTGCTGGCGTCCGGCGCGGTCGATACCGGCTTTCTCGTGGCGGATGTCAAGTCGGGCGTGTCGGGTGCCGGCCGCAAGCCGGAAACCCATACCCTGTTTGCCGAGGCCGCTGACAACTTCAAGGCTTATGCGGTGGGCGGGCACCGCCACTGGCCTGAAATCAGGCAGGGCCTGGACAGTTTTTCCGGCAAGCCGGTGGGGTTCACCTTCGTTCCCCACCTGATCCCGCTGATTCGCGGCATCCACGCCACCTTGTACGCCCGTCTCAACGCCGATATCGATTTGCAGGCCTTGTACGAGAAACATTATGCCGACGAGGCGTTTGTCGATGTGATGCCTGCCGGCGCCCACCCGGAAACCCGCTCGGTACGCGGCGCCAACGTCTGCCGGATCGCGGTGCACCGGCCGCAGGGCGGGGACACCGTGGTCGTGCTGTCGGTGATCGACAATCTGGTCAAGGGCGCGGCGGGGCAGGCGGTTCAGAACATGAACATCCTGTTCGGCCTGCCGGAGGACACGGCGCTGACCGACGTGGGGATGTTGCCTTGAGGGCCTGCCAACACTAATTTCGCACCTGCGTTGCCGCGAGAAAGCGGTGGATGCAAGGCGCGTCGCGCCGGCAAGGGCTATCCCTTGCCAAGCGGCGCAACGCCGCAGACGCGCTTTCTCGCGGCAACCCGAAGGGGCGGGCCGATACGGGGTACCCCCTTTGTCGCGATCCGCTTGCAGTGAACGACACTGCGGTGCGCCTCGCTTCGCGGGCTCATCCCCGAATCGGCCTCGCCGCAGGCGCGAAATTAGTGTTGGCAGGCCCTCCTCGGAACTCCGCAGCCTGAACAGGGTCTTTGCTTGACGCAAGGCGGGTGATGCGGATAATCACACCCATATTTCAAGGAGCACTACCATGAATGCAGTCACCGAAATGGAATCCCCGCTGATCTTCACCGATAGCGCCGCCACCAAGGTCAAAAGCCTGATCGACGAGGAAGGCAATCCCGACCTGAAACTCCGCGTATTCGTGTCGGGCGGCGGCTGTTCCGGCTTCCAGTATGGCTTTACCTTCGATGAGGCGCAGAATGACGACGACACCGCGATGGTCAAGAACGGCGTCACCCTGCTGGTCGATTCAATGAGCTTCCAGTATCTGGTCGGCGCCGAGATCGACTATTCCGAAGGCCTGGAAGGCGCGCAGTTCGTGATCAAGAACCCGAACGCCACCACCACCTGCGGGTGCGGCTCGTCGTTCTCGTCCTGAGCACGCGCGCGGCCCATGAACAAAGCGGCTTCGGCCGCTTTTTTCATGGGCCGCACGGTCGGCCGATCGTTGTTGGCGGGGATCAGGCCGGGTAAATCGCACCCAGGATGCGTCTGCCTCGCGCTCCGGTCACGGCTGGAAGATTGCCCGGGACATGATGCAGCGCCTGTCGAGCCAGCCAGGCAAAGGCGAGTGCTTCCACCCAGTCGGGATCGATGCCCAGTGCCGCCGTGGTCGCTACCCTGAGCCGGGGCAGCAAGGCGCTGATCCGCTGCGTCAGGGCGCTGTTGTGCGCGCCGCCGCCACACAGATAGAGTTCCTGCGCGCCCGGGCACTCGCGCTGGACGGCGTCGGCGAGACTGCCGGCGGTGAATTCGAGCAGGGTGGCCTGCACGTCGACCGCATCGACCGCTTCACCCAGACCGTTCAGGGTGGCGTCCAGCCAGTCCAGATTGAACTGTTCGCGTCCCGCGCTTTTGGGGGGCGAGGGGATCAGATAGGCATGCTTCATCAAAGCCGCCAGCAGGGCGGAATGGACGGTCCCGCTTGCCGCCCAGGCGCCATCGCGGTCGTAATGGGTGCCGTGATGGCGCCGGATCCAGGCGTCCAGCAGCATATTGCCGGGGCCGGTGTCCCACCCGCGGACGGTGCCGTTTACAGGTAAATCGGTGAGGTTGGCGATGCCGCCGATGTTGGCGATGACGCGGTGAATGCCTGGATGCTGCAGGACCTGGGCGTGGAAGGCGGGAACCAGCGGGGCGCCCTGGCCGCCTGCCGCGATGTCGCGGCTGCGAAAGTCGGAGATGACCGTGATGCCGGTGAGTTCGGCAAGCAGGGCGGCATTGCCGATTTGCAGGGTGTAGCCGTCTGCCGGGCGATGGCGCAGGGTCTGGCCGTGGCTGCCGATTGCGCGTATCGGGCCGGGAAATGCTTCAAGGACCGCCTTGGTTGCGCTGGCGTACAGACGAGCCAGTTCATTGCCCGCGCAGGCGGCAAGATGGATCTCGTCGGGTTGCGGTCTGTGCAGCGTCAGTAACTGCGCACGCAGCGTGTCCGGGTAAGGCAGGTAGTGGGTGTGGAGAAGACGGATTCCGCCCGCAGGGTCTGTTTCGGCAAGCACTGCATCGACACCATCCAGGCTGGTGCCGGACATGAGACCGACATAGCGTTCGGTCTCATGTGTGGGGCCTGCGCTCAATCGAGTGCGGCGAGATTGGTGCCGCGCAGCTGACCCAGTTTCTCGGACCAGCCTGCGGTCTGTTGCAGGAAGCGTCCACGTTGTGCAGCCGCCAGCGAAGGTGAGCCAGGCAGTTTGACGGTCAAGGGGTTATACGGCGTGCCTGCGATCCGGACTTCGTAATGCAGGTGCGGGCCGGTCGCAATGCCGGTGGCGCCGACATAGGCGATGATTTCACCCTGGCTGACGGCACGGCCACGGCGCATGCCGGGGGCAAAGGCGCTCAGGTGGCCATAGTAGGTTTCGTAGCCGTTCTGGTGCCGCAGAATGACGAGGTTGCCGTAGCCGCCCTTGCGCCCGGCGAATTCCACGGTGGCGTCACCCGTCGCCTTGACGCGGGTACCGGTCGGCGCGCCAAGATCGACGCCGGTATGCGCGCGCGTGTAACCCAGTACGGGATGCTTGCGGGCACTGCTGAAATTGGAGGTGACGCGGGAAAACTCGAGCGGCGAACGCAGGAAGCCTTTCTTCAGCGATTGGCCTTCTGGCGTGTAATAGCTTTCATGCCCGGATGCGTCGCGGTACAGCACGGCGCGGTGGACCTTGCCGGCATTGACGAATTCCGCCGCCAGCAGTTCGCCGGTGGAAACGGGTTCGCCGTTGCGGTATTTCACGGTGTAGATCACCGAGAAGGTATCGCCGCGGCGCAGGTCCTCGCGGAAGTCCAGGGTGGTCGAGAAGGTGTCGGCCATCTTGTCGGCGATCTTGTCGGGAATGCCCGCACTGTCGGTCGCGCCATACAGCGACGACACGATGTGGCCGGCACGCATGACCACACGGGTTTCGATCTGGTCGCTGTCTTCCTGCGCGATATAGCTGTCGCCTTGATGCAGAATGGTCAGGACCGGACCATCGCGACGTTCGAAGCGGATGCTCAGCAGCTGGCCGTCTGGTGAGGTGGTGGCCTGAATGCGCTTGCCGGCCCGCAGGCTGGCTGCCAGTTGGCGTACGGCATCGGTGGCCAGCAGGCGCTGGATTTCCAGTGCGTCGATTTTCAGCCGTCCCAGCGCGCTGGTGATCGTGTCGCCCGACTGGATCACGGTTTCGCGTTCAAACGTGCCAGCATTCGCGGCGTCAGCCAGGGAAGGCAGGGCGATGGCTTCGATAACCGTTTCAGGGGCGATGTCGGTGGTGCTGGTGTCGGGCGCCAGGCCAAAGGCGGCCACGACGCCAAATAGCGGCAAGCTGGAGAGGGCAACCAGGGTACGCAGGCTGAAGCGGCGTTCCGCTCCGGTCATGCGATAGGTTAAGATTCTCGGTTTGGTGAGCGGCATGAACCGTTTCCCCTTCTTTTTGCGAACCGGGAGTCTACCACAAATGACCCCATTGGTCTTGTGTAATTAAAACAGCAACTTGCGAGCACGGGATGGCGGGATGCACGCAATGATATGCATGGTTTACGGTCGGATCCGGACAAACTTGACGTGTACTGGAAAGGTATTTGATGCAGGACGTTTTGCAGGAAATCAAGCGGGGCGCCGACGAATTGCTGGTCGAGACCGAACTGGTCGAAAAGCTGAAAACGGGGCGGCCGTTGCGGATCAAGGCGGGGTTCGATCCGACGGCGCCGGATCTGCACCTGGGCCATACCGTGCTGCTGAACAAGCTGCGCCAGTTTCAGGTGATGGGGCACCAAATCATTTTCCTGATAGGCGATTTCACCGGCATGATCGGCGACCCCACGGGCAAGAATGCCACGCGCCCGCCGCTGACCCGCGAAGCCGTGGCTGAAAATGCCAGAACCTACCAGGCGCAGGTATTCAAAATACTGGACCCGGGCTTGACCGAGGTACGCTTCAATTCGGAATGGATGGAAACGCTGGGGTCGGCCGGCATGATCCGTTTGGCGGCGACTCATACCGTGGCGCGCATGCTGGAGCGCGACGATTTCCATAAGCGCTACAGCAGCCAGCAGCCGATCGCGATCCATGAGTTTCTCTACCCCCTGATTCAGGGTTACGACTCGGTTGAGCTGAAAGCGGATATCGAGCTGGGCGGCACCGACCAGAAATTCAATTTGCTGATGGGGCGCGAACTGCAAAAGCATCATGGCCAGGCCCAGCAATGCATCCTGACCATGCCGCTGCTCGAGGGGATGGACGGTATCAACAAGATGTCGAAATCGCTGGGCAATTACATCGGGATCAACGAGCCGCCGCAGGAGATCTTCGGCAAGCTGATGTCGATTTCCGACGACTTGATGTGGCGCTACATTCAATTGCTGTCGTTCGAGCCGCTGGCGGCCATCGAAGACTGGAAGCGGCAGGTGGCCGAGGGCGCCAATCCGCGCGATATCAAGGTGCGCTTTGCGCAGGAAATCGTGGCGCGCTTTCACAGCCCGGACGCGGCGGCCCGGGCGCTGACCGATTTCGAGGCCCGCTTCCAGAAGGGGGCACTGCCGGACGACATGCCGGAAATCAGCCTGCCCGGCGTGGACGGTGCCTTGCTTGTGCCGCAGTTGTTGAAGCAGGCCGGACTGGTGGCCAGTACCTCGGATGCCATTCGCCAGATTGCCGGCGGCGGCGTCAGGCTGGACGGTGAACGGGTGGCCGACAAGGGCGTGAGCGTGCCGGTCGGCGCGACCGTCGTCGCGCAGGTTGGCAAGCGAAAATTCGCCCGCGTCACAATTATTTAAAATTTATCGGCCGAAAGTGTTGACGGAAAGTTTTTGCTCTGTAGAATGCGCTCCTTCTCGACAGGCATGCGGCACGCGAACAGCGAAGAGCATGTCTAATCGATTGATCTTTAACAATTTACAGCCGATAGGTGTGGGTGTTGTGGTGGTAGCCATCCTGATTTTGGTTGGGGTGGCGGCTAGCATAGATGCTCACACTTAGATGAAGTGCCGTTTTAATTAACGGCCGAGTTTGAGTTGAGCGATGAAGTATTGAAGTAATTGCAGGAATTGAACTGAAGAGTTTGATCCTGGCTCAGATTGAACGCTGGCGGAATGCTTTACACATGCAAGTCGAACGGCAGCACGGGTGCTTGCACCTGGTGGCGAGTGGCGAACGGGTGAGTACTGCGTCGGAACGTACCGAGTAATGGGGGATAACGCGGCGAAAGTCGCGCTAATACCGCATACGCCCTGAGGGGGAAAGTGGGGGATCGCAAGACCTCACGTTATTCGAGCGGCCGACGTCTGATTAGCTTGTTGGTGGGGTAATGGCCTACCAAGGCGACGATCAGTAGCGGGTCTGAGAGGATGATCCGCCACACTGGGACTGAGACACGGCCCAGACTCCTACGGGAGGCAGCAGTGGGGAATTTTGGACAATGGGGGCAACCCTGATCCAGCCATTCCGCGTGAGTGAAGAAGGCCTTCGGGTTGTAAAGCTCTTTCAGCCGGAGCGAAACGGTACGGGTTAATACCCTGTGCTAATGACGGTACCGGCAGAAGAAGCACCGGCTAACTACGTGCCAGCAGCCGCGGTAATACGTAGGGTGCGAGCGTTAATCGGAATTACTGGGCGTAAAGCGTGCGCAGGCGGATTATTAAGCAAGACGTGAAAGCCCCGGGCTTAACCTGGGAATGGCGTTTTGAACTGGTAGTCTAGAGTGCGTCAGAGGGGGGTGGAATTCCACGTGTAGCAGTGAAATGCGTAGAGATGTGGAGGAACACCGATGGCGAAGGCAGCCCCCTGGGATGACACTGACGCTCATGTACGAAAGCGTGGGTAGCAAACAGGATTAGATACCCTGGTAGTCCACGCCCTAAACGATGTCAACTGGTTGTTGGGGGAGTGAAATCCCTTAGTAACGAAGCTAACGCGTGAAGTTGACCGCCTGGGGAGTACGGTCGCAAGATTAAAACTCAAAGGAATTGACGGGGACCCGCACAAGCGGTGGATGATGTGGATTAATTCGATGCAACGCGAAAAACCTTACCTACCCTTGACATGTCCGGAATCCTGCTGAGAGGTGGGAGTGCCCGAAAGGGAATCGGAACACAGGTGCTGCATGGCTGTCGTCAGCTCGTGTCGTGAGATGTTGGGTTAAGTCCCGCAACGAGCGCAACCCTTATCATTAGTTGCTACGCAAGGGCACTCTAATGAGACTGCCGGTGACAAACCGGAGGAAGGTGGGGATGACGTCAAGTCCTCATGGCCCTTATGGGTAGGGCTTCACACGTCATACAATGGTCGGTACAGAGGGTTGCCAAGCCGCGAGGTGGAGCCAATCCCAGAAAGCCGATCGTAGTCCGGATTGTTCTCTGCAACTCGAGAGCATGAAGTCGGAATCGCTAGTAATCGCGGATCAGCATGTCGCGGTGAATACGTTCCCGGGTCTTGTACACACCGCCCGTCACACCATGGGAGTGGAATCTGGCAGAAGTAGGTAGCCTAACCGCGAGGAGGGCGCTTACCACGCTGGGTTTCATGACTGGGGTGAAGTCGTAACAAGGTAGCCGTAGGGGAACCTGCGGCTGGATCACCTCCTTTCTAGAGAACGCTGCTGCAACACTCACACCTATCGGTTGTTTCCAGGGATCAGGAATCAGGTATCAGGTATCAGAGAAAAGCGCCGCGCTTGCGCGGCACAGAGTCTGATTCCTGATCCCTGGCATCTGATACCTGAGACCGGGGCTTGTAGCTCAGTTGGTTAGAGCACACGCTTGATAAGCGTGGGGTCGCTGGTTCAAATCCAGCCAGGCCCACCAATCAGGGATCAGGAATCAGGTATCAGGTATCAGATTGGCGCCGCGCAGCGGCACAGCGACTGATTCCTGATCCCTGACATCTGATACCTGACCGGGGGATTAGCTCAGCTGGGAGAGCACCTGCTTTGCAAGCAGGGGGTCGTCGGTTCGATCCCGTCATCCTCCACCATCTTGGGTGAGTGGTAAGTGGTAAGTGGTGAGTGGCAAATAATGGTTGGCTATTTAGCACAATGGGTTCATCGAGCCTTTTGTTCTCAGTGGCCGGAGGGCAGGCGAAGGGTGGGTTGTTGACTGATCCCTGATGCCTGACCTCTGATTCCTGATAACGGCTGATCTTTAAAAATTTGGAAGAAGGTGATGCATTTGTGATGAATGCATCGACATGGGTTGAAATTGTATCGACCCTGTCGCCTGGAATATTGCTGCGAGTGGGTCAAACCATGGGCGGCGATGCCGAGCCGGGTGATGGGGAAAGCAAACACACCTGTAATGCGAGACTGGATGATCGCAAGAGCATTCAGTCCTCAAAATTATAGGGTCAAGCGACTAAGTGCATGTGGTGGATGCCTTGGCGACTACAGGCGATGAAAGACGCGTAAGCCTGCGATAAGCTTCGGGGAGCTGGCAATAGAGCTTTGATCCGGAGATCTCTGAATGGGGGAACCCACCCGCAAGGGTACTCCTGGCTGAATACATAGGTCAGGTAGAGCGAACGCAGTGAACTGAAACATCTAAGTAGCTGCAGGAAAAGAAATCAACCGAGATTCCCCTAGTAGTGGCGAGCGAATGGGGAAGAGCCTTCATGATTTAGCATTCTTGTTAGTGGAACAGTCTGGAAAGTCTGGCCATAGTGGGTGATAGCCCCGTACGCGAAAACGAGAGTGTGGAACTAGGCATGAGACAAGTAGGGCGGGACACGTGAAATCCTGTCTGAACATGGGGGGACCATCCTCCAAGGCTAAATACTCGTAGTCGACCGATAGTGAACCAGTACCGTGAGGGAAAGGCGAAAAGAACCCCGGGAGGGGAGTGAAATAGATCCTGAAACCGCATGCATACAAACAGTGGGAGCCCCTCCTCCAAGCGTTTTGCGCTTGGAGGAGGGGCAGGTATCAGGCATCAGGTATCAGGTATCAGAAGAAAGCGTCGCGCGAAGCGCGACACCACGATCTGATTCCTGATTCCTGGCATCTGATCCCTGCCCCTCCAAAAGCAGAGCTTTTGGAGGAGGGGTGACTGCGTACCTTTTGTATAATGGGTCAGCGACTTACGTTCCGTTGCGAGCTTAACCGAATAGGGGAGGCGAAGCGAAAGCGAGTCTTAATAGGGCGCATAGTAGCGGGGCGTAGACCCGAAACCGGATGATCTATCCATGGCCAGGATGAAGGTGCGGTAACACGCACTGGAGGTCCGAACCCACTAATGTTGAAAAATTAGGGGATGAGCTGTGGATAGGGGTGAAAGGCTAAACAAATCCGGAGATAGCTGGTTCTCCTCGAAAGCTATTTAGGTAGCGCCTCATGTATCACTCACGGGGGTAGAGCACTGTAATGTTAGTGGGGGCCATTGCGGCTTACTGCGGCATAGCAAACTCCGAATACCGTGAAGTGCGAGCATGGGAGACAGACATCGGGTGCTAACGTCCGGTGTCAAGAGGGAAACAACCCAGACCGACAGCTAAGGTCCCAAATGACGTGCTAAGTGGAAAACGATGTGGGAAGGCATAGACAGCTAGGAAGTTGGCTTAGAAGCAGCCATCCTTTAAAGAAAGCGTAATAGCTCACTAGTCGAGTCGTCCTGCGCGGAAGATGTAACGGGGCTAAGCACGTAACCGAAGCTTCGGGTTCAGGAATCAGAGTTCAGGGATCAGGAATCAGGGTGAAAGCCTGTAAATTTGAAGATCTGGAGGCGTTCAAGCGAGCGTACAAGCTTTCGCTTGAAGTACACCGGGTCAGTTTGAGTCTGCCGCAAATCGAACAGTATGCGTTGGCGGATCAAATCAGGCGAGCAAGCAAGTCCATCTGCGTCAATCTGGCAGAAGGGTTTGGCAAGCAAAGCCAGTCAAAAGCGGAATTCAAGCGGTTCATCCTGATGAGTATCGGGTCGGCAGACGAAATGCGTGTCTGGAGCCGGTACTGCCTTGATTTGAACTATCTGGAAGAAGAGCAATGGAAGCATTGGCGCGATGAGTACGAGCAAATCGCAAAGATGTTGCAGGGACTCAGTAAGAGCCTGGATTGAGGTTTTTTACTGATCCCTGATTCCTGACCTCTGATTCCTGAACGGTAGAGGAGCGTTCTGTAAGTCTGCGAAGGTGTCCTGTAAGGGGTGCTGGAGATATCAGAAGTGCGAATGCTGACATGAGTAGCGATAAAGGGGGTGAAAAGCCCCCTCGCCGAAAACCCAAGGTTTCCTGCGCAACGTTCATCGGCGCAGGGTGAGTCGGCCCCTAAGGTGAGGCAGAGATGCGTAGCTGATGGGAAACGGGTCAAGATTCCCGTACTTTCGTTTACTGCGATGTGGGGACGGAGAAGGTTAGGTGATCCGGGTGTTGGACGTCCCGGTTCAAGTGCGTAGGCAGATCCCTTAGGCAAATCCGGGGGGTTAATGTCGAGACACGATGACGGTGCTCCATTGGAGCCGAAGTCACTGATACCAAGCTTCCAAGAAAAGCCACTAAGCTTCAGGTAAACGAGAACCGTACCGCAAACCGACACAGGTGGGTAGGATGAGAATTCTAAGGCGCTTGAGAGAACTCGGGTGAAGGAACTCGGCAAATTGGCACCGTAACTTCGGGATAAGGTGCGCCCCGGTAGGTTGTAGCGACTTGCTCGCGAAGGCCGATGGGGTTGCAGTGAAATGGTGGCTGCGACTGTTTAATAAAAACACAGCACTCTGCAAACACGAAAGTGGACGTATAGGGTGTGACGCCTGCCCGGTGCCGGAAGGTTAATTGATGGGGTGCAAGCTCTTGATCGAAGCCCCGGTAAACGGCGGCCGTAACTATAACGGTCCTAAGGTAGCGAAATTCCTTGTCGGGTAAGTTCCGACCCGCACGAATGGCGTAACGATGGCCACACTGTCTCCACCCGAGACTCAGCGAAGTTGAAATGTTTGTGAAGATGCAATCTCCCCGCGGCTAGACGGAAAGACCCCATGAACCTTTACTGTAGCTTTGCATTGGACTGTGACGGGACTTGTGTAGGATAGCTGGGAGCCTGTGAAGCGAGGACGCTAGTTCTCGTGGAGGCGTCGTTGAAATACCAGCCTGGTGTCGTTGCGGTTCTAACCTGGGCCCCTGATCGGGGTCGGGGACCGTGCATGGTGGGCAGTTTGACTGGGGCGGTCTCCTCCCAAATTGTAACGGAGGAGTACGAAGGTCTTCTAGGTACGGTCGGACATCGTACTGATAGTGCAATGGCAAAAGAAGGCTTGACTGCGAGACTGACACGTCGAGCAGGTGCGAAAGCAGGTCATAGTGATCCGGTGGTTCTGTATGGAAGGGCCATCGCTCAACGGATAAAAGGTACTCTGGGGATAACAGGCTGATTCCTCCCAAGAGTTCATATCGACGGGGGAGTTTGGCACCTCGATGTCGGCTCATCACATCCTGGGGCTGTAGCCGGTCCCAAGGGTATGGCTGTTCGCCATTTAAAGTGG
>Ga0209916_1001625_pt1 | contig 16925 bp, 15 predicted proteins | sample ThiBio_1000_plan_FD_183956 | JGI IMG/M metagenome (GOLD analysis project Ga0209916, IMG submission 183956) | Wastewater bioreactor microbial communities from Cape Town, South Africa - Thiocy_solids_2 (SPAdes) | ecosystem: Engineered > Bioreactor > Thiocyanate-remediating > Anaerobic-Aerobic ... | reverse complement strand
AACTTTTCTCGTCGCGTCTGCTTGCGTTTGCCGGCATACTCGGCATCGGAGAAGCTCATCTGGGTCATGGCGGCCGCCGCTCGTTCGGACGTCCAATTGTAGCGGACTTGTTCAGAGTTTCCCTAAGTATGAGAAGTGCCGGTACAGTAATTCCGAAAAAAACGATAGCGAAAAGGATGCGTCCACCACTTACTTGCTTATGTGTTACTACGAAGTCACCGCTTTTGTCCCACTTCGTTATCCCCTCTTTTTTAAGCGTATTCTTGGAGTGAATGAGCGTCGCCAAACTAATCAGTGGCATTCCCATTGCGAGACCACTCCACCAAACGGCGGTGCTTCGCTCCAGCGCCGCAACGTACGTCAACATCCCTCCGGCGGAAGTTCCAACCGTCGTTTTGAATAATAGTTTCCCAGGTGTCCAGCCGAATGCTGATATGAATAGAGCCTCAACGAAAATCCACACAGCCAAAATCAACAGCCCAAAACTCATGTCAGGCATTTTGGTGAGTGTGTCAGGGACCAAATCGCCCATGGCGCCAATGCAAAAGCCCGCCAGGATTGACCACAAATAGATGTCGAACATCCTCGCCCAGAACCTCACCCATGGCCTGACTTGACCCACTTCCTGTTTTGCACCAGGCGCGTCGTTAGATGAGGTGGTAGCGGCATAGTTGAGTTGCAGTGATTGCCCGTTCAAGGCCGCGCCGCATTGGCTACAGAACCTTGCGGCTTCGACATTGTTTGCGCCACATGCAATGCAGAACATCACCTTCCCCTGCGACAGCCGTCCATCGGCTGTCGCAGGATACCCCCGTGGCCGCCAATTCGGCCAACAGGCTTGATCTCCTGAATGAGGATAAAGGGGGACGGAAGAAGTTAATCCGATCATCCGCAGCGTGCATCACCAAATCGGCTATACCACCTCGGCACTCAACTTCACCCCCAGCGCCTGCACGACCTTCATGATCGTGGCGAACTCCGGATTGCCGTCGGCGGACAGCGCCTTGTACAGACTTTCGCGGCGCAGGCCGGTGTCGCGTGCGAGTTGGGACATGCCGCGGGCGCGTGCGACCACGCCGAGGCTGTCGGCGATGAAGGCGGGGTCGCCGGTTTCCAGGGCGGCGGAGATGTACTCGGCCTGAGCTTCGGGGGTGGCCAGGTGTTCGGCGGGGTCAAAGGGATGGGTTTTGGTGCGCATGTTTCACCTCACAGGCTGGCAGCAAGTTTCCGAGTTGTATTGATGTCCTTGCGCTGTATGCCTTTTTCGCCATCACAAATAACACGCGATTCATAGGATACGTCACCACCTCGGCCGGAGAAGGCGGGGTAAGCGGATCAGAGCCACTCAAATGCGAACGGCGCCGTATCGCTAAGGCGCCGTTCCGGTTTCCGATTCCGGCCTTCGCCGGAATGACGAACTTCAGAGTGCCTCGAAGATTCCCGCCGCGCCCATGCCGGTGCCGATGCACATCGTCACCATGCCGTACTTCTGCTTGCGCCGGCGCATGCCGTGCACCAGCGTGGCGATGCGCACGGCGCCGGTGGCGCCGAGTGGGTGGCCGAGTGCGATGGCGCCGCCGAGCGGGTTGACCTTGGCGGGGTCGAGCTTGAGGTCGCCCATCACGGCGAGGGCCTGGGCGGCGAAGGCTTCGTTGAGTTCGATCCAGTCGAGTTGGTCCTGGCGGATGCCGGTTTGTGCGAGGGCCTTGGGGATCGCTTCCTTCGGGCCGATGCCCATGACTTCGGGCGGGACGCCGGCGACGGAGAAGCCGACGAAGCGGGCCAGCGGCTGCAGGTTGTATTGCTTGATCGCCTTTTCGCTGGCGAGCAGCACGGCGCCGGCGCCGTCGGACATCTGGCTGGAGTTGCCGGCGGTGACGGTGCCGCCGAACTGGCCGTTGCGGAATACGGTTTTCAGCTTGGCCAGCACTTCGGGCGTGGTGCCGGGACGCGGGCCTTCGTCCTGGTCTATGACGCGGCTGTCGGTCTTGATGCCGCGGCTGGCCAGATCCGGATAGTGGTCATCGAGCTGGAACGGGGTGATCTCGTCCTTGAACTCGCCGGCGGCCTGGGCGGCCAGCGCGCGGCGGTGGCTTTCGACTGAGAAGGCGTCCTGCGCTTCGCGGCTGATCTTCCACTGCTTGGCCACGTTTTCGGCGGTGATGCCCATGCCGTAGGCGATGCCGATGTTCTCGTCGTTGAAGATCGCCGGGTTCATGGCGACCTTGTGGCCCATCATCGGCACCATGCTCATGCTCTCGGTGCCGCCGGCGAGCATCAGGTCGTCCAGGCCCAGGCGGATGCGGTCGGCGGCCATCGCCACCGACTGCAGGCCGGAGGAGCAGAAGCGGTTGACGGTGACGCCGGGCACGGTATGCGGCAGGCCAGCCAGCAGCAGGCCGATGCGCGCCACGTTCATGCCTTGCTCGGCCTCGGGCATGGCGCAGCCGATGATGACGTCGCCGATCTGGTGCGGGTCGATGCCAGGGTATTGCGCCATCACGGCGCGGATCACGTGGGCGAGCATGTCGTCCGGACGGGTGTGGCGGAACACGCCGCGCGGCGCCTTGCCGACCGGGGTGCGGGTGGCGGCAACGATGTAGGCGTCTTGCACTTGCTTGGTCATGTTGGCTTTCTCCGAAAGCCGGGAATGGGGAATAGGGAATCGGGAATCGGTGTGTTCCCGAGCTATTTCGCGATCTCCGGCCTTGCTGAATTCATGGGTTTGATGTGGCAAGGGAACTGGGTAGAGCGGGCTTTTCCCATTCCCGATTCTCTATTCCCGACGACGGGCAAGCTGCTCAGTTCCTGAGCGGCTTGCCCGTCGTCATGGTGTGGGCGATGCGGGCCTGGGTTTTCTCCGTTTTCGCCAGCTCCACGAAGTGTTTGCGCTCCAGTGCCAGCAGCCATTCCTCGTCGACGGTGGAGCCGCGCTCGATCACGCCGCCGCACAGGGTGTCGGCGATGCGCGAGGCGATGTCCACGTCATGTTCGGAAGCGAAGTAGCCGGCCTGCAGGTTGGCCAGCGAGGCCTTGAACGTGGCGGTGCCGACGTCGCCGGCGACGGTGACGTGGGCGGGCAGGGGCGGACGGTAGCCGGCTTCGGCCAGCGAGAGCGCCACCTGCTTGGCCACGTAGAGCAGCTCGTAGGCGTTGAACACCACCACGTCGGACTCGCGCAGCAGGCCCATGTTCTTCGCCTCGATGGCGCTGGGGGAAACCTTGGCCATCGCCACGGTCTCGAACACCTTCTTCAGCTCCTCGAACGGGTCGCCCGGGTTGGCCTTGGACGCGCGCACGGCCAGTTCGTGCAGGCCGCCACCGGCGGGCAGCAGGCCGACGCCGGCCTCGACCAGACCGATGTAGCTTTCGAGTGCCGCAACAGTCCGGGCCGAATGCATCTGGAATTCGCAGCCGCCACCGAAGGCCATGCCGCGCACGGCCGAGACCACCGGCACCAGGGCGTGCTTGATCGCCATGCTGGTGCGCTGGAAGTTGGCGACCATCTTGCCAAAGTCGTCGAACTTGCCGTCCTTCAGCAGGCCCAGCGCGCCTTTCAGATCCGCGCCGGCGGAGAACGGTTCGCCGGTCTGCCAGATCACCACCGCCTTGAGCTTTTCCTCGGCCAGCTTGATCGCGTGCTGCACACCGTCAAGCACGTGGTCGTTGACCGTGTTCATCTTGGTCTTGAACGAGATGATGCCGACGCCGTCGTCGCCCAGCGTCCAAAGACGGATGCCGTCGTTCTCCCACACGGTAGTGCCGGTATCGAACTTCTCGCCCAGGATCGGATCGGGGAACAGCTGGCGCTGGTACACCGGATGCTGCGAACGCGGCTTGTCGGCGTTGGCACTGGCCGAGTACGAACCGCCCTTGCCGTGCACGCCCTTGCGGCCATCGGTGACCCAGGCGGGCAGGGGCGCGTTGCTCATTGCCTTGCCGGCCTTGATGTCCTCGTTGATCCATGCGGCGACCTGCTGCCAGCCGGCGGCCTGCCAGGTCTCGAACGGACCGAGCTTCCAGCCGTAGCCCCAGCGGATCGCGAAGTCCACGTCGCGTGCGGTGTCGGCGATGTCGGCCAGATGATAGGCGGTGTAGTGGAACAGGTCGCGGAACGTGGCCCACAGGAACTGCGCCTGCGGGTCGCTGGAGGCGCGCAGCTTGGCGAACTTCTCGGCCGGGTCCCTGATCGCCAGGATCGCGGCGACTTCGTCGGACGGCTTCTGTTCGGACGGGCGGTAATCCTGCTTGGCGACGTCGAGCACGACGATGTCCTTGCCGGCTTTGCGGTAGAAGCCCGCGCCGTTCTTCTGCCCCAGCGCGCCTTTCCCGATCAGCCCGGACAGCCACACCGGCGCCTTGAAGTACTGATGCCACGGATCGTCGGGAAGGGTGTCGGCCATGGTCTTGATGACGTGGGCCATGGTGTCCAGGCCGACCACGTCGGCGGTGCGGTAGGTGGCGCTCTTGGGGCGGCCCACGGCCGGGCCGGTCAGCGCGTCGACGGTGTCGAAGCCGAGCTTGAACTGCTCGGTGTGGTGCATGGTGGCCAGCATCGAGAACACGCCGATGCGGTTGCCGATGAAGTTGGGGGTGTCCTTGGCGATCACCACGCCCTTGCCGACGGTGGTGACCAGGAAGGCTTCGAGGCCATCCAGCACGTTCTGGTCGGTGAGTCGGGTCGGGATCAGCTCGACCAGGTGCATGTAGCGCGGCGGGTTGAAGAAGTGCACGCCGCTGAAGCGGTGGCGCATTTCCACGGGCAGCGCCTCGGCCAGGGTGTTGATCGACAGGCCGGAGGTATTGGAGGCGATGATCGCGGTCTTCGACAGGTGGCTGGCGATCTTTTTGTACAAGTCCAGCTTCCAGTCCATGCGCTCGGCGATCGCCTCGATCACCAGGTCGACATCCTTCAGATGATCGAGATTGTCGTCGTAGTTGGCCGGGATGATCGAGGCAGCCAGCGCCTTGTCGGCCAGCGGGGCCGGCGACAGCTTGGCCAGGTTGGCGATGGCCTTCTGCGCGATGCCGCTCTTCGGCCCCTCTTTCGCGGGCAGGTCGAACAACACGGTTTCGACGCCGGCGTTGGTCAGGTGCGCGGCGATCTGCGCGCCCATGACACCGGCGCCCAGCACGGCGGCCTTGCGGATGCGCAGCGCGGATGTGGGGGAGGATGCAGCAATCATTGGCTTCTCCGTTGGTGCGATGGTGGTGATGCGATCGATGGGCGGGCGGCGCTGGCAGGGTCTGCTTACGGGTGGCTCAATCCGGCGGCGGCGAAGCGGATCAGGTGTTGCTCGGTCTGCTCCAGATGCGCCTGTTCGCTGACGTCGCCCTTGCGCTGGATCATGCCGAAGCCCGACATGGCGTGGGTCAGCGCCCCGGTGACCAGGTCGATGCGCCAGTACAGCTCGGGCTTGTCGAGGTGGGGCAGCAGGCGGGCGAACTCGCTGGTGAACTGGCGCATCACATGGCCGTAGTTCTCCGACAGGAATCGGCGCAGGGTGTCGTCGTGCTCGGCGAAGGCGCGGGCCATGACGCGCATGAACAGGGCGCCACTGCCATCGTGCGACAGCTCCAGTGCGGGCCGGATGTAGGCGGCGAGCACCTGTTCGAGCGTGGCCTCGCCGCCGGCCAGCTTGTGCAGGGCGGCCAAGCGATTGGCGTTCAAGGCATCCAGCCGCCGGCGGAACACCTCTTCGACCAGCTTGTCCTTGGAGCCGAAGTGGTAATTGACGGCGGCCAGGTTGACCCCGGCGGCGGCGGTGAGCTGGCGCAGCGAGGCGCCGTCGAAGCCACGCTGGGCGAACATCTTCTCCGCGGTGCCGAGGATGCGATCCCGGGTGGAACTGGTCGAGTTCACGGAAGTGGACATCCTTCGGCAGCCGGTACGATTCAAACGATCGTTTGAGCATACGGGAAGCACTTCCCGGGCGTCAAACGAGCGTATGGGTGAGCTCAGCGCAGTCCTTGCCAATGAGCTAGAATCTGTCAGACTTTAGTGGGCTAAATCCTCAATCCTTGTCGGATTTGGCTACTTTTGCCGGTAGTTGCCGGCCAGATCACCCTTCCCGAAATCCGTTTGCCGGAGCAGATCCCATGGCGCTGGAGCGCACCCTTTCCATCATCAAGCCCGATGCCGTCGCCAAGAACGTCATCGGCGAAATCTACGCCCGTTTCGAAAAGGCCGGCCTGAAGATCGTCGCCGCCCGCATGAAGCAGTTGTCGCGCGCCGAAGCCGAAGGCTTCTATGCGGTGCATCGCGAGCGCCCGTTCTTCAAGGCGCTGGTCGAGTTCATGATCTCCGGCCCGGTGATGATCAGCGTGCTGCAGGGCGAGAACGCCGTGCTTGCCCACCGCGACCTGATGGGCGCTACCAATCCGAAGGAAGCCGCACCGGGCACGATCCGCGCCGACTTCGCCGAGTCGATCGACGCCAACGCCGTGCACGGCTCCGATGCCGTGGAAACGGCCAAGGTGGAGATCGCCTATTTCTTCGCTGCTACTGAGATTTGCTCGAGGTAAGTCTTGAATCAGGTTGTGACCACTGCCGCGACCCCCAAGGTCAACCTGCTCGACTTCGATCGCCAGGGTCTGCGTGATTTCTTCACGCAGATCGGCGAGAAGCCGTATCGCGCCGAGCAGGTGATGAAGTGGATCTACCACGACCTGGAAGACGACTTCGAGAACATGACCGACGTGGGCAAGGCGCTGCGCGCCAAGCTCGCCGAGGTCTGCACCATCGGCGCGCCGAAGACGCTGCTGGACAAGGTGGCTACCGACGGCACGCACAAGTGGCTGCTGGGCATGGATTCGGGCAATGCGATCGAGACGGTGTACATCCCCGAGCCGACCCGCGGCACCTTGTGCGTGTCCTCGCAGATCGGTTGCGCACTGAACTGCCAGTTCTGCTCCACCGGCGCGCAAGGCTTCAACCGCAACCTGTCCACCGCCGAGATCATCGGCCAGGTGTGGGTGGCGGCGAAGTACCTGGGTAACGTCACCCACCAGAACCGCCGCATCACCAACGTGGTGATGATGGGCATGGGCGAGCCGCTGGCCAATTTCGACAACGTGCTGAAGGCGATGAAGCTGATGCGCGACGACCTCGGCTTTGGCCTGGCCGCCAAGCGCGTCACCTTGTCCACCGCGGGCATGGTGCCGTTGATCGACCAGCTGTCGGAGGCCATCGACGTGTCGCTGGCCGTCTCGCTGCATGCGGCCAACGACGAGCTGCGCACCGAGCTGATGCCGATCAACAAGCGTTATCCGCTCGCCGAGCTGCTGGCCGCCTGCCAGCGCTGGGTGGCGCGCAAGCCGCGTACCTCGATCACCTTCGAGTACACCTTGATGAAGGGCGTCAACGACCAGCCCGAGCACGCGCGCCAGCTGATCAAGCTGATGCGCAAGCTGCCGACGTGCAAGGTCAACCTGATTCCGTTCAACCCCTTCCCGGGCACGCAGTTCGCGCGATCGGACGCGGCGGTGATCCACGATTTCCAGAGCCAGCTGCTCAATGCCGGCGTGCTGACCATGCTGCGCCGGACCCGCGGCGACGACATCGACGCCGCCTGCGGCCAGCTGGCCGGGCAGGTCGCCGACCGTACCCGGCGCAGCGCCGAACTTCGCAAACGGCAGAACCAGGGGGGCTTGCATGCGCTTTGATCGGGTGGTGGTTCCGAGCTTGTTGTTCGTGCTGGCCGGCTGCGTCACCACGCACACCAACACCGGTGCGCTAGGCAAGCCGTTGCCGCAGGAAACCAAGGCCGAGCAGGCCACGGAAGCGGCGCGCATCCACACCGAGCTGGGTCAACACTACCTTGCCACTGGCGATTTGCAGACGGCGCTGGCCAAGGTGCAGATGGCGCTCCAGTTCGATCCGAACTACGCGCCGGCGCATACCGTCATCGCCTATGTCTACGCACGGATCGGCAAGATGGCCGAGGCAGAGCAGCACTACCGCAAGGCGGTGGCGCTGGAACCGGCCAAGGGCGCCTGGAACAACAACCTGGGCCAGTTCCTTTGCGCGCAGGGCAAATATGCCGAGGGCGAGACCTACTTCCGCAAGGCGGTTGCCGATCCGTTCTACGCCACCCCCTCGGAAGCCCTGGCCAACGCCGGTGTCTGCCAGTTGATGGCGGGCGACAAAACCAGGGCGGAAGCGGATTTTCGTGACGCCATCGCGCGAAATCCACAGAATGGCGAGGCACTCTTCCAACTCGCCAAGCTCTTGTACCAGGGGAAAGACGCGTTTCGTGCCAGGGCATTCCTGCAGCGTTTCGACGCTCTGGGCAAGCCGACGGCCGCTTCGCTGAAATTGGGGCACGACATCGAATCGAGCATGGGCAACCCGGAGGGGGCCCGCAATTACGGCACGCGACTGCGCAGCCAATTCCCGGACTCGGAACAGGCGCACGCCCTTGACTCAGCCAATAAACCATGACGTCCATGCAGCAGTTCCCATCGTTCGAGCACGCGCCTGACGGCGCCCATTCCTCCATCGCTCACGGGACGGGGCAGGGCGTGACATCCGACGATTCGGCCCAGCCGAGTTTCGGCAGCCGGCTGCGTGCGGCACGCGAGGCGCGCGGGCTCGACCTTGAGACCTGCGCCACCGCACTGCGCCTGCCGGTGCGGGTGTTGCGCAAGCTGGAACTGGACCAGTACGACGGCACCGATTCGAAAGTCTACCTGGGCAGCTACATCGCCAAGTACGGGCGCTATCTGGGCATCAACGAGGCCTCGGTCCAGCTGGAAGTGGACCGCATCCGCCAGGTCGATGCACCACTCGTCACCAGCGGCGGCATCTCGCATTCGCGTTTCCTGTTCGATCGCTACGCCACCGCCGCCACCTATGTGGTGCTGACCCTGGTGATCGCCGTGCCCACGCTGTGGTTCGGCGTGAAAAGCACCCTGGACCGGGACATCACCCATCTCGCTCCGCTGGACGCTGCCCCGGTGGCGCAACAGCAAGAGCAGCAGGTCGGCGCCGGCACGGCTGCGGTCACCGAACACGCCAGCCAGCCACCGGCACCCCTCCAGGTCACCGCTGCCAGCACGGAATCGGAGCAGCCCTTGCTGGCGTCGATGGCGCCGTTCCCGAACCTCTCCGGCCCGGTCCTGCCCAAATCGCCAGCCGCCCCCGCGGCGGCCGCCAGCGGCGGCCACCAGCTGGAGCTGACGCTCAGTGCCCCGAGCTGGGTCGAGGTGACCCGTGCCGACGGCACGCGTCTGGAGTACGGGTTGCTGCCGGCGGGCAGCCACACCGTCTATCGCAGCGACCAGCCGCTGAACGTGAGCATTGGCAACGTTGGCGGTGCACAGATCGTGATTGACGGGCAGACGGTCGGGCTGGACGATTTCCGCCGCGCCAACGTCGCGCATTTCCGCATGCAAGTGCAGGACGGCAAGGCCTCCGCCACCGCGCTCTGATCGGCGCCAGCGCCGCTGCCGGCGCTTCAATTCGGTTATGCTTGCGCACTGCCCGTCTGCGACCAGGCGGGCCTGATCCACCCTTTACCTGTGTTTACGTGCCGGACTGCGCCAAGCGGTGCGCGGCCTCTTGAACGGTGATTGCATGGCATTTGAAGAGTACGACAAGTACGAACAGAGCGAGTTGGTGCAGAAGTGGTTGCGCGAGAACGGCGTTTCGATCATCGTCGGCGTTCTCATCGGACTGGTCGGCATCTTCGGATGGCAGCAATGGCGCAATCACCAGGCCCGCAACGAGAGCGCGGCTTCGCAGCTCTACCAGCAAGCCAAGGTAGCGCAGCTGTCGGGCAAGGCTGACGTGGCCGCCCAGCTGACAGACCAGTTGATGAAGGATTACACCAAGTCGCCCTATGCGCTGTTCGCCGTCAGCGACCGCGCCCGGCAGCAACTGCAGGACAAGCAGCTCGACAAGGCGCAGGCCTCGCTGGAGTGGGCCGAGAGCCACACCACGGAAGAGCCGCTGAAGGCGTTGACTCTGGTGCGGATTGCCCGGGTCGAACTGGCGCGCAACCAGGCTCAGGCCGCGCTGACCACGCTCGATCGCGTGCCGGCCGGCAGCTTCCAGGGCATGGTGCAGGAACTCCGCGGCGATGCGCTGGTCAAGCTTGGACGCATGGACGACGCACGCAAGGCATACCAGTCGGCCATGTCGGCGCTGCAAGAGAACGCCCCGCAACGCGGCGCCTTGCAGATGAAACTCGATGATCTGGCCGTGGCCGGGAAGCAGGGTGCATGAAAGTCCACATGATCAAACGCGCCATGCTGGTGTCGCTGGTGTCGCTGCTGACGCTCGCCGGTTGCCACTCTTTCAAGAAGGAGAACGTGCAGCCGCCGACGCCGCTGGCCAAGGATTTCAAGCCGACGGTGCAGGTGACGCGGCTGTGGCGCGAGCGCGTGGGCGACGGCGCGGGCGACAGTGGCGTGCGGCTGCGCCCGGCGGTGGTCGACGGCGTGCTCTACGCCGACAGCACCGATGGCAAGCTGGTCGCCTTCGATGCGGCCACGGGCAAGACGCTGTGGTCGAAGAGTTCGCGCACGCACGGCTGGTTCGGCTGGGGCGACAAGAAGCGCAAGGACGCCATGTACGCCGGCGGCCCGGCGGTCAGCGGCGACCTGCTCGCGGTGGGCACGCTGGACGGCCACGTCTACGGCGTCAACGCGAAGGACGGCAGCCCGCGCTGGGAAGTCGAACTGGACACCCAGGTGCTGGCCTCGCCGGTGATTGTCGGCAACCAGGTCATCGTGCGCGGCAGCGACGGCCGGGTCTATTCGCTCGATGCAGCCTCCGGCGAGCGCCAGTGGGTGTATGACCAGGGCAACGTGCCGCTGTTGAGCGTGCGCGGCAACGGCGGCTTGCTGGTCGCCAATGGCGTGGTGTTCTTCGGCAGCGACGACGGCCTGTTGGTCGCCTTGCGCCAGGACAACGGCAGCAAGCTGTGGGAGCAGCGCTTGGCCAGCGGCGAGGGCCGCACCGAGATCGACCGCCTGAGCGACGCCGACGGCACGATCCTGCTCGATGGCAGCACCCTCTATGGCACCGCGTATCACGGCAACGTGGTGGCCATTGACGGCCCCAGTGGCCGCCCGCTGTGGTCGCATCCGTTTTCCAGCTACACCTCGCTGGCAGAGAAGTACAACTCCATCTTCGGGGTCGACGATCAGTCGCGTGTGTGGGCCTTCGACAAGTCCGGCGGCGCCGACACGTGGAAGAACGACTCGCTGCGCTATCGCTGGCTGACCGGGCCGGCAGTGCAGGGCAACTACGTGGTGGTCGGCGATGCCGAGGGCTACGTGCACTGGCTGCAGACCGGCGACGGCGCACTGGCCGCACGCGAACGGCTTTCCAAGAAGGCAATCCGTGCGCAGCCGTTGGTGGTGGGCGATGTCGTGTACGTCCAGGACGTCGAGGGCCGCATCGGCGCCTACCGCCTGTCCTCGCCCTGATCGCAGGACGAAGTTTCCATGCTGCCCGTCGTCGCGCTGGTCGGTCGCCCCAATGTCGGCAAATCGACCTTGTTCAACGTGCTCACGCGCAGCCGCGACGCGCTGGTGGCCGACATGCCCGGGGTCACCCGCGATCGCCACTACGGCGCCTGCCACCTCGGTGAACGCCCGTTCCTGGCGGTGGACACCGGCGGCCTGTCGGGCATCGAAGAGACGATGGATGTGCTCACCGCCAGGCAGGTGCGACTGGCGATCGAGGAGGCCCAGGTGCTGGTCTTCGTGGTCGATGCGCGCGACGGACTGCTGCCGCAGGACCACGTGATCCTTGCCGAGTTGCGCCGCAGCGGCAAGCCGATCATCGCCGCCGTGAACAAGACCGATGGCCTGGACGAGCAGGCTGCGCTGGCGGAATTCGCCGCCTTCGGCATGGCCACTACCTTGCCGATCTCCGCCGCGCACGGGCGTGGCACCGACGAACTGGTTCGTGCCGTGCTGCCCCTGCTGCCGCCGGACGAAGACGCCGCGGGCGATGTGGCCGGCGAGGACGACAGCATCCGCGTGGCGATCGTCGGTCGCCCGAATGCCGGCAAGTCCACCTTGATCAACCGCCTGCTGGGCGAAGAACGGCTCATCGTCTCCGACGTGGCCGGCACCACGCGCGACCCGATCCGCGTGCCGCTGGAACGCGACGGCAAGCGTTACACCCTGATCGACACCGCCGGCATCCGGCGCAAGGCGCGGGTCGAGGAAGCGGTGGAGAAGTTCAGCGTGATCAAGACGCTGCAGTCGATCGCCGCCGCCCAGGTGGTGGTGATGATGATCGACGCTCGGGAAAACCTCGCCGACCAGGATCTCACCCTGATCGGCTACGCCATCGACGAGGGCAGGGCGCTGGTGATCGCGCTCAACAAGTGGGACGGCCTGGATGCCTATCAGCGCGAAGAATGTCTGCGCGCGCTGGATCGTCGGCTGGTGTTCGTCGACTGGGCCAAGCGCGTGCATATTTCCGCACTGCACGGTTCCGGGCTTCGCGAACTGATGCGCGCGGTGGTGCGTGCGCATGCGTCGGCGACGAAGGAACTGAGTTCCTCCGACCTGACCCGCACGCTGGAAAAAGCCTACGAGAGCTACCAGCCGCCGCTGGTCAACGGGCATGCGCCGAAGTTGCGCTTCGCGCATCCGGGTGGCACCAATCCGCCGACCATCGTGATCCACGGCACGCGCACCAAACACATCGCGCCGGCCTACCAGCGCTATCTGGAGAACTTCTTCCGCAAGCGCTACAAGCTCGAAGGCACGCCGATCCGCATCGCCTTCCGCGAGGGTGAAAACCCCTACGCGGGGCGCAAGAAGGTGCTGACCAAGGAGCAGCAGCACAAGGCCCGGCGCCGGCTCAGCGAGCTGATCAAGCGCACGCGCTGAGCGTCGACGCTCAGGCAAGATCCGAGCGCAGCAACCCGTACACCGCGGCATCCCGCGGTTGCCCCTCCACCAGCAGGCGGTGGCGGGCGATCGACTCGAACCGTGCGCCGATGCGCAGTGCGGTGGCGCGGCTGGCTGCGTTGTCCGGCAAGGCCACGATCTCGATGCGGATCAGTCCCAGCTGCTCGAACCCGAAGCGCGCAACCTGCCGCGCCGCCGCCGTTGCGGCACCCTGCCGCTGGCGGTCCTGGCGCACCCAGTAGCCGAGATTGGCGCGGCGATGAGTCGGCTCGAACTGGTTGAGCCCCACGCCGCCCAGCAGCGCGCCGTCGTGCGCGCCGCGCATCGCAAAGGCGAAATGGTGGCCGGCTTGCCAGCCGGCCCGGCAATGCGCGATCCACGCGTCGGCGGCATCGCGGCCATAGTCCGCGCGACACCACGGCAGCCAGCGCCCGACGCTGTCCACGGATTCGCGCACCGCGTCCACCAGGTCGTCGGCATCGGCGTTGCTCCATGGGCGCAACCGCACGTGGGCATCGTCCAGCTCGATCGTGTCTTGCAGGTCGTTTTCCATCGGTCCGCCCGGCTGCCGTCGCGTTGCCGTTTGTGCGCGTGTCGCGCAGCCCGGATAATGCATCCTTTACGGCTAGGGGTCAGCATGAGCGCACGCATACTCGACGGCAAACGCATCGCCCGGGAACTGCAGGAACAGTTGCAACTGCGGGTTGCCGCCCGGGTGGATCGGGGCCTGCCCGCGCCGGGGCTGGCCGTGGTGCTGGTCGGCAGCGATCCGGCCTCGGCGGTGTACGTGCGCAACAAGCGCAAGGCCTGCCATCAGGTGGGCTTCCGTTCGTTCGACCACGACCTTCCCGCCGAGACCACGCAGGCCGAGTTGTTTGCGCTGATCGACCGTCTCAACGCCGACCCGCAAGTGCACGGCATCCTGGTGCAGTCGCCGCTGCCGGAACATATCGACGAGGACGCACTGGTCGACCGCATCGATCCCGACAAGGACGTGGACGGGTTCCAGGCGGTCAACGTGGGACGACTCGCGCTGCGCCGGTTCGGCCTGCGCCCATGCACGCCGCGCGGCGTGATGACCCTGCTCGGCCACACTGACCGGCCGGTGCGCGGGCAGCATGCGGTGGTGGTGGGCGTGTCCAACCACGTCGGCCGGCCGCTGGTGCTGGAACTGATGATCGCCGGCTGCACCACCACTTCGTGCCATCGCTTCACGCGGGATCTGGAAAGCTTCGTGCGTCAGGCCGACATCGTGATCGTGGCGGTGGGCAAGCCCGGCCTGGTGCGTGGCGACTGGATCAAGCCCGGCGCGGTGGTGATCGATGTCGGCATCAACCGGCTGGAGGATGGTCGGCTGGTCGGCGACGTGGAGTTCGCCCCGGCCGCCGAACGCGCCAGCTGGATCACGCCGGTGCCGGGCGGGGTGGGGCCGATGACCGTCGCCACGCTGATGGAAAACACGCTGGAAGCGGCCGAGGCGCAAGCCGCCCGCAACGGCGTCGGCTAGGCCGTTCGCTCAGCGGCAGTGGCCGGTGCCGTGCGCGTCGAGCGAACAGGGCGTGGCGGCCACCTGGCCGCTTGCGGCATGGTCGGTCTGGATGGTGGTGTGCGTGATCGCGAAGCGGTCGCGCAACATGGCTTCCAGTTCGCGGCGGACGTCGTGGCAATCGACATCGAGGTCGACGAACACGTGCGCCGACAGCGCCGGCATGCCCGAGGTCACCTCCCAGACGTGCAGGTCGTCCACCCGTGTGACCGCGGGCAGGGCGTGCATGGCCTGGGCGATCGCGTCCGGCTCCAGTCCGCGCGGTGCCGCCTCCAGGAAGACCCGGCCGGCGTCGCGCACCAGGCCGATGCCGGCCTTGAGCATCAGCACCGCTACCACCAGCGCCGCGATCGAATCGAACCGGTTCCACCCCGTCCACCACACCAGTACGCCGGCCACCGCCGTGGCGATGAACGCATAGAGATCGGTGAGCACGTGCTGGTAGCTGCCCTGGATGTTGAGGCTCTCCCGATTGGCCTTGTGCATCGCCCACACCGCCAGCAGGTTCACGCCGATGCCCGCCACCGCCACCACGGTGACCAGCAGGCCGTGCACGGCGGGCGGGTGGATCAGCCGCAGCACCGCCTCGACCATGAACCACGCCGAGAGCAGCAGCAAGGTCACGCCGTTGGCCTGCGCGCTGAGGATCTCCACGCGCTTTAGCCCGAACGTGTAGCTGCCGCGCGCCGGTCGGCTCGCCAGCCGCATCGCCACCAGCGCCAAGGCAATCGCGCCGACGTCGGTCAGCATGTGGCCGGCATCGGAGATCAGCGCCAGCGACTGGGCCAGCAGGCCGACCACCACTTCGACGACCATGAAACCCAGCAGCAACAGCAGGGCGATCGTCAGGTAACGCCGGTCGGCATCGCGGGCCACGCCGTGGGCATGCGCATGGCCGACCGGGCGGGCGTGGTCGTGGCCGTGCGCGTGGTCGTGCGGGTGATCGTGGTCGTGATCGTGAGCGGAATGGGCGTGCACGGCAGCTCCTGCGAAGGTGGCCACGATACATGCCGGGTGCGGTGCTATGTCATTACATCGCGCCGGTCCGGTGCTGGCGAGGGCGGGGAAGGAAACGTATAATTCCCTCTTTGCAGCGGGACATTTCGCATGCGCATCCTCGCCGAGGCCCTGACCTACGACGACGTCTACCTGGTTCCAGGCCATTCCATCGTCCTGCCGCGCGACGTGAACACCTCGACGCGCTTCACCCGCGGCCTGCGGCTGAACATCCCGATCGTTTCCGCCGCGATGGATACCGTCACCGAGGCGCGGCTGGCCATCACCATGGCGCAGCAGGGCGGCATCGGCATCATCCACAAGAACATGACCGCCGAGCAGCAGGCCGCCGAAGTACGGCTGGTCAAGAAGTTCGAGGCCGGCGTGATCCGCAGCCCGATCACGGTCGGCCCGGAGACCTCGATCCGCGAAGTGCTGCGACTCACCCACGCGCACAACATCTCCGGCGTACCGGTGGTCGAGGGCAGCAAGCTGGTCGGCATCGTCACCAGTCGCGACATGCGTTTCGAGCGCAAGCCGGATGATCCGGTGCGCAACATCATGACCCGCCAGGACAAGCTGGTCACGGTGAAGGAAGGCGCCAGCCAGGACGACGTGATGCTGTTGCTGCACAAGCACCGCATCGAGAAGGTGCTGGTGGTCAACGACGACTTCCAGTTGCGCGGCCTGATCACCGTGAAGGACATCCAGAAGGCGCGCGACAACCCGCACGCCGCCAAGGACAGCCATGAGGCGCTGCTGGTCGGTGCAGCCGTCGGTGTCGGGGGCGACACCGAGCAGCGCATCGCCGCGCTGGTCGACGCCGGGGTCGACGTGCTGGTGGTGGACACCGCGCACGGCCATTCGCAGGGCGTGATCGATCGCGTGACCTGGGTCAAGAAGAACTTTTCGCAGGTGCAGGTGGTCGCAGGCAACATCGTCACCGGCGAAGCGGCGCGCGCACTGCTCGACGCGGGCGCGGACGCGGTCAAGGTCGGCGTGGGCCCCGGCTCGATCTGCACCACCCGCGTGGTCGCCGGCGTCGGCGTGCCGCAGATCACCGCGATCGACCTGGTCGCCACCGCGCTGAAGGACGAGATCCCGCTGATCGCCGATGGCGGCATCCGCTACTCCGGCGACATTCCCAAGGCGCTGGCAGCCGGCGCCTCCAGCGTGATGCTGGGCTCGATGTTCGCGGGCACCGAGGAATCGCCGGGCGAGGTGGAGCTGTTCCAGGGCCGCTCGTACAAGAGCTACCGCGGCATGGGCTCGATCGGCGCCATGCAGCTCGGCTCCAAGGATCGCTACTTCCAGGACGAGGCCGACGCGGACAAGCTGGTGCCCGAAGGCATCGAAGGCCGCGTGCCATACCGTGGCCCGCTGCGCAACATCATCCACCAGTTGATCGGCGGCCTGCGCGCGTCGATGGGCTACCTGGGCGCGGCCACCGTCGAGGACGTGCGCAGCAAGGCGCAGTTCGTCAAGGTCACCTCCGCCGGCGTCA
>Ga0209916_1001624_pt1 | contig 16944 bp, 12 predicted proteins | sample ThiBio_1000_plan_FD_183956 | JGI IMG/M metagenome (GOLD analysis project Ga0209916, IMG submission 183956) | Wastewater bioreactor microbial communities from Cape Town, South Africa - Thiocy_solids_2 (SPAdes) | ecosystem: Engineered > Bioreactor > Thiocyanate-remediating > Anaerobic-Aerobic ... | reverse complement strand
CCTAACATGGTATTGCCAAAAGCGGGGCTGAACGGCTTCGATTGGGCATTTGTGCAAGGTTCAACAGTAGTAATTCTATTGAACTTTTGTGCTAAAAACCCCGCCTTCGGCAATACCCAAACCGTTATGCCCAAGCGTAAAAAGACAGTGCAACCCTGAAAGTGCCGACTGAAAAACGGAGACTTTGCAACCTGACAATTTAAGCGGACTGACTTAAAATCGTTCTTTAACAAACTGACACGGTAAGACTAAGTCGACACGCAAACCGACCCGAATGTTTTAAAAATTTTTCTCACCGCACATTTTAAAAAATAATTTTAGCCAGACGCACATTGGCATATTTGCAAAACCGCACCAGCCGACCCACAACCCAAGTTTTGCAAAAGAGCCAATTTTGCCCACCCGCCTGACAATGATGATCTGTTGAAAACTTTGGAGACTTTTTCAGAGGCTTTTCCAAAAGAACTTTGTATTTTTGACAAAATCATTCAAAATAAATTTGTTCAAAATGGACGGCTTAGGCGAAACGATAAGAAAATTACGGGAAGACAAGGAATTGCCCCTGAGGACAGTTGCAGCATACCTTGACATTGACCAGGCAATTTTAAGCAAAATTGAAAGAGGACAACGCAATGCAAGCCGTGAACAGGTGATAAAACTTGCCGAGTTTTTTAAGATTAAAGAAACTGACTTGCTTGTTTCTTGGCTATCTGACAAGCTAGTATATGAGGTTGCGGACGAAGATGTAGCGTTGAAAGCCTTGCAAGTGGCAGAAGAAAAGGTAAAATACAATAAGGCCAAACGAAAGTAATGGATGAATTAAATGAAATAGCAGAAGTTGAACAGCAAGTGGAAACACTTGAAACGGAAGTAAAGAAATTTGCTGACGGACTTCCTTATTGGGCAAAATACCTTGCTGAAAAAATTTTGACGGGCAACGCTATTTCTGATAATGACATTAATACTTCGTATTCTTATTTGCTCGAACAATTAAAACTTAAGGACGAAACAGAAAAACCCGAAATTTCTATTGACTACAACGCTGAAAATTCGGGAAACTATAAAACTGATATACTTCTTACTAAACTTGAAAATGTTGAAGGAGTAAACGCCTTAACCGAAAACCAAACGATTGAATTTAGTCCGAACTTGACTATTGTTTATGGTGCAAACGGTTCAGGGAAATCGGGATATGTAAGACTTTTAAAAAATGCTTTTTATTCAAAAGCACCAGAAGTAATTTTGCAAAATGTCCATATTGACAGCGGACATAAACCTGTTAATGCAAAATTTACTTTCAAATCAAACAACATTGAAACTTCTTTAGAATTTGCGGACAAAGACAACGCAGAATTTGAACAATTTGCTGTTTTTGACGGAAATAGCGTTTTAAAACATCTTGAAAACAAAAACGAATTTGAATTTAGACCAGCAGGATTAAGTTTCTTTGCTGAATACACAAACGCTGTCAATCGTGTAGAACAAAAACTAAATGCTGATATTCAAAACAAACAATCAGGAAACACAGCAAACGATTTATCCGCTTTATTTGACGGCAATTCAGAGATAAAAACTATTGTTCAAAATTTGAAAGCAGAAACAAATATTGACGATTTAAAAAAATACACGCCTTTTTCTGATGAAGATAAAACCCAAAAAGAAGCAATACAAAAACAATATGACGAACTTCTTTTAGCTTCAAAAGGAAAAGAAAAAGAAATAAAAAATCTTGAAACCATTAAAGGTTTGTTGGCTCAAAACAAACAAGCGATTGAAAAACTTAATCAGTATTTTACAACCGAAGTAATTGCGAAAGTAACAACTGCAATTACTGATTGCGTAACAAAAGAAGCCACAGCAAAAGCCGAAGGTATTGAGAATTTTAAAACCGATAAAATACAAAGCGTAGGAACAAGCGAATGGAAAAATTTTATCGTTTCTGCCGAAACGTTTGCTAAAACACAAAAAGCAGGAAATGCGGTTTATCCTGAAAATGGCGACAACTGTTTACTTTGCCAACAACCACTTTCGGACGAAGCACAAAAACTAATTTCAAATTATTGGACTTTCATAAAAAGCGTTGCAGAGCAAAATGCAAAACAAGCACAGGAAAAACTTGATAAAGCAAAACTAAATTATGAAGGCTTGAACTTTGACTTGTTTCCGCAAGACAACACACTTACCGTTTGGCTGACTGAAAAATATCCTAAGGAGTTAAAAGCGTTAACGCAAAAACTTTCAGAGCAGAAAACACTTGCTCAAAACATCGTTTCTGACATTCAAAGCAAAACAGCAAACGAGAGAGCAGAAATAAACGTTAGTGTTGAACAACATACAACCATTGAAACAGCTATTGACACTTTAATCAAAAACCTAAAAGAAGATGAACAAAGTAAGGAGTTAGAAAAATTGCTGAACTCAAAAACACTTTTAGAACACAAAGAAAAGTTCAATACGCATTTTTCAAAGTTTGAAACTTACGTTAATAATCAGAATTGGATAAAAAAATCAAACAAAGCTGATTACGCAAAGCGTAAAATTACAGAAACAGAAAAAGCATTATCAAATAAGTATTTCAATCAAAAATACATTGATACTTTTAACGAAGAATGTAAAAAACTGAACGGAAATTTTGGAATTGAAATCAATCATACAGGTTCGGCAGGAAAATCTTACAGACAACTGAAATTGAAAGGCAAAAATCCAAATGCTGTTTTGAGCGAGGGCGAACAAAAAGTAATTGCTATTGCTGACTTTCTTGCAGAAATGCAGTTATCAGAAGTAAACAAAGGAATTATTTTTGACGACCCTGTTACTTCGTTAGATGAAAAACGGAAAAGTGAAATTGCGGAACGCCTTGTATTAGAGGCAATGCAAAAGCAAGTAATCATTTTTACACACGATTTAGTTTTTGTTTCAAACATTTTGACCAAAAGCGAAGATTTTAAAACCGCTTCTTCGTGTCATTGGATTGAAAACAGAGATGATAAGCCAGGACAAATTTGGCTTAACAATTCACCGTCTTACGAAAAAGAATATCGCAATGCAGAACCCGCAAAAAAGCATTACACTATTTGTAGCAAAGAAGATTGCGAGCCAATGCAAAGAGAAATAGTAACAAAGCAAGGATTTACAGCTTTAAGAACTTGTTATGAAGTTTTAGTAATCAATGACTTGTTTAATAATGTTGTTCAACGATACAACGAAAGGGTAAGCATTGACGCTCTTTCAAAAGTTTCATTTGACGACACTCTTGTAAATGAACTTTTGGATAGTTATGCACAGTGTTGCAGATTTATGGAAGGGCATTCGCACAGCGATAAATATTCGTATCAAAAACCTGAACCTAAAAACTTGAATGAAGAAATTCAGCGTTATGAAGCGATAAGAAAGAAAATCAGAGATACAAAGAACAAAAAATAAGTGGAAATGCTATTTGAAGAATACACCTATTTCAATCATAAATTTCCCGAACCGCAGTATTTGGGAGCAAAGCATACACATTTGGCGTGGATTAAAAAGTTTGTTCCCGACAATATCAATGTCGCCTTGGATGCTTTTGCAGGTTCGCAATCTGTGGCGTTTCTGTTTAAGCAAATGGGCTTGCAAACTTTTACCAACGATTTTTTGAATTTCAACAATCAAATTGGTTTGGCATTGGTGGAAAACGGAGATGAAAAATTGACACTAGAAGATTTATCAATTTTGTTTCAACCTGCAAAAGACAAAGACGATTTTCAACTGATTAAATCCGTTTTTACGAATGTGTTTTTTGAAGAAAATGAAGCAGATTTTTTAGATAATTTTCGGGCAAATATTCCTTTGCTGAGTTCACCACACAAGCAAGCGTTAGCTTACGCAATAATCAACAGAAGTATGACACGAAAAGTTACAATGGGGCATTTCGGACATACACAAGCGTTGAAATATGCAAGCGACCCCGAACGTATAAAACGTAACCGAAGTTTGATAAGACCAATCAAAGAAATCTTCGAAGATTTGTTACCGAAATACAACGAAGCAGTTTTTGACAACAAGCAAGAAAACAGAAGTTACAACCAAAACATTTTGGACTTGTTGCCAACACTTAAAAATGTTGATTTGGCTTATTTTGACCCACCCTATTGCGACAGCCACGCTGATTATCAAAGTTTCTATCATTTATTGGAAACCTTTACAGAATATTGGAAAGACAAAGATTTTATCAACGGAATTAAACGCTACGAACCTCAGCGTTTCAGTGGTTTTGACAAAAAACGTGATGTTATTGCTTCGTTTGAAAAACTGTTTGAGTATTCACAAGAAATACCACATTGGCTCATCAGTTACAACGACAGAAGCTACCCGAGTGTAGAAGAGTTATCACAGATAATTTCCAAATACAGAGATGTAACAGTTGAAGCAAAAGCGTATCACAACGGCAGGGGCGGAAAAGGAAGTGTAGCAGGCAGTCACGAAGTTTTGTTTGTGTGCAAACCGAAGAAGAAACATTTTATCACAACAACGAAAGAAGAAGTCATAAATGAAAGATTTTAATTATTGGAAGAAATTACACGAAAGCGAACAACTTGGTGAGTTTAGTTCGGACAATGTAGGTTTGCTTTGGTTGAAAACAAAATCAATCGTTCGCAAAGAATTGATTGCGGAGTTTATTGAGCAAAATAAAATCACACTCAAAGAAACCGCTTTGGGAAAACAGTTTGTTGAACTGTTTGAATTGCTTTGCAAAAACGTTGACAATTCTCACAAAATTTTAGATGCTTACATCAAAGAGAAAAACAAAGTTCAAGTTTCAGAACTCAACACGGAGCAGTTGGTTTCTGAATTATACAAACTGAAAAATTTTGATTGGGGTGGCGATTATCAAAATTCGTTGGACAAATATTTGGTTAGTCGTTATGTGAAAGTTCATAAATCTTACGACACGCTTGTTTCAAAATTTGAAACAGAAATTCACGTTGCTGTTCAAGGTTATGTGCTGAACAGTTGGTATAACCATTGGAGTAGTATTTTGATTGAACATATTTTCAAATCGCACCCAACCGTTTTGCCGACAGTTGGACAAATCAAAAGCGTTGATTTCTTTTTGAACAATGTTCCGTTTGATTTGAAAGTAACTTACTTACCTGCAGAATACATCAAATTCAAACGGAAAGAAAAGGGATTGCCTGTTGAACTTACGTTTTTGAAAAGTAAAGCAACAGAAGCGAAAATAACTTTTGACAAAAAAGCAAAAGATGCGGACATCTTTTACGAGATCGTAGAAAAGATGAAAGATAAGAATGATGAGTTTTGTAACAATGTTTTAATAACATTGAAAAATGAAAAACTTGGCATACTAAAAGAAGTCCAAGACGACCCGAAAATTTTGGCAACGTGGCTTTACGAAAATCAAGGAGAAATGCGTTTCGGTTCAGAAAACCGTTTATTCCTTGTGCTTGTTGATACGGACGACTTTTCTAATTCTTGGAAATTGAAAAGAAATCTTGAACTTTTGAAACCTACAATTATGAACTATTTAGACAACTTCAAAAACAAGAAAATTGAGGACTTAAAAGTTTCATTCGGATACAAAGGAAAACCGCAAACTTTTACAGCGTTGACAGATATAATATTTGTTGTAAAATAATCCAATGCACAGGTGTAAGCACATACCACAGCCCCTCAAAGCCAACCCACAATCCAAAGCTGTGGTAAGAGCTTCCACCTCTCCCTCCCAAAAAAAATTATTTTTAAAAATCTCCTACCCTTCTAAAAATTTTAAAAATGCCAAAACACAACCCAACACAAAAACATTCGGACAGTTGGTTGCAAAACTCAATATAGACAAGGGTCTCAAGACACGGACGACAAGAACGCCAGGGCATAACAGCACCTACACGCAAGTGGCGGGACAGTGGTTAAATCAAGCTTTGTGCCTCTGTCAAAGTTTGTGCTTAGCTGACAGTGTATCGCTCCGAAATCGCCACCTGCGTGTAGCTGCCAACCGTTGGCAGCAATGGTAACGGACGACACTACCAAGACCAAACGGACAGAAAAAACGAGCAGACAATGACACAAGACAAAGATTTAATTTTTGCCCAACACACATTTTTTTGTTTTTCTGCCACCGCACAAGTGGCACATTTGGTTTTGCCCGACACACAACGCCAACGCTTCGCAAAACCAAAAGAGCCACTTTTTTCCAACGCTTTGAATACAGCGTTTCAGAATTTTACTAACTTTGCCACCAAATGAAGTTTTTTGCATACATATTCAGCATTTACATTTTGGCATTATCAGTAATGCCTTGTAGTGATGCGTCTAATGATTGCAGAAGTAAAACCGAAGTTGCAGAACGTGCAGATGCTCACAGCCACAAGAGCGACCATAACGATACTTGCAGTCCGTTTTGTACTTGTACTTGTTGTGGTACAACGGCAAGTACAAATCTCGGAGTTTATAAACTTTGTATAAAGAAACCCCCTGTAAGTTCAAAAATCACATTCCCAAGACGTGATTTTGTATTAGTTTCCAATTTCTACGGAAACATTTGGCAACCGCCTAAGATTAACGCTTAATTTTTTTGGTTTAATGTACTATCGGTACAAGCATAACGCTATGCGTTAGTTGCTGTATTTACCGTGCTTTCGTGCATTTACCTTTCTTTCTGTTTCCTACGGAAAGTGTTTAAATCCATTCGTGTTAATCAATAATCAAATAAATTGTGTTAGACAGTATTATAAAATTTAGCATAAAAAACAAGTTAGTCATTGGAATAATGACCTTGTTACTCATCTTATGGGGAAGTTGGAGTGCTACCAAACTGCCCATTGATGCCGTTCCTGATATTACCAATAATCAGGTGCAAATAATTACGCTTTGTCCTACATTGGCAGGACAGGAAGTAGAGCAATTAGTTACATTTCCTATTGAACAAAGCATTGCCAACCTGCCCGATTTAGAAGAAATCCGAAGTATTTCACGGTTTGGGCTTTCGGTTATTACGGTTGTATTTGATGATGATGTGGATATATATTTTGCCCGACAGCTTGTCAATGAAAAACTGAAAGAAGCCGAAGAAAAAATCCCAAAAGGCATTGGCACACCCGAACTTGCACCTGTAAGCACAGGTTTGGGCGAAGTGTACCAATACATCATACACCCCAAAAAAGGGAGTGAACATAAATACAATGCCAAAGACTTGCGTACTATGCAGGATTGGATTGTTGCCCGACAGCTAAACGGAACAAAAGGCATAGCCGAAGTAAACAGTTTTGGTGGCGAACTGAAACAATATGAAGTAGCCGTAAATCCCAACCGCTTAAAGGCAATGGGTGTAAGTGTTACCGATATTTTCAATGCTCTTGAAAAGAACAATCAGAATACAGGTGGTGCATACATTGACAAAAAACCAAATGCTTACTTCATTCGGGGTATTGGTTTGGTTACTTCGTTGGAAGATGTAAAAAACATAGCTGTAAAAAACACTAACGGAAGTATTCCGATTTTTATAAAAGATGTTGCAGAAGTTCGTTTTGGTAATGCGGTTCGCTACGGAGCATTAACCTACAATGGCGAAGTAGATGCCGTTGGCGGTGTGGTAATGATGCTCAAAGGCGAAAACAGCAACGAAGTAGTAAAACGTATCAAAGAAAAATTGCCTGTCATTCAGAAATCTTTGCCCGATGATATTGTCATTGAGCCTTATTTGGACAGAACAGATTTAGTTGGCAGAGCAATCAGCACCGTAGAAAAGAATTTAATTGAGGGAGCGTTGATTGTCATTTTCGTGTTGGTGCTGTTTTTGGGAAATTTAAGAGCAGGTTTAATTGTGGCTTCCGCTATTCCGTTGTCAATGCTGTTTGCTTTGGGAATGATGAATGTTTTCGGAGTAAGTGCCAATTTAATGAGTTTAGGAGCTATTGACTTTGGTTTGATTGTGGACGGTGCAGTTATTATTGTAGAAGCCACTTTGCACCATTTGGGTTTGCGAAAATCAATGAACAAGCTGACACAGCAGGAAATGGACAACGAAGTTTTTGTGTCCGCTTCCAAAATCAGAAACAGTGCAGCGTTTGGCGAAATCATTATTTTAATCGTGTACATTCCTATTCTCACATTGGTAGGCGTTGAGGGCAAAATGTTTACACCAATGGCTAAAACAGTAGGATTTGCCATTTTGGGAGCATTTATTTTGTCGCTTACTTATATACCAATGATGTGTGCTTTGTTTTTGTCAAAAAAAGTTTCACACAAAGAAACCATTTCAGACAAGATGATGAACTACCTGCAAAGCATTTACCAACCGCTTTTGCAGAAAGCCGTAAAAATAAAATATTGGATTGTTGCTTCGACCGCTCTACTCTTTGCCTTTTCCCTTTTGCTCTTTAAAAATTTAGGTGGCGAATTTATACCACAATTACAAGAGGGCGATTTTGCCTTTCACTGCATATTGCCACAGGGTAGTTCTTTAAACCAAAGCATTGAAACATCTATGCAGGCATCAAGGATTATCAAACAGTTTGATGAAGTAAAAATGGTGGTCGGCAAAACAGGTGCAGCAGAAGTGCCGACAGACCCAATGCCACCCGAAGCCACAGACTTAATGGTCATTTTGAAACCGCAGGATGAATGGAAAACAAAAAAGAGCTATACAGAATTAGGCGATGAAATAAATGAAGCATTGGAAGTAATTCCGGGCGTATTCTTTGAAAAAAACCAACCAATACAAATGCGTTTCAACGAATTGATGACTGGTATCAGGCAAGATGTAGCGGTTAAGATTTTCGGGGAAAATTTGGATAGCCTTTCCATTTATGCCAACAAAGTGAGCAAAGTCATTCAAAGCGTAAATGGAGCAACTTCGCCACAAGTAGAACGGGTAAGCGGATTGCCACAAATCAATGTGGAATACGACAGAACACGCCTTGCCAATTACGGCATCAATGTAGAAGATGTAAACAATGTGGTAAGTACGGCTTTCGCAGGTAAGACCACAGGACAGGTGTTTGAAAATGAAAGGCGTTTTGATTTAGTGGTACGATTAGACAGCACATACAGAACTGACATAGATGATGTAAGTAATTTGATGATACCTACCAACACAGGCAATCAGATACCATTATCACAAGTAGCTAATATCAGCTACAAGTTGGGACCAGCACAAATCAGCCGTGAAAGTAGCAAACGCAGAATTGTAATCGGTTTCAATGTATCGGGTAGAGATGTACAAAGTGTGGTAGAAGATATTCAGCAGAAATTGAACGAACAGGTAAAATTGCCGACAGGTTATTATTTCACTTATGGCGGACAGTTTGAGAATTTGCAAAAAGCAAGTAAACGCCTGATGATTGCTGTACCTGTTTCGCTGTTTCTCATTTTTTCATTGCTGTACTTTACATTCCGTTCACTCAAACAGGCAAGTCTGATTTTTACCGCAATCCCAATGAGTGCCATAGGTGGCGTGTTTGCGTTGCTGTTGCGTGGTATGCCTTTCAGCATTTCGGCAGGTATCGGCTTTATTGCTTTGTTTGGTGTAGCAGTATTAAACGGAATTGTCTTAATCGGAACTTTCAACCAATTAGAAAAAGACGGAGTTAAAGACATTTTCAAACGAGTATTTGACGGCACAAAGGAAAGGTTGCGACCTGTACTAATGACAGCAACAGTAGCAAGTTTGGGCTTTTTGCCTATGGCATTAAGCACAGGTGCAGGAGCAGAAGTACAAAAACCATTGGCAACCGTTGTTATTGGCGGATTGATTACGGCTACTTTCCTTACGCTGTTTGTACTGCCTTTGCTGTATATCATTTTCAATTCAAAAATCAACATCAGAAAAAAAGGAAAAATGAAATCCGTTACAACCGTAATTGTGTTGTTGCTTTCTGTTTTAAGTTTCAATGCAAATGCTCAAAACAAAAAAATAATTGGTGTAGATGAAGCGATAAACATTGCATTGCAAAACAACGGAAATATAAAAGCGAAAGATTTTGAAATAAAATCGGCTCAAAGTCTGAAAAGAACATCGGGCGAATTACCGAAATTAGATTTTAATGCACAGTTGGGACAATACAACAGTATAAAGTTTGACCAATCTTTTCAAGTAGCACAAACGATACCGTTTCCGACTTTGTTCGGTGCTAAAAAACAACTGATAAATGCCGAAGTAAAAGGCAAAGAATTACAAAGTGAAATAACCGTATTGGAGTTAAAAAATCAAGTGCGTACTTATTTCTATCAAATTCAGTATTTGCAGAATAATCAAAAGCAGTTGTTGTATTTGGATAGTTTGTACAATGATTTTATCAAAGTGGCAGAACTGCGTTACAAAACAGGCGACACCAAAAAAGTAGAAATCAGTACAGCACAAGCCAAGCAAGGCGAAATCAATTTATTGCTGAAACAAAATGGAGTTTATCTCAATAATGCTTATCAAAATTTACAGGCATTGATGAATACAAAAGAACCGTTTGAAGTTGCCAATGATACAGATTTTAAGCCTTTGCAGGTAAGCACTTTGTTAGACAGCACAGCCATTGCAAACCACCCGACAATTAAGGCGTTGTATCAAGATATAATCATTGCAGAACAAACAAAAAAGGTAGAGAAAGCACAGGGTTTGCCCGATTTTACGATTGGTTACACTAATCAGTCTTTAATAGGTTTTCAAACTATAAACGGACAGGAGCAGTATTTTAATTCGGGCAATCGGTTCAGTTATGTAAGCGTTGGTGTTTCTATTCCTTTGACTTTCGGAGCTACAAAAGCAAGGATAAAATCTTTGGACTATCAAAAACAAGCCATTGAAGCCAACACCAAGCAACAGCAAATTTTGTTGGAAACACAGTTTCAAAATGCCATACAGCAGTATCAGCAGGATTTGCAGGAGTTCAATTACTATCAGCAACAAGCCTTGCCTAATGCAAACGATATTGTTTCATCGGCTCAATTAGGTTATCGCACAGGCGATATAAGCTATGTGGAGTATTTGTATGCTTTGCAAACGGCAACAGACATTCAGTTGAATTACCTAAAAAGTATTCAGCAGGTCAATCAATCGGTCATCAATATTTATTCAATAATCAATCAATAATTCGGTATGAAATTCAATATAAAAAATTCAATCGTTTTTCCTTTGGCACTATGCACTTTGCTTGTGATAAGCAGTTGCGGTAGCAAAGACAATCATTCGCATAATGACGAAAATACAAAAGAAACAGGTACTTCTGACGGACACAACCACGAAGAAGAAACGCCAACCATTGCCACGCTTACACAAGAGCAGATAAAAGCCGTTGGCATCACGTTGGGCAAAGTAGAAAACAAGGAACTCACAGCCACTATAAAGGCAAATGGTATGCTTAAAGTTCCAAACAACAACAAAGCAAATGCCACTTCTTTGTATGGTGGAGTTATCAAAACGCTGAATGTGCAAATTGGCGATTATGTAAAGAAAGGACAGGTAATTGCTACGATTGCCAATCCGCAGTTTATACAGTTGCAGGAAGAATATTTGACTATTGGCAGTAAAATCACTTTTGCAGAACAGGAAGTACAACGCCAAAATGAACTCAATACAGGAAACGCAGGAGCTTTGAAAAATCTGCAAAACGCAACGGCAGAACTCAATACGCTTCGCACCCGAAAAGCATCATTGCAACAGCAAATACAGCTAATGGGCATCAATCCAAATTCGGTATCAAACAGCAACTTGAAATCTGCATTGGTAGTTACAAGTCCGTTGAATGGAACAATAAGCAATTTGTTTGCAAAGATTGGCAGTTATGTAGATGTTTCTTCGCCTGTTGCCGAAATCGTAGATAACAGTTCATTGCATTTGGATTTACAAGTGTTTGAAAAAGATTTACCGCTTTTGAAAATCGGGCAAACCATTCATTTTACCTTAACCAATAATCCTACTAATGAATACGATGCAAAAGTGTTTAGCATTGGTTCATCATTTGAAAACGAGAGCAAAACCATTGCCGTGCATTGCACCGTTACAGGAAACAAAATAGGTTTGATTGACGGAATGAACATTACAGGAATTGTGAGTTTGAGCAATGCCCTAACACCTGCCGTACCCAATGAAGCCATTGTAAACGCAGACGGGAAAGACTACATTTTTGTTGTTACTGATAAAAAAGCGGAAGAACACCACGAAGAAGAAAGCGAAGAACACAACCACGAAAGTGAAGACCGTAAACACAGCAATGAAGAAAACGGCAACATCAATTTTGAAAAAATAGAAGTTGTAAAAGGCGTTTCCAATATGGGCTACACCGCAATAACTTTTGTACAGGACATTCCTGCCAATGCTCAAATTGTAATCAAAGGAGCATTTTTTGTCAATGCCAAATTATCTAACACAGGAGGACACAATCATTAAAAATTAAAAGCAATGATAAATACAGATAAAAATCACAAGCATATTTACAATGTACAAGGTAAGCAGCTTTGTTGCACACAGGAAGAAAAAATTTACACCAATGCAGGTGCAAAAGAGTTGATAAAAGAAAAGCATCAACACGACCATAGCGATGATGACGGACACGACCACAGCCACAGTGATAGCAACCTTTTCAAAGTGTTTTTGCCAAGCATTATTTCATTGGTGCTATTGCTTGTTGCCGTTTATTTAGACAATTTCCTAAAACCAGAATGGTTTACAGGTTTGGTAAGGATTGTTTGGTATGTGGTGGCTTATATTCCTGTTGGGTTTCCTGTAATCAAAGAAGCCGTTGAAAGCATTGCCAAAGGCGAGATATTTTCCGAATTTCTGTTGATGAGCATTGCCACAATCGGAGCGTTTGCCATTGGCGAATATCCGGAGGGCGTAGCCGTAATGTTGTTTTATGCTGTTGGCGAAGTGTTTCAGACATTGGCGGTAAAAAGAGCAAAAGCAAATATCAAATCTTTGCTTGACCAAAGACCCGATGAAGTAACCGTTTTGCGAAACAACCAACCCCAAACCGTAAAGGCAGAAAGCGTAAACATTGGCGAAATCATACAATTAAAATCGGGCGAAAAATTGGGATTAGACGGAGTTTTGTTATCCGAAACAGCATCATTTAACACCGCAGCTTTAACAGGCGAAAGCAAACCCGATACCAAAGCCAAAGGCGAAACAGTTTTGGCAGGAATGATAAACCTAAACACCGTTGCACAGATAGAAGTTACCACAGCATACACCGATAGTAAGTTGAGTAAAATTTTAGAATTGGTACAAAATGCCACTTCACAAAAAGCACCTACGGAATTGTTTATCCGCAAGTTTGCAAAAATCTACACACCAATAGTAGTGTTGTTAGCCGTTGCCATTTGTTTGCTTCCTTACTTTTTTGTGGCAGATTATCAGTTTACAGATTGGTTGTACAGGGCTTTGGTTTTCTTGGTAATTTCTTGCCCTTGTGCGTTGGTTATTTCCATTCCGTTGGGTTATTTCGGTGGCATTGGTGCAGCAAGTAAAAACGGTATTTTGTTTAAAGGAAGTAACTTTTTAGATGTACTTGCCAATATCCAAAACGTAGTAATGGATAAAACAGGAACAATGACAGAGGGCGTTTTCAAAGTGCAGGAAGTAGTTTTTGACAAAGCATTTAATCAAACAGAAATGCTACAAATGGTGGACGCTTTGGAACGATTGAGTACGCACCCCGTAGCAACTGCCATTCACGAATATGTTGGCAAAACAAATAATGAAATCAAATTAGAAAACACCGAAGAAATTGCAGGACACGGACTGAAAGCCGAAGTAAACGGAAAACAATTATTAGTAGGAAATTTCAAATTGATGAACAAGTTTAACATTCAGCACGATGTTGATGTAAGTAAAATTGTTTACACCATAATTGCCGTTGCTTACGACAACAAATTTGTAGGTTATCTTACAGTTGCCGACAGCATAAAACAAGACTCACAAAATACCATTGACAAGCTGAAAATGCTCAACGTAAAACCGACAATGTTGAGTGGCGACAAAAGTTCGGTTGTGAAATTTGTTGCCGAACAATTAGGAATTGCAAACGCTTTTGGCGACTTGTTGCCCGAAGACAAAGTAAGCAAGGTAAAAGAAATCAAAGCCAAAAATGAAACCGTTGCCTTTGTCGGAGACGGTGTAAATGATGCACCTGTTGTAGCGTTAAGTGATGTCGGTATTGCAATGGGCGGTTTAGGTAGCGATGCCACCATTGAAACAGCAGACGTAGTAATACAAGACGACAAGCCGAGTAAAATACCTATGGCAATCAATATCGGTAAACAGACAAAGAAAATTGTTTGGCAAAATATCACATTGGCATTTGTAGTAAAAGGAATTGTTTTAATACTTGGTGCAGGTGGCTTGGCAACAATGTGGGAAGCCGTTTTTGCCGATGTAGGTGTAGCATTATTGGCAATCTTAAACGCAGTACGAATACAACGAATGAAATTTTGACAAACCAACGCTAAAAGCAAGCACATTTGCAAACCGCACAAGGCGACACACAAGCCAAAGTTTGCAAAAGAGCTTGCTTTTTCCAACGCACGACAGAAAAAACAAAAAAATCTTTCCACGCTTCGCAAAAAATTAAATCTGCCGACACACCAAACCTGACAGACAAATACGAACGGACGGAAAAAACCACAGCTGCCAACATCGGTTTGGCGTTATGGCGGCTGACGTGCATAATTTGAGCTTAGTGCTACTATTAAACTTTTGTGCTAAATTTGGGCTGATGTTCCCTGATTGCCGCCACAAACGCCAAGCCGTGAACCGTTACCAGCAATAATAGAAGAACACAACAACCATGAAAATAAACAAATTAAAAATTGAAGGTGTTGGTGGAATTAAACTGATAAATCTTTCTTTCAACGATAGAATGAATCTTCTATGTGGACCGAATGGAATTGGAAAGACGACAATTTTAGAATCTATTGCTCATATTTTTTCTAATGGCGATACGAATATTCTAAAAAGAAATGTTGCATCAGAAATAAGTAAAATATCTGCCGAAATTGATATTAATGGGACAGTCGAAAACAAGGAAATACAGTTTGACACGTTTATTCCAGAAACATCAACTAGGGTTACAGGATTTCATTTACGAACTAGCGGACTAATTTCATTAAAGACAACAAGAACTTTTCAATACCAGTCTTTACAATCAGTCTCCAAGGACAGTAATAAAGAAAATCATATTCTTTGGAACGATGCAATTAATGGTATTAACCTAACCGATATAAAAAATTGGTTTGTAAACCGTTACTTGTATTCTCCTCATGCAGGTGCATTGACTCCTGAGCAGCTCAGCAATTTCGAATTAGCTAAAAAATGTTTCTCATTACTCAACAAGGATTTTTCGTTTAGTAAAGTCAATGCCTCATCGAATGAGATAATGATTAACACCCCTAGTGGTGAGATATATTATGAATACTTATCATCAGGTTTTAAATCAATCATATCCATACTTTTCGGAATAATTAAGGAGATTGAGTTTCGATTCAAAGACCCAAAAATAAATGCGGAAGATTTTCAAGGAATTATTCTAATTGACGAGATAGAGTTACATCTTCACCCAGAGTGGCAAGAAAAAATAGTCGACATACTTTTAGATGTTTTTCCCAAAGCTCAATTTTTTGCATCAACACATAGCCCACATGTAATTCAGACTGCAAAACCCAAACAAATAATTGCTTTAGGCTTAGATAACGATAATGTGATTCAAAGGGAATTGCCGAATTCCGAATTTGGTTTTCAGGGATGGACTATTGAAGAAGTATTAATAGATGTTATGGGAATGAACAGTCTACGCACAGAGATATTTAAGGACTTAATAACCAAATTCGACCAAGCAATAGAAGAAGAGAACTCTGAAATTGCAGAAGAGATATTTTCACAATTGGATAAGCTTTTACATCCAGAGAATACTTTAAGAAAACTTTTAAAATTTCAATTAGCCGGTTTGTAATGATAAAATTAGAACGCATATCAACGCCAATTAAATTGACACCAGCGTTTGTAACAACGCAAACGGCTGAATTTATTGCAAATGAAACTAATGTTTGGAATGTGGACTGGTTAAAAGAAAGTTTACTCGAATTAAGCTACGGCAAGTGTGCTTATTGCGAATGTGACCTTAAGGAAGAAGCCAAATACATGGAAGTTGAACACTTTGAAGATAAAGCCAATAATCCTAATAAGGTTTTGGAATGGGATAATTTACTCCCATCCTGTAAAAGATGTAATGGTTCAAAAAGCACTCATGATGTAATTGCCGAACCAATCGTAAATCCATTCATAGACACTCCATCCACACATCTTACATTACGACTATACAGATTTAAATCAAAGGATGTAAAAGGAAAAAACACAATAGATGTTGTTGATTTGAATCATACTGAAAGAGCTGTAAAGAAACGTTTTGAAGTAGGAGAACAACTTGAAAAAACAATCGAAAAAGCCTTTGAAAGACTTGAATTGTATGAAGCTAATACTATTACACAAAGAAGGAACAAATTATTAAGTATAGTTGAAGACATTTTACTTGAATGCCAAAAAGAAAGTATTTACTCAGCAACCTGCTCAACAATACTTCATTCAAGTGACGTTTATTCGGAGATAAGACAAAAAATGCGAACTCACGGAATATGGTCAAAAGAACTTGAAACCCTACATAAAGACTCAGCTAAACTTGTAATATGACAAAAAGAATTACTGCTGGTAACATGCGTTTGGCGTCATGCGGGGTGAAGTACTTAAATTCAAGTTCAGTTTTTCAAATCAACTTTAGTACTGGGTTGACAGTTTTGTGCTCCGAAATCCCGCACGAACGCCAAGCGCAAAAACGTTAGCTGTGATTCCCCATTTTTCCGCAAGAAAATAATTTCTCGTGCTAACGGGAGTGCCACCCGACAACAACTCTTGTTAAATTTGCCACGGCTCATTGAAAGACCCTTTTAAGCATTGGTGCTTTGAAGCTCGTG
>Ga0209916_1001621_pt1 | contig 17045 bp, 16 predicted proteins | sample ThiBio_1000_plan_FD_183956 | JGI IMG/M metagenome (GOLD analysis project Ga0209916, IMG submission 183956) | Wastewater bioreactor microbial communities from Cape Town, South Africa - Thiocy_solids_2 (SPAdes) | ecosystem: Engineered > Bioreactor > Thiocyanate-remediating > Anaerobic-Aerobic ... | reverse complement strand
GGCGAGGTGCTGCCGACCAAGAAGATGCGCGGCACCAAAAAGGGCGGCGTCATCCCCTTGTGCGGCTCGCCCTCGCTGCGGCGCTGGCTTGGGGCGGAAGGCATCGAGAACACGCTCGCCTTCGGCCGCTACGAGCGCTTCCGCGCCGACACCTTCTATTTCGCGGCGGGAGACCTCGGCAACATGGCCGGCCCGGCCGATCCGCGCTACCGGCGAAAGCACCCGACGCTCACCAGGCCGGACAGGAACGGCCGCGAGCGGCCGGTGATGGTCGCCGGGCCGGTGCCGAGGGTGCAGGCGGCCGGGGCCGAGCCTGACGCGATGGTGGTGCCCGAACACGTCGACGAGCTGGTGCTTCTGGGCGACGGCGATTCCGAACCGGTGATGACGGCGGCCGCCATGGTGCGCGCCAGGGCCAGGCATGCCCGGCCGGGCCGGCTCGTCCCGGTTCTCATGTCGCGCCCCGGCACCGACTGGGCGATGATGCTGGCGGGCCGCGACGAGGCGTTCGCATGACGGACGAGCGGTCGAAGGACGATGCCTGGGCCGAGGTCGACGCGATCGTCGAGGCCGGTTACCGGCTGGCGCGCGGCGATACCCCGACCCCTTTCCCGGAGCCTGCCGCTCCCGTTTCCAACCCTGCCGGAAAGCTCTCGCCCGAGGAAATGCTCTCCGAATGCGCCGGCGAGCCGGAGACGGATATCGGTAACGGGCGCCGGCTGCTGGTGCGTTACGGCGACCGCATCATCCATGTCGCGCATGTCGGCTGGCACGGCTACGACGGCAGGCGCTGGAAAGAGGACGACGATGGTTCCGTGGTGCGGCCGCTCGCGCAAAAAGCGGCTGAGCTGATCGCCGACGAGGCGAGGCTGGTGACGGCGACCGAGGAAGAAATGGACCTGATCGCCAAGGGCAAGGAAGCCGAGGCCGAACTGAAGTCGCTCGGCAACCCTAAGAAGGACTGGGGCAAGGATCTCTTCGCCAGATATCTGCACCTGTCGGCGATCGTCGACGAGGGCGAAAATACGAGAAAGGCCGTCAACGGCCGCAAGTCCTCGCGGCACAGCCATGCGAAATCGTCGGCCGGCACCACCAAGATCAACAACATGCTGACCGAGGCGCTGCCGGCCGTCGCCTGCACGGTGGAGCGGCTGAATACCGATCTGCATGCGCTGAATGTCGGCAACGGCACCCTGCGCTTCGTGCGCGCCGAGGACGAGGAATCGGACCCGGACGATCCTCGCTATGTGTGGAGCGCGCGTCTCGATGCGCACGACCCGGCCGATTTCATTTCCAAGATCGCGCCGCACGCCTGGAGGCCGGGGGCGAAACACGCCGAACTCGATGCCTTTCTCGAAAAGGTGCAGCCGGACCCGGAAATGCGCGACTTCCTCCAGCGGCTTTCCGGCTACATCGCGCTCGGCATCATCGACGAGCAGATCATGGTGATTTTCCATGGCGGCGGTCGCAACGGCAAGTCGACCTTCGTCTCGCTGCTCTGCCATGCGCTTGGCGATTATGCGGTAACCCTCGATGTCGACAGCTTCACCGGCGAAAACCGGCGATCCGGTTCGGAAGCGACGCCGGACCTCGCCCGCCTGCCCGGCGCGCGCCTCGTCGCCTCGGAAGAGCCGGACGAGGGCGTGAGGCTGAAGGAAGGCCTGATCAAGCGCGTCACCGGCGGCACCAAGATACCGGTGCGGCGTCTGCACCAGGACTTCATCGAGGTTCTGCCGCAGTTCACGCCGGTCATGTCCTGCAACCCGAAGCCGGAAATCCGCGACATGAGCGAGGGCCTGTGGCGCCGTATCCTGATGGTGCCGTGGGAGGTCCAGATCGCCAAGAAGGATATCGACCGCAAGCTGCTCGGCAAGCTGAAGGCCGAGGCCGAGGGCGTGCTGGCATGGCTTGTGCAGGGCGCGCTCGACTACCTTAATTATGGGCTTGCGCCGCCGAAGAAAGTGCTGGCGGCGACCGACGAATACCGCAACGATTCCGATTTCATCGGCTCGTTCATCCGCTCGGCGTGCATCGTCACCGGCAGGGCCGACGACACCTCGACGCCGGCAGACATCTTCATCGCCTATTCCAACTGGCAGGCGCGCTCGGGCGCGATGGAACTGCACAAGAACACGTTCTTCAAACGTTTCCCTGCCTATTGCCAGCAGTATTTCGAGGCGCCGGACGGATCGCAGCGGCAGTTCGTCAAGGACAAGTCCGGCACGACCGTCTATCGCGGCATCCTCGTCAAGGACGAATTCGTGCGCCCGAACGGCCAGCAGGGGGAGCAGACGTGAACGCCCCGACCCCTTTCCTTGTTGCCTGCCATTGCGGTCCATGCCGCCCCTGTCTTCGTCGCGGATCGGCCGGTCGGCGGGCGGATGGGGCGCAAAATGGGGCGGCAGGGACGGTAATCCGGCACAGTTTCGCCAGCGACCCAAGAAAAGGGTAAGGGATTTCAATACGATAGGCCGCTAGGGGCGCTAGGGACGGTATTTCCCGTTTTCGTGACGCGCGAGAGGAAAAGGGTCAGGGGTAAAAACGGATGATCGTCTCATCATATTGCGCGGGAATTACCGTCCCTAGCGTCCCTTGCGTCCCGTTCTTTTCTTTTTCTCTTTTGTTTTCAACGGGATGAGAAAAAGAGACTTGGGACGGTAAGAGCGGAAAATGGGGCGGAAACGCTGAAATTGGGTCGGTAGAGGAAAAACCATGAAAACGAAGACGATAGAGGAACTGCTGTCCTGGGCTTTCGTTCACGAACTGCCGAAGGGTGGCGGCGTGGACGGGCTGGACAGCGTCAATTCCGCCTGGCGCATGTTGCAGGCCTCTTCGTGGGGCAAGATCACGGCCTTTGCCGAGTTGATGACCATGGTGCAGGTCGATCGCGGCGACGGCGGCATGTGGCTGGAGCAGGGCGAGCCGCACGAGGATGCGATTGTCCTCGGGCAGGCGGTGGCCGACCTCGCCCAGTGCGACGTGATGATCCCGGCCGGCTGGAACGCCCTGGCCGACTGGCCAGACGATGACGGGCTGGTGATGCCCGCCGTGGCGCGCGCCATCGAGCGCTACCAGCTACGGCCGGCCATGCGCCGGCGTGCCGGCATCGTCAGCCTCGTCGTCGGCACCGCGATCCTCGCGCGCGATCCTGTCTGGCAGGCCGAGCCGTCCAGGGTGCGCATGGTCGAGCGCGGCGGCCAGCCTGCGTGGTTCGTAGAGCGACGGACGAAAGATGAGTTCGGGCGCGAACATGTGCTGGAGGTTGACGGCCGCAATGCTCGCACGCGGCGGCCTTTGGCTGGTGCATATCGAAAGTACGAGTTCTCCGAAAACCCGACCGGCGACATTCTCGGCCGGCTCGATTGGCAGATATGGGTCGCGGCGCTGCGATTGCTCGAGCGGATGGTTTCGCCGCGCCTTGTAGGGCACCGGTTATCGCCCTGCGACCGATCCATGACGCCATGGCTGGCTGGCGACCGCGGCGGCGTCATGCTGGTGCCTTTGCCGATTCAGAAAGGCGTTTCGAAAAAAATTGCGTCGGCCTGTTGACGTGCGCCGGAAACTTGACATATAACAACCACGGATAAAAACGTCCCGAACCCGCCCGAGCAATCGCGGCGGGTTTTTCATTGGCGGGGTGGTATGCTTCAGGCCGATGCCAGCGACTTCGTTCATCTGAGCCGGGCGATCGCCCGCCTTCCCGAAGACATCAAGGCAAAGGCCATGGCGCGCGCCTTGCGCCGCGTCACCGATGCGGCGCGGGCGAAACTGGTGAAGCGGCAGTCTCCGCGCATCAAGCTGCCGCAGGGCGTCATCCGCAAGCTGACCACGGCGCATTTCAATGCCGGGGGCAATACGCAGGAAATCATCGTCCGCTCGGGCTGGCTGCCGCTCTACAAACTCGGTGCGACACAGACCGCCAAGGGCGTGCGGGTCAGGCTGCGCGGTTCTTATCGGCATGCCTTCATTGCGACCATGTCGAGCGGACACCGTGGCGTGTTCCTTCGGCAAGGTTCGGAAAGCACGCCGATCCGCGAGCTTTTCGGTCCCAACCCGGCGCATGACATCACCAACAACGAGGATGTCTACCTGCCGCTCGTCGCCGAAGTCGTGCGGGATGTCTTGCTGCCGCGCTTCATTCACGAGCTGGGCCGCATCCTCCCGAGGTAGGCGGGCGCGACCCCGCCCCCGGTCTAGGGACCGTATCGGCGCCGCAGCCCTCTACGGGCCGGGGCGACCCCGGGATTTTTGCAGTTGGTGGGTTCGAAATCGGGTACACGTGAACGCATCGTGCGCACGTGTCGAATGCACGGATAGCGCACATGTCGGAAATGCCGAACGACACCGGCGGCGAGTGGATATCGATCACGGAAGCTGCGGCTCGCCTGAGCGATACCGGTGACCATGTCGACCGTTCGACGCTGTCGCGATACCTGACGCAATATGCCGAGGCGTTGCCGACGCGGCGTGAAGGCAAGTCGAACCTGGTCGAGTTCGGCACGCTCGTCGAGCACCGCAGCGAGAATATTAGGCTTCGGAAGTCGTCGCCGCCGGCACGGAAGGTCGTCGGGCAACAGCAATCGCCTGGTCGGTTTCGCGGCACGCAATCGGACGGCCTAGCGCGCAAGGTCAATGCCGAGGCCGAAATCAAGGAAATGGACCTTGCTGAAAGGCGGGGCGACCTGACGCCTACTTCGGAAGTGGATCAAGCAGGGCGTGATGCGATCGCCCTTATGCTGGCGGCCTTCGACCGGGCGGTGGAGACGGAAGCGGCAACCCTGTCCGTCCGCTATGGCTGGGAAGAAAGGGTGACGCGTATCGCGCTGAAGTCATTCGCAAAGCGAGGGATTGAAATCTTCAATCGCGAAATCCGCGAAAGGCTCGACCGCAAGCGCCGAGAGGCCTTCGCCGATGACGACGACGGCGTGGGAGACGCCGACAGGGTCACTGCGCTGCAATGAGTTATCATGATGCGCGGCTTTCATTTCCCGACCTGCCGGACGGAACCGTCACCCTGTTCGCCGGGCTGGAAGCGGCGAGCCGCCCAGCCGAGGATCTTACGATCTCGGAGTGGGCCGACCGCTATCGCGTCGTGTCGTCGGAATCTGGATCACCCTGGCCAGGGCCGTTTCGAACCGAAAGGGTGCCTTACCTGCGCGAGCCGCAGGACTGCCTGCACCCGGACCATCCGGCGCGCCGGGTAACGGCGCGATGGGCAGCGCAGCTCGGAAAGTCGACGGCGATCGAGAACTGGTTCGGTTACATCGTCGACCAGTCTCCCGGCTCGATGATGATCGTGCTGCCGACGCTGGAAGAGGCGACGAAGTTCAACCGGGTCAAGTTGCAGCCGACCATCGAGGCCAGCCCGCGCATCAAGCACAAGGTGCTGCCAGTCAACAGCCGCGACGAGCAGGGATCGACGACGGCGTTCAAGCGTTTCGCCGGCGGCTTCTGCCAGATCGTCAACGCAGGCTCGTCCAAGGGCCTGCAAATGGTGTCGATCAAATACCTCGCGATGGACGAGGTGACCGGCTATCCGCGTGATGTCGACGGTCGCGGCAGCCCGCGTGACCAGGCGAGGGCGCGCCAGAAAATGTATGGCGACCTCGCCAAGGAATGGCAGGGATCGACGCCGGGCATAGAGGGCGAGTGCGCGGTCACCGAGGATTTCGAGGCTGGCGACCAGCGCTATTTCTACGTGCCGTGCCCGCACTGCGCGGTGTGGCAACACCTGACCTTCGACCAGATGCGCGGCCCGGAAGACGGCAGGCCGGCGCATCTGGTGTGTCGGGGCTGCGACGGCATGATCGTCGATGGCCACAAGCACGACATGCTGGCCGGTGGAGTTTGGATCGCTAGGCGTGTTCATGAGGGCGAGGCAGCCGTACCGGACCTGTTATCGGCCGATGATCTCGACCGCTGGCGCTGCGAACCATGCGAGGGCCGCTGCCGTGATTGGCAGCCGACCTACCATCTTTGGGCCGCCTACGCGCCCCGCGAGCGCTTTGCCGACATCTGGAACCGGTGGACGGAAGCCGAGGGCGACACGACGAAGATGCGCGTGTTTGCGCAACAGGATCTTGCCGAGCCGTACGATCCGGGCGGGGTCGCGGTCGAGTGGGAGAAGATCGTCGAGGCCGTGCGCCTGCACAAACTGCCGGCGAGAGTGATACCGAGTTGGGCCGGGCTGGTCGTTTCGGCGGCTGACGTCCAGTCCTACGGCATCAAGTGGACAGCATGGGCCATCGGACCCGGCGACCAGTCGATTCTGATCGATCGGGAAATTTTCGTCGGATCGCCAGAACAGACCGACGATCCATGGATTGGGCTTGCCGACGCGCTGGGCCGGACCTACGCGACGGCAGGAGGCGTGGAAAAAGGGATCGACCTTTCGGGCGTAGATTCCGGCTATGCGACGGATCGCGTCTACATGTTCTGTGCCTCGCGGCCGAACTGCTTTGCGCTTGACGGTCGTTTTGAGCGCGGATTGCCATGGCTCGGCACGCCGAAGAAAAAGGACATAAGGGACGCGAACAAGCGCATCATCGGCAAGGTGATGCTCTACCCGGTCGGCAACTACGACGTGAAAACGTCGGTGATGGCAGGGCTTGCCAACCTCGTGCTGGGGCCGGACAAGTCCGGAGCCTGGCCGCGCAACACGATCCATATGGCGGCGAACCTCTGCGACGAGGAATTCGCCAAGGAAATAACGGCAGAGCGTCTGGTCGATCCTGATGAGGAGGCACGAGCCTCTGTTTCGCGGCGCGCGCGCAACCTGATCTCGCCGAAGGCGCCGCGAGAGTGGAAGCGCATCGTCGGGCGGCCGAACGACTGGTTCGACGCCACCGTCTATGCCTTCGCACTTGGCTGGCACTTGCGCCATAAGCGGAGGCTGAACGCGCAGCGCTGGACCGATCTATTGGTCGATGTCCACGGCAAGCCGAACGAGCCAGATCTGTTTGGAGCGGCCGAGACCGGGCCGTTCACGAAAAAAGCAAAACCGGCCGATCCCGACCGCTCGGCGAAGCGGGAGGCGCGGCGCAAGAAGTGGGCAAACCGTCAGTGATCGACAAACCGCGCATTCGCGTCCAGGCCGGTCGTGCAGTTTCGGCGCCGCCGCGTTCACGGCCGACCGCGTCCTATTTTCGCGACACAAGGTCGGCGATTATCTCGACGCGAGGTGCGACCTTGCGCGAGCATCGCGACGAGGTGCGCATGGTCTGGCGGCGAGCGGCGGCGCTCGCCGCTGACATCGTACAGAACTCCGGTCGCCTTCGTGGCGCTGTCGACCAGGTGCTTGCCGATACGGTCGGCGAAGAACTGGTGCTGACGCCGAAACCGAAACTCGACAAACTCGGCTATAACGATAAGGAGACGGTCGAGTTCGTCACGCTGGTGAAGGAATGGTGGAAGAAGCGGGCGTGGAACCCGCGCGAGTGCGATTTCCGCGGCAAGTTCACTATTCCTCAGATCGTCGACGTGGCGCTGCGCAACGACATCGTGTTTGGCGAAGCGGTTGCACTGATCGACTACTGGTCTGTGTCTACGCGTCGGCAGTATGGCATTACCAGCGGCACGAAGCTCTGTTTGATGTCACCTGACCAACTGGTGCAGGACACCAGCGAGTTCGAAGGGCTTTACCAGGGTGTTGTCCACGATGCCAACGGTCGACCTGTAGCCTATCGCTTCGAGGAAAAGCGAGACGCGGTCAAGATCAAGACCGACTATCCTGCCTACGACGCCGCCGGCCGGCAGCGCGTGGTGCATGTATTCGATCCGATCTCTGCGAATGACGTTCGTGGGATTTCCAGGCTTGCGGCGGGAATGCGCAAGCATCTGCAACATGAAATCCTTGTCGATAGCACGATCCAGTTGGCGACGCTCCAGAACGTGCTTGCGGTCGCGTTGACCAGCCCCAATCCCTCGAAGGACGCATTCGAGGCGATCACGGCCATCGATGCGGAAGACGAGAACGGAGAATTTCTGAAAGATTTTACAGACTACTTTTCCGCCGCACTCGACCGCGCAGCCGACAGCAAGATTTCCGTATCCGGCGATCCGCAGGTTTCGCATCTGGCGCCAGGCGAAGACCTCAAGCTGCTCACGCCTGGGATACCGGGGCCGCAGTTCTTGCCGGTTTCGGCGGAACTGTCACGCGACCTAGCGCGTGCGATCGGCATCACCTCCGGCGGGCTGACGATGGACAACACGTCGGCGACCTATTCGTCAGTGAACATGGACAACGCCTCGATCTGGCCGATCGTGACACGCCGCCGCAGCCGCGTGCCAGCACCGATCTGCCAGGCTTTTTACGAAAGCGGACTTGACGAGGAGATTGGGGAAGGGCGCATCCCGTTCAAGGGCGGGTACCAGGCTTTCGCCGCCAACCGCGAGGACGCTCTGTGGACATTGTGGAACGGCCCGGCAAAGCCGACAGCCGATGATGGGAAGGCGGCTAAAGCCGCCACGGAGAGGCTGCTCAACGGTACATCGACCTTCGAGGCCGAATGCGCCGAGCGCGGCCTCGACCCGGAGGAAGTGTTCGAAAGCCGGCGTCACTGGCACCGGCGCTTTGTCGATGCAGGCCTGCCGTCGCCCTTCGTTGCTCGCAACAGCGGTGGGCAGGAGATTGATGCGGCCGGTGGCTCGGCGTCAAGCCGAGAGAGAGAGGATGCCTGATGCCGACCATGGTGACGATCGGCGGCGCCAGTGTCGATCAGGACGATCCATGCGCACTCTACCGGGCGCTCTATGCGATCAAATTGCAGTTCCTTGCCGGCGACCACGTTGAAGAAATCGAAATACGGTCTCCGGTCAATCAACGGCGGTTACGGGTGTCCGCAGCCAATATCAAGGCTCTGGATGAAGAATTGATGCGGCTCGCCTCTGCCTGTTCGGCCAAGGCCGGCGGCCGCATGCGGTTCGCCAAGCGCATACGATACACCTAGCGATAGGAGAAAATCATGACAGCGATCCTTCGCGACGGAGAGCTAACGCTTTCCGGCGATGTCGGCGACATGTGGTTCGGCGATTATTTTACCTATGCCGACGTCGTCGTTGCGCTGGCGCAGATCGACGATAGCGACGATCTACTTGTGCGGCTGAATTCCGGTGGCGGCATCGCCACGGAGGGCGCCGCCATCCATGCGCTGTTGGCCAGGCGCGGCGGCAGGACCGATGTCGTCGTCGAAGGCATTGCGGCATCGGCGGCATCCCTGATCGCGATGGCGGGCAAGGAAGTCACCATGTCCGAGGGGGCGATCATGATGATCCACGATCCCTCAACGATCACGTTCGGGACCTCCCAAGAACACAGCAAGTCGATCGAGAATCTCGAGGCGTTGGCGACATCCTATGCACGGGTCTACGCGACCAAGTCCGGCAACAGTGCCGACGAGTGCCGGGAAATCATGAAAAGAGAAACCTGGCTGACACCCGATCAGGCTGTCGAACAAGGCTTCGCCGATGCATCCGGTGAAGCCAAAGCCGATGCGGTGGCCGCCTTTGACTACCGAATCTACGCGCATGCGCCGGAGCGGCTTGTCTCCCTGGCGAAAAAGAATGGCTGGTCGCATCAACCGATCCGCCGTGAAGCGGCGCAGGCCGCCCAACCCCGTCAACCGAAGGAGATTTCCATGACGGAAAAAGAACGGGCGGACGCATTGGCCGCCGAACTTGCCGAGATCAAGGCGAAGCAGGTGGACCCTGCCCAGGCGGCGCAGGATGCCGTCGCGGCTGATCGTGACCGGCGCAAAGCCATCCTGGCCCTCGATGAAGCAAAGGGCCGGGAGGCGCTGGCAGAAACGCTTTTTGCCACGACCTTGTCGGTCGATGAGGTCAAGGCCGCACTCGCCGCCGCGCCGAAAGCCAGTTCATCTGACGCGGCCGGCTATGAAAAGCAGCGTCTTGCCGCCGCCGGACTGGCGCAGCCAAACGGCGGAAAGCCGGGTGACAAGCGCGATCTCACGCCGCTCGGCGATGCCGTCGCGCGGATCAACAAGCGCCGTTAGAGGAGCAAGGACATGTCCGTAATACTTGAGCAGGACCGCTTCCAGACGGCCCACTATATCGTCTCGGAAGCGAACGGTTTCCGGTCGCGAGCGGTAGGTATCGTCGTCAGCGGCGCCGGCGTCGTCAAACCCGGCGCCGTCATGGGCAAGGTCGCGACCGGAACAGCGACCGCAGTCGCTAAGGATGGGAATACGGGTAACGCCACCATTTCCGCAGTGACCCTCGGGGCTGGCGCAAAGACAGGACGCTATGCGGTGGAGTTCACCGCCGCGACCAAATTCGATGTCATCGACCCGGATGGCTTCAAGATCAAATCCGGCTCGACCGGGGCAGCCTATTCCGACGATGTCAAATTCACCGTCACCGCGGGCGGCACTGCGATGGTGGCTGGCGACGCGATCTATATCGATGTCGCACTCGGCGTTCCCAATTTCGCGCCTTTCGATCCGGACGGGACGGATGGTCGCCAGGTAGCCGCTGCTGTCCTCTACGAGGGTTGCGACGCGACGGAAGCCGATGTCCGCCGCACGTTCACGGTTCGAGATACCGAAGTCCACGCCGACGTGCTGGTGTGGAGAGAAGGTATCACGGACGCCCAGAAAACCGCCGCGCTCGCCTCCCTGGCGGCGTCCGGCATTGTCGGCCGCTAAGGAGGGCAAAAACCATGGCCATCGTTACCGATGTCTTTAACCAGAACGCTTGGGGCGTGATCGAATTCCACGAGGAAGTCGTGGAAAAGGTCGATTTCAAGCCCCAGTTCCTTGGGTCGCTCGGTTTGTTCGAGCCGATCTACTCAAGGTCCCGCACCATCGCCGTCGCCGATCGGGCGGGCACGCTGACGCTGATCCCGACCTCGGAGAACGGCGCGCCGCCTGAAGAACTCATTCCGCGCGGCGCTAAAATCCGTAAATTCGACGCCGTGCGCCTCGCCAAAGGATCCACGATCTACGCGATCGAACTGGCCGGCGTCCTTGCTCTGCCTTTCGACATGCAGACCAAGGAAATCTCGGACGAAGTGACCGAACGCACCGGCAATATCCTCGACGATCTGGAACTGACCTGGGAGCATATGCGCTTCGGAGCTGTCCAGGGCCGGGTGCTCGACGCGGACGGCACGACGATCATCGACTGGTACGATGAGTGGGGGATCGCAGAGCCAGTCGAGATCAACTTTGCGCTGGACGTCGATGCTACCGATGTTCGCAAAAAGTGCCGCGACCTCAAGCGCGCGATGCAGAAGGCTTCCAAAGGAGTGTGGACCCCTGCGACGAAAGTCGGCGCACTGGTTGGCGATACATTCTTCGACCTGCTGGTCAACCACAAGCAGATCAAGGAGACGAAACTCGGCACCGAGCGCGCCCCGACGCTCGAGAACATCGACGGTTATTCGTCGATCGAGATCGAGGGGATCGTCTTCGTCAACTATCGCGGGACCGATGACGACACGACGATCGCCATCGGCTCTGAGAAGGCCCGGTTCTTCCCGATGAACGCGCGCGGAGCGTTCAAGGTGGGCTTCGCACCGGCGAGCGAGTTCAAGCCCTACGTCAACCAGCGCGGGCGCGAATACTACGGCCTGATCCTCGAGGATAAGACTGGCCGCGATGAATGGGACCGCGTGGAGATTTACAGCTACCCTCTGTTTGTCTGCACGCGCCCCGAAATGCTGCTTCGCGGCAAGGCCAAGGCCTGACGTGGACTGGTCCGCCGCCGAGGCGAAGCTGGAAACGGCTGCCGCCTCGGTGTTCGACAACGCCATTGTCACGATCGAGCCGCGCAAGGAAGGGATCAGCGTCAACCAGCCGCGTGTCGCCGATCCTTCCCGCGCGTCGTTCGATGGTCGCGGCACCATCGAGACCGGCGTGCCGGCCCTGCCGGCCTCCGGTCGCTTTTCCGCCGACGCTTCCGCCAAGGCGATGCCGGTGACCTTCGAGGCGGTGCTGACCGCCTATGTCGCCGGCTGGCCCTACGTGCCGGTGCGCGGCGACCGTGTCGTTGCCGGCACGAAATCGTACGACATCATGAATGTCGATCGGGACGGCACGTCGAGGGCCGTCTTCCACCTCAACGCAAGCCGGTGAATTCTCATGTTTTCGGCGGAAGCCATGCGCCTCGCGGCGATCGAGGTGGTGACGCCCTATGCCGCGCTGGTCGCCGGAACTGGCTTCCCGACGCTTGCCGGCAAGCGGGCCTATGACAGCCGCGCGGTGGCGATCGGCGACCTAGACGCGGCGCTGGAATATACGCCGGTGCTGTCGTTCTACACGTCCTCGAGCCGGACCGCGCAGCGCGGCGACGCCGCCGCCTATGACGACGGCGAGTGCGAGGCGGTGCTGGAAATCGTCGCCGAACTCGCCGTCGCCGCCGAGGACGAGGACGGCTCGACCTTCGCCGACGCGATGGCGCGGGACGACCCGGAAGCCCGGCTCGTGCTGGCGGCGCTGGTCTCGCAGGTCATCTACCTGCTCACCGAAGCGCCGGCCGGCGCACTGTTTCGCAAGTTCGTGCTCGGCATCCGCCGGATTGAGGAAGAGCCGTTCGCGGTGCCGAATCTCGGCCTGCGCTGGCAGCGCACCATCATCCGGCTCATCTGCGGCCTTCCGCAGGACCGTTTCGATCCGGCAGGAGGGCTGCCGGAGCCGGTGCGCACGCTGGCCGGTCTTTTACCGGAAGGCTCCTACGCGCGCGGTAAGCTCGACGCGCTTGCCGGGCATTTTGCCGGGAGCGCGCTTTCGCCGCTCGCCGGCGTCGCGATCTTCGACGATCCCGATGCCGACGCATCCACCGACAGTCCGACCGCCTCGACAGGAGACCTCGATGCTTAAACGCTACCGCCTCGCGGACCTGACCCGCACGGTGCCGATGCCCGACCGCGGCGGCAGGCTGTTCGCGCAGTCTGCCTGGGGCGAGACCGTCGACACCGATCACCCGTTCTACCTGGCGCTGATCGCGGACGGAGACCTCGTTCCTGCCTCGCGCGACGCATCGGAGGCTTCGCCTCCTGTCGCTCCGGCGGGGCGGCGCATCCGCGCCGGCCTCCAGTCGGAGGCTCGGCCTGCGGCCGAAGGCGATCAACCAGACCCTGAAACCATCCCTTCGGCATAGCCGCGAGGGCGACTGCCCGCCGGGCCTCGTGGCCCGCCCATTCGGAGCGAGCCGCGAAGCGGCGACAGCGTGAGAACGAAAGGAACCATCCATGGCCCTGTTCAACACCATCCCCGGCAACATCGTCGCGCCGATCTTCACCTTCGAGGTCAACTCGGGCGGCCAGTTCGAAAACAGCGCCCGCCTGCTCCTGATCGGGCACAAGACGGCCGCCGGCAATGCTGCGCTCGACGCGCCCGTCGTCTGCTCGTCCACGCTCGAGGCGCGGCAGCTCTTCGGGCCGGGCTCCATGCTCGACGACATGGTGCGGCTCGCGCGCAAGAATGCGCCGGCGCAGGAAATCTGGTGCCTGCCGGCGACGGAAAGCGGCACGGCGGAAGTGCGCACCGTCACCGTCGACACGGTGCCCGCGGGCGGCGGGCAGGGCGTCATCGAAATCGCGGGCGAGCCGATTTCCATCACCATCGCCGCCGGCGACACCAAGAACGCGGTCGCCGCCGCGCTCGGCGCCGCGATCTCGGGCTACTACAACCCGCTCAACGAGGCGTCGCTGCCCTTCACCTGTTCGGTCGCCAATGCGGTGCTGACCCTGACCGCGCGCCACAAGGGGACCGTCCTGTCCGACATCGATATCCATATTCCGGTGCTGACCGGCGCCAACGCCTTCAGCGGCAACCTGACGATCGCCACGACGACGCCGGGCGCCGGATCGCCGGACCTGTCGGCCGGGCTGGCCGCGCTCGGCGACGACGCCTTTGACTGGATGGTCTCGCCGTTCGGCGACGCCACCAATGTTGGGCGCTACAAGAGCCTGCTTTCCGACGTGGCGGGCCGCTGGGCCTGGAACCGGCAAATCTACGGCCATGTGTTTTTCCCTGTCACCGACAGCGTGGCCAACATCACCACGGCGGGCCTCGCTCAGGACGATCGCCACATCAGCATGATCCCGCGGCCCGCCACGGGTTCGACGCCGCAGCCCGCCTGGCAATGGGCGGCGGCGATCGTCGCGCGGATCGTTCCGTGGCTGGCCGACGGCGCCAACGGCAATGTCTCGCGCAACCAGACCGGGCTTTCGGTCGAGGGGATCGCGCCGCCGCGCGACCGCGCCAAGTGGTACGGTTATGCGACGCGGGATTCTCTCCTGCGGTCCGGCGTTTCGACATGGTCGGTCGACCAGGCCGGCCGGGTCCTGGTCGACAAGCTCATCACCATGCAGCGCACCACGCTGGGCGTCCCCGACAGTACGTTCCGCGACATTCAGAAGATCGGGCAACTCGTCTACGCGTTGCGCAAGTTCCGCACCGACCTGACGCTGGAGCACGGCCAGAAGGCCATCGCCGACGACAATCCGGGCAATGTGCAGGCCGTCACCACGCCGCGCGACATCGCGGCGACGTTCATGCACGCGTACCAGTCGATGGTGCTTTCCGGGGTGCTGGAAAACGCCGACGAGGCCGCGCAGAGGCTTCGGGTGGAGCGGAACAAGGACAATCCGAACCGGGTCGACATCTATGCGCCGATCGACACGGTCAACCCGCTCGACATCATCGCCGCGAACGCGGTGGTTTATAGTCAGTTCAGATAATATCGCTCACGGGCCGCACCGCCGCCTGTAAGGCGGCTGGCCCTGCGCGGGCGCGCCCGAAAAGTCGGGCGGGCTTCGGTCGAAGCCTGATTAGAAAGTTGCCTCCCGCCGCGCACCGGCCGCTTCGCGGCCTGCGGCTCCGGCGGGCGCGCGACGACGCGCGGGCTTCGGTCGAAGCCTCGGCCTTCGGCCGTTTGCACAACATCAACCAAGCGAAAGGGTAAAATCATGGCCGGACGCGATTTCGGCGGCAAGATCACCGTGACCGGCTCGACCGGCTACAAGCTCTCGCTGCGCGGTACAGTCACCATCCTCGGCGCGCATCAGTCCAACGACGCCGTGACCAACCAGGACGGCCGCGCCGACCGCATCATCACGCCGGACGCACCGTCGGCCGAACTGGTGTTCGCCGACGACGGCCTGAATTACGACCAGCTGCTCAACGCCGACCGCCACAACGTGACGATCGTCGAGGAGAAGACCGGCGTGACGCACATGTTCACCTCGGCGTTCTGGACCGGCAAGCCTTCGGCCAACCGCATCAACGGCGAGCTTTCGTCGCTCGGCATCCGCGCCGACTATTACAGGCGGCTGGGATGAGCGCGGAAAAGGCCGTTCCCCTGTCGCGGAAATACGAGGCGCACGGGCAGGTTTTCGACAGCGTGACGCTTCGCGCCCCGAAGCTGCGAGACCATATCGCCATCGGCGATCCGGTCGAAATCCATTCCGGGCCGGACGGGCAGGGGCGTTTCGTGGTCGAGCACCTCGACCGGATCGCCGCCTATCTCGACCGGCTGGCCGTGCCGGGCAAGCCCGGGCGCGAATGCCTGGACGATCTCGACCTCGCCGATTCGATCGCGGTGAAGGAAGCGGTGACCGATTTTTTTATGGAAGCGCGCAGGCGGCTTTCAAGGCCGACGAACTCGTCTTCCGAGGCGGACAGCCGGTCGCCGTCGTCGGCGACCTGACCTTCGACGAGATCGATCACTGGTTCGGCCGGTACGTCGGCTGGGCGGAAAGAGTGAGGGCGAGCCGTGGCCAATCGTGAAATCGAGGCGATCCTCAAGATCAGTTCGAAGCTCGGCTCCATGCGCGCGCTCAACACGCTCCAGCGCGAACTGGGCAAAGTCGACAAGCAGGCGAAGGCCTTTAACCGCTCGCAGACGCTGGTTGCGGGAACGGCCAGCAAGGCGTTTGCGGCGACAGCGAGATTCATCGCGCCGATGGCCGTGGCCTACGGCGTCAAGCGCAGTGTGACCGATTACGCGGCCGTCGAGCGCCGTCTGAACCGCATCGCGATCAACGCCGATCTCGGCCGCAATGCGGTGCAGGACATGCTCAAGACCATCAACCAGACCAGCCTCGACTACGCCATGACGCAGGATCAGGTGACGCAGGGTCTGGAAACGCTGGTCGCCGCCGGCCGCTCGGCTGAGGATGCGATGTCCTTCCTGCCCGCCGTCACCGCGACGGCGCAGGCAGCCGGGGCCGAGGTCGCCGACATCGCCACCACGGCGGATGCGGTCGGAAATTCATTCGACATCACCGGCGACAAGATGCAGCACGCCTTCGACATCCTTGTCACCTCGGGCAAGCAGGGCAAGTTCGAGTTGCGCGACATGGCGCGCTACCTGCCTTCGATGGCGCCGGCCTTCGCCGCGCTCGGCTACAAGGGCGAGCAGGGACTGTCCAAGCTCGCGGCCATGTTGCAGACCATCCGTCAGCGCACAGGCTCGGCAGAGGAGGCGGCGACCGCCGCGCAGAACATCTTCCAGAAGATGGAAAGCGAGCAAACGGTCAAGAAGTTCCAGAATTTCGGCATCAACCTTCGCGAGGAATTGGCGAAGGCCCGCAAGGAGGGGCGCGACCTTGTCGACACGTTCCTCGACCTTTCCGAGAAAGCCACCAAGGGCGACCTGTCGAAGATCCCGCAACTGTTCACCGACGCGCAGTTCCAGGTCGGCATGCGGGCGCTCCTGCAAGGCAGGCAGGACATGGAGGGTTTCCAGAGGGCACTCGAAAATGTCGACGGCTCGACGCTGAAGGATCTGAGCCAGATCCTTTCCGACAACCAGAGCAAGATCGACCGGATGGCCTCGTCGTGGAACAAGATGACGACCGCTTTCGGCGCCGCGGTCGCCGACCCTGTCAGCGACCTGATGAACGCGGCGACCGGCTATATCGACTTCGACCAGGCGATCAAGGCCGGCCTGACAAAAAGGGGTCTCACGCCGGCCCAACAGACGACATGGCGGGCAAGAAACCTCTTCAGTTCGCACGAACGAGGCCTCGCGGCCTTCGAGGGCGGGTGGCGCTCGCAAGAGGGCAAGATCGCGGAGAAGGG
>Ga0209916_1001618_pt1 | contig 17082 bp, 12 predicted proteins | sample ThiBio_1000_plan_FD_183956 | JGI IMG/M metagenome (GOLD analysis project Ga0209916, IMG submission 183956) | Wastewater bioreactor microbial communities from Cape Town, South Africa - Thiocy_solids_2 (SPAdes) | ecosystem: Engineered > Bioreactor > Thiocyanate-remediating > Anaerobic-Aerobic ... | reverse complement strand
CGGCCGGGTCGCCGAAGATCGACGCCCCCTCCGCGCCGTAGACCCCCTTCCACGACCCCTTCGTCGTCGTGTCGACGGCCAGGAACCCGGTCGAGTCCGCGCCGGGGTCGGGGTCGGTTCCGGGGTTCGGCGCCGCCTGATCGAAGAAGATTCCGCTGATGACGGCGTTGGGGACGCCGATCCGGGTGATCCGGAACTGGACCTTCCCCGTGACGTTCCACGACAGGTACAGGCCGCCGACGAAGTTCGAGACGTCCCGGGAGTCGAGCGTCCAGCCGGTCGCCGGATCGATCAGCTCGATCCGCTGGGAACGGCCGTTCGCGTTCCAGTCCACCATGTACAGCGAGACCAGGTGGGTCTTGCCGTCGGTCAGGTCCACGTCGATCGTGAACGGGGTGGCGACGTGCCACGCCGCCGCGCGCCGCGGCGAGTTGGCGGACCACGGCAGCGCCCGCGGGTCGGTCGTGGTCGCCGCCCATTGAAAGACTTGCGCGCCGGAGACGGTCCAGTCGCCGTAAACGGGAGCCAGTCCGGCCACGTTCGGCAGGTACCGGCCGTCGTTGCCGTAGGCGTTGATCCAGTTGCCCTTGGTGGTCGCGTCGGTTCCGACGAATCGGGCGTCCGCGACGGCCGCGACGGGGGCGGGGGCGGGGTTGGGCCTGGGATCGTCGAGGAAGACGCCGTAAAGGGTCGCGAGGGTGTTCTGCAGCACCGAGGTGACGCGGAACAGCACGTGGCCGCTCAGGTTCCAGGAGAGGTACGCGCTCTGGTTGAACCGGGACACCTGACGGGCGTCCAGGACGGCGCCCGTGTCCGCGTCGACGACCTCGACGCGCATGACGAGGGAGTCTCCAGTGCGGTCGAGCACGTACAACGAGACCTGGTGGGCCTTGCCGTCGGCGAGGTCCACGTCCACGACCATGTCGTATCCGCTCCAGGCGCTCGCCGAGCGCTTCGTCCCGTCCGGCGCGACCGGCGCGCGGTTTTCGCCGGGGTACCAATCCTGGCCCACCACCTGGCCGCCGGAGATCGTCACCGCGGCGTAGGACGGCAGGGCGGACGGCATGTTGGGCATCAGCCAGCCGGCGGACCCGTAGACGCCGGGCCAAGATCCGCGGGTGAGTTCGTCGGACCCGGCGTAGAGGCCGGCGACGGGGACGTCGTCGATGAACACGGCGCCGACGGCCGCGGACGCCCCGCCGGTCTTGACCACCCGGAAGAGGACGTTTCCGGAGACGTCCCAGGAGGCGTAGGTCCCCGCCTCGAAGAAGGAGAACGAGCGGGAGTCGATGACCGCCCCCGTCGCGGCGTCGATCACGTCGACGCGCTGGGCGCGATGAGCGAGGTCCCAATCCACCATGTAAAGGGTCACCCGGCGCGTCCGGCCGTCGGGGACGTTCGCGGCGATGGTGAACGAGTCGCCCGTCCAGCTCGAGGCGACCCTTCCGTCCGCCTGGGTCTGGACCATCGCGCGCGGATCGACGCTGATGGGGGCCCAGACGGTGGTCGTCGCGCCCGAGACCGAGATCGAGGCGTCGGCGGGATAGAGGCCGGAATCGCCGGCCACGACCACGGCCGTCCGGCCGTAGACCCCCTTCCAATCCCCGGTCCCCTCCTGGGCGCCGCCATAGGAGGCGGACGCCTGGGCGGTCGGCGCGGCGACGCGGATGGAGGCGGATCGCCGGGCCGAGCCGCCCGCCGCGTCGGTCGCGTCGACCGTGACGACGTAGTCGCCGTCGCCGACCGGGGCGAAGACGAACGTGGGGCTCGTCAGGGTCGTGACCGTCGCGCCGTCCTTCGTCACCGTCCAGGTCAAGGCCGGGGCGGTCCCGGTCGCGGATCGGGCGTCGACCAGTCGGGCCTGGGCCCAATCGGCGGGGGCCGGGAGGGTCGACCCGGCGGGGGCGGTCGCCACGAGGGAGAGGCTGGAGACGCCGGAGACGTCCACCGAGATCGGCAGGCCGGTCCCCGCGGCCATCGCCGGCGAGACGTACAGCGTCCGGCCGTCGCCCACCACGCTGAAGACCGCCTGGCCCATGCCGGCGGCGGCCCGGTCGTCCACGCCGACGACCGCCGAGAAGGTCGTGTACGCCCCCCCCAGGGGGATCGTCACGGTCGAGTCGTTCGACGTCCCCAGCCCCTTGGCGTAGGAAACGCCGCCGAGGCTGATCGAGCCCGCGCCGGACCCCGCGTCGTAAACCCCGTTCTTCACGAACGGGCCGCCGGCGATCGCCGCGACGTCGGCCGCGTCCTTCTCGGGGAACGTCTGAAAGACGGTCGGCGTCGTCGCGGTCGTCGTCGTCGGCGCGAACCGGGTGGCGACGTCGGCGGCCTGGGCGGCGGTCAACGACGCCGGGTCCACGTTCGACCGCCAAAGCGCGAGATCCCGGGCGTCGACCCGGCCGTCGTGGTTGAAGTCCCCCTGATTCCACCAGACCCCGTCGCGGTCCATGTTCGCGGCGATGATCTGGAAGTCGGCGTAGTCGACCGCGCCGTCGCCGTCGGCGTCGCCCGGCGCGAGGATCGTGCTCATCACGGCGTCCCAACGCGGGCTGCCGGTCGTCGCGGAGAGGGGCCTCAAGCCCCAGAAGCCGACGGAGTCGAACGCGGTGAAGTACGAGATGAAGTCCCCGCCGGCCGCCGTCCAGGCCGCGGCGTACTTGCGGTAAAGATCGTACATCCTCGCGTCCGCGACCACGGCGGCCTTGGCGGTCGCGTCGCGCACGGAAGCCGGATGCACCCCCGACTCGTAGGCGCCCAGCGGCAGGCCGTAGGCCGCGGCGACCTGCGCGTTCTGCCGGATGCGGTCCGCCATCACGTCGATCTGGGAGTACATCGACGCGACCAGGGCGTTCACGTCGGTCGACCCCCTCAGCGAGTAGGCGACGTCCACGTAGGGGGCGATGGCGACCGCCTTGAAGATCGTCGCGGGATCGCCCATGACGCGGGCCACCGCGGCGAGCGCCTGGGACTGGTAGTTGGGGACGGCCGCCCAGCCCGCGAACACGGGGATCACCCGGTCGGAATCGGCCCCGAACTCGGCGCGGAACGCCTGGGAGACCCGCGCCGCCTGAAACCCCGTCTCCTCGGCCACCCGGTTCATGTCGCTCGTGGCCGTCACCCTGGGATCGGCCTTGGCCATGGCCAGGACCTGGCCGTAAGCCTTGAAGACGGTGTTCCACGTCTCGTTGCTGTACTCGACGTAGACCTTCAGCCCGGCATCGAGATCGCGATGGACGAGCGCCGCCAGGTTCCGGAGGTAGGCGTCGTCGGCCAGGGCCGGCACCGTCAGCCAGAGGTCGTTTCCGGTCTCGTTGGCCAGTTCGATCATCTCCTCGTAGGAGGGCCTTACGATGCCGTCGCCGCTGATCGCGTCGGTCGCCGCCCGCTGGGACCACTGGGAGACCGTCGAATAGTTCGTGTCGGACCAGACCAGGAGGCGGAGGAAGTCGAACGACCGTAGCGAGGCGACGTACTCGCTCGTGTACAGCGGCCCTCCCTCGGAGTAGCCGGGCGCCCAGATGTGGAGGTCGGACATCGGGTTGGAGGCGTCGGTCGAGGCGACCGTCAAGTAGAGCGAGCGATTCGCCGCGGCGGCCCCCACGCCCCCGCCCACCTGGATGACGCCGCGGGTGATCCCGTCGGCGCCGGTCGTCATCGGCCCGGTCAGGGCGCCGACCCCCGAGAAGACGACCGTCGCGTCCCCCTTGTAACTCACCTGGTACAGGCCGTCGGGATAGTTCGCCAGGGACGCGAACGCCGTCGCCGGGGCCAACGCGTAGCCCGCGGGGTTCCTGGGGACCGTCGCGTCCCGCCTCCAGGCGCCGTTCGTGACCCGGCCCCAGCCGTCCATGATCTGGCCGACGTCGGCGAAGACCAGGTCGGGGACCGTCGTGTTCATCGTCGGCGGTTCGGTCCCGACCGCGCTGAGAAGCGTTCGGGCTTCCATGTGATCGAACGCCGGCTTCAAGCCGGCGGCGCGCCTGCGTGCCTTCATGGAGGAAATCTCGCGTCGTCTCTTCGAGGGTGTGAAACGGCCCGTCGCGGGACGAGCCCGGGCCTTCGGCGGCGGGGTAGGTCGAACGGCGACCTGGACGCGCGGGCGTCGGCGCGCGGTCGGCGCGGGCCCGCGACGTATTGATATTTGCTGGGCAATAAGCTTGAGAACTGGTTAGAGTTCGCGAGTCTATCACCTCTGATCCTCATGACAAGGGCCGAGCGCGTTTTCTCGATCCGTGCCAGCATCGATCGACCGGCGCGTCCCTCGCGCCATCGCCCCCCGGTCGCATGCGGCCCGAGGGCTCGGCCGTCGCGCGCCGCCGCGGGCGGCTTCCCCTTCCGCGGCCGACGGACCATAATTCCGATGGAGGGGGGGGCGCCGACGCGTCGACCGTCCCTCATCCCCCCCATGGGATCTTTTCGCGGGGCTCGGGGAACTTTCCTCGGCCCGGAGGCGTCGAACCTTTCAAATGACCAGCGACCGCGACGATGCCAGCTTGGTTGAAGCCTGCCGCGCCGGGAGGACCGAGGCCTACGGCGAACTCGTCGCGCGCCACCAGGACCGCCTCTACCCCATGGTGCTGCGGCTGGTCGGCTCGCGCGAGGACGCCCTGGACGTGCTCCAGGACGCCTTCACGCGGGGGTTCGAGAAGCTGGATCAGTATCGGGGGGGAAGCTCGTTCTACACCTGGATCTACCGGATCGCCGTCAACCAGGCCGTCAGCCGCCTGCGTCGCGGACGCCTCCGCCGGACGCTGCGGCTGCTGGACCTCCGCGGCGGACGACCGATCCACGACCCTCCCGACGAATCGCCGTCGAGCGTCCCGTCCCACGCGGCGGAGCGGGCCGAGCGGGAGGCGATGGTGGAGTCGGCCCTGGCGGCCCTGGAGCCCGACCATCGGGCGGTGGTGATCCTCAAGGACTTCGAGGGCCGACGCTACGAGGAGATCGGCGAGTTGCTGGGGATCCCGGTCGGGACGGTGCGGAGCCGGCTCCACCGCGCGCGCCAGCAACTCCGCCGCCTCCTCCTGCCGCTGGTCGCGGAGGGGCCGTCCGACGCGGCGGCCGTCACGGACGTGGAGGAAGCGTTCCCATAAAAGGCGGAAACCCCCGGCGGCCCGCCGCGGCCGCCGTCTCGCACGACCCCTCGCCCCCCATGGTGGACATGACCGACGAACCGTCCCCCCCGAACCCGAACCTGGCCGACGACGAGCCGCCCCCGGATCGGCGAGCCGCCGCGACTTCCGACCCGGCGGCGCTCGCGGAGCTTCGGTCGCTGGCGGCCGTCCGCGACCTGGTGGCGGGCCTGTCCCGCCCCGCGGCGCCGGACCTTCGCGAGGCCGTGCTCGGGCGGATCGCGGCGCGGCGCCGACGTCGGCCGCGGACCCGCGCGGCGGTCGCCGCGACGCTCCTGGCCGGTTGCCTGGCCGCCTTCGCGGTCGGCCGCGGCCGCGCGCCGCGGCCCGTCGCCGCGCCGCCCCCGTCGCCCGCGACGGTCGTCGCGGCGGTCGCTCCCGCCGCCCCGGCCGTCGTCGAGCCGGCCGCGCCGACGCCCACCCGCGCCCCGGTCGTCGCGCGGAGGTTCGTCGGGCCGCCGGACGAGCGGCCGGCGCTCGTCCGCCGCCTGATGGAGCGGGCCGGGCCCGTCCACGTCTTCCTGGCGGCCGACTCGCGGACGATCGACGCCGCCGGGGCGGCCGCCCTGGTCCGGCTCTCGTCGCGCCGCGACTTCCACAGGTTCGACCTCCCCGCCGAGGACGACCGGCCCGCCGCGGCGGTCTTCGTCGCCGTTCTCGACCCCGCCGAACTGCGGACCCTGCGGATGCGGCTGGCCGACGCCCTGCCCGGCGGCGTCCGGGAACGGGAGGCCGATCCGCTCCTTCTGGCCGACCTGGCGCGGGCGGAGACGGCGACGACCCTGCGCGGCGCCCCCGCGGCCGAACTCCTCGTGCCCCGCCGCGAGCTGGCGATCCGAAGCCCCGTCCTCGACGCGCCGCCGGAGGCCGAGCCGGCTCCCGCCCCTCCGGACGTCCCCGCCCCCGCCGAGGCCGCCGACGACCCCGCGACGGTGCTCGTCTGGATCCCCGACGGCGACTGAGGCCGTCGCGGACTTCCACGCCGGGCCGGGACCGGTCATACTAGCCTCCCGCCCGTCGAGGGCGAGCCGAGAGGCCCCGGCTCCCGTCCCGCCCGGAGATCGCCGCGTCGTGTCCACCGTCCCCCAAACGCCGACGAACGCGCCGCCCCGGCTCGTCGTCTCGCTGGCGACCTACAACGAAGCCGAGAACCTCGAGCCCCTGGTCGCCGGCATCCGCGAGTTCGCCCCCGACGCCTCCGTCCTCGTCATCGACGACGCCTCCCCCGACGGCACCGGCGCCGTCGCCGACCGCCTCGCCGCCACCGTCAAGGACGTCGCCGTCATCCACCGCCCCAGCAAGCTCGGCCTCGGCACCGCCACCCTGGAGGCGATGAACCACGCCATCGAAAACCGCTTCGACTACCTGCTCAACATGGACGCCGACTTCAGCCATCCCCCCCGGTTCATCCCCGCGCTCCTGGCCGGCATGGCCGATCACGACGTGATGATCGGCTCCCGCTACGTCCCCGGCGGCGGCGTGGAGGGGGAGTTCAACCTCAAGCGCAAGTTCATGAGCACCGGCATCAACCTCTACGCCCGGACCTTCCTGGGGCTCTCCACTCGCGACAACAGCGGCGCGTTCCGCTGCTATCGCGTCGCCAAGCTCGCCCGGATCGACTTCTCCAGGGTCCGCTCCCGCGGCTACTCGTTCCAGGAGGAAATCCTCTTCTGGTGCCGCCAGGTCGGTTGCCGCTTCGGCGAGACCCCGATCCTCTTCGAGAACCGCCGCGCGGGCGTCTCCAAGATCAACTCCCGCGAGGCCGTCGCCGCGCTCTGGATCATCTTCCGATTGGGACTGGGAAGGCTGCTCGGCCGCGTTTGAACGCGACCGACGCTCGGCGGGGGACGCGATGATCGAGGTCAGTCGGCTTTCCAAGACGTACGGCGCCCTGAAGGCGCTGGACGACGTCTCCTTCGCGATGGGCCGCGGCGAGGTCGCCGGCCTCCTGGGCCCCAACGGCGCGGGCAAGACCACCACGATGCGGATCCTGACGACCTTCCTGGCCCCCTCCAGCGGCCGGGCGGTCCTCGACGGCCGCGACGTGATCGACCGGCCGCTGGAGGTCCGCCGCAAGGTCGGCTACCTGCCGGAGAACGTCCCGCTTTACCCCGAAACGCGGGTCGGCGAGTTCCTCCGCTTCCGCGCCAAGCTCAAGGACGTCCCCCGCGGCCGAAGGCGGCGGGCGATCGCCGAGGCCGTCTCCCGTTGCGGACTGGGGGACGTGGAGGACCGGACGATCGGCCGGCTGTCGCGCGGGTTCCGCCAGCGGGTCGGCCTGGCCGACGCCGTGCTGGCCGACCCGCCGATCCTGATCCTCGACGAGCCGACCGCCGGCATGGACCCGATCCAGGTCCGCGAGGTCCGGGCGTTGATCCGCGAGCTGGGCGAGCGTCACACCGTGCTGCTCTCCACGCACGTCCTGTCCGAGGTCGAGGCGGTCTGCTCGCGGGCCGTCATCATCGCCCGGGGGCGGATCGTCCTGGACGGCCGGCTGGAGGACTTCCAGGCCGCGGAGACGATCCGCGTCGAGGCCCGCGGCCCCGGCGAGGCGATCCGGCGCGCCCTCGCCGGGCTGCCGGGCGTCGCCGCGGCCCGGCTGGAAGGCGAGCGCGACGGCGTCGCCGCGCTCGACCTGACCCCCGCGGCCGCCGCCGACCCGCGCGAGGCCGTCTCGGCCCGGCTGGCCGCCGACGGCTGGCCGCTTCGGACCCTGGAACGCCGCCGCCCCTCCCTGGAGGAACGGTTCGTCGCCGCCGTCAACCGCGTCGACCTGGACGCCATGAGCCGGGAGGCGGGCTGACCCATGCGACACGCCCTCACGATCGCCACGCGCGAACTGGCCTCGTTCTTCCTGGGCCCCACGGCGTACCTCGTCTTGCTGGGCTTCCAGGTCGTCGCCTTCTTGAACTTCTGGGAGTTGGTGGAGTCGCTGGCGAGGCCCCAGGTGGAGTTCTCCAGCCTCCGCGACCCCATGAGCGCGTACGTCTCCGGCAGCACGCCGTTCTGGTTCGCGATCCTCGTGGCCGTCCCGGTCCTGACCATGCGGCTGTTGGCCGAGGAGAACCGCTCCGGGACCATCGAGACCCTGGCGACCCTCCCCGTCACCGAGGCGGAGATCGTCGTCGGCAAGTGGCTGGCCGGCCTGGCGATGTACCTGGCGCTCCTGGTCCCGTTCGCGATCTACCTGCCGTTCCTTTATCATCAGGGAAGATATCCCTTCGACGTCGGCCCGCTTGTAAGCCTGGGGATCGGCCTGACGACGATGGGGATGGCGTTCACGGCGATCGGCCTGTTCTTCAGTTCCTTGACCCGCAACCAGGTGGTGGCCGCGGTCTGGACGTTCACGGCCCTGTTCGTCCTGGTGGTGATGACGCTTTTGGTCTCGTACTTCCCCGCGGCCCGAGGCTGGACCGGCTGGGCCGACGCGGCGCGGTACGTCGCGGTGATCCACCAGATCCACGAATGCGCGCTGGGGAGGCTGGACTTGCGGGTCGTCGTCGCGCATCTGTCCGTCTGCGGGTTCGCGTTGTACGCGACCGCGGCGCTTTTGGCCGCGAGGCGGGGATGCTGACCCGCGGCGCCCGGAGGGGGACTCGCCCATGACCTCGCCGTCCGACGCCTGGGGGTGGCTGGACCGTCCCGAGCCTTGGCTCGTCGTCGCGGCCGTCGTGGCGATCCCGCTGGCGGTCTGGGTCCTGAAGGCCGCGCCGACCGCAGCCGCGGAGGACGACGCGACCGAGCCGCCGCCGACTTCGTACCGCGACCGGGTCTTCGCCGGGGTCGCCGTCGGACTGGCGTTGATCGTCCTGGGCGCGTTCCTGGCCGTTCGGCACGGCGTGGCGTGGTCGTCGCCGGCCTTCGCCGCGGGCTTCGCCCTGGTCGCGAGGCTGATCGCGATCAACGACCGCTACCGCCACGTCAGCCCCGCCCTCCGGCGGACGACGACGCTGGCCCGCGCGGGGTTGAACGCCACGTTGGTCGCCGGCTTCCTCCTGGTCGTCAACGTGATCGCGTACCGCTACGGCGGCCCGGCCCTGGACCTCACCCGCGAGCGGACGTACTCGCTCTCCAGCCAGAGCCGCAACCAGTTGGAATCGCTCGACGTCCCGGTCGTCTTCCATCTGGTCCACGGCCGAAGCGCCCTGGCGCGGCGACGCGAGGACCGAGTCGCGCAACTGCTGGAACTGTACCGCGCGGCCCGGCCCGACCTGGCGAGGGTGGAACGGCTGGACCGCTACGCCGAACTGGCGCGGGGCGACGAACTGGCCGAACGGGCGCCGGAGTTGACGATGATGCCCGGCGGCGGCGTCCTGATCGAGTACGGCGAGGGGGACCAGGCGCGGTTCGCGACGATCGGCAACCAGGAGATGTTCCTGGCCGAGGGGCCCGAGTCCGGCGACGGGGTCGGCGTCTACGCCTCGGAGTTCCGGGGCGAGGACGCGATCACCTCGGCCTTGATCCGACTCCGCGAGGGGGTCGCGACGCGGATCGGGTTCACCGTCGGCCACGGCGAATCCAGCCCCGACCGTCCCGCGCCGGCGGGCTCGGGGATCGCGCGCTGGACGGCGCGACTGGAGGCCGCGGGATGCGAGGCCGCGCCGGTGAACCTGCTGGAGGGCCCGGTCCCCGAGGACGTGGAGTTGCTGATCGTCGCGGGCCCCAAGGAGGCGTTCAAGCCCCACGAGGCCGCCCGGATCCAGGAGTACGCCGACCGCGGCGGCCCGGTGCTGGCCTGCCTGGACGGCTCGGCCCCGACCGGGCTGGAGGCGTTCCTCAAGTCGTTCAACCTGGAGTTGGGACCCGGCCGGCTGGTCGACCCCCGACTGAACCTCGACGGCCGCGCGTCGTTCGTCTTCTGCCCGCCGGAGCCGGGGCTTCGACACCCCCTGACCGACGGCCTCGCCGGCGACCGCGCGATCCTGATCGTCGACGGCTCGCCGATCCGGTTCGTGGGGACCGAGGGGGCGGCGGACCCCTCGCCGGCTTCGATCAACTCCCGGATGCTCCCCGCCGCGGTCCTGCGGAGCGGCCCGTCGTCGTGGATCGAGACCGACCCCGACGCCTCGCCGCCGGCGTTCGACAAGGACGAGGACCGACCGGGCCCGGCGGTCGCGGCCGCCGCCGTCGCCGAACGCGCGGCGACGCCCCCGAACGCCCCCCCCGCGGAACCGAAACCCCGATTGGCGCTGATCTCCAGCAAGGCCGTCGGGACCGACGCGGCCGTCGAGACCGAGCCGACGAACCTCGATTTGTTGATGAACGCCGTCGCCTGGCTCCGCGGTCGGGGAGACTCGATCGGAGTGCCGGCCAAGGTCCATTCGGCCCTGACCCTGGTCGCCGATCCCGGCCTTCGCCGGCGGCTGGTGCTGGCGCCGACCGTCGTGGCCGCCGCCTGCCTCGCCGGCCTCGGCGCCCTGGTCTACATGATCCGCCGCGATTGACCCGCGGCCGATTCTTTCCTCACGCCGTTCAAAATTTCAAGAAGTGTAAAATCAAATATCCCTTCTCCCCTTGTGGGAGAAGGTGGCCGAAGGCCGGATGAGGGGGGGCGTTTCCAGAGGCTTCCGGTCACGCGCCCCTCATCCGCCCCTCCGGGGCACCTTCTCCCACAAGGGGAGAAGGAAGGATTTCCACTCGCTCCTTTTCGTCTTCGGCACGGGGCCCCTCGTCCAAAACCATGCGCGGATCCAAATCGACCTACCTCCTGCTGGCCGCCTTCCTCGCCGCGCTCGTGACCTTGTGGGGCCTTGAGCGGGCGGGGGTGCGCACCGAGGCCGAGCGGCTGCGGCGTCGCGACCGGGTCTTCCCCGACCTGATTGACCTGGAGCAAACCGACGTCAAGCGCGTGGAGATCGCCCGCGACGGCGAGACGCTGGTCTTCGACCGCCGCGGCCGCGGGCGGTGGACGCTCGCCGATCCTCCGGGAGTCGACGCCGCGGCCGAGGAGGTCGAGCGGCTGATCGCGACCGTCCGCGGACTCCGCGCGTCGCCCGAGGCGGGGGAGGTCGACGGCCCGGCGTCCTCGTTCGGCCTGGCCCCGCCGGAGGCGACGATCCGGCTCTGGAACGATCCGGCCGCGTCGCCGCTGGCGACGCTCGAAGTCGGCCGCGCGACGGGTCGGGAGCGGTTCGTCCGGCCGGGTCCCGACGGCCCCGTCGCGGTCGTCACGGCGCGGACGCTTTCGGCCCTGGAGCGCCCCGCCGTCGCCTGGCGCGAGACCGCGCCGGTCCCCTCGCGAGTCTTTCCGATCACCGGCGTCGCGATCCGCCGCGACGGCCTGGACGCGACCGTCGACCGCACGCGCCGCGGGACGTGGCGACTGACCGCGCCGGTGGAATTCCCCGCCGACGACCGTCGCGTCGAGCGCCTGTTGGAAGCCCTGGCCGCGCTTCGCGTCGATCCCGAGACGGGCGGGTTCGCCGCCGACCGCGTCGCCGACTTCGCCCCCTACGGCCTCGACCCTCCCTCGGCGACGATCGCGTTGAAGCCGGCCGCGGCCGGCGCCGAGCCGCTCGTCCTGGCGGTCGGCGCGTCCCCCAAGGACCGGCCCGACGACGTCTTCGTCCGCCTGGAAGGGCGCGACGACGTGATGATCGTCCCCGGCCGTTTCCGCCGCGACCTTCCCGAAGCCCTGAACGACCTCCGCGACCGCCACGTCGCCGACGTCGACCCCGCGACCGTCGGCCGGATCGAGATCGACGCCCCCTCCGGGTCGTTCCGCCTGGAGCGCGACCGCGAGGGCTGGTCGCTCAGCGCCCCCGTCGCCGCCCGCGCCGACCGGGCCAGGGTCGACGCCCTGCTCAAGGCGGTGGAGGATCTGCAGGCGTCGGAATTCCACGCTCCGGACGCCGTCGGCGATCCGGGGTTGGATCCCCCCCGGTATCGGCTCCGGCTCTGGACGGCGAAGGCCGATTCCGGGCCGGCGTTCGCGCTTGCGATCGGCCGCCACGACGCCCTCCTCAAGACGGTCTTCGCCCGCGTCGCCGGCGATTCGGCGGTCCTCGCCCTGCCGGATCGGTTCCTCCCGGCCTTGCCGACGACCGCCCTCGCCTTCCGCGACGCGGCCTTGCCGACGGTCCAACCGGCGAGCGTCTCCCGACTGACCATCGCCCGGCCGGGGCGGACGACCGTTCTGGAGCCGGCCGACCCGTCCGGAGCGCCGAACCGCTGGCGGATGACCCGGCCCGTCGCCGCCGACGCCGATCCCGCCGCCGTCGCCGCGGCCCTCGCCCGGCTGTCCGAGCTGCGCGCGTCGCGGTTCGTCGCCGACGTCGACGCCGACGCCGACCTCGCCCGCTTCGGCCTGGACGAGCCGATCCTGGAAGTGCGCTGGGAGTCGTCGATTCCGCCGAACGGCGCCCATGCGTCGTCGAGACGCCTCCGCGTCGGCGCGGCGACGCCGGAGGATCCGTCGCGACACTACGGCGTCCTGTCCAACGTCCCGGCGGTCTTCACGATCGACGCGGAGTCGCTGGCGCCGTTCGGCGCCGAGTTCCACGCGACCCGCGTGCTGTCGTTCCGCGCCGAGTCCGTGCGTCGCCTCAAGCTCCGCTCGGAGACGAAGACGCTGGCCTACCGCCGCCGGCCGCGGCCGGGAGGCGGTCCCGCCGGCTGGGCCCCGGAAGCCGGCGCGCCCTCGCGCGGCATGGACCTCTCGCGGTTCGACAGCCTCGTCGAAGCGCTCGCGGACCTGCGCGCGATCCGCTTCATCCAGTACGAGGGCCCACTCCCCCCCGGCGCCGGCCTGGAGTCGCCCCGGCTGACCGTCGACGTCGAGGTGGAGGGTCGCGACGAGCCCGTCCGACTCCGCGTCGGGTCGAATTTCCTCCGCTCCTGGGTCTGCGCCGCGACCGGCGACGCCCCCGCGGGCCCGGCGTTCCTGCTTCAAGCCCCCGCCTGGGAGGCCCTGATCCGGGAAGTCGAGGGGGGCCTGCCGCCGATCCCCGACGACCCGTTCGCGCCGCCTCCCCCGAACCCGGCGAACGGCTGATTTCGGAATCGCCCGCGTCGGGCGTGATTTCGTATAATGGTCGGTGGAATCCGGATCGCCCGCCCGCGGAGTCGTCTCGTGCTGCACATCGTGAAGTATCCCCATCCGGCCTTGCGCTACGCCTCGCGTCCCGTGGAGCGGATCGACGGGGAGTTGAAGGACGTCGTCGGCGCGATGTTCGCGTTGATGTACGAGGCCAAGGGGGTCGGGCTGGCGGCGAACCAGGTCGGCCTGCCGTTCCGCTTCTTCGTCCTGAACGTCACCGCCGACCCCGAGCGAAAAGACCAGGAGCTGGTCTTCATCAACCCGGAGATCGTCAAGCGCCACTCCTGGGAGGACGAGGAGGAAGGCTGCCTGAGCCTCCCCGGGCTGTACTCGAAGGTCCGCCGGCCCAGGAAGGTCAAGGTCCGGGCCTACGACCTCGCCGGCCGGGAGGTGGAGTTCGAGTCCGACGAACTGTTCGGCAGGGCCATGCAGCACGAGACCGACCACCTCGACGGCAAGCTGTTCATCGACTACCTCGGCCCGCTCGCCAGGCACGGGATCAAGGGGAACCTCAAGACCTTCGAGACCGAGTTCCGCGAGGCCCAGAAATCCGGCGCCTACCCCGACGACGCCGAGATCGTCCAACGGCTCAAGGAGATGCCCGCCCCCTCGATCGCCGCGGTCGGGAACCACGAGGCCGCCCCCGTTCCCGACGCCGCGCCCGCCGACGCCTGACCCGAACCGACCCGTTCCCACCCCCGCGCCGGGAGTTCCGCATGGACCAGCCGCTCTCGATCGTCATGCTGGGGACGGGGGACTTCGCCCTCCCCTCCTTCCGCGCGCTTTTGGACGCCGGCTTCCGCGTCCCGACGTTGGTCACCCAGCCCGACCGCCCGCAAGGCCGCAAGCAAGAGTTGCTCCCCAGCCTCGTCAAACAAGAGGCGATCGCCCGCGGCGTGCCGGTCTTCCAGCCCGAGCGCGTCAACGACCCCGAGGCCGTCGAGCGGATTCGGGCGCTCGCCCCGGACTTCCTCGTCACGGCGGCCTACGGCCAGATCCTCAGCGCGGAGTTGCTGGGCGCGCCTCGCGTCGGGGCGCTGAACCTCCACGGCTCAATCCTGCCGGCCTACCGCGGCGCCGCGCCGGTGGCGCGGGCGATCCAGAACGGCGAGACCGAAACGGGCGTCACCGTCATCCAGATGACCCCCCGCGTCGACGCGGGCGGGATGATCGCCGTCGCCCGAACCGCCGTCGACCCGGACGAGACCGCCGGGGAGTTGGAAGCCCGCCTGGCGGCCCTGGGCGCGCCGCTTCTGGTCGAGACCGTCCGTCGCGTCGCCGAAGGGAAGGCCGAGATCCTCCACCAGGACGCCGCGCTGGTCACCAGGGCGCCGAAGCTCCGCAAGGAGGACGGCGCGATCGACTGGACGCTCCCCGCGCGCCGGATCCACGACCACGTCCGTGCGATGCGACCCTGGCCGATCGCCTCGACGACGTGGACGGCCCTTCCCTGGACCCCCAAGGGCCCCTTGCGGCTGATCGTCCACCGGACGACCGTCATCGACGGGTCGGGGAAGCCGGGGACGGTGCTGGCCGCGACGGCCGACGGGATCGACGTGGCCGCCGCCGAGGGGGCCGTCCGACTCTTGACGGTGCAGACGCCGGGGAAGAAGCCGATGCCGGCCGCCGAGTTCCTTCGCGGCCACGCCGTCCGACCCGGCGACGCGATGGGCGAGTGAACCCGGCGCAAGGAGGCCGCCTTCCGAAATGCCGCCCCCCCGCACGATCGCCGTGGGAGACGTCCACGGCTGCTCCAAGGCCCTCGACGCCCTGATCAAGGCGATCGCGCCCGCCGCCGACGACACGGTCGTCATGCTGGGGGACTACGTCAACCGCGGCCCCGACTCCCGCGGCGCGCTCGACGCCCTGGCCGGCCTCCGCCGCCGCTGCCGACTGGTCCCGATCCTCGGCAACCACGACGAAATGCTCCTTCAGGCCCGCGCCTGGCTCCCCAAGAAGACCGCCGCCAAGCGCGCCGACGACGCGCCCGCGCCACCCGCCGGGCGGAACTGGGGCCGGGAGTTGCCAAAGCTCTCGGCCGCCAACATCGCCTTCCTGGAAAGCTGCGTCCCCTACTTCGAGACCGAAACCCACGTCTTCGTCCACGCCGCCTACGACCCGGCCCTCCCCATGAGCCGCCAGCCCGAAATCCTCCTGCGCTGGCATTCGCTGCGCGACGGCGTGCCCCGGGCGCACTACTCCGGCCGCCTGGTCATAGCCGGCCACACCGCGCAGAAAAGCGGCGAGGTCCTGAACCTGGGCCACATCGTCTGCATCGACACCAACTGCCACGGCGGCGGCTGGCTGACCGCCCTGGACGTCGCCTCCGGCAAGCTCTGGCAAGCCGACCGCGGCGGCAAGCTCAGGGGCCGCCGCGGGGCGAAGTGAGGGGGGCTTGAACGTTTGGCGCTACGCCGAACCGCCCCGGCCCAGGCGCGCTCTCGGCACGCCGGGCGTCCGAGATTGGAACTCGATGAACGACCCGTCCGCCAGCCGGTCGGGAAACGCGACCAGACAAGTCCCGCCGGGATTGCGAACCGACCGATAGATGAGACCCTCGAAGGCCCCACACGCATGTGCCGCGTCGCCAAGCCTTTGAGTCGGAGCGTCAGGCACCGTGTACCACTTGCCCGCGAGTTCCTCGGACGTGGTCCCAAGCCGCCTTTGGATCCCCGGATCTCGTAAATCCAGCATCCGCTTCAGATTGAAGCGAACGCCGATTATCACGACCTCGACCGGGGTTTTGACCGATCGGACGCCGCGAGCCAAGTTCGTGTAAAACAACTGATTGCCCTCGCGATGAGCGGTCTCGGCATCGAGCGCGGCGTAGAGACACTTATGAAGATGTCTAGACACCGCGAAACGCGACCCGAATTCAACCTCGTCTCCCGTTGGGCAGCGCAGGGGCGAAGGCATATATGGCGGCAAGAAATATCGCAAGGCGATTGACCGAAAACCGACGATTTTCTTGCTGACGGCCAACCCCTCGCTGTCGAGGGCTCGCAGTTCCGCGTCGAGCGACGTTCGATCAAGCATAGGGAGGGTTCGGCCCCGACAGCGACTCCAGGTATTTCAGAACAGCCTCGGCTTGGCCGGCCTCGATCGCGTCTCTCGGCGTCGTGGGAAACACCGTATCCGTGGAGTCCAGCCATGCGTCCACGGCTTCGTCCGAACCCAAGTGGTCGAGAAGCGAGGCCCGAATCCGATTATAAAAGTCATCGCCGGAATTGGTCGGGCGTGACGCCTTGGCCCGTTTCGCCATGGCGGCAACGTCGGAAGTCGTCCGTTGGGAAACCGACCCATGTCCCGAAACTGCTGGCCCATCGGCCAGACTCGCCCTCTCTGACCGCAACAGATGGGCCGCCGCGTCCCGCAGGGCCGACCGCTGCTTTGAAGGCATGGGCCGAAGAACTTCCCGCCCCTCTGTCGCGCCTTCGATTTCCGCGGGGCCATGCGCCCGCCGGTACTCGTCGGTCGCCCTCTCCGCGAGGTCCTTTATCGCGCCCCGGATTTTTACGAGGCCATGCGACTGAAACAACCCGCCTCGGGTTCTGAGAGGGTTCACGGCGCGAATACGACGAAGGGCGATCTTCGACTGCTTTTTCAACTCGCGCTTCTCTTCGTTCGTCGGCAAATTCCCCATGACCATCATCCACCGCCCATCGATAAAATCGGGGGGACGGACTCCAACGTCAAGGTTGTCATTTGACTCCTCCCACCATGTGTATTCTATACCGCGTGGCATCGCCCGTCGCCATCATTCGTTCGGCCTCCCACGGTGCGGGTGTGCGTCTCGAAAGTAGGTGGGAAATCGGATACAAAGGAGGGCGTCGATGGGAGCGACGGGAATTCCGACCACCAGACCAAGGACGCCCCGCCATGAGCACGCGCCAGGACGAGTTGACGCCC
>Ga0209916_1001617_pt1 | contig 17113 bp, 10 predicted proteins | sample ThiBio_1000_plan_FD_183956 | JGI IMG/M metagenome (GOLD analysis project Ga0209916, IMG submission 183956) | Wastewater bioreactor microbial communities from Cape Town, South Africa - Thiocy_solids_2 (SPAdes) | ecosystem: Engineered > Bioreactor > Thiocyanate-remediating > Anaerobic-Aerobic ... | reverse complement strand
CTGATTTTTCCCGCCGGCGCAAATTAATCCTGTTACGTGATCAGGTAAACCGGCCTCTCAAATTAAATCCGTTTGTTTTTACTAAATCATTTTTTGTCTGGACCTTACTCGGAATACTTGGTGGAATAGTGGCAGGGCTTTACTGGATAATAATTGACCACCTGATGCGATTGGTAAAACATTTTTCCGCGGGTTGGGAAGTAATTACCATCATGGGTGGCGCCGGATTAATCCTCGGATTGATCATCTATTTCAAAGGAGATCCCGGGAAATTAGATGTAGTCCTGAACAATATTCGATTCAAAGGCGGTGAATTGGATACCAAACACAATGGATCCATGATCGTCACCTCTGTCATTGGTATCAGCGCAGGAAGTAGCGCAGGACCTGAATCACCGATGGTTCAGGTGATCGGGTCGCTGGGTTCGTGGTTATCAAAAAAGCTGAAGTACAAAAGAGAAGATCACCGTTCCATGACCGTTGCAGGAATGGCAAGCGGGTTCACAGCCATGTTTGGAGTTCCATTGGCAGGAAGCCTGTTTGCTCTTGAAGTTATTCATCATAAACATGTGGTTCAATATTACGCAGCCCTGATCCCTGCTTTTGTTTCAAGCGGTACAACCTTTATCATTTTTCAGTTAATAACCAAAATGGGGTTGGCTCCGGTATGGCAACTTCCATTTCCAAAAGCGCCACACCAAATATTCGATTTCTTTTGGGCAATGCTTTACGGAGCAGTCGGAGCTATTCTGGGTTGGGGCATCATCTGGACATTCCGCATTTTGAAAAAATTTTTCAAGAAAGTAAATCTGCCATTTTACATTCAGACCTGTCTCAGCGGAATCATTTTAGGAATCCTTGCCTGGAAATTTCCGGTCACCCGTTTCTTTTCACACTATGAACTCATTGATCTTTTGCATGGCAATTGGGCTTTGGGACTTCTGGTGGCGATTATGTTTGTAAAAATATTCAGTATGGCGCTGACGGTTACCTCGGGCTGGAGAGGAGGTTTTATCATTCCGCTCCTGTTTATCGGCGCCGCATTGGGCATGATACTTTTCAATGTTTTTCCCAATCAGAATCTGGGTCTCGCAGTGGTTTGTTGCATGGCAGCCGTGAATTCATGTGTAACCTCAACGCCCATCAGTACCGTCATTTTGGTAGGTGCTCTTACCGGTTACGATTTCTTTATTCCAATCCTGTTTGCCAGCCTCACAGGATTTTTTCTCGCTCCCAAATCACCTTTGATTGCTGCTCAACTGGGCAAGGAAAAATAAATTCCCGGTGAATAAAAATCTTCTTTTATCAGTCAGAATGCTTCACTGATTTCAGACCTTTTTGAGAGCAACGCGAATAATAAAAAAATGAGAACAGTTATTCCGCTTAAAATCCGGAGAATTAAATCTATTTCTTTAGGGAAATTTGCGATCACCTGAGTAATCACACCGGTGCCGATTTGGTCGGCAGCCATCAAAAAACCAGAAACGAGTACGGCATATACCGGAAATTCAATGGTACCCCATCCAATACTTCCGGGAAAAATACTTCCCATAAAAAATCCAATACAAAACATCAGGGTCAGAAGAAACACCGCTCCACTTATTTGAGCCAAAAGAAAAACTGCAATACCCACGATCAAAGGTGATATCAGAAAAAACTTTGAAAGATTAAATCTCTTTGCAAAAGCTCCTACCAACAGTCTGTTGATCGCCACGGCTCCCCAAAAAAGAGAAAGGCCCAGCGTTGCATCTCCGTTATCCAACCCCTTATTTTTAAGAAGAATGGTACCAAATCCACCAAACGTTCCTTCAATAAATCCATACAGAATAATTGCGATAAAAAATATCCATAATTTCCCCGGGATTTTTATTTTCTCCGGCAATTCAAAAGATTGATCTTTTTCGAAATGCAAAAACAAAAATGCAGCAAATGCCAGTATCATAAGAGTAAATACAATCCCCGGCACATACATCCAGTTTTCATTTTTTCCGGCCAGCGCCAGCATTAACGGAGCAGTGGAAGTTCCCACTCCGATTAAAAAATTCAGAATCAAAATTGCAGAAGATTCGCTTTGCGGAAATAAATCCCCGGCCACCGGATTCAGCGTGGTCACCGACAATCCGAAACCAAATCCGACACAAGCTACCAACGCAAGCAGGACAGGAAACACATCAAAACTTCCTCCCAAAAAAAATTGCAATAACCACAAAATACCCGTTGAGAAAATCATGAGCAGATTTCCCACAATCAAAACTTTTTTAGGTCCGTATTTGTTCACCAGAAAAGGCGCTATCAGGCAGGACAGTATAATAAAACCTGTTTGTGGTATAAACAGATTTCCAAACCGGGATTGCGTCAAACCAAAAATCTCAGGATCTGTAAAAACCACCCCCAATGCGGGAAAAACAACAAAGTTGATCCCGGTGAGAAAAGCCAGCAGATAAACAACAATAACTTTAAACTTCCGTGAGTTCATTATTTCAAAACGTCATTTTTAAGATGCTCTCCAACCCGCAAAGCCATAGCTATAATTGTCAAAGCAGGGTTTACTGCGCCACTCGAAACAAAGAAACCTCCATCCACGATATACAAATTTTCGAGATCGTGTGCCTTACAAAATGTATCAACTACCGATTTAGTTGAATCGGCACCCATCCTGGTGGTCCCGTTTTGATGGGCAGGAGAAGCCAATCCGATTCCCTTGCTGAAATAATATCCTTTGAAAAAGAAAGACTGAAACTTTCCCGATGCTTTTAATGCTTTCACCAACTCCTCTTTCAACAGCTCGTGCCCCTTTCCATTATTGGGCGTGTATGAAAGTTTTATTTTCCCGTTTTCAACTGTCACGCGGTTATCCGGATCAGGCAAATCTTCGGAGGTAAGCCAAAAATCAACCGCATGTTTTGCCATGATTTCAAAAGTAAATCCCGGTGCAGGAACAGGAGAATCTGCTGAAATCTGGTGTTCATCCGACTTACCCAACATCTGAATGTGGCCCAAAGGAAATTCGTATCCTCTGGTAGCCCGGTAAAAATCATTGATCCCAAAAGTTTTTCCAAACCTTGTAGGATTAGGTTCCGTGTAAAGCGCTATCAGCGCAGTGTTTTGATGAAACATATAATTTCTTCCAACCTGATCAGAATGATTGGCCATGCCGGTTGGAAAATTTTTGTTTGCACTATCGAGAAGCAATGCCGCAGAATTGATGGCTCCTGCCGATAGAACAAATAATCCGGCTTCCAAAGTGATTTGCTCGCCAAGATGATCCACCAAAACGCCGGTTATTTTTTGGCCTGATTCATCCGCAATCAGTTTCAAAACTTTTGCATTAGTCATCAATTCCACATTGGGATGTTCCAATGCTTTGGATAAAGCACAGGTTTGTGCATCTGCTTTCCGCTCTGCTGCATCGGGGAACCCGTCAAACCGGTCCAGGATGTAGGGGGAGTTTGCGGTTTTATGAGGATTCAGGTTTACCCCAACCGGCAATTCGAACGGGTGCAAACCATAGGTGGTCAATTGATCAAAAACTTCTTTAATCCGGGGTTCATGAGGAAGCGGAGGCAGCGGGTACGGCTGGGTTTCAGGAGGTTCAGTAGGATCGCTTCCACGCAGGCCATGCACACAAAAAAGTTTTTCAGCTTCAAGGTAATAGGGTTGCAAATCTTTGTAGGTTATCGGCCATGCCGGTGAAATGCCGCCATAATGTTTTATCTCTCCAAAATCATCTTCTCTCAACCTGAAAAGCGCTGATCCATAAAATTTCGTGTTACCACCCACGTTATAGTGCATCCCCGGCCGGAATTCTTTCCCGTCTTTGTCCAGCCATGTGTCTGTTGTTGTGTAACGGTTCTTTTCAAAAACTTCGATGGAATCCCAGTTTTCTTTTTCCAATGGTACATAATCACCACGCTCAATTACTAATATTTTTTTATTTGAATCTGCCAATTTGTAAGCCATGGCAGAACCGCCGGCTCCACTGCCGATAATTATTATATCATACATGCCTACCTTCTTCACAAAGCCTTAGCCAGATTTTCTTTTCACAGGAAAAAAAACGGAAATATTTTTCTTTCAGGTGAAAATGCTTTGCTAAAAAACAAGATTTGATTTTGCCAGGCAGCATAATCATTTCTGGCAAAGCTATTCAGGCCGGGATATTCAGAAGATAAATTCACGTCAATCAAATCGACAAAAAACTATCTTAATTTTTAATCAGATGCTTGGTAAATCCTGCTTTTTTCAAAAACTGAAAAGCCTGCATGACATTTTCCGGTACATCCTGCGGAATCTGAAAACCTTTGGACGGGTATTCGATGATTCTTTGTAAATCTCCCACCATAATATTGATAACTCTTTCTGTGGGAATTTCTTTCGTCGGATAATCTTCAAAAGAAATTTGGGGTGAAGTCACCATGATTTTAGGTTCAGGCCACACTTTTCTGATGGTTGCAAAGGAACGCCGTTCCATATAAGGTTTTTGTACAACAATGATTTTCATAACCTTAATTTCCCGTTCTTTGAGCATTGCCCTGGTATATAAAATATTTTCACCTGTATTGGAAGACTTATCCTCAATTAAAATTGAATCAGCCGGTATTCCTTTATTGACAGCAATTCTTGCAAACTTTCTCGCCTCAGGTTCTGACCAGATTTCTTTAGTAAAATTTCCCAACCCGCCGGACATGATTATCAAAGGAGCCAGGTTTTGAAAATAGAGTTCTGCAGTTCTTTCAGCCACACGCAGGTCATGGCTGCCCAGGGCAAGGATGCAATCAGCAGGGCGGAGCGGATGATGCATTTGATGGTAATCCCATAATGTTTTTCCTGCATGCAATATCTCATCATTCATTGGCAAAAGGTAAAGAAAATGCAGATCTCAATTCGTTGAAAGTTTTGTACACATATCAAAAAGGAATAGAAATCAAACCGGGAAATAAACTTCTTGCGGAGGATAGGCAGAATTAACTGTTGACAGAAATCATATAATGGCCTGATTGGGATCATTTTTCACATATATCAAAAACATGAGCTTAGGTTCGCCTTAATTTTATTCAGAAAAATAACCGCCCACGATCTAATGGTCAATCCCGTTCGATATGATTGTTTTACCTGCAAAGCCAGGACTTGTTCCATTCTGAACAGTTGCGGGAAGGATGCATTGAGGGCAATCAGCACAAATAAGATTTCAAAAACATTGGTAAAAGGAGAGAAATTGTTTTCCGAAGGGGAACTAAAACGCGGAATTAGTTTTATTAAAAAGGGATTTTTAAAAGTAGAACTTAATGGAAAAACGGGGAGGCCGCTGATTCTCCGAATTGCAGGGAAAGGTTCGGTTTTCGGGCACAGGATCAACCCGGATCACATGTTTTATCCTTATACCGCACGGGCCGTTTCGGATGTAGAATATTGTTTTATCTCTTACAATCAATTCAAAGAGATTTCCGGTAAAAGTATTTTGCTCAGGCAACAATTGGTCAATCTCTTTCTCGAAGAATTGGAAATGGCCGAAAAAAGAGCGTTGTATCTTGCTCACAAAACCGTACGGCAGAAAGTAGGTGAAGCACTTCTGATTCTTGCCGAATCGTATGAATATACAGAGGGAAGCCCAAGTTTTAAAATTGCAATGGGACGGCAGGATATTGCGGATCTGGCAGGAACTACCAAAGAACAGGTTTCAAAAATTTTAAAGGAATTCGAAAAAGAAGGACACATACGGTTTACTGCAAAAAAATTCAGTTATCTCGATATCCCTATGCTTCAGGATATTTCAACCATTTGAGAAAAATGGAAGTAATCAGTCCAATTCCTACAACTACATCCATAATATTCCAAAGTTGCCTTCCCAAAGAAATCTTTAAAAACGGTTGAAATAAAATTGCAAGAGAAGCAAATATAAAAGCAAGCGTCTTATCATTTTTCTCATAACTGCGATAAGAAAGAAAAACAAAGCCAACTAAAGCAATAAATCTTACAAACTGATAATAGCCATAAGGCATTTTTGCTAAGCAAATAAAAAATAAGATTGCAAGAATAGTCTTGATTATTTTTTCTATCATTTGAATTACAAATTACTACAACCCAAAACCAATTTTAGTTTTGCTTTGTTCTCTTACATCGCGTGGCAATAAATCAATCAGGCTATAATTTATTTCCCTTAATCTATCCCAATTTTGGCTTTCAATAGCAAACCTTCCTGCATCCATTTGGCTTCTAGCCTGCGTTTGGTCGTTCATTTTTGTTTGTTCGTTTTTCAGCCAATTAAAAACATCTTTTAAAAATTCAGGTATTCTCCAACGGATTTTATTAATGATGCCATGAAACTCATCTGATTTTTCCTGAATTTTTATTGGGCTGTTGGTTGTCATAAATGTTGTTTCTGATGCGACAATATCATTAAAGACTTTTCTTTCATAATCGTTACCATTTTCATTCAAAAATTTTTCACACTCTGTTTTTGTTTCATAATAATGCTCTTTTGCAATTTGAAGTCGTTTGTTTTTTGTTGCGTTATCAATTTCCTGTGCAATTTTTCTTTTTTTATCTTCAAGTTGGTATTTCTTATCTGTTACATCATCACCAGTAAGATTATCTGTTTCGTCGGCTACAGTTTCCATTTCAAGTTTTAGTTTTGACAATATACCTGCGGTCACATAATCTTCTTTTCCTTTTGCCTGTTCAATTTCCTCATCTAATTTTTCAGATAAATCAGATACTTCAAGTTTAAGCAAATCAATTTTCGTATTTCTTACTTTAGGATTAAACGTTTCTTTAAATTCTTGATCCGCCATATTTAGATAAGCCGCAATAGTTAAATCTCTTGATTCTGAAATTGCAATTGCAATTTCAATGTCAGAACCTTTTGAAACATCACGTTTCAGGTTCTTGCCTGTTATTACTATGCACCCGATACTTTTGTTTGCTTCGGGTAAAGCCAAATGAGAACCTTCCAAAACGTTTACTCTAATCACTTCATCCGAGCTGCCCTTTACAATAGTTTTATTTAAAGGAAACGTAAGTGAACGTTTGGTTGGAAGAATTGTATTTTTCTGAAATATCTGTTGTAATCTTGTTGTTCCAGGGGTATCATAATCATCAACTTCTAAACAAATATCATCTGGCAAGGGTTGTCCGCTAATTCCAAAGCCACTGTTTATTCCGATTGTCTCCATATCGGTTTCAACAATAGTATTCTGACTGTCGTAAACAATAAGTTGAAAGAAATTGTAGGCATTTTCAACCAACGGCAAGTCCTCGCTTATTCTCGCAGATAGTTTTTTTAGTCCACTATCAAAGCCGCCGTCCTGCCTTGTAATGCGATAAAATAAACCTTCAACATTGCCTGTAATTCTCGCTGCAAATAACTCTTCTCTTTCTTTTGATGTTTTTTGATAAGCAGGTTTTATAGAAATTGCAGTTACTTTTTTTACTTCTCCAGTTTTAGGAATTTCTATTTGCTTAGTAGCTGCATAATGAGCTGCACCTATTGCAACTGCTGTTGTCGGGTCAATTTCACAATTAGCAGGTATTTGCAAGACTTCTTCTACCCGCTGGCGTACATAAGGAATATAAGTTGATCCGCCAACCATTAATGTAAATTGTATATCTGTTGGCATTAATGATTTTTTTGTAATGATTTTTTTAATCATTTCAATTGTATTGTCGATTTCCGGTTTAATTAATTCGTTGAACTCTGAACGTGTAATTGTTATTTCCATATCAACCTCATTCCCGTCTTCATCTTCAAAACCATCAACAATAATTTCAGCAGAAGATTTTGCAGAGAGCAAAATTTTTGTTTCTTCTGCTCTGTGAAGCAACACATAATATTTTTTATTGTATTTACCCAAAGCGCTTTTCATATCATCTTCTAAACTTGAAAAACTATACTGCGCATTTATTTTAGGAATAATAACCTTTTCTATAATCATTCTGTCAAAATCTGCGCCGCCTAAAAAATTGTCGCCCTCATGTTCAAGCACCTTCATTTCTCCATTTTTAATTTCAATCAATGCCACGTCAAATGTGCCGCCGCCTAAATCGTAAACTAACCATTTTCCGTCTTGCATTTCCTTCTCTTTCTTCATGTTGGCATAAGCCAAACTCGCAGCAATAGGTTCTTGTAAAAGTATTACCTGCTTAAATCCGGCTTGTAATCCTGCTTCTTTGGTTGCATTAGATTGTATTGTATCAAACGATGCAGGAACAGTAATTACAACCGATTCCAATGTTTCGCCGGTATTTACAAAAGTTTTCAATTCTTTCAATACAAGTGCAGAAAGTTCAATTGGTGTTTTTGATTCATTGATTGCTTTTATTTTAAAACTTTCGCCCGTACCCATTTTGCGCTTGAAAACACCCATAACACTTTTAGGATCCTTTTCCAGGAAAGCTTTCGCTTGTGTTCCAATAAACATTTTGTCTTTTCTGAAACCTACAACTGATGGCAATGTGCTTCTGCCATAGTCTTGCGGATTAGTAAAAACAATTACGTCGCCTTTTACAAATTTGGCGATAGCCGAATTAGTTGTTCCTAAGTCAATTCCGAAATTGATAGTATTGTCCATTTTTATAATATTATTTTATGAGTTAAATATCTTTTGTTTCAACTATTACTACGCCCTTTTGTGCTATTGCATTTATTCCGCCTTTGCGATAGCGGATAATTGGTTTTATTACTTCGGTAATAAACAGGTTTTCTGCAGAACTGCCTGCGATACTTACTTCAAGGTCGGTTCGTGTTTCATTGTAAGGTTCGTCAATTGGATTGTAATAAATTAATCCCGCCTCGCCTTCTGCATCTGACGAAAAAATGTTCCCAAATATTTCTTTCATCTTGTTTATGTTGCGAAGAATGGAATTTGTTTCTTCTATCTGAGAAGTTTTCTTCTCTATTTCAAAAATCTGATTCAATAAATCAAGATAAAGTTGCGGTGCTTTTACTGATATTATTTTATTTTTTTGCATAAACTTGCTTTTAATTATCATTTGAAAAATCGTTTTCAGAAATTGTATTCGCCTGAGTAAGGTTTTCATATTTATTGGAAGTATACCTTGTAAAAAGCCGAAGGGTAAAATACGGAATTGAAATCCGTCCGTCTTCATAATGAATTTTGTTGAAGTCGTACACATCTTCATCCTTTTTATACAAAGCATTGTATGCAAATCTTCCTGTGCAAAGCGGGTCCCCATCTTTTATTTCCCAATTATCTCCATATGCGATTTTTAAAAAGTATTTACCTTCCGGAATGTTTCTAACTGTATAAGTAGTTCCGTTGTTAATAAAAACGAAGCGAATACATTTGTTAGACTTGTAATTAACAATCTTTACTGCGGCATCAGTGTTTTCTGCCGTAATTACCAGTTTGTTTTTTATTTTGTAATCGTAGATCGGCTTTATGTTGGCACAGTCCATAAAAGCTCCGTTCTTGACATTAATGATTTGATAGGTTGGAACAGATTTTTTTGGATAGTTGTTGTCGTCAGTTGTGATGGTATTTGGTGATTGAGTTGTATTTACGTCGGTTGAATTTGATGTATTCGTAGAAGGATCATTTGTTGTTGGCAGCATAGATGAATTATTAGTATAATTTTCAACCGGTGCCGTTGAGCCATTTGAAGAATTGGCAGATCTGATGATAATTGCAATCAGAAAAAGTGCTACAAGTGCAATTAAAACATATAATCCCAATTTATCAGTTGACTCATTTTGAGTAGATAATTGGCCTACTAGCATTTTCTCCTTTATATCCTCCAAATCTTTTAAATCCATTTCCAATTTTTGGCGGGCAGCTTGTGAAACATTTATTATTAAAGATTGCCTCACAAGCTTCAATGCAGCGTTCATGTCCTTTTGGCTATTCCAGCATGAAATAGATAAATCTCTTAGTGCATAGCCAATCTGGTTTCGGATTTCATTCGCAAAAGACGGCAAACTATTAAGTTCGGAAACGCTAACAGCAACATCGGCGTAAGTCGCTGCTTCATTGGCTGTTAATGTTTTTTCATCAACTTGTCTTATTGAATTAGTTATTTGAAAAAGAGTATCTGCCCATTTTTTGCGAAGTGGTGCGTTTTTCTCTTGTTCTATTTTTTCCGCATTAATTTCTTTGAAAATTCTAAAATTATTTTCAAACGTTTGCTTCCCTACACTTGTAATATTCAACTTCAAAATATGTGAAAGCAAGTCCTCAGGTAGTTGTGTATTATTACAATATTTGTCAATTGCTAATGCCAAAAAATTAATACTTGAAGCAATCTTATTTATTTGACTTTGAAAATATTCTGGCAACAGATTGAGCATATTAATCTGAAACTTCTTTTTTACAATATCCAATGCTTCACCTAATAACCAGGTTGCATAATCGCTTTTTTTCGTTTTTATTTCATCAGTTATCTTGTCAATTTCTGCAATTCTGTTTTGAATGTCAAGACCAACCGATTTGAATGCTGTATTAATATTAGAAGGATTGATCAGACTTCGTGTTCTTAGAACTGAAGAAAACAATCTCTGGTCGGCATTTTTAAATGCTTTAAATAGGCTTCTGTCAAAATTTTGGGCAAAGGTTGGATTTATAAAATCTTTAAAATCGGCCAGCTGATAAATGCTTTCATGCTTAAAATGAGAAAGGAATAGTTTATTCCCGTCAACCAAATAATTATTTAAAGGTTGCAGCACCGTCGCCAACTGATAATAATATTCTTTCTTTCTTTTTTCGTTTAGTTCCTCTATTACTCTTTCACAATCGGATTTTAAGAGTTTGTGTCCTTTATAATTAAATCTTCCATTATCTGAAAGTTCAATCTCAACAAAAAGTTTTCTTTTTGTTTTTTTTATTAAATAACCGTCTATGCTTGCAATGTCAGCATGTTGCAAATCTAGAATCTCAATTGGGTTAATAAATGGCATAAAAGATATTATCCGTTTAAAGAGACTAATGATAATTTATTAGATTTACCTAAACCCTGTTCCAAAAGCACATTAATCTTGTTATTGGCAAGAATTATGTTTTAATATAGCGTGAAATGTTTCGCTATTTGTTCATACTAAATGATTTCGGCTAAGCCAAATTTAAGCACTTTTGTCCTTAGCATAATAAACAACAGGCAAATGGGCTAAATAATATTTTGATGTGCTGTAATCTAATGATGCATCCAATTCAATTATAAATTTCCTTCCCTGATTTCTTTGGAAAAGGGTTTTCTGTTCCGTAGGAACATTTCGTAGGTAGAAAATAATTTACAAAATAGTAGCTCGTTCCATAGGAACGTTTTGTGCAATTTGGCTTATTTTACAACTAAATTAATAACCTAAAAAAAATCTTCTGCCAAATACTTATAGCAAATTACACATACATTTTGTTTTTGCTGTAAAATATCCTGCTGCACTCATACGTCAGGAATGGAAAGGTGTCTTACATAGAGATATCACTGGTATTTTCCAGAATAATGGCCACAAGATGTTGCAGATTAATAGCATGCCCGATCACATTCATATTTTTATTGGAATGCGTCCTCATCAATCAATTTCCGCTTTGGTACAAAATGTAAAAACGAAAAGCAGTAAGTGCCCGCCTGACCGGACGGACAGGTGTCAAAGCTCAAAAATTTTGCAAAGGTTCATTCGGCTGGTAGGATGGTTATGGTGCTTTTTCCTATTCAAAAAGTCATGTACATGATGTAATACGGTATATTCAAAATCAGGAAATACATCATAAAAAGGAAACTTTTTTAAATGAGTATAGAAAAATGCTTAGGTTATTTGAGGCAGAATATGATGAACAATACATTTTTAAAGACCTCATTTAGCACGAGAAGTTTCTGCGGAACGAACTTTCAAAATTAATGAACCCTTCCTACCTATAAATTGTTCCTACGGAACAAAGGAATTGATTTTCATAGCACATTAAAATATTATTTACCCGACAAATGATTTTTAATCTTCCCGCAACCCTTTCCTAACATTTATGACTTCCGATATTAAATGGCACACGTTTAAGCAGGTTCATGAAAATATGGTCTTCCTCATTCCGAATACTTAAGGTGCCTTGAATATCCTTTGATTCCCGGTAAACTTACAAAATGAATAGTGGCTCATTCTCGACATTTTTAATATACATGCGTCCTACTTGAATGTTACCAACTCGCCAAATGGGGGAGTTTAGGTATGTGTTTAACCTAACGGTTGGGGGTTGGATAAAATCTCCAAAAAATACGAAAACATACTTTCCGGCATTTTATCCCTTCCCATTCGTCGCTTTAGAAAATAATTTCGTTAAGAGCGATTGAAATGTAGAACTCCATCATTTAAGTGGTGGATCAACGGGAAACAGGTTTCTGTTTTTATTTAAAAACAAAGGATAAAAATATCTTTTTTTATTACTCAAAAAAGGGAGGCATGAAATCATTATTTCGCAATCTTTTTATTACAGCGGTATTCATCGGCGCCAGCCAACTACCGGCTTTTTCCCAATCCGGCGGAGATGCAATTTTCAAAGCGAATTGTTCCGCCTGTCATACCATCGGCAAAGGGAAACTTGTCGGGCCGGATTTGTCCAATGTGGAGAACAGACGACCCAAAGAATGGATAGTCAGTTTCATCAAATCATCGCAGACGGTAGTCAAGTCCGGCGATAAATATGCCGACTCTCTTTTCAAGGCATTCAACCAGATGCCGATGCCCGACCATCCCAATCTGACAAATGCCCAGATAGACGACCTGCTTGCTTATATCACAAAGCAGAGTTCTTCTGCCGGTACTGCAACAGCAATTACTGAATTACCTCCCGGAAATGCCCAAACCGGCCGTGCCCTGTTTTTGGGCGATGTCCGTTTTGCCAACCGAGGCGCTTCCTGTAATTCCTGCCACAATGTGGATATCAAAGGGGCCGTAAGCGGCGGCGCATTGGGAAAAGACCTGACACATGCCATAACAAGGCTTTCCGCAACGGGCGTAGCGGCGATTGTTTCCGGATTGCCTTTCCCGCAGATGAAGGAAACCTATACTGCCCATCCGGTGAAACCGCAGGAAATAGCTGATATCGTGGCATTTCTGACAACCGTTGACAAACAGGCGCCTGCAAACCCGACGAATACGGTGGGAGCTTACCTGCTTTTCGGTGGTGCAGCAGGACTCATACTCTTGGCAATTCTGTATTCACTTTTTTGGATAAAAAGAAAAAGAGGACCGGTGAACACACGCATCTTCAACAGACAATTGAAATCTGCCTGATTCGCAGTTCAACTGAAAAAATAAGTAAACATTGAATAACCGATTAATACAAAAATCATGAGTTGGATTACAGACATCATATCGCCAAAGACACGTCAATGGGAAGAATTCTACCGAAACCGGTTTCAGCACGACCGCGTGGTACGCAGCACTCACGGCGTGAACTGCACCGGCGGGTGTTCATGGCAAATTCATGTCAAAGAAGGTATCGTCGTTTTTGAAACCCAGCAATTAGATTACCCTTTATTAGACAGTAGTCTCCCGCCTTACGAACCGCGCGGATGTCAGCGGGGAATTTCCTATTCATGGTATCTCTACAGTCCGTTGCGCATAAAATATCCGCTTATCAGGGGCACACTCTTGGATGCTTTCAGGGAAGAAAAAAGTAAAACCAACGGTGACCCGGTAGCAGCCTGGGAAAATCTGCAGAACAACAAAGAAAAACGCACACGTTATCAACAATCACGGGGAAAGGGAGGTTTTCGCCGTTCCTCGTGGGATGAGGTACTTGAAATCATCGCCGCTTCCAATATATACACTGCCAAAAAGTATGGCCCCGACCGGGTCATCGGATTCTCCCCCATTCCGGCCATGTCCATGCTGAGCCATGCCGCCGGGCACCGTTTTCTCCAACTCTTCGGAGGAGTCAACCTGAGTTTTTATGATTGGTATTGCGACCTGCCGCCGGCCTTCCCCGAACTCTGGGGCGAACAAACCGATGTGTGCGAAAGCGCCGACTGGTACAATGCCAAGATGATTGCCGACATGGGCACTAATCTAAACATGACGCGCACACCGGATTGCCATTTCTTCGCCGAGTCGCGCCACAACGGAACCAAAGCGGTTGTCTTCTCACCCGACTTCAGTCAGTTGTGCAAATATGCCGACCAATGGGTTCCGCTGAATGCCGGTAGCGATGGGGCATTCTGGATGGCCGTTACCCATATAATTTTAAAGGAATATCACTACGAAAAACAGACTCCTTATTTTATTGATTACGTAAAAAGATATACCGACAGCCCGATGTTGGTTCGCTTGGATAAGGCAGGCGATACTTACACCGCAGGCAGAATGGTTCGCGCCAATGAATTGCCTAAATGGAAGGATATAGAAAATGGCGACTGGAAATTTTTATCTATTGATGAAAAGACAGACGAATTCGTGGTGCCCAAAGGTACGATGGGCTATCGCTGGGATAAGAATGGTGGCAAATGGAATATGAAATATGAATGCGGTGAAACAGATCTCAATTACGATCCTGTTCTCACATTGCTGGATAAAAGAGACGAAGTATTGCAAGTAGAATTTACAGAATTCGGAATGGGTAAAAAAGCACAGAGAGGCGTACCGGTTAAATGGATTGAAACTTCTGAAGGAAAAATTCCGGCAACCACTGTTTATGACCTCATAATGGCGCAGTACGGAGTGGACAGAAACCTGGGCGGCCAATATCCAAAGGATTATACCGATCCCGATGCTGCATATACCCCCGCCTGGCAGGAAATATTCACCAGCATAGATTCCAAAACCGTTTTGCAATTCGCACACGAATGGGCAGAGACGGCCAACCTCACTGAAGGGAAATGTATGATATTGGTCGGCGCGGGTGTCAACCACTGGTATCATCAAAATCTTACATATCGTGCGGGAGCCATGGCGCTGATGGTTTGCGGATGTGTTGGTAAAAACGGAGGCGGGCTGAATCATTATGTCGGGCAGGAAAAATTAGCTCCGGTAGATTCATGGGGTTCTATTGCATTCGCAAAAGACTGGGTGCCCGTATCGCGGCTGCAACAAGCCCCGCTCTGGCACTACATCAATACCTGCCAGTATCGTTACGACGGGCATTATTCTGATTACAATACTGTTCCTAAAAACAAATGGACAGACAAGCATGTGGCCGACACCATCTTCACGGCTGTGAGAAACGGTTGGATGCCTTTTTATCCGCAATTCAATGCCAATCCGCTTGAACTCACCAAACAGGCTGTGGCAAACGGCGCTAAAAATGATGAGGAAATCAAATCTTATGTACTGGAGAAATTGAAATCAAAAGAATTGCAATATGCTGTCAGCGATCCGGAAGCAGAAATCAATTATCCCCGCGTATGGTACATCTGGCGCGGAAATGCGTTGCTGGCCAGCATGAAGGGACATGAATATGCCCTGAAACATTATCTCGGCACTCATCACAACGCCATCGCTGTGGATGCAGATGAAAAACCCGAAGAAGTGAAATGGCATGATGTAGCGCCTGTCGGTAAATTGGATTTGGTGGTTGACCTCAATTTCAGAATGGATTCTTCTGCGCTTTATTCGGATATCGTGTTGCCCGCCGCTTCATGGTATGAAAAAGCAGACCTGAATACCACGGACATGCACTCCTTCATCCATCCGCTGGGTCAGGCCATCGCACCTGTTTGGGAATCCAAAACTGATTGGGACATCTTCAAACATATTGCAAAGGCTACCAGCGAAATGGCCAAAAAATATTTCGCTGAAGTGCAGAAAGATGTAGTAACCATGCCGCTTTCACACGACACACCGGATGAAATTACACAACCTGTTATCAAAGATTGGTACAAGGGTGAATGTGAAGCCATTCCCGGAAAAACCATGCACAAACTGGCCGTTGTGGAAAGAGATTACACTCAGATTTACGAAAAGTTTATCACCCTTGGTGAAGGTGTACGTGAAAAGGGTTTGGGCGCACACGGCAATCATTACGATTGCAAAGAAGAGTACGATGAAATGTGTACTTCTCATCACTTCCACCACCGGAAATATCAGGACAAAATATTGCCTTCCATTCAGGAAGATGAATGGGCTGCCAATGCAGTATTGCATCTTTCCACGCTCACCAATGGCAAACTTACAGAGAGAGCTTATAAGTATATGGAGCAGAAAACGGGATTGTTGCTTGCCGACCTTTCCGAAGGGAGCAAGGATGTAAAAATCCGGTATGCCGACCTGCTTGCCCAACCTCACCGTTACAATACCACTCCGGTTTGGTCGGGCATCATCAACAACGGCAGGGCTTATGCCGCTTATACTTATAATGTGGAAAGGCTTGTTCCGTGGAGAACACTGACCGGACGCCAGCATTTCTATCTTGATCAGGAATTGTACATCGCTTATGGTGAGCATCTGCCCACATTTAAACCTGCTCCAAGTCCCGAAGTGTATGGCGACCTGCGGGAAACCTGGAAGCAGGGAAAAGCAAAAGCCCTGAATTATCTTACCCCACACGGAAAATGGCACATCCATTCCACCTACATGGAAAATCTGAGGATGTTGACCCTTTCACGCGGTATTGAACCATGCTGGCTGAGTGAAAAAGACGCAAAAGAATTAGGTATAAAAGACAATGACTGGGTTGAGGTGCACAACGACCACGGTGTGTATGTAACCCGCGCGGTGGTTAGCTCCAGGATTCCCTATGGCGTGTGTATCGTGTATCACGTTCCCGAAAGAACGGTGGGCATTCCGAAATCACAATTGAGAGGAAACCGGCGCGGTGGCGGGCACAACAGCGTAACGCGCATTCACCTGAAACCCAATTTCCTGAACGGCGGTTACGGACAATTCTCTTATCACTTCAATTATTGGGGACCCGTAGCGCCGCAGAGAGACACCCACGTAATCGTGAAGAAGATGGAAAAACTGGTATGGTAAACACAAAATAAACTTTATTCAAAACATCAAAAATATCAATCATGGATGTTCGTTCGCAAATAGCAATGGTATTTCACTTAGATAAATGTATCGGGTGCCATACCTGCTCTATAGCCTGTAAAAATATCTGGACCGACCGCAAGGGAGCCGAGTATATGTGGTGGAACAATGTGGAAACCAAGCCCGGCACGGGTTATCCTTCCAAAT
>Ga0209916_1001616_pt1 | contig 17131 bp, 15 predicted proteins | sample ThiBio_1000_plan_FD_183956 | JGI IMG/M metagenome (GOLD analysis project Ga0209916, IMG submission 183956) | Wastewater bioreactor microbial communities from Cape Town, South Africa - Thiocy_solids_2 (SPAdes) | ecosystem: Engineered > Bioreactor > Thiocyanate-remediating > Anaerobic-Aerobic ... | reverse complement strand
GCCGCAGCCATCGGATCGGCCCACGCCGACCCGCCGGGGCTCAAGCCCCTGGAGTTGGGCGCGAGCGCGCCCGATTTCGACCTGCCGGGGGTCGACGGCGCCAACCACAAGCTTGGGGACTACGCCGACGCCAGGGCGCTGGTCGTCGTCTTCACCTGCAACCACTGCCCCACCGCCCAGGCCTACGAGGCGCGGATCGTCAAGATGCACCGCGACTATCAGCCCAGGGGCGTCGCCGTGGTCGCGATCTCCCCCAACGACCCCAAGGCGCTTCGGCTGGACGAGCTCGGCTACACCGACTTGAGCGATTCGTTCGAGGAGATGAAAATTCGGGCGCGCGATCACGACTTCCCATTTCCATACCTCTACGACGGCGACTCCCAGGCCGTCTCCACGGCCTACGGCTGCCTGGCCACGCCGCACGTCTTCGTCTTCGACGCCGAGCGCAAGCTGCGCTATCAGGGCGGGTTCGACGACTCCGACGTCAAGACGCCGAAGGAGCATTACGCGATCGACGCGCTGGAGGCGGTCCTCGCCGGCCGGCCGGTGGCGCGACCGACGTCGCGCGTCTTCGGCTGCTCGACCAAGTGGGCCGACAAGCGCGTCGAGGCCGAACGGTCGATCGAGAAGTGGGACGCCGAGCCCGTCGCCATCGAGCCGATCGGCCTGGACGGCGTCGCCGAGTTGGCGAGAAACAAGGGCGGCAAGTACACCCTGGTCAACGTCTGGGCGACCTGGTGCGGTCCCTGCGTCGCGGAGCTTCCCGAGTTCGTCGCGATGAACCGGATGTACCGCGGCCGCCCGTTCCGCCTGGTCACCATCAGCCTGGACGACGTCGCCAAGAAGGCCGAGGCGTTGGAGGCGCTCAAGAAGAACCACGTCGCCGCGGCCAATTACGTCCTCGACTCGTCCGACCGCGACGCCTTCGCCGAGGCCCTCGACCCCGCGTGGCCCGGTCCCTTGCCGCACACCCTGCTCATCGCCCCCGGCGGCGAGGTCGTCTATCGCAAAACCGGCGGCATCGACCCGCTGGAGGTCCGCCGCGCGATCGTCGAGAAGATCGGCCGGACGTATTGACAACCGCGCGCTTCAGAACGACAGGTGATTTCCCAATGAGTCGCGACAAGACGCTCAAGCGGATCCTCGACGGCGGCGTGGTGGCGGTGGTCCGGGCGCCCTCCGGCGAGGCGCTCGTGAAGGTGGTGGAGGCGCTGGCCGAGGGGGGCGTCACGGCCGCGGAGATCACCTTCACCGTTCCCGACGCCCTCGACGTGATCCGAGACGCCCGCAAGGCGCTGGGGGACGCCGCGGTCCTCGGCGCCGGGACGGTCCTGGACCCCGAGACGGCCCGCGCCGCGATCCTCGCGGGGGCCGAATACCTCGTCTGCCCGACGTTCGACCCGGACGTCGTCCGGCTGGCCCGGCGGTACGACAAGGCCGTGATGCCCGGCGCGTACACCCCCACGGAGATCCTGACCGCCTGGGAGGCCGGCGCCGACGTGGTGAAGGTCTTCCCCGCCGACGTCGGCGGCCCGCGCTACTTCAAGGCGATCCGCGGCCCCCTGCCCCAGATCCGATTGATGCCCACCGGCGGCGTCGACCTGGACACCGCCGCCGACTTCCTCAAGGCCGGCGCGTGCTGCCTGGGGGTCGGCGGCTCGCTGGTGGAGCCCAAGGCCGTCGCCGCGGGCGACTTCGCCCGGATCCGGGATCTGGCCTCCCGCTACGTCGCGATCGTCCGCGAGTTCCGCGCCGGCCGCTGAGGGCCGGGATCAGTCGTCCTCCGAGTCGTACCGCATCCGGTCCAGGACGTGCTCGGGGCAGGCGCGGATGAATTTCATGTGAAGGAAGAACCAGCCGGTGCCGAGATCCTCGCGGCTGGCGACGGCCTTGCCCTCGACGGCCGCGGGACCGTCGCGGCCGTTGACGACGAGGTTGAGCACGGCGTCGGCGGGGGGGACCAAGGGCACGATCAACCCGGCGCCCCCCTGGCTGAGGTTCACGACCCGGACCTCCATCCGACGCTCGGCCCAGCGCTCGTTCCAGGTCATCGCCGCTTCGTCGAACGGGGTCTCGCTGCGAGGCCAGCGGCGACGATCCAGGACCGGGGTGTTGAGCTGGGGCGTGTCCCCCCTGAGGAAACGGCCGAGGAGTCTCATGTGCCTGATCTCGCCGAGATGACGTCGTCGCCGCCTGGGCCCCGCGCCCGGCTTCCTAGGAAAGCCTAGGTCGTGCTTTCCGAGGCGGGGGCGTGTTGCCGAATCTCGACGCGGCGTGGCTGATTTCAGGCCGGGGGCTCGACCTTGTTGGGCAGGGGGAGGCCCTTCTCGTAGTTGGACAGGCTCTGGACGATCGTGCCGGCGATGCCCTCCAGGGCCTCGCGGGTGAAGAACGCCTGGTGGCCGGTGACCAGGACGTTGGGGAAGGTCAGCAGTCGGGCGAGGACGTCGTCCTTGATGACGCGGCCGGAGAAATCCTCGAAGAAATAGTCCTCCTCCTCCTCGTAGACGTCGATCCCCAGCGAGCCGAGCCGGCCCGACTTCAGCGCGGCGACCGCCGCCCTGGTGTCGATCACGTCGCCGCGGCTGGTGTTGATCAGCATCGCGCCGGGCTTCATCAGGGACAGGGTTCGGTCGTTGACGAGGTGGCGGGTCTCGGAAGTCAGCGGGCAGTGGAGCGAGACCACGTCGGAGCGCGACAGCAACTCGTCGAGCCCGACGTACTTCACGCCGGCGGCGGCGAGGTCCGGATCGACCCGGGAGTCGTGGGCGAGGACCTCGCAGTCGAAGCCGCGGAGGATCCTGGCGACCAGGCCGCCGATCTTGCCCGCGCCGACGACGCCGGCGGTTTTGCCGAAAAGGTCGAAGCCCATCAGGCCGTCGAGCGCGAAGTTCCCCTCGCGGACGCGGTTGAAGGCCCGGTGGATGCGGCGGTTCAACGTCAGGATCATGCCGACGGTATATTCTGCGACGGCGTGAGGCGAGTAGGCCGGCACCCGGACCACCGTGATCCCCAGTCCCGCGGCGGTGGAGACGTCGACCTGGTTGAACCCGGCGCAGCGGCAGGCGACCAGGGTGGTCCCCCCCTCCTTCAAGGTCATCAGCGCCGCGGCCGACGCCTCGTCGTTGACGAAGATGCAGACCGCGTCGCAGCCGCGGGCGAGCCCCGCGGCGGCGGGGGTGAGCCGGGCCTCCAGGTAGTGCAGCTCGTGGCCCGTTCCCGCCGCGGCGGCGTCGAGGAACTCGCGGTCGTAGGGCTTGGCGCTGAAGACGGCGACTCGCATCGGCGCGGCTCCGGGTCGTGGAATCGGGTCAGGTTTCGCGAGGGGGGACGTCGGCGAGGAGTTTCAGAAGCGCGTCGACGTCGATCGGCTTGAGCAGGTGGCGCGCGCAGCCCGAAGCGCGAAGGCGGTCGGCGACGTGGTCCTCGGCGTGGCCGGAGACCGCGATCAGGAGCGGCGGCGGCGGGTCGTCGCGAAGCCGCTCGGCGACCTCGAAGCCGTCGACGTCGGGCAACGTCAAATCCAGGAGCACGACGTCGGGGCGGAACCGTCCGTCGGCGGCCAGGGCGTCGCGGCCGTTGTAGGCCGTTTCCGTCTGGAAGCCCTCGGCGCCCAGGAGCGCCGCCGTCATGTCGGCGGCGTCGCGGTTGTCGTCGACGATCAGGACGCGGGTCGGTCGCAAGGCCGGCCTCCGGGTTTCGTCTGGGCGGTCACGGCGGCGTCGAGCCGCCTTTTCAGGTCGTCGAACGTGGAGGGGGCGTCGCGGTCGAAGACGAACTGGGCGGGGAGGCCGACGATCCGGCTGGCCCCAAGCTCCGAGAGCGCGCGCTGGCAGGCCGTCAGCTTCCTGGCGGCGATCAAGGCGGTGACCCGCCAACCGTCGCGGCCGGCCTCGTCCCGGACCTCGCCGCGGGCGACGTGCCGCGCCCCCCGGGAGGAAAGGTATTCGGCCACCCTCGCGGCCGTCTCCCGTCCCGTCGTCGACGTCGAGCCGACCGCCTCCAGGTGCAACAGGCCCTCCGAGCGCCTCGCGCCGTCCATCGCGTCCAGGAGCAACGCCAGGGGGCCCGCCTCCCCCTCCGCCACCAACTCCCGAAGGCTGGGGGCGTGGCCGATCAGGCAGGCGGCGGAGTCCAGCACCGTCCCCCCGCCGATCTCGCGCAGGCGGTTGTCCTTCAGCGTCACCCCGGAACTGGTCAAATCGACGATCACGTCGGCGATCCCCAGGCTCGGGTGCAGTTCCAAGGCGCCGTCGGAGTCGATGACCTGGTAGTGGAACACGCCCCACTTGCGGAAGTAGCGCCGGGTCAGGGCCGGATACTTGGTGGAGACCCGGAAGGTCTTGCCCGACGCCTTGAACTCGGCCGTCAGGTCGACCAGGTCCATGACGTGGCCGACGTCCACCCAGCTTTCCGGGACCGCGACCACCAGCCGGCAGCCGCCGTAGCCCAGGTCCGGATCGACGACCGCGGCGTCCCTGGCCTCGAAGGAATGCTCTGCGTAGACGTCCATCCCGGTGACGCCCAGGTGGCAGCGGCCCTCCTGGACTTGCAGCACGATGTCGGTCGGCCGCATGAAGACGACGTGGAACCGAGGCTGGCCGGCGATGACCGCCTCGTACTGGCGGTCGCTGGCGCGCTTGACCTTGTAGCCGGCCGTCTTGAGGATCTCCACGACCCCCTCGTACAGGTGCCCCTTGGAGGGGATCGCCAGCCGGATCGGATCGACGGGGCCGTTCATCGCGCGTCCCCCCCGGCCAGCGCCAGCCGGCCCTTGATCTGGGCGACCAGTTCGTCGCCGCGAACGGCCCGGACGTCGCCGTGCTCCAGGTCCCAGACCTCGACCTCCGCGGCGATGGTGACGATCCGGTCCAGCCCCAGGCTCTTCGCGTGGGCGACGGCCGGAGCGATCTCCATCTCCGCGACGACGACGGGAAGGTCGACGCGGTCGCGAAGGAACGTCGCCAGGGTCGCGGCCCGGCGAGGGTCGCCGGTGACGAGCCAGCCGCGCGAGGGCTTTTCGACCGTGGGGGCCGTCGCGGCGAGGGCGCGGTCGAGCCGTTCCAGGCCGAAGGCGAAGCCCGCGCCGCGGTCGTCGCGGTCGCGGCCTCCCAGCACGCGGGCGAGGCCGTCGTAACGGCCGCCGCCGCAGACCTCGACGGCCCCCTCGGACGTATCCACGGACAACTCGAAGATCATTTGCGTGTAGAACCCGATCCCCCGGCCGAAGCCGAGATCCAGTTCGACCCGGCCCAGGTCGACCCCCAGGCGGTCGAGCATGTCGCACAACTCGGCGAGGGCCGCCACCGTCCCCGGCGCCCGCGCGGCGAACTCGCGTTCCAGGCGCGCCAGCACCTCCCTCGCCGGCCCTCGCAACGCCGAAAGCGCCGCGACGATCCCCCGGACGTTCTCCAGGGCGTCGCTCAAGGAATGCTCAAGCGCCCATTTGGCCCGCAGCCGGCCGACGATCTCGCCCCCGGAGCGCCTGCCGGCGACGTCCGGGACCAGGTGCCGGAACAGGCGGTCGACGCCGGGGTCGGCCGCGGCCGCGGCGGGGGCGAACGCCGCCGCGGCGTCGGCCCCGGCGGTCCCCAGCCACTCGGTCAGGCGGTCGAGCGCCGCCTCCAGCGTCTTGACCCCCTTCCCCTCGCTGGCCGCCTCGCTCAACGACTCGATCAACGCCGAGTTCGCCGACGGCGGCAGCCCCGCGGCGTCGAGCAACTCCAGAATCAGCCCGACGTGACCGATCCGGACCTTGGGCGCGGCGACGCCCAGGGCCCGCAGCGACCAATCGGCCAGCCAGATCACCTCGGCGTCGGCCGCGGGGCCGCCGGCGCCGATCAACTCCACGCCGGCCTGGACGAACTCGCGGACCACCGCCTCGCCAGGCTCCTGGAACCGGAAGACGGGGCCGGAGACCGCCGCGCGCCACGGCAAGGGGGGCGGTTCGGCGGCCTCGACGTAGGCCCGCGCCAGTCCGGCGGTCAGTTCCGGCCGCAGACAGATTCCGGCGGTCCCCGCGCCGGAGACCTCGAACAACTTCCCCACGATCCCCGCGCCGCTCTTGCGCTCGTGCAGGTCGGCCAGTTCCAGGATGGGCGTTCGAACCGGCCGATAGCCGGCGCGGGCGAAGGACGCCGTCAGCGATCGCTCGTAGCCCGACATCCGGGCGCAGTCGGCTTGCAGCCAGTCGCGGGTGCCGCGGACGAGGCCGACGTGGCGTTCGACGCCGTTGGAGGGGTCGGGGCTCATGATCCGGCCCCCCGCCGCTCGATCACCTCCAGCGCCCCCAGCACCGAATCCTCCAGGACCGACCACGCCAGCCCCTTGTCCTCGGCTCGGGTCTCCAGGTCGCGAAGGTTGAACGTCTCGGCGGCGACCTCGTCGGGGCCGACGATCACCGCCAGTTTGTGCCCGCGCTTCGAGCCGTAGCCCATCTGCTTGCCCACCTGGATCGGCTCGGGGAAGATCTCGCAGCCGACGCCCGCCGTTCGGAGCGTCGCGGCCAGCCGGGTCGGGACGCTCGGGTCGACCCCCGGAAAATTGGCGACCAGGACCGGCGCGGTCGAGCTCGAGCCCTTCAGCGCTCCGGCCTCGTCCAGAAGCGCCAGCAGGCGGTCGAGCCCGATCGACGCCCCCACTCCGGGAAGGCGTCGCGAGGTGAATAGGCCCGCCAGGTCGTCGTAGCGGCCTCCCGAGGCGACGCTGCCGAACCGCTCCCAGCCGTCGACGGTGGTCTCGAAGACGACGCCGGTGTAGTAGTCCAGCCCCCGCGCCAGCCCCAGGTCGACGGCGATCCGGTCGGCGGGCACCCCGCCGGCCTCCATCAGCCGGACGACCTCGCGAAGATCGGCGATCCCTTGCGCCGCCCGCTCGTGGGAGCCGAATCGCGACGCCGCGGCGTCAAGCGCCTCGGGCGTTCCCCGGCCGGTCTGGGCGAAGTCGAGGACCGCCGCGGCCTGCTCGTCGGCGAGCCCCGCGCCGCCGGAGTCGTCCGGCCGCGCCAGTTCGGCCTGGACGCCGTCGCGGCCGATCTTGGCGAGCTTGTCCAGCGACCGCAGCACCAGCCCCGTCTTGCCCGAGAGTCCCAGCGACTCCAGCGCGCCGTCGAGGATCTTGCGGTTGTTCACGGCGATCGTACACGGCGGAACGTCGGCGGCGGTCAGGGCGCGGTGGATCATCTGGCCGGTCTCGGCGTCCGCCAGGCGGCTGTCGACGCCGATGGTGTCGAAGTCGCACTGGACGAACTCGCGGAACCGGCCCTTGGCGGGCCGCTCGCCGCGGAAGACTGAGCCGATCGCGTACCGCTTGAACGGCACGCCGACCTCATCCACATGCCTGGCGATGAACCGGGCCAGCGGCACCGTCAGGTCGAACCGCAGGGCCAGTTCGCCGGGCGTTCCTCCCTTGTTGGTGACCTCGAAGATCTGGCGGAGGACCTCGTCGGAGCCGGCCCCCTTGCCGGTGAGGACTTCCATCCGTTCGATGTGGGGGGTTTCGATCGGCGCGAAGCCGAAGGAGGCGAACGTCTCGCGGAAGCTCCGCAGGATGCGCTCGCGCGGGATCATGACGGCGGGGAGCAGGTCGCGCAACCCGCTGGCCACCCTGGGATCGATCATCGGCGTCCGCCCCGCCGCGGCGATCGGCCGAGTCGATCGGCCGAAGTCGAACCGCGTTAAAAAAGTCGCGGCGAGGCATACCGAGCCTCGCGAGCAACCCAGGTTAGCAAACCCCGGCCTTCGACGGCCATAGACATGGCCGCGTCTTACGTCTCCTCGACCCGTCGCCTCCTCGCAAGTCGGCGGCGAACGGCCTTCTCCCCTTGAGGGAGAAGGTGGCCCGAAGGGCCGGATGAGGGGTCGACCGGCGTCGCGTCTCGGTGAAAGTCCTGGTTTACCAAGGACTTCGAACCCGATGCCTTCCGGTCGCGCCACCTTTCATCCGGCTTCCCGCCAGCTTCTCCCTCAAGGGGAGAAGGCCGTTCGCCGCCGGCCCGCGTGGACGCGGTCGCCGCCGACCGCGCGTTTCGCCTCCGAACGTGGGGCCCGTCAGCACCAGCGGACGGGATTGCCGGTCTCGACCGACGCCCGAAAGACGATTTCCAGGGGTTGGAGGACGTATTCGTAGTCGGCCGCTCGTTCGCGCCTGAGTTCGACGTGGAGCCGCGCCGGGTGTTCGAAGCGGCATCGTCCCCGGTCGTCTTGCATTCGTCCGTCGGGCCAGGGAATCTCCCCGCCGGAAACCGCGAGCCGGCATTCGAAGGTCTCTCCCGAGTCCAACGACTGAAACACGACCCGTCCCGGCTCCGGCCCGTGCATGTACGCTTCCGGGTCGAGGAGCGTCTGGGTGAAACGGAGCGCCCGGAACCGTTCGACCCTGGAGTCGCGGTCGCGGATGAAGAACCCGATCGGATCGAACCCGGCGTCGAGCCCCGACCGCCCGTCCATGATGAAGACGCCCTCGTAAGCCGCGACGGCCCGCTGGATCGTCTCGCCGGTCGCCGGATCGACGAGGAAGACGGCCGTCCCCGCGTCGTCGATCCGTCGGAACTCCGCCAGCTCGCCCAGCGCCCCCGCGGCGGCCGTCGAATCGGTCTGGCCTCCGTTGACGTCGGGAAGCTCCCGTTTCAGCACGGGGAATCGCTCCCAGCCGATCGTTCCGAGCGCCTCTTGAAAGAGACGATAACCCGTCCAATTGGAGATTCGTTCGCTAGCGGCGTCCATGTCGGAGTGGACGCAAGCCGTCTCCCTCCATCGAACGAATCCGAGGAAGTTATCGTCCGAATCGAACTCCGGCTTCAGATTCAAGTATCCGTCGGAGTCGATCTTCAGCCAGTCCCGCGGGAACGGAGGCTCGCTCGCCAACCCGTCCCGAAGGCAGTTGCACATGACCGTCGCGTCGAGTCCCATCGCCTCGCCCTCGAATGCCCGCCGTCGAGTCGTCGAATCGAAGACCGTCCGCGCCGACATGGGGTTCGCCCCGGAATCGCGACGACTCGCCGGGTTCGGACTTGATCCTCCTCGCGGTACAATCAGCGTCGCCATGACGCTCATCCCCATCCACGACCTGGACGATCCCCGGATCGCCATCTACCGTTCGCTGAAGGCGACCAACGCGACGCGCGGCCTGGACGGCTTCGTCGTCGAGGGCGAAAAGCTGGTAAGGCGCCTGCTCGCCAGCCGGTTCCCGACGGAATCGATCCTCTTGACCGACCGCCACGTCGACCGCCTGGGGGCGACGGTCCCGGACGACGTTCCAACTTACGTCGCGCCGTTCGAGCGGGTCCACGACCTGGTCGGCTTTCCGTTCCATCAGGGGGCGTTGGCGTGTGGGCGACGACTCCCCTGGCCCGACTGGCGGACGCTTTGGGGCGAGGCGACGGGGCCGTTGCGATTCGTCGTCTGCCCTCGCGTGAGCAACCCGGAGAACCTGGGGTCGATCGCCCGCTTGAGCGACGCCTTCGGGTTCGACGGGATCCTGGTCGGCCCGTCGTGCCCCGACCCGCTCTCCAGGAGGGTCTTGCGGGTCTCGATGGGATCGGCGCTGAGGGTTCCGATCCTGACCGCCGACGACCCGCTCGCCCTGGCGGTCGCCATGAAGCGCGAGCTTGGCCTCGCGTTCCTCGCCGCCGAGGCCCGCGAGGCGACCCCGTTCGAGGACGTCGCGGCCCCCGACCGCCTGGCCGTCGTCCTGGGCGACGAGGACCGCGGCGTCGATCCGGCCTGGGTCGCGTTCTGCTCCCGGTCCATCACGATCCCCATGCCCGGCGCGGCCTCCTCGCTCAACGTCGCCGCCGCCGCCGCGATCCTGCTCCACCACTTCCGACGCCGATAAGCCTTTGTAGGCTGGGTCTCGACCCAGCTTGGAGAAGCCTCGGCCCGCGTGGGCTGGGTCTCGACCCAGCCTACAAAGACTTCCGCCTACGCTGAGGCGGAACGGTCAAGCGAACAGCCGGATCCTCTGCCTGCGAGGCCGTTCGACGACCTCCAGCGGCAGCGCCCGGCGCTCGGCGGCGGCCATCTCCCAGCCGAAGCCGGTGGTGAACGATCGGCCGGGGGGGCGCAGGGCCAGGTCGTCGAAGTCCTGGTCCTTGGCGCAAAGCGGCGGCGCGGCCTCGACCACGGTTCGACCCCAGCCCAGGGCGAAGACCGCGTAGGGCAAGGCGACGTCCGGGTCGATCCGCCGCGACACCGACACCCAGGGCGTCCCGTAGGCGTGCCGAGTCCGATAGCAAAAGACCGCCGTCCCCGAGAAGAGCGCGCCGTCGAAGTCGTGGTCGGGGTTGCCGACCCGCTCGACGGTGTCGCTGAAGTGCTGCAACTCCCGCGACGGCGTCACCGCGAGCGCCATGCGCACCATCGCCTTGTACGCGCCGACCGGGACCGTCGAGGGCCCCGCGGCGGCGTCGTCCTCCGCGGCCAGCGCGCGCTGGAAGCGGACGAAGTCGGCGTCGATGGAGTCGGCGAACTGCTCGTGGCATTCGTCGCAGATCTCGGCGGTGGCCAGCGTGGTCGCGCCCAGGGCCCCGGGGACGACCGCCCTGGGCCTTGAGAAGCGGGCGCGGGGGGCGGCGCGCTCGCAGAAGCGACACCCCAGCCGCGACCGTCCGCCGACGACGACCGGCTCGGCGGAGACCAGCGGATACTCCGCCGCCGGCCGATACGCCTGTTGGAACGCCAGATCGACCTCGGCGGCGGCCCAGTCCTCCCGATCCGCGCCGTGCGCCCACCCCCGACGCTCCCAGCGCTCGTAAGCGGCGTGCTGAATCTGTTCCCAAGTAGGCTGCATCGCGCGATCCCTCGACAGTCGACGCGGTTCGATCCGATCAACGTCCCCAAAACGGCCCCGGGCCCTCGATCGCCCATCATAGACGCGCGACGATTTTCGAGAAAGACCGGCCGCGACGGCGAACCCGCTTGACCCCGGCGTCGTAGGATCGATAATGGACGACGATGGGGCGCGGGGCTTTTCCCGCGTTCCCAACGACGGCATCCATTCCCAAGGGGGCGAACCAGGATCGACCGGATGTCCGAAGTGAACGGTGGCGTGCCGAGGTTGGTCAGCTGGCCTCGTAAAAAGCCGACCAAAACTTAAGTGCCAACACCACTGTTGGTCTCCGTCTCGCCGCCTGAAAACGGTGAACGGCCCCGCGACGAGCCTTCTCCCGAGAGGTTCGGCCGGGGACGCCAATTCGGGATCGCCTAGGCCAAGCCGCTTGTTGAGGCCCAGGCTAAACTCATGACGAGCTAAGCCGAAAGGGATCCTGTCGACCGGAGCCCCGAAGCCGACAATCAAACGATCGACTACGCACGTAGAAGCCCTCGCCGACGCTTCTCGGGACGCGGGTGCAATTCCCGCCGCCTCCACTTCTAGCCCGCCTGGGAGAAGTCCCAAGCGGGCTTTTTTATTGGATTTACGTCGATCGGCCTGCCCTATAAGGACTTGCGTCAGCGTTCCGTGTCAGATAACGTGTCAGATAACCCCTTGGCCGTGTCAGATAAGCTGGTAGAATCGGTGCCATGACCTCGTGATCCACATGCACCGAGACCGCCATGGCACGCCGAAATCGTGACCTGAGCCCCGACCCCCAAGGCCGCTACCGCCCCTACCTCGGTTGGAAACTCGGGGAAGATGGGAAGAAGCGGCAGCATCGCTTCAACCTGGGGACCGACCGCAAGGAGGCGGAACACCGCCTCGCCAAGATCCGGCAACTGTACGACGAGAACTGCCGAGTCGTCGGGGAAGACCTTTGGTCACCGCTGGCCCTCTCCTACGCCGAGGAGATCGCCAAGGGGCGGCGTCAGATCACCTACTTCCCGCCGCCGCCCGAACTCTGCATCGAAGACCCGGAGACCGACTACGCCCAGATGATCCAGGTGGACCGGGATCGCTTCCCGAGCCTGGACCTCGTGCCGTCCGATCCGGCGCTCTACGCCGAGTCGGTTCGGCGAGGACAGCGTGGCGTGGTCGAGAGTCGGCTGCGAGAACTGGAAGCCGAGATGAGGGAGTTGGGGGCCTTGGCCTCGAAGCGGTCGCTGCCCGAGAACCTCATCCCCGGCTCGCTACACGAGGCCCTGGACGCCTACGGAGCCCACGACGTGCCGACGGCCAACACACGAGTCGGCTCCGGGGAGTTGAGCCCCTACGGCCGGCTCCGTCTGGCTCGCATCAAGCGGTTCAAGCGGGAGCACGAGGATGTCCCGCTCCACTCGCTTGATCGTGACCGCTGCTCGGCGATGGTCGCCCACTGGCGGGCCAGGCCGGTCGGGGCGAGGGGGGCGACGAGCCGGGACAACGCCCGCCACCACGTCGGCGAGCTGATGCGGTTCTTCCGCTGGCTCGACACGACCGACAAGTTCCACTGGCGGATGCCGAGGGGGCTGGAGGGCGTCAAACGGAAGATCCCCAAGTCCGACGCCGACCGCAAGAAGGCCGTCATCAGCAAGGTGGTGTACTCCCCCGAGCAACTGGCCGTCATCAGCAAGCATGCCACGCCGATCGAACGGCTCCTGCTCTACGTCGGCTTGAACTGCGCCATGGGGGCGGCGGAACTCGGCCGCCTGACGGCCCAGGACATCCTGCTCGACCACGAGCACGAATACGCCGACCGGCTCCATTTCGAGTCCACGGACCAGGACGGCTTCATCCGATTCCTGCGGCCCAAGACCGAGGTCTTCGGCGAATGGGTCTTGTGGCCCGAGACGATCCGTATGATCCGTTGGGGGCTGGAGCGTTCCCGGCGGATCGGCTCGGACCTGCTGCTGGTCTCCGAGCGGGGGATGCCCTGGTACAGGGAGCATGCGACGAACGCCCAGTATCACTTTGCGAACGCCTGGACCCGTCTCCTGAATCGGGTGCGGAAGTCCGACCCCGAGTTCCCGATCCTGCCCTTCGGGACGCTCCGGGACACCGTGCCGGACCTGTTCCGGCACACGGAGAGCGACGAACTGGCTACCATCTGCCTGGCCCATGGCCAGCCCTTCCACGGTGACAACCTGTTGGAATGCTACGGGAACCGCCCGTATGGCCGCCTCCACGAGGCGATTCGAAGGTCACACGCTCACTTCTCCCCGGTCTTCGCCGTCGCCCCGGACGATCCGATCGAGGAGGTGAAGCAGTACTTGCCGGTGGCCGTCCGGGAGAAGGTGCGGGCGCTCATCGCCGAGGGGAAGAAGGCCCCAACCATCGCCAAGGAGTGCGGCGTATCCCCCATGACCGTCTACCGTGAGATGGGCCGGTACGACTACTGATGAACCTCCTCGGCGACGATGAACTGGAGCGGTCGGAGGTCGTCGCCAACTGCCGGATGAACCGGGAGCGGGGCCTCCTCGGCTCCAACGGCTACGACCGGGTCAACCCGCTCGATGTGCCGAGGAAGGCGATGGGCGAGGGCCGATCGGCCGCCTGGCTGGACCTCTGCTGCGGATCGGGCAAGGCCCTGATCGAGGCCGCCCGGATCGCCCACGACGAGGGCCTGGACGTGGAGATCGTCGGGGTCGATCTGGCGGGGATGTTCCGGCGGGTCGATCCCGATCTGACGTGCCTGCGGTTGGTCGAGGCTTCGCTGAGCGCCTGGCGGCCCGACCGCAGCTTCGACCTGATCACCTGCGTCCACGGTCTGCACTACGTCGGCGACAAGCTCGGCCTGATCGCCCGTGGCGTTTCCTGGTTGGCCGAAGACGGGCTGTTCGTGGCGAGCCTCGATCTTCACAACCTGAAGTTCGCCGACGGCAAGTCGGCCGGGCGTCGAGTTGCCGTTGAACTTCGACGGGCCGGTCTGGAGTACGACCGCAGTCGGAAGCTGGTGATTTGTCGGGGCCGCAAGGTCGTGGACCTGCCCTTTCGCTACCTGGGGGCAGACGACCGGGCGGGGCCGAACTACACCGGGCAGCCCGCCGTGGATTCGTATTACGAATCGCTCGGACAGAGCCCCGGCAGGCGATGATGCCATTAGTGGTCCGCCGCAGTTCTCGTCCGGCGAACTCGACTTAGGCTTGCTACATCCATGGCAAGAGGGCGTCGATGCCTCGGTTGCCTGTGTTCGTATTCGAGCAGGTCGTCGGGTGACGGGCGAGTTGCGGTCGGGCCGACCACCTGAGAAAGCGGAGCCCGGCATGAGCAAGTCGAAGCGTCTGGCCGACCGGGGCCTGGCCAAACCGCCTCCTCGGCAAGATCTGCTCATCCGGCAAGACAATCAGATTGGGAACTGGACGTGAACAAATCCCCAGTTTTCATCTTGCTGCCTGATGAGTCGGAATGTAGTTGTTGAGTGAAGATCATGGTTGCTGGCAAACGCTGCCCTCGACGACGTGGGAGATGGCGATGGTTCGACCGACCTTCCTGCTTCAATTCCAAGAGAGACACGACGACCTCCCCGCCGATCCGTCCCACGGCGGCGAAGCGGGCGACATGGGCTACGAGACGGGTACGAGGTCGAGAGAAACCAGCGATCAGCATGCCTCGGACACGGCGTTGTCCTGGGGGGCGTTCGCCCGAGACCGAGGAAGTGTAGGCCAAGCGGACTCCGAGTCCGCAATTGATCCCTCCTGGGGGGCCGGCACGACTGCGACCAAGGCCAGGGAGACGACCGATCAAAACCGGGCCGACGATGCCCTGGGGACTTCGACGACCAAGACTGGCACACGTGAGACCAGCGATGTCGATATGACGCACCGATCCTACCGAACTTTCTCCTGGTGATGGCCTATGCTGCTGGTCATCACGAACAGCCGGGACGTGACCGCAGACTTCCTCTGCGGACGGCTGGAAAAGCATGACATCGATTTCCGACGCCTCGATACCGACCGGGGCCTGGACCGCATCGCCCTATCGTATTCGATCTCGACACCGATCCTCAGATATGGGACCGAGGAGTGGGTTGCGGGAGATTTCGCCCACGTTTGGTTCCGCCGCCCGCTCCCCCTGACGCTGGGAATCGAGATGGAGGACGCCGAAAGGATTCATACTCTGGCCGAGTGGAGCGAGGCCCTCGAAGGCTTCCTGGGCCATATCCCCCTCGAAGCCTGGATGAACCATCCGTCCCTCAACGTCAGGGCATCGCACAAGATGGAGCAGCTCAGCCGGGCGGCGAGATTCGGGCTCGCCGTGCCGCCGACGTTGGTCTCCCAGGATGCCGATCGGGTCAGGAACTTCTGGGCCGAATGTGACGGCCGGATGATCGTCAAGCCCCTGGCGAGCGGCTACCTCGAAAGGCAGCCACCGTCCGACGACACGGCGGTCTACGCCAATCGAGTCCCAGAGGCGGCATTGGACGACCTGGGGCTCGTGTCACGCTGCCCTACACTCTTCCAGCAGGAGGTGACGAAGCGGCTGGACGTGCGATTGTGCATCGTCGATGACCAGGTAGCGGCTGTGGGCATGGTCGCCGAGGAGGGGGGCGTCCAGAGACTCGATATCCGCAGGGGGAGCAGGAATGAAGTGAAATACCAGGAGGTCGAGCCCCCTCCCGAGGTCGAATCGGCCCTCATCGCCCTCGTGCGGAGTTACGGTCTTCGGTTCGCCGCCGTCGATATGGCCGTCGCCGATGACGGCCACTGGGTCTTCTTCGAGATCAACCCGAATGGCCAGTGGGCCTGGCTCGACATTTCGGGGGGCTTTGACGTGGCCCGACTCTTTGTCCAGAGCTTCTCCAGAACTTGAGGAATCGCCGTGACCTCTCCGAACCCCGATGGCCCGAGCACGGCGAGCGAACCGGGGTCGTCGTCGGGTGATGATCCGCACACGACGAAGGTGGAGCGTCTTCTCATCCGGGTCGTCACCTGGCTGGAGTGGCGACTCCTCCGGCTCTTCTTCATCGATTGCAGCCTGGAGGAAGTCAGGGAGAGGCGATACATCGCCGCTCCGAATGGAGCGGTCGTAGTGCCGGGGATGATGGACGTGGAGGATTCGGACGACTTCCTCGGCCTTGCGAAAGAGGTGTTCGATCAGTCCGAGAAGCGAAAGGCGACCATCGATGACAAATGCAAGACGGTCCTGACCATCAGTTCCATCTCGATGGCGATCATCACTGCCCTGCTGCCTCGGCTCCCCCTGCCGTGCCTCGGAATCATCCCGCTCTTCTTCATCTTCGCCTCGGCTTTCCTCGTTCTGGTCCACCTCAACGTGAGTCGATTTCGCTACCCCAAGCTCGACGCCGAATACGCCCGCCTCGACGCCACCACGAGGAAGAAGCGTCGGATCACCGACTACCTCAAGGATGCCCGCTGGAACGAGTCCGTGATCGACTTCCACGTGGACGTTTACAGGGCGTCGAATCGATCGCTACGCCTCGGGCTCTTCATCCTCCTGCTGCTCGCCGTCGTGGGCAGCATCTTCGGGAGTACGTCGGAGGAGCGTGCGATCCAGCTGCTTCGGGCCGACCCGAAGATGACCCGGCTGCTTCAAGGCCCGAAGGGCGATCCCGGCGCACGGGGTCCGCAGGGGGAAACCGGCGCTCCGGGTCCGAAGGGTGACCCCGGTCCCAAGGGTCCGAAGGGAGAGACCGGCCCGTCGGGGCCAAAAGGGGAAACCGGCGCTCCGGGTCCGAAGGAAGACCCCGGACCCTGAATTGCAGAGTTCGAACGGCTACATGGCCACGATCTCGCCGATCAGTGAGGCCGGTGCCAACAACACGTAGGCCAGCCATCGGTCGCCCATCCCCGTCTCCAAGTCAAGTACTCGCTCGGCGGTATCTCTCGCCACATCCTGTTCCACCAGCCGCCGTAAAGTTGCGCCCCTCAGCATGTGTGTCATGGCCCCGGACATCTCGGCGGACGGGATGACCTCGCCAAGGATCACGCTGACAGCCGCACGGAACGCTCGGTTGACCACACCAGCCTCGGTTCCCCGGCCGCCGGGGTGGGCGTCGATGCCGACGACGAATTCCTCCCGCAGCGTGTCGGCGATCCCCAGGATCAGCCGGAACTCCCTCGTATGTCCGTACCTGTCGAACCGGGATGGTTCGTTGCCTCGCCTCTCGCCCATATCTTCCCCTTACGACCGAAAGGTACGCCGGATGCCCGGCGGTCCTGGTCGCCGGGCTGCGGCGTGCCCGTCGGTGTCGGCGAGTGCGGGATGGCGAGAGTCGGCGTCCTGGCGGAGCCAATGCGGGGGATCAGGTCGGCGGGGCGGG
>Ga0209916_1001615_pt1 | contig 17138 bp, 14 predicted proteins | sample ThiBio_1000_plan_FD_183956 | JGI IMG/M metagenome (GOLD analysis project Ga0209916, IMG submission 183956) | Wastewater bioreactor microbial communities from Cape Town, South Africa - Thiocy_solids_2 (SPAdes) | ecosystem: Engineered > Bioreactor > Thiocyanate-remediating > Anaerobic-Aerobic ... | reverse complement strand
CGATCTGGACCCACTCGGCGCCGGCCGCGGCCAGTCTTCGGAGCAGTTCCTCGTAGACCGGCACGAGCCGCGACAGGAGGTCGAGGGGGTCGTGGTCGGGTTCCTCGGTCTTTCCCAGGCGGAGGAAGGTGATCGGGCCGACCAGGACCGGCCGGGCGCGGCAGCCCAGGTCGGTCGCCTCGCGGAACTCGTCGATCGGCTTGGAGGAGGCCAGGCGGAACCCCTGGTCGCGGTGGAACTCCGGGACGATGTAGTGGTAGTTGGTGTCGAACCACTTGGTCATCTCAAGCGCCGCGACGCCGGGACGGCCGATCAGGGCCCGGCCGCCGCGGGCCATGGTGAAGTAGCGCTCCAGGTCGTTGGAGATCGTGGCGAAGCGATCGGGGACGGCCCCGACCATGACCGCCGTATCGAGGACGTGGTCGTAGAGCGAGAAGCCGTTGCAAGGGACGACGTCCAGGCCCGCCTCGCGCTGGGTTTCCCAGTGTTCCCGGCGGAGTTGCCGGGCGGTCGCCAGCAGTTGGTCGGCCGTCTCGCGTCCGGCCCAGAACCGCTCCAGGGCCCGTTTCAACTCGCGATTGCGGCCGACGCGCGGAAAACCGAGGTTCGTGGCCGATGTCATGAGCGATCCTCCCTCGTGGAACTCCGGTCGTCCCCGTCACTGTAGGGGCCGCGTTCGCGGACGTCCAGCGCCGGCGGGACGAGGGTCAATCGAGCTCCACGCCCAACTCGCGCAGCTTCGCCCGCATCAGTTCGGCCCGGCGCCGTTCGGCCAGGGCGCGGGCGTCGGCCTCCTCGGCGCGGGCGTCGGCCTCCTCGGCGCGGGCGTCGGCCTGTTCGCGCGAGCGGCGTTCGGCCAGGGCGCGGGCGTCGGCCTCCTCGCGCGACCGCCGTTCGGCCTCGGCGCGACGGGATTCGGCCAGGGCGCGGGCGTCGGCCTGTTCGCGCGAGCGGCGTTCGGCCAGGGCGCGGGCGTCGGCCTCCTCGCGCGTCATGCGTTCGGCGTCGGCCAGACGCTGGGCCAACTCGCGCCGCAGTCGCTCGGCCTCGGCGCGCTCGGACTCCTCCGCGGCCGTCCGCTCGGCGCGGCGCCGGCGGCGACGCTCCCTCTCGGCGCGATCACGCTCCGCCTCCGCGATCCGACGCGCCGCCGCCTCGTCCCTGGACAACTCGCCGAACGTCCGGAACCGCTGGCCGTCGGGGCGGGCGAGCACCAGCGCCTCCTTGCGACGCGGAGCGTGGAACGTCACGCCGAGGCGCGGGCTCTTCCAGCCGTCCCCCTTGATCGCGCGCAGGCCGTCGGGACGCCGAATCCAGGCCTCGAAGGCACCGGACTCCGGATCGTAGAAATAGTATTCCTCCACCCCGCGCGCGTCGTACCGGAGGCGTTTCGCGTCCATCTCCTCGGGCGTGTTGGTGTACGACGCCACCTCGAAGACCACCTGCGGGACGACGCCTTCCTCGGACCACTCGCGATACGACCGCCGGTCGCCCCGCGGCCGGCCGAAGACGACCATGGCGTCGGGGGCCATGACGTCGGACTTGTCCCCCCTGGTGGCGTACCAGAGGAGGTCGCCGGCGACGAAGACGTCGTCGCGGTCGGCGAAGAGCGCCTCCAGCCCTTCCTTGATCGTGACGATCCAGCGGAACTGGGTGGTGCTTTCGGCCATCGGCTTGCCGTCGCTCGACGGGTACTCCGGCTCGTCGGGGTCGACGAAGCCCGTCGAACCGCGGCGGTCGGGACTGGCGGTGCTCATGGGACGGTCCCCCCTTCGACGTCGCCTCTTAGCAGACGTTCACCGTTTGTAGCACGGCTCGCGCGGCGACGCCAGCCTGGATCGCCGCGAACGCTCAGGCCGTTGGAGGACCGGGAGAGCCGGCCCGCCGTCCCCTGTCGCCGCTCGTCGCCGCGCGATATCCTTCCGACGGATCGAAATCCTCGCATCCAGGGAGAGACGCCATGAACGGTCGATCGTCGCGCGGCGCGTTCGCGGGGGTGTTGACGGCGCTTGGGTTCTGCGCCTGGGCCGGAACGATCCGCGCCGAGCCCTTGAAAGTCCACGTCTCGGCGGCGGGGAACGACGCCGGTACCGGACGCCCCGACGCCCCGGTCGCCAGCTTTGAGAAGGCCCGCGACCTGGTCCGTTCCCTCAAGAAGACCCCCGAGGCCCGCGAGGGGGTCGAGGTCGTCGTCGAGGCGGGCCTCTATCCGTTCTCGCGGACGCTGATCCTGACCGCCGACGACGGCGGCGCGGCCGAGTCCCCGATCGTCTACCGCGCGGCTCCCGGCGCGAAGGTCGTCGTCCGCGGCGGCAAGGACGTCGAAGGCTTCCAGCCCGCCGGGGGAAACGTCCTGAAGGCCGACCTGAAGGCCCAGGGCTTCACCGACTTCGCCTTCCGCGAGTTGTTCCTCGACGGCGTCCGGCTGCCGCTGGCCCGATACCCCGACGCCGTCGCCGACAACCCTTACGGCGGCGGCTGGGCGTTCGTCGACGGCGACATGCTCCCCATGTACCAGGACGCTCCCGACGACTCCAAGCGCGTCTTGCGTTACAAGGCCTGGGACGCGCGCGAGTGGAGGAACCCCGGCGAGGTCGAGGTCTTCATCTTCCCGCGGTACAACTGGTGGAACAACATCGTCCCGATCCGCTCCGTCGACCGCGAGAAGCGGACCGTCACCCTCGCGGCCGACGCCTCCTACGCGATCCGCCCCATCGACCGCTACTACTTTCGCGGCGGCCGCGAGGATCTGGACGCACCCGGCGAGTGGTACGTCGACCACAAGACGGGCGAACTGCTCCTGATCCCGCCGGGGCCGCTGAAAGGCCGCGCCGTGACGGTCCCGGTCGTCTCGACCCTGGTCCGGATCGACCGCGCGGCGCATGTCACGTTCCGGGGCTTCACCCTGGAGGCGGCGACCGGCGAGGCGTTCCGCCTGGAAAACGCCGAGTCCTGCACGGTCGCCGCGTGTACCGTCCGGGGCGTCGGCGACTACCGCCACGGCGCGGTCGTGGTTTCGGGGGGCTCGCATAACCGGATCGTCGGCAACGACGTATCGGACGTGGGCTCGCACGGGATCTCGCTTTCCGGCGGCGACGTGGTCTCGCTGACCCCCGCCGACAACCGTGCGGACAACAACTACGTCCACCACATGGGGGTCCTGTACAAGCAGGGGGTCGGGATATCGATGGACGGCGTGGGGAACGTCGCCTCGCACAACCTGATCCACGACGGTCCCCGCATGGCGATCATGTTCCATGGCAACAACCTGGTGCTGGAATACAACCACATCCGCCACATGAACCTGGAGACCGAGGACACCGGCGCGGTCTACACCGGGGGCCGCGACTGGCTGGGCTCGCGCGGGACCGTGATCCGGTACAACCTGATCCACGACATGCTCGGCTTCGGCAAGGACCACGACGGCCGCTGGGTCTCCCCCTACTTCGCCTGGGGCGTCTACCTGGACGACAACGCCGGCGGCGTGGACGTGATCGGCAACGTCGTCTACCGCTGCTCCCGCGCCGGGCTGCACCTTCACAGCGCCCGCGACAACGTGATCCAGAACAACGTGTTCGCCGACAACGGCCTGTACCAGTACGAGTACAGCGGCTGGACGGCCGACAGCCGCATGTGGAGGGACCATTTTCCTACGATGGTCGAGGGCTACGAAAAGGTGGTCGGCTCCCCCGCCTGGAGGAAGATGCGCGGGATGGCGGTCCACCCCGGGGACGTCCCGCTCCCCGACGGCCGGGTGATGACCGGCAACGTCTTCGAGCGCAACGTCGTCGCCTGGAGGGACGACGCGGCCTACGTCCGGACCAACGACGTCCCGTTCGAGCGCAACCCCATCGACCGCAACCTCGTCTGGAACGGCGGGAGGCCGATCAAGACCGGCGCGCGTAAGTACGGCGGGGAACTCTCCGGCGAACTGGTCCCCAACGCCGACTTCGCCCAAGGCGAGGAGGGCGAACTCCCCGCCGACTGGCGATGGCAGATCAAGACGCCGAAATCGAAGGCCGGGCTGGTCACGGAGGACGGCCGTCGGGCGATCCGGATCGAGGCGGCGTTCGACGATTCGAAGCCGCGCGACAATTATCCGATCATCGTCAGCCGCCTGTTTCCGGCGAAGCCCGGATCGGCCTACCGCCTGCGCGCCAAGCTCAAGGCGAGCCGCCCCGGCGCGAGGGCCCAGATGATGCTTCAGGGTTACGAGGCCGGCGCCTTCTTCTGGGGGAGTCATCCCAACGAGGCGAGGGTCGGGACCGAGTGGACCGACTACGAGACCGCCTTTGCCATCCCCGCGCCCGGCGAGCGCGGATACCACGAGAAGATGGGCGAGTTCCGCGCCCGGGTCGACTTCCCCGACCGCGAGGGGACGCTTTGGGTCCGCGACGTCTCGCTGCATGAGGTCGAGAAGCTCGACGAATGGGAGTCGTGGCGGGCGGCGGGGGAAGACGTCCATTCGGTCGTCGCCGATCCGATGTTCGTGGACCCGACGCGCGACGATTACCGGCTCAAGCCCGAGTCCCCCGCCTTCAAGCTGGGGTTCGAGTCGATCCCGATCGAGAAGATCGGCCCGTATGAGGACGAACTGCGCGCCTCCTGGCCGATCGTCGAGGCCGAGGGGGTCCGCGAACACCCGATCCACGTCCCGGAGACGGATTGAGGCGTCAAGGCGTCGCGCGGTCCTCGCTTCCGGGGCGGCCCCGCCAGGCGGTATGATCGACGCGCCCCCGCCGCGGTCGGCCGGGGGCGGTCGAGGGGGGATCGGGGATGGGCGAGGGGTCGGACCCGGCGGCGAGGTTCCGCGAGGGGGACGTCGCGGTCGGCGTGATCGGGCTGGGCTACGTCGGGCTGCCCCTGGCGCGGGCGTTCGTCGAGAAGGGCGTTCGCGTCCTGGGCTTCGACGTCGACCCCGCCAAGGTCGACGCGCTTCGGGCCGGGCGGAGCTACATCGGCCACATCGATTCGGACGTCGTCCGCGCCATGCGCGACCGCGGCTTCGACGCCACCGCCGACTTCGACCGCCTGGGCGAGCCCGACGCCGTCTTGATCTGCGTGCCGACCCCCCTGAGCGAGGCCCGCGACCCGGACTTGACCTATGTGGTCGAATCGGCGCGGGCCATCGCGAGGACGCTGCGGCCCGGTCAACTGGTGGTGCTGGAAAGCACGACGTACCCCGGCACCACCCGCGACGTCGTGCTGCCGATCCTGGCCGAATCGGGCCTGAAGCCGGGCGAGGACTTCCTGCTGGCGTTCAGCCCCGAGCGCGAGGATCCCGGCAACCCGGTCTTCTCCGCCCCCACCATCCCCAAGGTCGTCGGCGGGATCGACGCCGCCAGCCGCGCCGCGGCCGAGGCGCTTTACTCCAGGATCGTCGTCCGGGTCGTGCCGGTCTCGACCGCCGAGGTCGCCGAGGCGTGCAAGATTCTTGAGAACACCTACCGCGCCGTCAACATCGCGCTGGTCAACGAGCTGAAGATGCTCTACGACCGGATGGGGATCGACGTCTGGGAGGTGATCGCCGCCGCCGCGTCCAAGCCGTTCGGCTTCCAGGCGTTCCATCCGGGACCGGGCCTGGGGGGCCACTGCATCCCCATCGACCCGTTCTACCTGACGTGGGTGGCGCGCAAGCACGGGATGACGACGCGGTTCATCGAACTGGCCGGCGAGATCAACACGGCCATGCCCGCCTACGTCGTCGGCAGGGTCGTCGACGCCTTGAACGACCGCTCCAAGCCGGCCCGCGGCAGCAAGATCACCATCCTGGGCATGGCCTACAAGAAGGACGTGGACGACCCCCGCGAATCCCCCGGCTTCGAGCTGATGGAGCTGCTTTTGAAAAAGGGCGCCGAGGTCGACTACAACGACCCCCACGTCCCGTCCCTGCCGCCGATGCGCAAGTACCCGGAGCTTCGGGGGAAGACCAGCCGCGAACTGACCCCCGAGTACGTCGCCTCCCGCGACTGCCTGTTGATCGCCACGAACCACTCCGCCTACGACTGGCCGAGCGTCGTCGCCCACGCCGACTTGATCGTCGACACCCGCGACGCCCTTCGGAACGTCGAGCCCGGCCGCGCGACGATCGTCCGGGCCTGACGCCGCCGCCGCTCGTCGACCACGAGGAAGACATGAGCCGATCCGATCCCGAACGAGTCCTCGTCACCGGCGGCGCCGGGTTCATCGGCTCGCACCTGGTCGAGGCGCTTCTGACCGAGGGGTTCGCCGTCCGCGTGCTCGACGACCTGTCCACGGGCAAGCTCGCCAACCTGGACGCCGTTCGCGCCCGGATCGAGTTCGTCGAGGCGAGCGCCTCGGACTTCCAGGCGTGCCGGGAGGCGGCGCGGGGGGTCGCCTTCGTCTTCCACGAGGCGGCCATCCCCAGCGTGCCGCGGTCGGTGGCCGAACCCCTGCTTTCCCACGAGAGCGGGCCGACGGCCACGCTCAACGTCCTGGAGGCGGCCCGCGAGGCCGGCGTCCGCCGGGTCATGTTCGCCGCATCCAGCAGCGCCTACGGCGAGACCGAACAGTTGCCGAAGGTCGAATCGATCGTCCCCGACCCCCTGAGCCCCTACGCCGCGGGGAAGCTCGCCGGCGAGCACTACGTTCGCGTCTACGCCCGGACGATGGGGCTCGACGGCGTGAGCCTGCGCTACTTCAACGTCTTCGGCCCCCGCCAGGACCCGTCGAGCCCGTATTCCGGCGTGATCTCCTTGTTCCTCAAGGCCATGGCCCGCGGCGAGCGTCCCCGGATTTACGGCGACGGCCTGCAAACCCGCGACTTCACCTACGTCAGCGACGTCATTCGGGCCAACCTGCTGGCGATGCGCCGGAAAGAGCCGCTGGGGGGCGTCGCCCTCAACGTCGGCGGCGGCAAGCGGATCAGCCTGCTCGACCTGGTCTCCGCCCTCAACGCGATCCTGGGGACCGACCTGAAACCGGAGTTCCGCCCCCCCCGCCCCGGCGACGTCCGCGACTCGCTGGCCGGACTGGACCTGGTCGCGCGGGAACTGGGCTACCGCCCCGCCATCGACTTCGCCGAGGGCCTGCGCCGCGCTGTCGCGGCGACGCGATGATATAATGATGCGGAGGCTGGGAGGATCGCCATGTCGCGCGCGTTGCCGCTGTCCGCCGTTCAACCGAAGCTGCCCGAGATCGTGGCGGCCATGGTCCCCGGCGAGGAATTGGTCCTGACGGTCGATGGCGAGCCCGTCGCCGTCGTGACCCGTCCGCCCCGGACGAGTTGGCCCTGCGAGCCGGGATCGGCCAGGGATCGTTCCTTCTGGATGGCCCCGGACTTCGACGCGCCATTAGAGGACTTCGCGGAGTACATGGAGTGACGAGACGCGGCGACGCTCCCGAGACGAACGAATTACAATTGAGCGAGCAGTTGGTCGTAGGCCGCGTGCGTGCCGATCCAGAACCAGACGACCGTGTCGCCGTCGCGGGCGGCGACGGCACGGTAGCTGATGCCGACCCGCGCCGAGTAGAGCGGCGGGTCGGGATGGACTTGTTTGAAGTGGAGCCCCGGATGGTTCGGGTCTCGTTGGAACAATCGGTACGCCCCTCGCGCCTGCCGCTGGATGTGGACGGGGAGGGTCGAGAACATCGCGCGGAACCGCCGGGTCGTGCGCGAGTTCATAAGCGATCGGGGTCAAGTTCCTCGGTGAGCCCGGCGCGATGTTCGGCCAGCGCCTCCTCCGCGAGTCGCGCGAGCTTGTCGCCGGTCTTGGCGATGGCGCGGTCGAAATCGTCCTCGGCGGCCAATTCGGCGAGCAACCGCGACGCCAGCAAGTCCTGTTCGGCCGCGGGCCTCTTGGCCGCCTCGGCGAACGCGCGCTCCAAAAGGGTCGTCATGACGTGTACCTCCGTCGTCGCATTCTGGGTTGCTTTTGGTCTTGACGTCAAGATCGACCGACTCAAATCGCTCGCGCGCCCCCTGTTTCGCCGCGACCTCGCGTGCTAGAACCGGCATTCGAACGACGACGCGACGACCCTGGGGACGAGGCATGACGAAACTCTTGCTGGCGTGCGCGTTGGTCCTGACGGCCGGGTCGGTCTGGGGCGGGGAGCCGGTCCCCATCGACGAGTCCGCGCCGGTGGCGGTGCCGGCGGCCTCCGAGAAGGCGATGGAGTTCCATCGCACCGGGATGCTCTGGTGGGGGTTCAATCGAGTCTGGGCGCTGGCCTTGCCGGCGGTCGTCTTGTTCTCGGGGATCTCGGCCCGGCTGCGGAACGTCGCGGCGAAAGTCGGCGGGGGATGGGTCGTCGCGGTCGCGATCTACGTCCCGCTCTATCTGCTGCTGACGGGGCTGATCTCGCTGCCGATCGCCTATTACGAGGGCTTCGTCCGGCTCCACGCCTACGGGCTCTCGAACCAGTCGCTGGGCAAGTGGGCGGGGAACCGCGCCAAGTGGTTGATGGTCGACTCCGTCGTCGGCGTCCTGATCGCCTGGGGGCTTTACGCGCTTTTGCGGTGGTCGCCCCGGCGGTGGTGGCTGTACATGGCGCTGGGGTCGGTCCCGTTCTTGTTCGCCTCGATGCTCGTGATGCCGGTTTGGATCGACCCGTTGTTCAACGACTTCGGCCCGATGAGGGACAAGGCGCTTGAGCGGTCGATCCTGGACCTGGCCGCGCGGTCGGGGATCGAGTCGGGGCGGGTGTTCGAGGTCGACAAGAGCGCCGACACCAACGCCCTGAACGCCTACGTCACCGGCTTCTGGGGGACCAAGCGGATCGTGCTTTGGGACACCCTGCTCGCCAGGATGAACGAGCGCGAGGTGTTGTGCGTGATGGCCCACGAGATGGGCCATTACGTCCTGGGCCACGTCGTCCGCTCGATCCTGCTGTCGTTCGTGGTGACGCTGGCGGGGCTGTACTTCGCGCATCGCGCCGCGGGGGGGCTGGTCGCGCGATTCCGGGGAAGGTTCGGGTTCGACGACTTGCGGGACGTCGCGTCGGTCCCGCTGTTCCTGCTGTTGCTTCAGGTCGCCGCGTTGGGGTTGGAGCCGGCGGGCTTGGCGTATAGCCGGTATCAGGAGCACGAGGCGGATCGGTTCGCGCTGGAGGTCACGGGGATGAACCACTCGGCGGCGTCGGCGTTCTTGAAGCTCCAGGAGGCGAACCTGAGCAACCCCCGTCCCGGCTGGGTCCACCGGGTCTTTCGCGCCACCCACCCGAGCATCGGCGAACGGATCGACTTCTGCAATTCGTACCGGCCGACCGTCTCGCCGGGGGCGGATTGATTCGCGAATTCCTTTCGATAAGGACGCGCCCCCGGCAAGGGCGGTCGCGTATGATTGTAGCGGGGATGACGTTCGTTGGAGCGAGCCGACGCGGCCATGCGCCGGGAATTCAAATGAAGGGGACCGACCGGCCATGAGGAGCGAGGACGTTCGCGCGACGATCAAGCAGGCCCCGTTCGTTCCATTCGAGATTCGACTCGCCGACGGAACCATGATTCGAGTCGACCACCCGGAGTACGCGCACCTGCCGCCCGGACATCGGACCATGTCCGTCTACCAGCGGAAAGGCGGGGTTCGATTGGTGGACGTCGCCCTCATTCTTGAGATCGTTCATGACGAACCCCGACCAGCCGGCCGGATCCGCGAGGAATCCGAAGAGGAATGACCGACGCGGCGGACGCGCGGATCGCGCCGAAAACGCGGGATTTTCGTTGTGATCGGGGCGGCTTGGGTTTAGAGTGAGGGAGTGATGGAATAGTCAAAGGCCGTCCGTCCCGGTTCCGACGTCGGAATGCCCCCCTTAAGGAAGAAGACCAGCCGCCGGCACGGAAGGTCGGTCGCGCGACATGCGGTTCGACATCGACGGAGCGACACGATCGCGGACGGAACGACGAGAGCCCCAGGAGTCCGGGTGCGATGCGCCTGTTGGAATCGATCAGGACCTTCTCCAGCCGGCGACCGGCCTGGGTGGTGGCGGCGTGGCTGGCGTTGGCCGTCGGCGTGGGGCTCGGCGCCCCCGATCTGACCAGGATCGCCGCGGAGGGGCAGTCGAAGCTCCTGGGGAGCGAGGCGGAGAGCCGGCGGGCCGCGGAGTTGGTCCGCGCCTGCTGGCCCGACCAGGCGTATGAGTCGATGGCCGTCGCCGCGCTGTATCGCCCCGCGGGGCTGACCGCGGCCGATCGCGAGTTCGCCGCCGAGCTGCAACGGCGGCTGGAGCGGCCCGACCGGCCGGCGAACGTGCTCCGCGTCCTGGGACCGGAGTCGCAAGCCGAGATCGCCGAGCGGCTCTCCAGCAAGGACGGGACGACGCAACTGGTCGTCGCGCCTTTGGACGCCACCAACGTCGCCCCCGAGGCCCACGAGACGGTCGCCTGGCTGGAGGCGCGCTCCGCCGAGTTGGAGAAGGACGCGCCGGCGGCGGTCGCGGGGCTCCAGACGCTCTGGACGGGCGATTCGGTCATCGGCCGCGACTACATGCACCAGGTCCAGGTCTCGCTCGACCGCGCCGCGGTGGCGACGCTGTTCCTGTTGACGATCGTCCTGCTGACGGTCTATCGCTCGATCCTGCTGGCGTTGGTGCCGCTGACGACCATCGGCATCAGCCTCGTGGTGGCGCGCGGGGTCCTGGCCTGGCTTTGCGGGCTGGGCTGGGAGGTCTCCCCCCTGGTGGAGTTGTTCCTGATCGCGCTACTGTTCGGGACCGGGACGGACTTCTGCCTGTTCCTGTCGTGGCGGTACGGAGAGCATTTCAACCCCCAGAACCCGGCCGGGGTGATGCGGATGACCCTGGCGCGGTCGTTCGTCCCCCTGGTCACCAGCGGCGGGACGATCATCGTCGGCCTGCTGTTGATGGCGACGACCACGTTCCGGCTCTTTTCCAGGACCGGCCCGAGCGTGGCGCTTGGGCTGGCGATCTCGCTGTTGGCGACGCTGACCCTGACGCCGGCGCTTTTGGTGCTCTTGGCCAAGGCGCGGCCCTCCTGCTTCGAGTCGTTCTCCAGCCACTCGAACCATTTCTGGGAGAAGATCGGCCGCGCGGCGATGGTCCGGCCGCTGCGGAGTTGGGCGTTGGCCCTTCTGGTGATGGTCCCGCTGGTGGCGGTGGGCTCGCGCACCCGGTTCGTGATGGACATGATCAGCGAGATGCCCGCGACGCAGGCGTCGGCGGAGAACCTGCGGCTGGTCTTCTCCAAGTTCGATCCGGGGATGACCGCGCCGTTGACGGTGGTGCTGACGTCCAAGGACGTCGACCTGCGAAGCTCGCGGGGCCTGGCCCTCATCGACGACGTCAGCCGGCTTTTGGCGCATCAACGGAGCAACCACGAGGTCCGCTCCGCCACCCAGCCCCTGGGGAGCCCGGCGCCGTTGAACCGGGCGCGGCTGTCGGCGCGGCTGGGAGAGGTCGACGACGGCTTCAAGCAGATCGCCGACGGCGGCCTGGGCCTCCAGCAAGGACTCATCGCCGGCGCCGCCAAGCTCCGCGCGGCGCTCTGGATGGAGGAGAAGCTGGGGCTCGACCTGATCGGCGGCGCGGGCGCGAAGCCGGCCGCGGCCGCGCCCAAGCCGAAGGCGGAACCCGAACCCAAGCCGGCGCCCGAATCCAGGCCGGGCCCCGCGTCGTCCAACCCGGTCGCGAGCGGGCTGGGGACGGCCACCTCCGCGCTTTTGTGGACGCAAGGGGTGCCGACGTCGTGGGACGTGCCGGCGCTGGCCTCGGCGTTCAACCAGACGATCCTCCAGGGCGCGCGGGAGAAGGCGCGTCGAAGCGTCGGCGAGAAGGCGCCGGGCGTGGTCGGCGCCGCGGTCCGTTTCGTCCACGGCCTCCGCGCTCCAGGCTCCGAGCCGGATCCGGCTCCGGATCCGGAGCCCGCCGACGCCCCCGCGGCGGCCGAGCCCGAGGCCACGCCGCCTCCTCCGGAGAAGCCGGCGCAGACCCTGCTTCGCGAGTTGACCCGCGCCGCGGAAGGGGCCGGACAGATCGCCGCGGGGGCCGCCCAGGCGCATCGCGAGGTCGCCGCCATCCTCACCGACCCTCTGGGGGCGCGCGCGTTGGACCGCCTCCTGATCACCCCGGAGACGGTCAAGGAGAATCCGGAGCTGCTCCAGAGCTTCGAGGCGTACATCACCGAGGACGGCCGCCGCGCCCGGATCGACGTGACCCTCGACGCCCGGGTCTTCTCCGACGCGGCCATGGACGACGTGCAGACGATCCGCCGCCGCCTGGACGACTACCTGGGCGAGTACCAGGGCCTGGACGTCGTCGCCCAGGTCGCCGGCGCCAACGCCGAATCGGCCGACGTCCGCCGCCTCACCCGCGAGGACCAGGTCCAAAGCTGGTTCATCGTCCCCGTCGGCGTGTTCCTGGTCCTGATGATCGCGCTTCGCGACCCCCTGGCCTGCTTCAACCTGGTCGCGACGATGGTCCTCACCTACGTCTTCGCGCTGGGAGCCACCCATCTGCTCTTCGTCACGCTTCTGGGGGCCGACGGCCTGGACTGGAAGGTCCCGTACTTCCTCTTCGTGCTTCTGGTGGCGGTGGGGGTGGACTACAACATCTTCCTGATGACCCGACTGCACGAGGAGACCGCCGGCCACGGCTTCCGCGGCGGGATCGTCCGGGCGATCGGCCAGACCGGCGGCCTGATCACCTCGGCCGCGGCCATCACCGCCTGCAGCTTCGCCTCGTTCATGTTCAGCCCGCTGGGCTCGCTGCGGCAGTTGGGCTTCGCGCTGGTCGTCGGCATCACCGTCGACGCCGTGTTGGTCCGCCCGCTCCTGGTCCCCTGCGGCCACTGGCTCCTCAAGCGCTCGCGCGACGCGCTCGCCCCGCGCTACAGCGTCCCGGCGGAGAACTACCGCCTCACCGGCGTGCCGGATTGATCGAACTCCCGCGGCGACCCCCCCGGGAAGCGATCGCCGTCGAACCGTTCGCGCCGACGGCCGCGCGGATCGCGTCGCGTCCCCGTTGGCCGCCTCGAAACCCGAACCGCCCCGCGTCGTCGTCGGCCGGGGCGATTCGGGAGGATTTTCCGCTGGCGACGCACCCGATTATCCGATATAATTCATCGGCGACGACCCAAGACGTCGTCGTGACATCCAACCGCCCCCTCGGCTCCGGCGTCCTCCCACGCCGACCGAGCGGGCGCCCCGGTCTCGGCGACGAGGCCTCCCCGCCCGAAAGCCCCTCCGGTCGCCCGACCCCGAGAGGCCCGAATGGAGTTTGAATCATGGCGCACGCGCGCTTCAAGACGGCGCTCGGCCTGGTCGCGCTGATAGGGCTGGGTTATGTGACTTATGATTACGTCGCGGCCCTGATGAACCCGACCTACGGCATTTCCGGGACCGTCTATTTGGCGGGCAAGCCGTTGCCCAAGGGGATCGTCCGGTTCATCTCGCTAGACCCCGACAAGCCGCGGTTTTGCGGCGCGTACGTCCATGACGGTCGTTACGACCTGCCGAAAGAGTTCGGCCTGGCCCCGGCCCGTTACCAGGTCGAGTTCAGCAGCATCAGCCCGGAAGACGTCCAGCGATTGCTCGCCGCCGGCAAGCCCGTCGACGTCGAGGAAAAGATCCCCTTCCGTTACACCGTCAACAGCGAGGTCGAAATCGACCTGACGTCCGGCGCGGTGCTTCACGCCGATTTCGATTTGAAGTAACCCGCCGTCGTCGCGACGCCGCGATCGCCGCGCCTCCCCCGGCGGCCCTCGCCTTCCGATAGGATCAGGACGATGCGTCGTCGCCGTCGACCGCGGCGACGCGAGCCCCGACCGTCCCGCTCGTCGCCGGCATCTTCCCACGCCGGCCGTGCGGACGCCCCCCCCCCCCCCGCCGGTCGCCCGACCCTCGCGAGGCCCCGCCTGGAGTTCGAGAACCTCCCATGGACCCTTCACGCTTCAAGATCACGCTCGCCCTGACGCTGCTGTCGGGAATCGGCTACCTGACCTACGATTTCGCCGCGGGTCTGCTCAACCCGATCCGCGGGATCTCCGGCACCGTCCACCTGGAAGGGAGGCCGTTGCCCCAGGGGATCGTCCAGTTCGTCTCGCTCGACCCCGTCGAGACCCACGCGCTTGAGGGGATCATCAAGGACGGTCGCTACGAGATTCCCGAGGAGTACGGCCTGGAGCCGGCCCGCTATCAGGTCGTCTTCAGCAGCATCGGCCCGGAGGAGCTTCAGCGCCTCGTCGACGCCCGGGCCCGCGGCGAGGAACCCCCCGACATCAAGGAGGAAGTCCCCGCCCGCTTCAACCGAAACAGCGAGGTCCGCGTCGACCTGCGCTCCGGCGCCATCCTCCACGCCGATTTCGACCTGAGGTGAGGCGCGGCCGAACCGGTGGACCGTCGCGGCTCGCCGTGGGACGATCCGATCGGCCGCCCCAGCCCCGCCGACGAACGCCGGCCCTGACGGCGTGAAACGCCGGCCGGGAAGATGCTCGCGATCATGTGGGCCGGCCCGTCCGGAGCCGAACTCCAGGCCGCCGTCGGCCGGCCGCGCGCCCTGGCGGCGCGAGTTTTACGCAATCGGCGAAAGCGCGGGATCGACGGCCTTCGCCACTCGATCGAATTCCAGGGCGCCCCGCCGCCCTCCGCCAGCCGTCGGATTCCGCCGGATTCGACTTCCACGATCAGGGACGACGGCGCATTGTTTGCTTGGGCGGGTTCGCGAATCGCGCGGGCCCGTTCGGACGCGACGACGTAGGAAGTAAGAGAGGACGGTTCATCGGGACGACCACATAGGGATTCGCGGGCACGGACGACCCCGTTTCGGAGAAATCACGCATGATTTCCGAATCGCACCCCCTGCACCGAATGTTTCGCGGGCTGACCGAATCCACCTTCATGGCCGAGCTGGGCGTGGGCGACCCCTCGCTGGTCGGCTACGTCTCCAACCTTCTGGCGACGTTCGCCCCCGCCGAGGCTCTGGGGCGGATCCGCGACCGCGAGGGCCGGCCGCTCTTCGAGGTCGCCCGGATCCTGGCCGAGGCCGACGCCGCCGAGGACGAGGAACGCCGCGGCGAATGCTACCGCCACGCCGGCGACTTCGCCCTCTTCTGGACCGGCCTGTACCCCGACGCCCTCCGCCGCCTGGTCGCCGGCAAGGCCGACGCCTTGCTCGACTACCAGTTCCAGGGCAAGCGCTCCTACTACCTGGCCAGCACCCTCGTCCCCGGCGACGACGACCGCCCCGTCCTCCGCGACCTCAGCGAACACTTCGAGCTCTACGCCTTCGGCCTCTCCAGGGTCCGCGACGAACTCGACAAACTCGAAGCCGAGGGCGCCGCCCTGCCCAGCCACGTCATCTGGACCTGACGCGGCCGCGAGCCGCTGACGTCTCGTCACGGTCAAGAATTCGGGTCGCCTTTGTAGTAGGCCGTCGCACTTAAGAATGTGAGTGTTCTTGTAGGCTGGGTCCAGACCCAGCCTACGGGATCCGTTCTAAATCAGCCCGTGACAAGATGCTCGGATCGGCCTTTCGTCCCGGCGGGCGTGGCGTCACAATGAAACGTCCCGCCCGCGTCCGTCGGAGCGAACCCGGACACCTCGAACCAGGCGCGCGCCCCACCATGGTCCTTCCCCTCGGCGACCTGCAACCGACCCGGATCTTCCCGGTCGTCACCTACGCCCTGATCGCCGCCAACGTCCTGGCGTTCCTGGTCCAGACCCAGCGCGGCGACCAGTTCACGATGGCCCTCGCCTGCACCCCCTGGGAGATCACCCACGCCCGGGACATCGACGGCCCGATCCTTCGGCCGGGGGTAAACCCTCGCGCCGTCCGCCAGACGGCCGACGGCGCGCTGGTCGTCGACCCCCGCGACGCCATCCCCCACGCCCCCAGCCCGGTCCCCGTCTGGATGACGCTCCTAACCGCCATGTTCCTCCACGGCGGGCTGGCCCATCTGTTGGGGAACATGCTCTACCTCTGGATCGTCGGCGACAACGTCGAGGAAGTGCTGGGGAAGCCGCTTTACCTGGTCGTCTACCTGGCGTGCGGGTTGATGGGCTCGCTGGCGCAGATCGCCGCGGCGCCGAATTCGGTGATCCCCACCCTGGGCGCCTCCGGCGCGATCGCCGGGATCATGGGGGCCTACGTCGTCTGGTTCCCCCACAACCAGATCCGCGTCCTGGTCTTCCGAGTCGTCACCCTGCTCCCCGCGGTGGTCGTCATCGGCGGCTGGATCGCCTTGCAGATCTGGATGGGGTTCCAGGGGATCGAGACGATGGGCGAGTCCGGCGGCGTGGCCTACCTGGCCCACGTCGGCGGCGCCCTGACCGGGATCGCCGTCGCCCTCCTCTTTTACGACCGCGCCCAGGCCGTCAAGGCGATGAACGCCCACCAGGAAGGTTGGACCCCCGAGCCTCCCCCCGGCTACTATTGACCCGGCCGCGGCCGTCTCGGCTTGATCGAGGAAAAACGGGCGGGGACCGAGAACGACTCCCGGCCCCTTTCCCTTGTCTAGGGCCCTGGAGGTCGTCGAGGAAACCCGATGCCGCGCGCGCATCCTCCCGCTGTATTGACGATTCACGGTGCGTGGGGGCCCCGCCCTTGCGAGGCACGCGACGCCGCGCGCCTGGTCGCGAGTACGTTCGCGCGGCTCGCCAACCTCAGCCCTGAGTGGCGGAAGTGGAACCGGGCGTACCGAGCGATCGAAGATCGCGATAAGGGCCCCGTCGAATTGTCCGGCAACCTGGATCGGATACGCGCGGAGTTGTCGGGCCGGCATGATCCCGACGGCCCAGAGCGAGATCCAGACCTCGGACGTTCGATGATGGCGTGGGCGGGGCCGGACGGGGGCGGCCTGGCTGAATGGTCGATGTTCCACGTGAGCTGTTGCAAGCGAACCTTTGAGGCGGGCCCGAACGTTCTCTCGATCGATCTGCCACGGTCGGAATCGGCCCCGTCCTTGAGGAATCCGCGGCTGCTTTCCGCCGCGATCGCCTCCCTGGCGCGGATCTGGGATCCGGACTGGATCACGGCAAGGGACCTGCTCGTCCCGATGGTCGATCCACCCTGGATCAATGGACCGGTTTGGGGGTGGATCAACTATCTCAACCCCATGTCGGGTCGCGTCGCATCGCTTCCCGATGGCTGGCGATGGCTCGACGCGTCCGATTCCACGGGGATCTTCATCTTCGAGGGCGGACTTCCCGATCCTGAAGATGAACATCATA
>Ga0209916_1001614_pt1 | contig 17160 bp, 21 predicted proteins | sample ThiBio_1000_plan_FD_183956 | JGI IMG/M metagenome (GOLD analysis project Ga0209916, IMG submission 183956) | Wastewater bioreactor microbial communities from Cape Town, South Africa - Thiocy_solids_2 (SPAdes) | ecosystem: Engineered > Bioreactor > Thiocyanate-remediating > Anaerobic-Aerobic ... | reverse complement strand
CGATCATCGAAGATCCGCCAAGCCGATCCTTACGCGTGCAGGCTCACGCCGGGGGCGGGCCTAAGATACCGTTGCAGCTTGCGGCAGATAAAACGGAACGGGGGCGCGAATCTACGGCGCTGGCGCAAAGCCAAGGGAGCCCGACGGCGTCACCCCGTTCCCACCGATGATCAGTCGGCGATTCTCGTCCAGTCGCGGACCAGAATCGACACATAAGGAGCCCGCTGGCGGGCGATGCTTTTGAATCCCGGATCCCAGTCCCAAGCATCGCCCGCGAGCGGGCTCCTACAGGGGCGCTTTGGACTCAGCCGCTGGTCTCGATCCGCTCGACGCGGCGCAGGCCGCGCGGCAGCAGGCCGCCGCGGGTGGCGCGGGTGCCGCCGTATTCGACCAGGTCGGCCCACTTCAGGGTCAACTTGCGCGCGCCGGCATACAGGGTGACTTCGCCCTTGCCCTCGGCCACCACGGCGATGCCGGCCACGCGCTCGCCTTCGGCCAGCTGCTTCTTCGGAATCTCGATCAGCTTGTTGCCCTTGCCCTTGTCCAGCTCGGGCAGCTCGGCCACCGAGAACATCAGCAGGTGGCCTTCGCTGCTGACCACCACGATGCGGTCGCGTGCCGGGTCGGCGCTGACCTGCGGCGCCAGCACTTTCGCGCCATCGCTGAGCGAGATGATCTGCTTGCCCGCCTTGTTGCGGCTGGTGAGCGATTCGAAGCGGGTGACGAAGCCGTAGCCGAAGTCGGTGGCGAGGATCAGCCGGGTGTCGTTGTCGCCGGCGATCAGCGCATCGAAGCTGGCGCCCGCGGCCGGGCTGAAGCGGCCGGTCAGCGGCTCGCCGTTGCCGCGCGCCGAGGGCAGCGTGTGCGCGGGGGTGGAATAGGCACGGCCGGTGGAGTCGATGAAGGCGACCTGCTGGGTGGTGCGCGCCTTCACTGCGGCGAGCAGACCGTCGCCCTCGCGGTAGTTGAGACCTTCGGCGTCCACGTCGTGGCCTTTCGCGGCGCGCGCCCAGCCCTTCTGCGAGAGCACCACGGTGACCGGCTCGCTGGCCACCAGCGCGCTTTCGTCCAGGGCGTGGGCCGCTTCGCGCTCGACCAGCGGCGAACGGCGCGCGTCGCCGAACTTCTCGGCGTCGGCACGCAGCTCGTCCTTGATCAGGCCTTTCAGCTTGGCCGGCGACTTCAGCAACACGTTGATGCGCGCGCGCTCCTCTTCGAGCTGGTCGCGCTCGGCGTTGATCTTCATTTCCTCCAGCCGCGCCAGCTGGCGCAGGCGCGTTTCCAGGATGTAGTCGGTCTGCTCCTCGGACAGCCTGAAGCGCGCCATCAGCACCGGCCTGGGCTCGTCCTCCGTGCGCACGATGCGGATGACCTCATCGAGGTTGAGGTAGGCGGTGTGCAGGCCTTCCAGCAGATGCAGCCGGCGATCGACCTTGGCCAGGCGATGTTCCAGGCGCCGCGTGACCGTGCTGGTGCGGAAGCTCAGCCACTCGGTGAGGATCCTCTTCAGGTCCTTCACCTGCGGCCGGCCGTCCAGGCCGATCATGTTGAGGTTGATGCGGAAGCTCTTTTCCAGGTCGGTGGTGGCGAACAGGTGCTGCATGGTCTCGTCGGCGTCGACGCGGTTCGAGCGCGGCACGATGACCAGGCGGATCGGATTCTCGTGGTCGGATTCGTCGCGCAGGTCCTCGATCATCGGCAGCTTCTTCGCGCGCATCTGCGCGGCGATCTGTTCGAGGATCTTCGACGGGCTGACCTGGTGCGGCAGTGCGGTGATCACGATGTTGCCTTCCTCGCGCTGGTACACCGCGCGGGCGCGCACCGAGCCGCCACCAGTCTGGTACATCGTCAGCAACTCGGCGCGCGGCGTGATGATCTCCGCCGCGGTCGGGTAGTCCGGCCCGCGCACGTGCTCGCACAGGTCGGCGATGCTGGCGTCCGGCTCGTCCAGCAGGCGGATGCACGCGCTGGCCAGCTCGCGCAGGTTGTGCGGCGGGATGTCGGTGGCCATGCCCACGGCGATGCCCATCGAGCCGTTCAGCAGCACGTGCGGCACGCGCGCCGGCAGCCAGCTCGGCTCGTCCAGCGTGCCGTCGAAGTTCGGCACCCAGTCCACCGTGCCCTGGCCCAGCTCGCCCAGCAGCGCCTCGGCGATCGGGCTGAGCTTGGATTCGGTGTAGCGCATCGCGGCGAAGCTCTTCGGGTCGTCCGGCGAACCGAAGTTGCCCTGGCCGTCGACCAGCGGATAGCGGTACGAGAACGGCTGCGCCATCAGCACCATCGCCTCGTAGCACGACGAATCGCCGTGCGGATGGAACTTGCCGATCACGTCGCCGATGGTGCGCGCGGATTTCTTCGGCTTGGCGGTGGCGGCCAGGCCCAGCTCGCTCATCGCGTAGATGATGCGCCGCTGCACCGGCTTCAGGCCGTCGCCGACGAACGGCAGCGCGCGGTCCAGCACCACGTACATCGAATAATCGAGATAGGCCCGCTCGGCGTATTCCTTCAGCGGGATCTGTTCGTAATTGGCTTGCAGGTTCATGCGGTTGGATCAGCAAAATGGCGCGCGACGCGCGGGATAACCGGTCGATGGTGCCAGAAAGCGGCGGGCTCTTGTAGGCGCGGTTTCGGCCGCGATCTGCTATGGCACGCCGGTCGGCAGCGGCGGCGCGCGCAGCGGTACCGGGGTGGACTGCACGATCGAGGTGGTGGTCTGGCCATGGCGCAGGAAGCGGTCGAGGATCAGGTCCAGGTGTTCCAGCGCGTCAAGGTGCACCTTGATGATGAAGCAGTCCTCGCCGGTGACGCGGTGGCACTCGACCACCTGCGGGATCTTCTGCGCGAGCTCGGCGATTTTCGGCAGTTGCCCGGGCACCGGGCGCACGCGCACGTAGGCGGTGACCGGCCAGCCCAGCGCCCTGGGGTCGAGGTCGAGCCGGTAGCCGCGGATCACCCCGGTTTCCTCCAGCCGGTTCAGGCGTTCCTTCACCGCCGGTGCCGACATGCCGACACGGCTGGCGAGCCGGGTGACGGGCTGGCGCGGGTCATCCTGCAGCGCCTGCAGCAGGGCGATGTTGCGAGGGTCGGACAGCAAATTGGAAATCTGAGGCATGAGGCGTCACAGGGTTTCAAGTCAGCAAATATTGGTCGCTGATTCCTTCTTTTCGGGATGGATCATGCGCCGATCGTTTGCAAAAGTGGAGGCATGAACCATGAATCCGATTCCACCACGATCGAGCCGCCGTCGCCGCCCCTCGCCGCCGGCGAACGCGTGCCGCCCTCGTTGTATTTCATGGTCAGCGCGGTCTTCCATTACCTGGGGCCGGCGTTCGCGGTGCTGCTGTTCGCCCACGTCGCGCCGCTCGGCGTAGCCTGGCTGCGGATCGCCAGCGCGGCGCTGATCTTCGCGCTGTGGCGACGGCCCTGGCGCTATTTCGCGCAGCAGAACGCCGCGGTGCGCTGGAACATCGGGGCGCTGGGCGCGGTGCTTGGCGGCATGAACGTCTGCTTCTATCTGGCGATCGACCGGCTACCGCTGGCCACGGTGGGCGCGATCGAGTTCCTCGGCCCGATCGCGCTGGCCTGGGCCGGCCTGCACAGCCGTCGCAACGGGGTGGCGCTCGCGGTGGCGGCGGCCGGCGTGGCCATGCTGACCCACGTGCGCTTTGCCGGCACGGCCATCGGCTTTGCCTTCGCCTTCGCGAACTGCGCGCTGTTCATGCTGTATGTCGTGCTAGGCCATCGCATCGCCAGGGACGGCGGCGGCAACGGCATCGACCGGCTGGCCGCGGCGATGCTGGTGGCGCTGCTGGTCGTGATGCCGCTGGGCTGGCGCGAGGCGGCGGTGGCCTTCACCCATCCCGGCCTGCTGGCCGCCGGCATCGGCGTGGGCGTGTCGTCGTCGGTAATCCCGTACGTGTGCGACCAGCTGGCGATGGCGCGGCTGCCGCGCGCCACGTTCGCGTTGATGCTGGCGCTGCTGCCGGCCACCGCCTGCGCGATCGGCATCGTGGTGCTGCACCAGTTGCCGGGCCCGGCCGAGCTGACCGGCATCGCCCTGGTCGTCGCGGGCATCAAGCTGCACCGGGTGGCGCCGCGCTGAACCTGCATCGACATCCGCACACTGAAGGAGAACCGCCATGGATTACATCAATCTCGGCCAATCCGGCCTCAAGGTCTCGCGCATCTGCCTGGGCTGCATGAGCTATTCGGTAACGCCCACCGACGAGAGACCATGGACGCTGGACGAAGAGCACGGCCGGCCGTTCATCCGGCGAGCGCTCGAGCTGGGCATCAACTATTTCGACACGGCGAACATGTATTCGCGCGGCGGCAGCGAGCTGGTGCTGGGACGCGCGCTGCGCGATTTCGCGCGGCGCGAGGAGGTGGTGATCGCCACCAAGGTGTTCTATCCGATGCGCGGCGACGCGAACGGCGGCGGCCTGTCGCGCAAGGCGATCATGAGCGAGATCGACGCCAGCCTGCGTCGCCTCGGCACCGACTACGTCGACCTCTACCAGATCCACCGCTGGGATCACGCCACGCCGATCGAGGAGACGCTGGAGGCGCTGCATGACGTGGTGAAGGCGGGCAAGGCCCGTTACATCGGTGCCTCGTCGATGATGGCGTGGCAGTTCGCCAAGGCGCTGTACACCGCCGACCTGCATGGCTGGACGCGTTTCGTGTCGATGCAGCCGCACTACAACCTGCTGTACCGCGAGGAGGAGCGCGAGATGCTGGCGCTGTGCGCGGACCAGGGCGTCGGCGTGGTGCCGTGGAGTCCGCTGGCGCGCGGCCGGCTGGCGCGCGCGTGGGAGGACGAGCCGAGCACCGTGCGCGGTGGCTCCGATCCGTGGGGCGACGGCGTGTATGCCGCGAGCAAGGCGGCGGACAAGGCCGTGGTGGATCGCGTCGGCGAGGTCGCTGCGCGGCTTGGCGTGCCGCGCGCGCAGGTGGCGCTGGCCTGGCTGCTGCACCAGCCGGTGGTCACCGCGCCGATCGTGGGCGCGACCAGGCCGCATCATCTGGAAGAGGCGGTGGCGGCGCTGTCGGTCAGCCTGCCACCGGCGGAAATCGCCGCGCTCGAGGCGCCGTACGCACCGCACGCCGTCGCCGGGATCGACTGATCAGGGCAGGCGCTCGACCGGGACGCCCAGCAATTCCAGTTGCGCCTGCACGCTGTCCGGCCCGGCCAGGTGGGCGGCGCCGACGGCGATGAAGACCGTGCCCGGTTGCTGCAGCATCGCGGCGATCTTCGTCGCCCAGGCCTGGTTGCGCTGCACCAGCAGCAGTTGGTAGAGCCTCGGTTCGCGCCGGCGCATGTCGTCGTTGCCGATGCGGGCGATGGCGTCCACGTCGCCGGCCTTCCAGGCATCGATCAGCTCGGTGAGCTGGAACGCGCCTTTTTCCGCATCGCGCATGGTCGAGCGCAGCAGGGCCAGCTCGACCGGGCGCGGCAGGTCGGCAAGAAAGCGGATCTGCTGCTCGGCGGTCTCCAGCCCCAGCACTTGCTTGCCGGCGGCGCTCATCTGCGCCTTCAGTTGCTTGTCCACGCCGTGTTCCGGGTCGAGTCCGGCCTGGCGCAGCGGCGTCAGCGCCAGGGTCAGCGCGGCCAGCCATGGGCGCATCACGTTCAGCGTCTGCATGCCGCCGGGCACGTCGAGCTTGTTCGCCAGCCGGTCCAGCCGATGCGCTTCCAGCGGGCTGAGCTGGCTGGACAGCGGGTGCGCCGCATCCATGCCGTGGCGCAGCACCAGCGCCGCCATGTTCGCCGGGTCGTCGTCGGTCAGCTCGATGTACAGCGTGCGGCTGTCCGCCAGCGCCCGGTCCAGTTCGGGGGAATGCCAGCCGGCGTCGTTCGGCATCAGGTGCACCGTGCCGAACAGGTAGATGGTGGTGTCGGCATCCTTCACCACCCACAGGGCCGGTTTCGCCAGCGCCGAAGTGCAGGCAAGCAGCAGGGCGAGGCAGGCAAGCAGGCGCAGCGCGATCGTGGGCTTCATGCCGGGAGTGTCGCGGCATGAGGCGGCCGGTTCAATCCCGGCGCCCGCCAGGCTTGCGCAGTGTCAGGTCGGCGTCTCGTTGGTCAGCGCGTAGGCGCTGGCGCGCACCGGCTCGATCGGGCGCACCTCGAACGCCAGGCCGTAGGCCAGGCAGGGATTCTCCGCCGCGATCGCCGCCGCCTCGTCGAGGCTGCGGGCGAGGATCGTCCAGTAGCCGCCCACGATCTCCCTGGCCTCGGTGAATGGACCGTCGGTGATCGCCTGCCGCGAGACCAGCTTGCCCTCGCGCGCCAGCCGCTGCCCGGCGCGCATGCGGCCCTCGGCCACCAGCCGGTCATGCCAGGCGTAGAAGCGGTCGATCGCCGCCTGGATGTCCTCGCGCGCGGCGTCCAGATCCCACTGGCCGCGGGAGAGGACGAGGTATTCGGACAGTGCGGCAGGTTGGTTCATGGTTCGTCTCCGTCGGAGCATGATTGACGAGGGAGGCGCAACGGCCAGGGAGTTCGGGAGCCACCCTCGCCCCTGGGGCCCGTGTGCGAGCTACAGGCCAAGCAGCCGCCACGTCCAGCAGGCGCCGATGCCCATCTGTACGGCAAAGGCGGTGAAGCGGGCATTGACGGCGATGACGCTGGTCGAGGCCAGGTGGATGCCGGACTGCACGATCCGGGCGCCCAGCAGCCAGGGCGCCAGCCCATCGGTCACTTCCGCCCGACCCGTCGCGATGGCCACCAGCAGCAGCCCGCCGAACACCGGCAGGCTCTCGACGCAGTTCGCGTGCGCGCGGGCGAGTCGCTGCATGAACGGCGAGACATTCGAGTTGTCCGGCTTGAACTCGTTCGAGCGCACGCGGCTGGTGACGACGAGGTAGCTGCGCAGCAGCTCCATGACGACCAGCAGGAGCAGCGTCCAGGCGAGGAACAGGGTGAGTACCAGGGCGGAGGGGGTCATGGTTGGCCGGCGATTCGCGTGGGGTGATGGTTTCCGGGGAGGTCATTGAATCAGACGAATCGCTTGCGTCCACCTTGCTCGAAGAGCCGACTTAATTTTCTCCGTCCCCTTACTCTGAGCACCGTGGTGATGGTTCGTGGATACGGGGCGATGGATTTCCTTCGTCCCTTATTTGCGTGCGTGCGTATCCGCAACCAGCGTCACTGGCACCCCCGAGCGGACGGTATTGTGCACCTCGGCCACGGCATCGGTATGCCGAAGCAGCTCTGCGATGGCGGACGCAGCCGCCGGGGATGTCACCTTGGCCCGATACCGGATATCGGTGGCCGCCAAGCCAACGCCGGGGAAGTCGGCCGTGGCTTCGACCTCGACCGCGGCCAGACTGATACCCAGGCGGGATGCCTCGCGGTAAAGGTCATTGCAATAGCAGGTGGCCAAGGCAAGCAGCAGGAACTCGCCGCCATTGACGCCGGAACCCAGGCCGGAACTTTTGGGCGGAATGGCCAGGTTTTGACTGGTGCCGTCGGTGCGGACCGAGACGGCGAATCCCGTTTCGGAGTTCCTGACGATCGCCGAGATCTCCACTGCCGGTCTCCGAGAATGCCTGCTGCGGGCCCAACGAGTTGCGGGAAAAGTGGTGACGTCCCGGTGAGCCTGCAGCGCGAGCGAAAAATTTGCCTGCGACGGTTCAATTGCGACCATTTCGACTCGCAACAACCGATCGAGCAACCGGCGCACCCATCAGGAACATGCATGCGCAAACCTGAGGCCTTTTCTACGGCCCCGGCACCTGAGCCGGACCGGAGCGATTTGCGGCCGCGGCGACGTGACCGTTACAGCACGGCGCCGCGGCTTTACAGCGGTCCCGGCTCGAGCAAACTTGCCGGGCTACCGCTCAGGAGCTTGCGGTAGCCGGACTGATGACCGCAGATACGGGCGTAATCCGATTGGCAGGAAAGCCGGATTTGTCTGCATGTGAACGGATGAGCTCTTCACTGGGCGCGTTGTAGACGCAATAGATCTTGTCGCCCGCAACGTAGCTGTGGACCCACTCGATGTCCGGGCCAAGCTCGGCGAGGACGCCATTGGAGTGTTTGGAAGCATCACGAAGCTGTTCGCCCGACATATCACCTGCGCCGGGAATCTCGCGCTCGATCAGGTACTGCGGCATGTCTCTTCTCCCAGGGTGGACAACGATGAGGGATCCATGGCCTAACGAGTTGCGGGAAATCTCCGCCGATCTTGCTGCAATGCTTTCATGTGAACAAGGGGTGTCGACGGGGCGCCAAGCACGTCGTCGCGGCTGGTGTTGTCGAAGTAGCCGGCACAGGGCGCGCGACTGGCGGGCGGGCTGCCGGCGGCAGCAGCGGTGGCGGCGAGCAGGGTCAGTCCGGCCAGCAAGGCGACGATGCGACGTTTCATCGGCATTCCCCGGGTGCGATGGTCAGGCCGGACTATGCGGCGCGGTCGCGCTGCCCGCGACCGCGGGGCGGCGCAAGTGGGTTCAGCGCGGCACGCGATAGCCACCCGGCACGCCGCGCGGGCTCAGCACCAGTTGCCACAGCTGGTCGCGGCGGCAGCGGAATACGGCGGCGGAGGCGGCGAGGTAGTAGCGCCACATGCGCCGGAAGCGTTCGTCGTAGCTGGCCGGCAGGCTGGGCCAGGCAGCTTCGATGTTGGCGCGCCAGGCGGTGAGCGTGCGGTCGTAGTCGGCGCCGAAGTTGTGCCAGTCCTCGACCACGAACAGGTCCTCCAGGGCGGCGGTGACCTGGCTGGCGGCGGGGATCATCGAATTGGGAAAGATGTACTTCTCGATCCACGGGTCCGGTTGCGCCGGCGCGCCGTTGCTGCCGATGCAGTGCAGCAGCGAGAGGCCGTCGTTCTTCAGGCAGCGGCGCACGGTCTCGAAGTAGGCGCGGTAGTTCCTGCCGCCGACGTGCTCGAACATGCCGATCGAGTACACCGCGTCGAACCGTTCGTTGACCTCGTGGTAGTCCTGCAGGCGGATCTCGATCGGCAATCCGGCGCACAGCTCGCGCGCGTAGTCCGCCTGCTGCTGCGACACGGTGATGCCGACGCCCTCCACGCCGTAGCGCTCGGCCGCGTACTTGAGCGCCTCGCCCCAGCCGCAGCCGATGTCCAGCACGCGCTGGCCGGTCTTCAGCTGCAGCTTGCGGCAGACCAGGTCGAGCTTGGCTGCCTGCGCGTCGTCGAGGTTGTCGGCCTTGGCCCAGTAGCCGCAGGAGTACACCAGGCGCTTGCCCAGCATGGCGTGGAACAGGTCGTTGCCGAGGTCGTAGTGCGCCTTGCCGATCTCGAACGCGCGCTCGCCGCGCTGCAGGTTGACGAAGCGCGCCTTGAGGTGGGCGAGCAGGGTGTCGAGCGTGCGCAGTTCCTGGTCCAGTCCGGCGGTGAGCAGACGGGTGAACAGCGCGGGCAGGTCATCGGCGTCCCACCAGCCGTCCATATAGGCCTCGCCCAGGCCCAGCGAGCCGTGCGCGAACACGCGTGCGTACAGGCGTTCCTCGTGCACGCGCAGGTCGGTCGGGGCATCGCCGTCGATGCGGATGCCGGCCTGTTCGAGCAGTTCGCTGGCACGATGCTTCAGATCGTCCTGGCTCATGCGTTGCCTCGCTGTCGGGAAAGCTCGTGCGCTCAGTGGCTGCCGAGTACCGCAAAGACTGCCGGCGAACGTGCATACGTTGCGTCGACACCGGCCTGGCGCACCAGTTGCAGCAGCAGCTCGGCCTGCTCCTCGCGCAGCAGGAACTCGATCTTCACCGGCAGGTCGTCGGCCAGCTCGAAGAACTGCTCCTCGTGCAGCACGCCATGGCGGCCATAGCCGGCGATGGCGCGGAACACCGAACCGCCGCCGATACCGTGCGCCCGGGCCTGCTGCAGCAGCCATTCGGACAGCAGCGTGCCGTCGTGCTTCGCGCGCGAGTGGCAGTAGAAGGTCAGGTGCACGCCGTGTTGCAGGGTTTCCGGGTGCATGCGTGGCTCCGGGGTTCAGTGGCGCAGCAGGCTGCGGGTAAGCGCGATGCCGAGCACGGTCATCGCCAGCGAACCGGCCACGTGCACGGCGACGTGGCCGCTGAACCACAGGTATTGCTGGCGCAGCAGCAGCGTGGCCGATTCGGCCGAGAAGGTGGAGAACGTGGTCAGCCCGCCAAGGAAGCCGGTGAACACGAACAATCGCAATGCCGGCGACAGCGCCTGGAAGTGGTCGAACAGACCCATCACGCAACCCATCAGCAGGCCGCCGACGAGATTCGCCGCCAGCGTGCCCAGCGGCAGGGTGGGAAAGACCGGATTGAGCAGCACGCCCAAGCCCCAGCGCAGCCAGCAACCAAGAGCCCCACCGATGCTGATTGCCACAAATCCGTTCAAGCCCATGCATGCCTCCTGACAATCCAAGGTGTCCGGTAGCCGTGGCAGCAGGCATGCCTGCGCCACCGCTGACCGGGGCTGCAGGCATCATCAGCTTCGACGCGAGGCGGGAAGCGGTTGGTCCCGGCGTGCCCGAGGGCTCCGAAACGGGAGGCATGCCATCTCCCGGTGGGGAAATCCTAGTCGATCCGGCGGTCCCGCCGTCAAGCGCGGGCATCTATACTGCGCGGCCTCGCCGATGCCTTGCGCCGCCATGACCCCAACCCACCGCCCCGTGCGCCGCAGCCTGCCGTGGCTGCTGGCCGCGCTGTCGATGATCGGGCCGTTCTCGATCGACGCGGTGTTTCCGGCGTTCCCGCTGGTAGGCGCGCGCTTCGGCGTGGATGCCACGGCGCTGCAGCAGCTGATCAGCGTGTACCTGGCCACCTACGCCGCGATGAGCCTGTTCCATGGCGCGATCTCCGATGCGGTCGGGCGCAAGCCGGTGATCGTCGCCGGTCTGCTGGTGTATGCGGCGGCGTCGGTGGGCGCGGCGGTATCCAGCTCGTTCGCCATGCTGCTGACCTGTCGCGCGCTGCAGGGCATGTCCGCCGGCGCCGGGCTGGTGGTGGGCCGCGCGGTGATCCGCGACAGCCTAGAAGGACCGGCGGCGCAGCGGCTGATGTCGCAGGTGATGATGATCTTCGGGGTGGCGCCGGTGATCGCGCCGATGGTCGGCGCGCTGCTGCTGCCGCTGGGCGGCTGGCACGGCATCTTCTGGCTGCTGGCCGGATTCACCGTGTTGCTGGCGCTGGCCCTGCAGCGCTTCCTGGACGAGACCCATCCGCCGGCACAGCGCACGCGGTTTGCGCCGCGGCCGCTGCTGGCCGGCTACCTGTCGTTCGGCCGCGACCGCGTGTTCTGGCCGCTGCTGGTTTCCAGCTCGGTCAACTTCGCCGGCCTGTTCCTGTACATCGCCTCGGCGCCGCACATCGTGCGCGGGCTGCTGCAACTGTCGGCGCAGGGTTTCCCGTGGCTGTTCGTGCCGGTGGTGAGCGGGCTGATCGGCGGCGCCTGGCTGTCCGGCCGGATGGCCGAGCGCCGCAGCGAGAAGTTCACCGTGAGCCTGGGCTACGCGGTGATGTTGCTGGCGTGCGCGACGCACCTGCTGCTGGCGCTGGTGCTGCCGGCGCCGCGGTTGCCGTGGTCGATGCTGCCACTGATCTTGCATGGCATCGGCGTGCAGCTGGCATTCCCCACGCTCACGCTGCTGCTGCTGGATCGCTTCCCGCACCATCGCGGCGGGATCTCCTCGGTGCAGGCGTTCGCCAGCCTGCTGCTGTGCAGCTTCGTGGCGGGGGTGATGTCGCCGCTGCTGTCCAGCGACATGCTGCAGCTGGCGCTGGGCGCATCGGCGCTGACCCTGCTCGGCGTGGCGGCGTGGTGGTGGTACCACCGCATCACGCGCCAACCGCTGCCGCAACCGCTGGTCGACGCCGGCACCGCCGCGGCGATGCAGGCGGAGATCGCCGAGCCGCGCTGAGGCGGCGCCGCACGCGTTACGTCGGTGAAGCCGGCGTTGCCGCGGGGACGCGTGCCACCGCGTCGGCCAGCACCATCGCACTGCCGTCCGCCAGCGCCCCGACCAGCGAAGGCGAGCGGTAGCTGCTGTCGGTGAGCCAGCGTTGCCAGACCGAACCGTCGATCGTCTCGTTGACGCCGGTGCCGAGCCTGCGGTCGTACGGCGGCTTGAACTCCTTGTAGAGGCCGTCCATGAATTCCGCGTACGAATTGCGCGGCACGCCGCTGTCGGCGTCGTCTTCGGGCATGAACAGCGCATGGCAGGCCAGCCCGGCGGTGATCGCCTTGCGCTGCAGCCAGGCCAGCGGCAGCCCGGGCAACGGGTCGGGCCGGCGCCCGGCGCCGTCGCAGTCGTTGCCGCCGCCGACGTCGGCGTGGGCGCCGATGAACCAGCGCTGCTCGATCTCGATCTGCTCGAGCTTCTTCGAGGTCAGCGTTTCGCCGGGCTTCACCGTGTACGGGTTGCGCGTCCAGACGGTGGGCGCGAAGTCGGCGCGGTGCTCGTCCAGTGCCAGCGCCTGGTAGGCGTATTTCACGATCTTGCTGAGTTCGGTGTCGTGGAACTGGTAGCGCTTGCGCGCATAGGGAAACCACGAGGCGGTGCCGGGAATGCCGAGCGAGCCGACGGTGTCCCACACGCCGATGAACTGGATGTCGACCACGATCGAATGGTCGGCGCGAAATTGCACCGCGACCGGATCGTCGGGCCGGCAGCGGCTGTCGCGATAGACCCGGTACGCCGCGACGACGTCGGCCCGGGTCACGCTGCCATGGCTGCCACCGCGAAGCAGGCCGCATTTGCGGATCATCCCGCCGAGGCTGCGCGCGGTATAGGCGCCGCGGCTGAAGCCGAACAGGTAGAGCAGGTCGCCGGGCTGCCAGGTTTCGCACAGCCAGCGGTAGCCATCGAGCACGTTGCCGGACAGGCCGTAGCCGAACGCGCCGCCGAGCAGGTGGGCGATGCCGCGCTGCACGCCCACGCCGGGAATGTAGTTGACCAGCTGTGCATGGCCGCCCGCGTCGCGCGGCGCGATCAGCCGGCGCAGGCGTTCCACGTTGGTGTTCGACTCCGGCTTGTTCCAGGTGCCGTCGAACAGCAGTGCCAGCCGGCGTGCAGCCATGGTGCCCTCCAGCGTGATGCGTCCGGGTTGCCGCAAGCCACTCTAGGCCGGGTCGATGTGCCGGGCCAGTGCCAGTCGACGCGCGCAGGCGTACCCTTTGCGTTTCGGCAGCGGTCACAGGTGACAGCACGCGCATGGACAGACAGAGCCAGATCGACAAGGCACACGCGTTCCGCCGGATGCACGGGCGCGACGCGATCCTGCTGCTGCCGAACGCCTGGGATGCGGGCAGTGCGCGACTGTTCGCGCAGCGCGGCTTCGCGGCGATCGCCACCACCAGCGCCGGCATGGCCTGGTCGCTGGGCTACGCCGACGGCGAGCGGGCGCCGCTGAGCGAAGTGCTGGCGGCGATCGCGCGGATCACGCGGGTGGTCGAGCTGCCGGTCACGGCGGACATCGAGACCGGCTACGGCGAAACGCCGGAGGCGGTGGCCGCCAGCGTGCGCGCGGTGATCGCGGCCGGCGCGGTCGGCATCAACCTGGAAGACGGCCGCCCCGGCCACGGTCCGCTGCGCCCGGTGGAGGAGGCCGCCGCACGCATCCGCGCCGCGCGCGGGGCGGCCGAGGCCGCCGGCGTGCCGATCGTGATCAACGCGCGGGTGGACCACTGGATGCACCCCGTCGCCGACCCCGCTGCACCGCTGACCGACGCCGTGCGCCGCGCACAGGCCTACCTGGCGGCGGGCGCCGACGGCATCTATCCGATCGGGCTGGCCGACCGCGACACGCTGGCCGCACTGGTGCGAGCGGTCGACGCGCCGGTCAACGTGGCCGCCGGCCCCGGCATGCCCGAGCTGGCCGAGCTGGCCCGGCTGGGCGTGGCCCGCGTCAGCACGGCCACCCGTTTCGCCACGCTGGCGCTGGCGGCGGTGGACCGCGCGGCGGCAGCGCTGCTGGAGAGCGGCCGCTTCGACGGTCTGGCGGCCGGCTTCACCTACGCGGACGCGCAGCGGCTGTTCGAGCACGACTGAGCGGCGCACGTTTTTTTTCATCGAGGAGTCTGCAATGAGCAAGCGTATCGAGTACGGCAAGGCGGCACCGGCGGGCTTGAGGGCCATGCTGGGCCTGGAGACGTATGTGCACGGCTCCGGTCTGGAGCATTCGCTGATCGAACTGGTGAAGATGCGGGTGTCGCAGATCAACGGCTGCGCGTACTGCCTGGACATGCACAGCAAGGACGCGCGCGCCGCCGGCGAGACCGAGCAGCGCCTGCACGTGCTGGCGGCGTGGCGCGAGGCGCCGTTCTACTCGGCACGCGAGCGCGCCGCGCCGTTCTACTCGGCACGCGAGCGCGCCGCGCTGGCCTGGGCCGAGGCGGTCACCCTGCTGTCGACGAACGACCTGCCCGATGCGCTGTATGAGGAGGTGCGCGCGCAGTTCGACGACAAGGCGATGGTCGACCTCACCCTGGCGATCATCGCCATCAACGGCTGGAACCGCCTGGCGATCGGTTTTCGCGCGGACGTGGGCAGCTATCAGCCGAAGTCGGCGGCCCACGCGTGACGCCAGCGCTGTCGCAGCGCATGCGCGCATCGGCTTGCGTGCCGCGGCCGCGCAGGCATGCCTGAGCGGCCCGTGGCGCTGGATCGCGCGTTCTACCGGCGCGACCCGCGCGCGGTCGCGCCCGACCTGTTGAACAAGGTGCTGCTGCGTGCGGACGGCCGCAGTGGCCGCATCGTGGAAACCGAGGCCTACTGCGGAGCGGCGGATCCGGCCGCGCATTCCTGGCGCGGCCGCACGGCGCGCAACGCGACGATGTTCGGTGCGCCGGGGCTGCTCTATGTGTACTTCACCTATGGCATGCACTGGTGCTGCAACCCGGTCTGCGGCGAGGAGGGCGAAGGCGTCGCGGTGTTGCTGCGTGCCTTGGCGCCACTGTCCGGACTGGACGCGATGCGCGCGGCGCGGCCGGGTTGCCGCCGCGACCGCGACCTGTGCCGCGGGCCGGCGCGGCTGTGCCAGGCCATGGGGATCGACCGTGCGCAGGACGGCCTCGACCTGGTCGGCGGCGCCGGCGGCTTCAGCATCGTCGACGACGGCATGCCGCCGCCCGCGACGCCGGTGGCGACGACGCGCGTGGGCATCACCCGCGCGGCCGACGAACCCTGGCGCTGGTACGTGCCGGGCGAGCCGCACGTCTCGCGGCGCTGAATGGGGCGTGGTGGTTGTCGCGGCGGCAACATGAAGTTGACGACGGTTTGATCGCGCGGGGCTCACCGTAGCGGCGCGTCATTCCCCCCCGCTGCGGAGCCCGAGCCATGCCGTACTCATCCATCAGCGAGTTGCCCGATGCCGTGCGCGACCACCTGCCGAAACACGCGCAGGAGATCTACAAGGAAGCGTTCAACAGCGCCTGGGACGACTACGCCGACGAGGATGCGCGCCGCGGCAGCGAGTCGCGCGAGGAAGCCGCGCACAAGGTGGCCTGGGCCGCGGTCAAGAAGAAGTACGCGAAGGGCGGCGACGGCGACTGGCACGCCAGATAGCCGGGATCCGGGCTTGGCGCCTCAGGCGTGCGGCAGGCCGCGCGCCTTGAGGAATTCGCGGGCATTGTCGGCGTCGCGCTCGAACCACGCTCGCGCCGAGCCGAGCCGGAACGTGTAGCCCCAGGCATCCATGTCGGCCATCAGGCGGGCGCGGCCCACGCCGGGCAATTCGTCGGCCAGCACGATCTGCAGGCAGCAGGTGGCGTCTTCCTCCTCGATCGAGTCGGTGGCGTCGGTATGGACGTCCGGACGTCTTTCCGGCGGCAGCACGATCAGGTGGCCGGCCTCGTGCAGCAGCGAGTGCACCGGCGTGTCGTCGCGGGCGTAGACGGTGCTGCCGATGATGCCGGCCTCCTCGTCGCCCCAGAAGCTGCCGGGGATCGGTTGGCCCGGCGCCACCCGGCGCAGTTGCAGGCCGAAACGACCGAGCAGGGCGGCCGGCGCGTCGAAGCCGATCTGGCCGACGCGCATGACGGCGCTGGTCGGGGCGCCGGAGGCGGGAGGAGTGTCGGGGTGCATGGCGTGCGCGGCAGGCGCCGATGGTTGCGAAAGTGCGGGTGGCGCAGGCGCCGCCCGGCCGACGCGGCGGGGCGGCATCGGTGCGGCCGGTGCTCAGCCGGTTTTGGCCTCGCCCTTGGCCTCGCCGCGGGCGGCCTGCTTGCCTTCCGGCAGGGTGACCGAGAGTTCGAGGATCTCGTGGCCGCTGTCGCGCTCGAAGTTGATGTTGATCGCCTCGAGGTCGACGTGGACGTATTTCTTGATCACTTCGAGCAACTCGTTGCGCATCATCGGCAGATAGTCCGGCGCGCCGCGGGTGGAGCGCTCCTGCGCCACGATGATGCGCAGACGCTCGCGCGCCACGCTGGCGGTGGCTTCCGGCTTGCGCTTCAGGAAATCGAGGATACCCATCGTGATCAACCTCCGAACACGCGCTGGAGAAAACCTTTCTTCGGCACGTCGACGAAACGCAGCGGACGCTCTTCGCCGAGGATGCGCGCCACCGTGTCGCTGTAGGCCTGGCCGGCCTGCGAGGCGGCGTCGACGATCACCGGGACGCCGTTGTTGGAGGCGGTCAGCACGTTCTCCGATTCGGGGATCACGCCGACCACCGCGATGCCGAGGATCTCCTCGACGTCCTTCACGCTGAGCATCTCGCCGATCGCCACGCGCGCCGGGTTGTAGCGGGTCAGCAGCAGGTGCTGGGTGACCGGGCCTTCGCCTTTCTCGGCGCGCCGGGTCTTGCTGGCGAGCAGGCCCAGGATGCGGTCCGAGTCGCGCACCGAGGACACCTCCGGGTTGACCACCACCACCGCATGGTCGGCGAAGTACATTGCCAGGTGGGCGCCCTTCTCGATGCCGGCGGGCGAGTCGCAGATGACGTACTCGAAGCCCTCTTCGGACAGGCCGTCGAGCACCTTCTCGACGCCTTCCTGGGTCAGCGCATCCTTGTCGCGGGTCTGGCTGGCGGCCAGCACGTACAGGTTGTCGTAGCGCTTGTCCTTGATCAGCGACTGCTTCAGCGTGGCTTCGCCGTGCACGACGTTGACGAAGTCGTACACCACGCGGCGTTCGCAGCCCATGATCAGGTCGAGGTTGCGCAGGCCGACGTCGAAGTCGATCACCGCGGTTTTCTTGCCGGCCATGGCCAGGCCG
>Ga0209916_1001613_pt1 | contig 17186 bp, 11 predicted proteins | sample ThiBio_1000_plan_FD_183956 | JGI IMG/M metagenome (GOLD analysis project Ga0209916, IMG submission 183956) | Wastewater bioreactor microbial communities from Cape Town, South Africa - Thiocy_solids_2 (SPAdes) | ecosystem: Engineered > Bioreactor > Thiocyanate-remediating > Anaerobic-Aerobic ... | reverse complement strand
GCCGAGCCTCGCGACGAGTTCGACGCCGGGGACGACGCGGACGAGGAGGGGGACGCCGAGGAGGAGCCCCACGACCTCACGCTGGCCGAGGAAGCCGGCCGCCGCTCCGACGACGGTCGCGAGGTGACCTCCCGCCCCAGCGACGCCGATCAGCGCGAGTCCAGCAGGCTGATGATCGACGTCGTGGTGAAGGGGGAGCCCCCGCCCGTCCTCGACGCCGACCCCGGCCGCGACCCGGAGATCGCCGACGACGAGGAATCGTAAGCCGCCGCGACGGGCCCCCGCCGCGGGGCCCGGTTGGATCGGCCCCCCACCGCACGAATCGAGGATCGCCGCACCCGACCCCCCAGCCGCCCCCCGGAACACTGCCGCGAGTCGCCGCGACCCGACGATCGGGCTCGCCGCGCGACCCGGCGCGCCGTTATAATCGTTGGAATCATCGAGACGTTCGTACCGGCCCGCGGCCCCCGCGGCCGGCCGGAGCCGGTTCCGGGAGGAGTCGCCTTTGTCCATGCGTGTTCACGAGTTGGCGAAAGAGCTGGGGTTGAAGAAGAGCCAGGACCTGCTGGACCGGATCCAGAAATGGAACCTGGACGTCAAGGCGAACGCCTTGGCCGTCGTCGACCCCCCAACCGTGGAGCAGATACGAGCCTTGTTCGCCCGCGAATCGAAGGGGGCGCCCGCCCCGGCCGCGAAGCCGACCGCGGCGCCGGCCCCCAAGCCCTCCGCCCCCGCGACCCCCGAGGCGACGGCCCCCGCTCCCACGGCCGCGGCGCCGGCCCCCAAGCCCTCCGCCCCCGAGGCGACGGCCCCCAAGCCGGCGGCCGAGGCACCCGCGCCCCGCGCCGAGAAGCCCTCCCCAAGCCCCGAGCCCCGCGCCGCGGCGCCGAGTCCGACCCGCGAGCGGGCCGCCGCGCCGCCGCGCTCCGGGGGGCCGCTTTCCAGCCACACGCCGCACCGCGGCGGCCCACGGGCCGACGCGCGCCCGCCCCAATCCGGCCCGCGGCCCGACCGCGGCGGCCCGCCCCCCCGATCCGAGGGCGCCCCGTCCTCGGCCCAACCCTTCAAGCGGAGCGAATACATGAGTTCGGCGGGAATCCGCCCACCGGTCCAGCGCGGCGGCCCCCATTCGGCCCCGCCGGCCGCCGGTCCCGGCGGCCCCCAGGGCGGCGGTCGCCGCGACGAGGGCCGTCGCCCCGGCGACGCCCCGGGCGCGCGCCGTCCGCTTCCCCCCGTGGCGCCCGCGCAGGGCCCCGGCCCCCGGCCCGCCGGTGGGCCTCCCCGTCCCGCCGGCCCCGAGGGGAAGACCCAGCGGGCCGAGCGGCGGATGACCCGCGACGAGATGCTGGCGATGATGCGGGCCGGCCAGATCGGCCCCAACGTCACCTCCGTCCCCCGCCCCCTGGCCGGACGTCCGGCCTCGGCCCGTCCCGGCGCCCCGCCGTCGGGCCCCTCGCGGGGCCCCGCCGCCGCCGGCCTCCATCCCGCCCCCGTCGCCCCGGTCGCGGACGAAGATGACGATCGCAAGAAGGGCAAGGGGCTCGGTTCGTCGGCCGACCGCGCCGGCCGCCGCGCCCGCCGCAACGAGCGCGCCGGCGACCGCCGCTCCGGATCCGGCGCGCCCGCGGCCGCCCTGCTCGGCGACGACGACGACGGCCGCCGCGGCCGCGGCGGTCGTCGCGGCCACCACAAGGGGGGGGGCCGCCACGCCGCCACCCTCGCGCCGCGGAAGTCGCACGCCGAGATCGAGGCCCCGATCACCGTCCGGACCCTCTCCGAGGCCCTGGGCGTGAAGGCCAACGAGCTGCTCCGCAAGCTGATGAACATGGGCCGGATGGCGACCATCAACGCCGGCCTGGACGACGAGATGGCCGTCCTGTTGGCGATGGAGTGCGGCATCGCCCTGGACGTGACCCACGAGCGCACCGCCGAGGACGACATCCTCGCCGAGGCCCGGCGCGAGTCCGACGCCGAGGCGCTGCGGCGGCGGCCGCCGGTGATCACGATCCTGGGGCACGTCGACCACGGCAAGACGTCGCTTCTGGACCGGATCCGCAAGACCAAGGTCGTGGAGAGCGAAAGCGGCGGCATCACCCAGCACATCGGCGCCTACCAGGTCGAGTACAACGACAAGCCGATCACCTTCGTCGACACCCCGGGCCACGAGGCGTTCACCGCGATGCGCGCCCGCGGGGCCAACGTCACCGACATCGTGGTGTTGGTGGTCGCCGCCGACGACGGCGTGATGCCCCAGACCACCGAGGCCATCGCCCACGCCAAGGCGGCCGAGGTGCCGATCGTGGTGGCGCTCAACAAGATCGACCTGCCCAACGTCGACACCGCCGCCAACGTCAGCAAGATCTTCGGCGAGCTGTCGCAGCAAGGGCTCAACCCCGTGGAGTGGGGGGGCGACGTCGAGGTCGTCAAGACCTCCGCCGCCTCCGGGCTGGGCGTCCCCGACCTGCTGGCCACCCTGGAGACGATCGCCGACCTTCACGAGCTGAAGGCCGACCCCGACCGCCCGGCCACCGGCACCTGCCTGGAAGCCTCGATCTCCGAGGGCCGCGGCGTCGTCGCCACCGTGCTGGTCCGCGAGGGGACGCTGAAGGTCGGCGACGTCGTGGTCTGCGGCGACGGCTACGGCCGCGTCCGCGCCCTCTTCGACGACGCCGGCCGCTCGGTCGAGCGCGCCGGGCCGTCGTTCCCGGTGGAGATCTCCGGCCTCGACGTCGTGCCGACCGCCGGCGAGTCCTTCGCCGTCACCGACGACGTCTCCCGCGCCCGCGAGGCCGCCGAGGCCCGCCGCGCCCGCTCCCGCGACGCCGCCCAGGCCGAGCGCCAGGCCGTGACGCTGGAGAACCTCTACGTCAAGATGGCCGAGCGCAAGGTCAAGTCGCTCAACCTGATCATCAAGGCCGACGTCCAGGGCTCGATCGAGGCCATCGTCAAGGAACTGGACAAGCTGGAAAACCCCGAGGTGCCGATCCGAATCCTCCTGCGGGGCGTCGGCGGGATCACCGAGAGCGACGTCATCCTGGCGGACGCCTCCCAGGCGATCATCCTGGGCTACCGCGTCGCCCCCGAGGGCCGGGCGATCACGGCGGCCGACGAGAAGGACATCGAGATCCGCCGCTACGACATCATCTACCAGGTCACCGACGACGTGAAGAAGGCCGTCGAGGGGATGCTGGTGCCGGAGATCAAGGAGGTCCACCTGGGACGCGCCGTCGTCCGCCAGGTCTTCCGAATCTCCAAGATCGGCGTCGTCGCCGGCTGCTTCGTCACCCAGGGGACCATCGAGCGCTCGGCCAAGGTCCGCCTCATCCGCGAGGGCCGCGAGATCTACAAGGGGGCCGTCGACGCCCTCAAGCGGTTCAAGGAGGACGTCAAGGAAGTCCCCCAGAACTTCGAATGCGGCATCCGGATCACCAACTTCGACGACGTGAAGGTCGACGACGTGATCGAGGCCTACCGCGTCGACGTGATCCGCCGCACCCTCTGACGCCGCGGGCCCTCGCCCCGCGGCCGAGCGGGCCGCGCCGGCCCCCGCCGGCCGGCCCGTCGCCGTCCATTCCCGCACGACCGGATCGAATCGACCCTGGGACGCCGCCTCGATGCCCTCTCACCGCAGCCTCCGCATCGCCGAAGCCATCCGCGAGGTCGTCGCCACGGCCGTCCTGTTCGAGGTCTCCGACCCCCGCGTCCAGGGCGTCACCGTCCTGGGCGTGGACGTCGGCCGCGACCTTCGCAACGCCACCGTCCACGTCACCGTCATGGGCTCCGCCGCCGACCGCGGCACGGCCATGAAGGGCCTCCGAAGCGCCACCGGCTTCCTCCAGGCCAAGGTCGCCGCCCGACTCCAACTCCGCTTCGCCCCCGTCCTGGCCTTCAAACTCGACGAGGGCGTCCGCAAGTCCGTCGAGATCGGCCGGCTGATCGACGAGGCCGTCGCCTCCGACCGTCGACCCGACGACGCCGAGCCGGACGACGAGGCCGGATCGGACGTCGACGACGCCGAGAACGCCGACGACTGAGCCCCTCCGCCGCCCCGGTCCCGACGACGCGCATCCAACCCAAGACACGTTCATGGCGACTCAAAGCAAGACTCAATATCTCGCCGACCTTCAAACCTACCTCAAGCGCCGGTACAAACCCAAGACCGCGCCGGCCCCCGCCCGACTGCCGGTCATCGACGCGGTCGTCTTCGGGATCTGCCACGAGGGGGCCACCCGCGAGCAGGCCAACCAGGCCCTCTCCCGGTTCAAGGACCAGTTCTCCGACTGGAACGAGGTCCGCGTCAGCCACCTGGGGGAACTCCAGGAAGCCCTGGCCGACGTCCCCGCCGCGGCCGCCCGCGCCCAGCGGATCCGCAAGTTCCTCCGCCAGCTCTTCGAGAAGACCTACAGCTTCACGGCGCTCGACGCCCTGGCCAAGAAGCCGCTCAAGGAGGCGCTCAAGACCCTCCAAGCCTACGACGCCTTCGCCTCCGACTACGTGACGGCCACCGTCGTCCAGCAGGCCCTCGGCGGCCACGCCATCCCCGTCGACGAGGCCGCGCGCGCCGCGCTTGAAAAACTCGGCCTCCAGGAGGACGACGTTCCCACGCTTCGCGGCCTGATCGAGCGCGCCATCCCCAAGAACCGGGGCTTCGAGTTCCTGGAGCTTTTGGAGGAACTGGCCCAGGACGCGGCGATCGAGCACGACTCCAAGGCCCCGCGGTGGAACCACTCCGCCAAGGACAAGGACGCGAAGCCCGCCAAGGACGCGAAGCCCCAGCCCAAGAAGGCGGAGCCGGCCGCGGAAGCCGAGCCGGTCAAGCCGCCCAGGGACTCCAAGCCCAAGTCCGCCCCCTCCAAAAAGGGGAAGAACAAACCCGATTCCAAGTGAATGCCGGCGCGGCCGCGGAAGCGCGGTCGCGCCGCCCCGGGCGGGTCACTCGGCGAGGACTTCCTCGGGGATGTTGTCGTTGGCGTAGACGTTCTGGACGTCGTCGTTCTCGTCGAGCAGGTTCTTGAGCTTGAGCATCTTGCGGCCGCTCTCGACGTCGAGGTCGACGTAGTTGGACGGGATGTAGCCGGTCTCGGCGCTTTCGACGGGGACCTTGGCGTCCTCCAGGGCGGCGCGGACGGTCTCGAATTGCGCGGGGGCGCAGGTGACCTCGTAGTAGTCGCCGACCAACTCGACGTCGTCGGCGCCGGCCTCCAGGGCGATCTCCATGAGGGCGTCTTCCTCGACGTGCTCGGGGTCGACGACGAAGAGGCCCTTGTAGGCGAACAGATAGCTGACGCAGCCGGTGGCGCCGAGGTTGCCGCCGGCGTTGTCGAAGAGCCGGCGGAGTTCGCCCGCGGTGCGGTTGCGGTTGTCGGTCAGGACCTCGCAGAGGACGGCGACGCCGGAGGGGCCGTAGCCCTCGTAGATCACTTCCTCGAAGTTCTCCGCCCCCAGCTCGCCGGTGGCTTTCTTGATCGAGCGCTCGATGTTGTCCTTGGGGCAGGAGAACGAACGGGCCTTGTCGATGGCGTAGCGGAGGCGGAGGTTGGTCGCGGTGTCGGGGCCGCCGTTGCGGGCGGCGACGTAGACCGCCCGGCAGAGCTTGCTGAAGAGCTTTCCGCGCTGGGCGTCGACCATGCCCTTGCGATGGGCGATGTTCGCGGAGTGGGAATGTCCTGCCATCGTCTTGAATCTCGGCTCCGGGTCGCGGCGGTCGGGTCGATTCGATTCGGGTCGGGTCGCCGGGCCGGGGCCGCCGCGGCGACGACGAGCCGGCGCGAGGGGCGTCGGCGCGATCGGGTCTCGGGGGTGGACCGGGGCGGCGCCGCCCCGGTCAGGGGGTGGCGCCGGTGGAGGCGCGGGGCGCCTTGTCGGTGGCGTCGAGGCCGGCCAGCTTCTTGCGGATCTCCTCCAGGCGCTTGTCCGGCGGGTTGGCGCGGGCGGCGGCGGCCTCGGCCTCGGTCCACAGGGCGCGGGCCTTCTCGATCTCCTGAAGTTGGAGATAAACGTCGCCCAGGTGGTCCGGGAGGGTGGCGTCGGGCTGGGACTGGCCGATCTTCTCGGCCTGGCGGTGGAGTTCGACGGCTTTTTCAAGCGGCTCGACGGCCTCCTTGAACTTGCCGCGCTTGAACAGGACCCAGCCCATGCTGTCGAGGTAGGCGTAGTTGTCGGGGTCTTCCTTGAGGGCCTTGCGGATCATCGCCTCGGCCTTTTCCAGGTTCTTGCCCTGGTCGGCGTAGAGGTAGCCCAGGTCGTTGTTGATGCCGGCGTCGTCGGGGAAGCGTTCCAGGGCGGTTTCGAGTTCGGCCTCGCCGTTGGCGAAGTCCCCCTGGTTGACGTAGGCGATGGAGAGTTGGCCGTAGATCATCTTGACCAGTTCGTCGCGGCCGGCGCCGGAGTTGCGCTTGAGCATGTCCTGGAAGTGCTTGATCGCGTCCTCGTCGCGGCCGTGGCGGGAGAGCATGGCGCCCATGAGCATCTCGTACATGGGGTTGCCGGGCTCGTCCCGGATCAGCTTCTTGTAGACGTCGACGGCCTCGTCGATCTTGCCCAGGTCGGCGAGGACCTCGGCGGCCTGCCGGCGGTCGTCGGGGTCGGTCGGGTTTTGCTTGAGGGCGTCGCGAACGGCCTCGAGCGCCTTGTCGTCCTGGCCGGCCTTGTGGAGGAAGCTCGCCTGGAAGGAGAGCCAGCGGGGCTTGCGCTCGCTCGGGAACTTGTCGAACATGGCGGCGAGGGTCTCGGCGGCGTCGCCGTGGCGGCCGAGGTTCTGCTGGGTCTGGGCGACCTCGATGTAGAGCAGGGGATTGGGGGCCTTGCCCAACATCAACTGTTGGAGTTTCAAAAGGCGCTCCAGCCGGGCGGGGCGGGCGTCGCGGGCGACGCCCGAGCCGATGGCGATCTCGCCCAGGACCTTAAACGCGGGGGCCTCCGGGAGCCCCGGCGGGTCGGCGGAAAGCTGTTTGAGGCCCTCGTCCAAGAGCGCGTCGGCGATCTCGTCGTCCTCGGCGGCGGCGGCGATCTGGGGACGCACGGCCAGTTCGCCCTGGGGGCGGGCGACGGCCTCGCAGAGCACCTTCAGCAAGTCGGGGATCTTCTTGCGCTTCACCAGCGAGGCCGCCAGCGCCCGGTAGGTCTGGGGGGTGGGCTGGCTGGCCAGGAGCCCCTTGTAGAGGGCCTCGGCCTTCTCGACCTGGCCGATCTCGCGGTAGCGGTCGGCCAGGACGTATTGCAAGGGGACGTTCTTGGCGTCGCGGCGGGCGGCCGCCTCCAGCCTGGGGGTGATCTCGTCCTCGCGGCCCAGGGCCTTGAGCACCCTCGCCATCAACTCGTAGGCCTCGATCCCTTGAGGCTGGCGCTTCAGGTAGCGTTCGACCAGGGCCAGGGCCCTGTCCCCCTGGTTGGCCTTCAGGTACGCCTCGGAGAGGACCAGGGGGATCTGGGGGTTGTTCTCGTCGTAGGCGAGGCCCCGTTCCAGGGCCTTGAGCGCCAGGTCGTCGCGGCCGGCGGAAAGGAAGACCAGGCCGAACTCCAGGTAGCGGGCGGCCGGCTCGGGGCCGAGGATCCGCTGGACGTCGGCGGGGGTCAGCTTGTTGGACTCCTTGTCGTCCAGTTCGGCCATGACCTTGGCGAAGGCGTCGGCCGCTTGCGCCTGGTCGTGGAGTTCGCCGGCGTAGAGCCGGCCCAACTCGAACCAGGCGACGATCCGGCCGGCGGCGTGCTCGGCCAGCTTGGGATTGGCCAGGACCTCGCGCAGAAGCGCCTCGCCGGCGCGGAAGTCCCGCCGCTGGCCGACGTGGAACTCGAAGAGGCGTTCCAGGGTCTCGGTGTCGCTGGGGTCGGCGGCGAGGGCCTTCTCGCCGAACTCCACGGCTTGCTCGGGGCGGGCCAGGGGACCGACGTAGAGCCTGCTGAGCCGGCGCGCGATGGCCACGGAGTCGGGGTCGAGCTTGTAGGCTTCCTCCAGGGTCTCGGCGGCCTCGGCGAAGCGACGGCGGTCCTCAAGCGCGCGGGCCGCGGCGTAGAGCCGCACCGCCTCCTCCAGCTTCCCCTGTTCGACCGTCCGCGGATCGCGGGGGACGAACGGCGCGGGGGGATCGTCGCCGAGCCGCTCGAACAGCTCGATCCGATCCGGCGCGGGCGCGGCGGGGGCCTCGGCCTTGGGGGTCTTCGCGTCGGCGTCGGGGGGCGTCGGGGTTTGCGCCCGGGCGGTCCACCCTCCCGCGGCCAGAGCCAACGCCGCCAAGCATGTCGCAGACCATCGGATCGGCCCGACCATGTTCCCGCCTCCCGCTCCTCGATGCCGTCACGTCGGCGCGACGGACGATCCCTCGCCCCCGTCCCGACCCGGCGCGTCTTCCGCCGCCGATCCGATTCATCCTAGCAGCCCGCCGCCCCGCCTGCCAAGTCCGCGCCGGCCCCGTCGCGCGTCCCCTTTATCCGTCCGGCACCCGCGACTCCACTGGCGGGGGCGGGGCGGTCGTGTTACGAATGATCCATCAGACGTTTTCAAGGCGGCTCGAAGTCTGGGAGTCCCCCATGAGCACCGCCGATCGCGACGCCGCCCCCCCGGGGGCCCTCCGCCTGGCCGACCCGCCGTACTGGGACCCGTTCGATCCCCGCTTCCCCGACGGCGACGGCGAGCCCATGGCCGACAACCAGATCCAGTACAAGTGGATGGTCACCATCGCCGAGGGGCTCGACGCCCTCCTCGCCGACCGCCCCGACGTCCTGGTCGCCTGCGACCTGCTCTGGTACTTCGACGAAGACGACGCCAGGCGCTGCGTGGCGCCCGACGTCTTCGTCGCGTTCGGACGACCGAAAGCGCTCAGGCATTCCTACAAGGAATGGCTGGAAGGCGGCCCGCCGCAAGTCGTCTTCGAGATCCACTCGCCCAGCAACACCCCCGCCCGAATGCAACAAAAACTGGAACTCTACGACGCCCGCGGGGTCGAGGAGTATTATTACTACTTCCCCGAGGACCACGCCGGCCGGTTCGACGGCTGGGTCCGCGGCCCCGCCGGACTGGGGCCGCTCGCCAGCGCCGACGGCTGGACCAGCCCGTGGCTGGGCGTGACCTTCGAGACGCCGCCGGAGGACAACGCCCTGGTCCTCCGCGGTCCCGACGGCGAGCCGTTCCAGCACGTCCAGGACATCATCCGCGACCGCAAGCTCGCCCGCCGCGTCGCCGAGATCGAACGCCAACGCCGCAAGGAAGAGGCTCGCCGACGCAAGGAGGAGGCTCACCGGCGTAAGGAGGAGGCTCGTCGGCGCAGGATGGCCGAGGCCGACGCGGTCGCCCAACGCGCCAGCCGCGAACGCGCCGAGGCCGACGCGGTCGCCCAACGCGCCAGCCGCGAACGCGCCGAGGCCGACGCGGTCGCCCAACGCGCCAGCCGCGAACGCGCCGAGGCCGACGCGGTCGCCGAACGGGCGCGCGCCGATCGACTGGCGGCCCTGTTGCGCGAGATGGGGGTCGACCCGGACTGACCGGCGCGAGTCCGCCCGACTGGCGGGAAGCGATCGCGGACGGTAGAATGCGAAGCGATCGGCGGGAATCGCCGAAGTGGTCCTCCGGGTTTCGGAGAGGTCGCCATGAACGTCGCCAGGATGCTGGGCGCGACCGCGGTCGCGGCCTGTTGTTGGTTCGGCGTCCGGGCGCGGGCGCAATCCGCGACCGCGACGCACTTCGGCCGGACGACGACCGCGGCGGCGGCCGCCCCGGCCCCCGGCCGCCGCGCGGTCGGATTCCGGGCGACCGCGGCCCCGAATCGGTCGACGGACCACCCGCTGGCCCCGTACACCTCGCGGCCCCGGGCGGCGACCAGCGGCACGCCGATTGCTCGCGTTCCCGAGCGGCCCCCGGCGCGGCCGGTGGTTCGCAATTACTACCCGACCGCCCGCGTCGGCCGGCAAATCTCTCCGGCGGTGGGGGTGGGGCATCACTGCACGCCCTCGCGGGCGTCCGTCCTTGGAATCAGCCGTTGAGCGCTTCGCCTGTCGACATGAACCAATCCAGCGACGTCCGGAGGATCGCGTTCATCGGCGACTACCTCCCCCGCAAGTGCGGGATCGCCACCTACACCCACGACCTTTGCACCTCCGTCGCCACCCAGTTCCCCGCGGCCGACTGCTTCGTCGTCCCGGTCAACGACGTCCCCGAGGGGTACGACTACCCCGACGAGGTCCGCTTCGAGATCGAGGAGAAGGAGCCGGAGAGCTACCTCCGCGCCGCCGACTACCTCAATTTCAGCAACGCCGACGTCGTCTGCCTCCAGCACGAGTACGGCATCTTCGGCGGTCCCGCGGGGGGGCACGTCCTGCGGCTTCTGCGCAACCTGCGGATGCCGATCGTCACCACGCTGCACACCGTCCTGAAAGAGCCCAACGACGACCAGCGCCGGGTGATGAACGAGGTCCTGGACCTCTCGGCCCGGGTGATCGTGATGTCCGAGCGCGCCCGGTCGTTCCTGCTCGACGTCTGGAGGACGCCCGAGTCCAAGATCGACCTGATCGCCCATGGCATCCCCGACATGCCGTTCGTCGACCCGGCCTTTTACAAGGACCAGTTCGGCGTGGAGGGGAAGCTGGTCGCCTTGACCTTCGGCCTGCTCTCGCCCAACAAGGGCGTCGAGCACATGCTGGAGGCGATGCCGGCGATCCTCGAGGAGTTCCCCGACTTCGTCTACATCGTCCTGGGGGCGACCCACCCGAGCCTCTTGCGCGAACAGGGGGAGCGTTACCGGATCGGGCTGGAGCGGTTGGCCTTGAAGCTGGGGATCCGGGAGAACGTCAGCTTTTACAACCGTTTCGTCGACCTGCCGGAGTTGATCGAGTTCATCGGCGTGACCGACGTGTACGTCACCCCCTACCTGAACCCGGCGCAGATCACCTCCGGGACCCTGGCCTACGCCTTCGGCTGCGGCAAGGCGGTGGTCTCCACGCCGTACTGGCACGCCGAGGAGCTCCTGGCGGACGACCGCGGCGTCCTGGTGCCGTTCGGCGACTCCCGGGCGCTTTCCGACGCGCTTCGCGAGTTGCTGCGCGACGCGCCCCGGCGCCACGCGATGCGCAAGCGGGCGTACCTGATGGGCCGGGAGATGGTCTGGGGCCGGGTGGCCCACCAGTTCGTCGATTCGTTCCGGCAGGCGCGGGGGAGCCGTCAGGGGGCGCCGGTGAAGCCCCTGGCGGTGCGGACCCTGGCCGAACAGCCCCTGGACCTGCCGGGATGGCGGCTGGACCACCTGGACCGGATGAGCGACTCCGCCGGGATGATCCAGCACGCCGCGTTCACCGTCCCCAACCTGGCGGAAGGCTACTGCGTCGACGACAACGCCCGGGCGCTTCTGCTGACGACGATGCTGGAGCGGCTGGGGCAGGGGACCCCCGGGACGTCCCGACTGGCGTCGACCTACGCCGCGTTCGTCAACCACGCCTTCAATCCCGAGAACGGCCGGTTCCGCAACTTCATGGGGTTCGACCGCCGCTGGATCGAGGAGGCCGGCTCCGACGACAGCCACGGCCGCGCGATCTGGGTCCTGGGGGCGCTGGTGCAGCACTCGCGCCGGCCCGGCCTGCAATTCTGGGCCTCCGACCTCTTCGACCGGGCGCTGCCGGCGCTTTTGGAGACGACCTCGCCGCGGGCGTGGGCGTTCGGCCTGTTGGGGATCGCCTGCTACCTCCGCCGCCTGGCCGGCGCCCGCCCGGCCGGCCAGGCCCGCGACGTCCTGACCGCCAGGCTGCTGGCGCTGCACGAGGCCGCCGCGACCGACGAATGGAACTGGTTCGAGGACCGCCTGACCTACGACAACGCCCGACTCTCCCAGGGCCTGATCGCCGCGGCCGGCGACGGCGGCCCCCCCGAGGCGCTTAGGGTCGGGCTCGACACCCTCTCGTGGCTGGCCCGACACCACCGGGCGCCGTCGGGCTGCTTCCGACCCGTCGGCTGCCGCGGCTTCCACCTCCGCGAGGGCGCCCGCGCCCAGTTCGACCAGCAGCCCGTGGAGGCCCAGGCGATGGTCTCCGCCTGCCTGGAAGCCTACCACGCCACCGAGGCCCCGGCCTGGCTCACCGAGGCCCGTCGCGCCTTCGAGTGGTTCCTGGGGAGCAACGACCTCGGCCTGGAACTCTACGACGCCGCCACCGGCGGCTGTCACGACGGCCTTCAGGAGAACCGCGTCAACCAGAACCAGGGCGCCGAATCGACCCTGGCCTTCCTCCTCTCCCTCGCCGAAATGAAACTTATCGAAAGCGTGCTGTCGCACCAACGCCAGGTGCAGACGACGTGAATCGACCCGACCCGAGCGCCGTCGACGACCCGGCGGCGCGAACTTCCGACCACGGGATGTCATCGCGCATGGACGTTTCCGCGACCCGAACGACCGACGAGGCGACGGAGCCGACTCGGGACGATTCCCGCCGCAACGGCGACGGCGACGGCGACGGCGACGGCGACGGCGCCGCCCCGGCCCCCGCCCCCGCCTGCCGCCGGCCCCGCGTCGAACGCACCGGCATCGTGCTGCGGCCCAACAACAGCAGGGTCGTGATCCGCCCGTTCCAGCCCGCCGACGACCGCCGCGTCGAGCGGATCATCGGCCGCGTCTGCGCCCTGTCGGAGGCCCAGGCCGAGGCCCAGCTTGAGACGGTGATGCGGAACTTCCGCGACCGCCACCAGAAGATCCGCGATTTCTTCCTCCAGCGGTTCCAGGACGTCCGCCGGCTGATGCTCACCGACCATGCCGTCGGCGAGGCCCGGAAGCTCCTGATCGGCGCGTACTTCACCCAGGAGTACGCCCTTGAGTCCGCGGCGCTTTTCAACCCGTCGATGGTCTGGGCCCCGGACCAGTCCGGCGTGCCGGAGGGCTGGAGGCGGTTCATCCTCAGCCTCCGAGCCACCGGCGAGGGCCACATCTCCTCGATCACCTTCCGAAGCGGCCTGGTCGATCCGTCGCGCCACATCCACCTCGACGACCCCACCCGCTTCGTCACCGCCCCGCAAAACGTCCCGGACGCGCTTTACGACAAGTTCCTCTTCCAGCGCAAGCTGGTGGAGCTTCGCATCGACGGCCCGTTCGTCGAGAAGGTGCTCGACACCCTGGGCGAGCGGTTCTCCCACGGCCAGTTGGAGGCCGCCCTCGACCTGGCGCTTCGGCAGGCGCGACCCCGACATCACGAGGTCGAACCGCTGGCCCACGGCATGCGCTCGCTGGTCCTGGCCAACTACCGGGTCGCCTTCGACCCCGAGATGAACGTCTCGGAACGGATCATCTTCCCCCACTCGCCGACCGAGACCAACGGCATCGAGGACGCCCGCTTCGTCGAGTTCACCGAGGACGACGGCTCGGTCTGCTACTACGCCACCTACACCGCCTTCGACGGCAAGGTCGTCCTCCCCCAGATGCTGGAGACCAGGGACTTCCTCCACTTCAGCGCCAGCACGCTCAACGGCCCGGAGGTGCGCAACAAGGGCCTGGCCCTCTTCCCCCGGAAGGTCCACGGGCTGTACTGCATGCTTTCGCGGCAGGACAACGAGAACATATTCTTGATGTACTCGGACATGCTCCACTTCTGGTACACCAAGGTGCCCCTGGCCAAGCCGACTTACGCCTGGGAGTTCATCCAACTGGGCAACTGCGGCTCCCCCATCGAGACCGACGCCGGCTGGCTGGTCCTGACCCACGGCGTCGGCCCCATGCGGCGCTACGCGATGGGGGCGTTTTTGCTCGACAAGGACGACCCCTCGCGGCTGATCGGCCGGTTGGAGGAGCCGCTGTTGGAGCCCAACGCCAACGAGCGCGAGGGCTACGTCCCCAACGTCGTCTACTCCTGCGGCGCGGCGGTGAAGGACGGCACGCTCATCATCCCCTACGCCATGTCCGACTTCGCCAGCACCTTCGCCACGATCCCCGTCGACGACGTCCTGAGGGCGATGGTCTGACGCCTCCGAGAAAGGACTTCCCGAAATGGACGAAGCCGCCCTCCGAGCCTGGCTCGCCGAGCCGAGGACCGAACTGATCGCCGCCGTCGCCGAGGGCGTCCGCGCCCACGTCGCGACCCTCCGCGCCCGCGGCCTGGACTTTTACGGCTACGCCCTCGTCCCGGCCCCATACTACGAGATCCGGCGCCTCTTCGCCGCCGCGAACGCCGAGGCCGGCGCCTTCGCGGCTCCGAACCGGTCCAGCGAGGGGAGGAGCCAGACCGCCGCCGCGCTCGGAGACGCCCCGCCCGCGCCCCTCGGCGACGAAACGAACGGTCGCTATCGCTACTGCGTCGAGGCGTGGAAGCACTGGGAGTACGAGTTCCCGATCGACGTCGCCGTCCTGGACGGCTTGCACGAGCGGTTTCGTTCCCTGCATCCCAAACGCGAGGGCGCCCGCGGGATGGACAAATTCGAAATCGCCCACGCGGACGCGCTGCTCGACGCCGTGGCGCGCGGTTTGGAAGTCGCCCGCGACGGCGGGGCGTTCGGCGAGGCGACTCCGTTCCTCGTCGTCTGGGTCTGTGGCCCAGGCTTCCGGAGGGCCATCGAGGGCTTCGCGCGCCGCCTCAATCCTCCCCAGAGGGCCGCCGACTTCTTGAAGGAATTCGGCGGCTGACCCGCGCCCCTCGCGAACGCCCGTCGATCGTGCTATCCTCGATCCGTGAGAATGGGAAGGGGGGCCATCATGCCGATCGATCGCGCCAACGACCCGACCGCCTCCCGTGGCTTCCCGGATTCCAAGCTCGCCGACGCCCCGGCCGATTTCACCCTCGACGATGCCCTCGCCCAATGGGAAGCCGCGAACGAAGGGGACGACGACCGCGAGGAGACCCTTCACGCGATCCAGGAGGGGCTGGTGGAGGTCGACGCGGGCCTGGCCCAGCCGTTCGAGGAGTTCGAGCGCGAGTTCCGCGCCAGGCACGGCCTGCCGACTCGTCGATGAGGGGCCTGACCGTCGCGGATTTGGGGAGGCTCGTCGCCAAACACCATCAAGTCGCGAGCCGGTCTGGGTGGCGTGGAAAGACTTGCGCCGTTCGATAGTGGTGTTGGGCGACGACTCTCGATTTGGGGGTTGGTAAACGCTCTTCCCCCCTCGCGGGGGAAGACAGACCGCGAAGCGGTCAGATGAGGGGGACGACGCGCGAGAAGACCGTTGGGATTCGCGAAAGCCCCTCCGGGAAGCCCTGGACGTCAACGGCGTTTTGGCTCGCCCCCCCTCATCCGGCCCTGACGACCCGACACTTATCGGATCCCGCATGCGACTCTCACGCAAGCCGACGCCGAACGGCCTTCTCCCCTTGAGGGAGAAGGTGGCCGAAGGCCGGATGAGGGGTGGGCGGGGCCGGAAGCCATCGGAATCGAAGTCGCTTTCCTCCCATGGCTTACACCGAAATTCGACGCCGGTCGACCCCTCATCCGGCCCTTCGGGCCACCTTCTCCCTCAAGGGGAGAAGGCGATGATCGCCGCGGCCTCCGAAAAAGTGTCGGGTCGTCAGCATCCGGCCTTACGGGCCACCTTCCCCCGCAAGGGGGGAAGGCCGTTACGTTCACCACCTCAAAGTCCGCAACCGTCAGCAAAGGGAGACGACCCGTGTATCCATCGCGCGCGGGCTTTTTCGGACTGATCGGCGCCTTGCTGGCGTGCGGCTCCCTCGCCTTCGCGGCCGACGAGCGGCCGGACTCGGCGGCGGCGGTGCCCAAGGTCGTCGCCTTCTGGCGGTTCGACTCCGACGCCCCGGGCAAGGACTCGTCGGGTAACGGCCATGACTTGCGGTTGCAGGCGACCGGCTCGGAGTTCGTAAAGGACGGACACACCGGCGGCGCGCTTCGCGTCCGCGCCGGCGAGGAAGTCGTCGACAAGCCCCACGGCGCGCTCGCGGCGGACCACGACGCGCTTTCGCCCAGGGGCGCGTTCACGATCGAGATGTGGATTCGTCCCGATGAACGGCTGGCGATGCTGAAGACGGCGTTCCTCATCGACAAGAAAGGGTTTCCCTACGCGAGCCCACGTCCCCACGCCAACGACGATTACCTGATCCAACTGATCAAGGCGTCTGGAAATGACGAGTATTACGTCGAGGCCCAGCTCGGCTACGGCGGCGACTCGGACGTGATTCGCTCCCGAGCGGTGAAACTCCCGCCGGGCGAGTGGCGCCGCGTCGGCTTCAGCCACGACGGCGAGGGCGGAAGCCGCATCGCCCTCGACGGCGCATTGATCGCCTTCGTCCGCCGCGAGGGGCGGGGGCCGATCAGCAACGGAATTTACGGCCTGGCCATCGGCGACCGCGCGTTGAGCGTTCACGCGCCGTTCTCCGGGACGATCGACGAGGTCCGAATCAGCGACGGCCTGGTCCGATTGACCGATGATCGGGCGGTCATCGACCTCGGCGGCTCGCGCCGCGCGTTTTACCGGCTGGAAGACGACGCGGCGCTGCGATTGAAAGTCCTCAACGAGGACGCCGCCCCGCTGACGGGCGCGACCGTCAAGCTGGCGATCGAGGGACTCAAGGATCAAATCGTCCCGCTCGGGGACGTCGCCGGCGGCGCGGCCGCGAACGTCGCCATCCCCATCGACGCGCGATTGCGCATCGGCAAGTACCCGGCGCGAGTCACGATCGAGGACGCCGACGGCGAGCCGCTCGGCAAGCCGACGCCGCTGGAGCTGACCATCGTCCCCCGGCCGCCGCCGAACCAGATGCCCGTCGTCATGTGGGGGACGGCCGACGACCCCCGCGAGGCCCGCGACCTCGGCTTCACCGCCCAGTTCGTCAGCGCTCCGGTCGATTATCAGGAGCTTTGGAACGGCGGCGGCCCGCGCGACGCCCGCGACTTGCCGCAATGGATCGAGTCGCGCAAACGTCTTGACGAGATGATGGCCATGGGGATGGGAGGCGCCCTCTCCCTCAACCCGGCGACCTGGGCGGAACGGAACGCGCCGGACTCCCTCCGCGTGGATCGCGAGGGCAAGCCCTACGAGAAACCCAACGTCTGCGGCCTGCTCGACCGGGTCCAAACCCTCTGCCGCGACGCCGGCGCGACCGCGGCCTGGTCGCTGGGAGACATGCCCGCGCTTCAAGCCGTCCTGATCCAGTCGGAACTGCGCGACGGGACGCAACTCTGCTTCCACGACGTCGACAAGCAAGCATACCTGAAGTTCGCCGGCGTCGCGGCCCCGGCCGAGGCCAAGGCGAAATACGGCGTCCCGTACTCCGCCCTCGCC
>Ga0209916_1001612_pt1 | contig 17193 bp, 12 predicted proteins | sample ThiBio_1000_plan_FD_183956 | JGI IMG/M metagenome (GOLD analysis project Ga0209916, IMG submission 183956) | Wastewater bioreactor microbial communities from Cape Town, South Africa - Thiocy_solids_2 (SPAdes) | ecosystem: Engineered > Bioreactor > Thiocyanate-remediating > Anaerobic-Aerobic ... | reverse complement strand
TGATAATACGAGTTAAAAAAATAAACGGAATGTATGTAGATATCACTCTTAAAAATCAACCAGGCATTGCTGCTAATAGATTTAAACCAAATTCACAAAAAGGCTACTTTGATTATGAAATAGATATTAAAAAACTAGGTGTAGCTATTACTGATTTAATGGTACCAGTACCAACTATACCAATTGGAGAAGATAATGCTAAATTTGAGCTTGAGCTTATATACAATGGCATTTCAATAGGCAATAAGAAAACCGTGACTTGGAAAAATATACCATTAGCACAAGGAAAGAAAGAAACAGAGAGAAAAGAAAAAGAAGAGAGAGAAAACCAGAGAAGAGAAAAACAGAGAAAAGAAAAAGAAGAGAGAGAAAACCAGAGAAGAGAAAAACAGAGAAAAGAAAAAGAAGAGAGAGAAAGAAATAAAGTAGAAGAAGAAAAGAGTGAGAAGAAGGGAAATTAACGTATGAAAAGTTGGGCTTATAAGTAAGATAAAGTTATCGCAATAGATTAGTGTTATACCTATTAGCAAGTATGGGGCCGAGTATCAACAATATATATATATTATTTATTACTTAGGTTCCATACTTATAAGATTAAAATTCCTACTAGTAATATAAATTTAGGGAATTGGAGTGGGTTATGATATTATTGATACATTTGTATAGACTACTATATCAGCAAAAGTTTATAATTATCTTTTAAATTATAGAAGGACGCTAATATCCATATAACTTTATACAATTAAAATGGGCCCTAAATACATAATTAATATTCATAACTTGATGTTAAAATAGTTATTTAATTCACTTTAAAGTATCTATTTTAGCTACGAATAAAAATATAAATAAGAAGTGACTTTAGGTATGCCTAATAGTTAAACTAGTGCCACCCTATAATCTTTAAAGGATATATATATAGAAGTAATGAAGAAAAGCTATTCTTTTAATAAAAGACATTGTAGTAGGTCTCAAATAAAGAAATATATACTAGGGTTACTGATTCTCTTTTGCATACCTAATATGATGTATGCAAAATCTACTTCCAAGCTAAGGAAGCTTATTAACCCCATACATTTTAATTTTTCCATAGGATATGGAAAAACTTATTATCATAATCAAACTGTGGGAATAGCTGTTATAAAAAAGGACGGCAATCATTATCTCTATATTCCTTCCGAAACAAAGGTAGGATATTTAATCAGGTGGTTTAGGAAATCATATGTCCGCACATTACTATATGAGAGCGACCAAATATTGAATAACTTAGCGAATGATGGTAATACTAATCATTCTGTAAGCTTTAAAGGTAAAGGCAATACTTTTCCCATAACCCTTAGTGGCCATGTAGATATCTTTAAAAAATTTAGAGTTGAGTTAGGAAGTAGCATTTATATACATTTCATTAAAACATTACAACCCGAAGAAAAATATCGAGAAGACTTAGGTGACTATGTCGATCCAATAGGAATGCACTATGTGCTAAAAGCTTACTTAATGCCGAGTTTTAAGCTACTAGAAAACAATGCTTATACACTGCTACTTAACACACAAGTAAGCTTAAACTTTACTTATGGAAATATTATAAAAGATGCTACAGCAGCTCACAACTGGATTGTGCCTGTTCCTGTAGGAATAGGATTAACGCTGGAGAAACATATTTCAGAATATTTTAGCATATTTGGTAGACTCACGTATGAGCATAGCAATACTATAGATAAGATTCTACCTAGTAATTCTACTAAGGTAGTAAGCCTAAATCAACAAAGTGTATTTTTTCAGGTAGGTTTCACTATTAACTGTCCTGAAATACCTAGGTGTCCTTTACCTGGCTGCGACATAAATGTGAAACACAAACACTCAAACAAAGCTTATCGTGGAGTTTCTATGTTTACAGGAAAAAATTATTTAGGATACAGATTATATAACAAATAGTACAGTTATAATACTATATTCTATATAAAAAATTAGCTTAAATGTTATTTTTTCTTGTTAAGAAAAACATTTTGGCTATATTAGCAATTAGAGTAATATTTTAAATAGTTTAAAAACTGAGAATATGAATCAATTTGAGAGCCTATTGAAGCATGTTAAAGGCTTAGAAGACGATTTTGCAAAATTCTATGATAAGGGTAACAAAACAGCTGGAACTCGTATCAGAAAAGGTATGCAAGATCTAAAAGAAATGGCACAACGTATCAGACTTGATGTACAAAACAGAAAGAATGACGGTGCGTAGTTTATAAGTTAAGCATTTGCATAACATGTTATAAAAAGGGTTCTTGAAGAACCCTTTTTTTGTTATATATATAACACATCAACTATAAAGCATCATATCTTTATTAGCCTCTAATTTAATAGTAGCTTAATTGAATTAAATATGAAATATCAAGCCTTAACATTGTAAGGAAAATTATATTTCTCTGCAACAAAAAGATAAGCTATAGCTTTATAAAGACTCTATAATAGTAAATAATTAAACTACCTATACTATAACCAAAATAAGCATAATCTTTAATTTTCAGTATTATGGTTAGTTGATTAGTTGAGAAGAAAGTAACCTAAAAGAGAGCACTACAGTTAAATTGATGAAATAACAAAATCAGCAATAGCTTTATAAAATTGGCTATCTGTAATAGCTAACTCTTTTAAGAGAGAGTAGGCAGCAGATACAGATTCTAATACTAATTTATCAACATAATAAGGAATGTGAGTTTTACCTTGAGGGGTAAGCAAGTAATTTGTGTTGCCTGTCTGTTTATAGGCATGTTCATGATATGGAATACATTTTACATCTATTCGATACTTAGTGGCAATTCCTTTAATAGAAGGTATATTAGCATAATAAAGTAAACTACCTGCTTTAGGTATTATATCCGATAAATTACTTAGTGAACTAATATATTTCTCTAAAAGTATATCAGTTTTACAGTAATCCATATCTATACCAGTTATAAGCACAATATGCGGCTCATAAACCAAGCATTCTATACGTTGGTCAACAGAAGAAATAGCATGTGTATCTGCTTTTAAGAATATAACTGGTGCATCACTTAACTTAACAGAAGTATCTAGTTGAAGAATATTGGCTATGTAATCAAACGAACGTCCACAGTATTTCATAACATGTATAGCCATAGCAAGAACCATATCTGTTATTTTTGTATCTCCTACAACGACAATACGTTGTTTATCTTTTGCAAATTGTTGGTAAATATATTCGGCGTATGAATAAATAGGAAGTCCTAATTCTTGTGCAGCTTTCAATTCAACATTATCAGTATCTATTTCTCTACCAATAATAACACATGCTATTAAACTATTAATATTATCTTTAGAAAAGTTATATTGGTTGGGTATAATATCCTGGTAAGCAAGCCGACTTGACAGATCTTCTCTAAGATTTGTTGCACTACTACCTGTTACTACATACCCTTGCTCACGTAATACCAGAGCCAAATCTGCCATAACAGCTTCGCCTATTCCTATAAAGTGAATGCTCTTATGCATAATTAAAAAATTCTCCTATTAAGTTAAGTATTTCCTATAATAAAAAGAGTATGATATGTACATAGATATACCCAGCTATTATACAAACAAGTATAATTTTACTATGTTCCTTAACAAATCTCTGTACAGGCAGACAGCCAACGAAACTACTACCCTTTTATGCTTTACAAAGAAGTATATGCAATCAACAATAAGCTTGCTACGAAGACAATTACTGAGTGAATTGATTAATTTTTATCAATTGTTAAATTAAAATACTCTTGTTATAAAAAGTAGCAATTTTAATTTAACACAGCTTAGTTCTAGCTCTTTGCCTATCTTAAGACTAACAACACGCAACTTTTAATACCTAAGCTTATTATTCTACAAAAGTTAACCTGCCTTTTTATACTTTGAATACGAATTTTATCTCTTGTACTTTTGTTAATTGTATAGAATGGAGCACGATTCTTTCTTGACAGCCATTCTGTAGCATGTATAATACAATAAATACTTAACAAGTAATATGCTTTCTATATACTTCAAAGAGCCAAGGCTTTAATTGGGCCCTGGCTCATTAAATGTATTTATTAATAACCTAACCTATATTCTTATATAATTTTATACATCAATAGGCTACTCAGTTATAATTCTAGTATTCTATTTCTATATATTATCAGTAGCTGCCTGTTTTTCTCTTGAAGCAACTAAGTTTTCATAATCCTCCCTTAATCCTACAAGCATTTTACTATAACGAGGTAACCCAGTACCCGTAGGAATTAAATGCCCTACAATAACATTTTCTTTTAATCCCTGTAAACGATCTCTTTTTCCTCTTATAGCAGCTTCACTTAACACCCTAGTTGTATCTTGGAATGATGCAGCAGAGATAAAGCTTTTTGTGTCTAAAGAGGCTTGTGTAATACCTTGTAATTTTAGACGTGCAATAGCTGGCTGTGCGTCTCTGGCTTGTACAAGTGGCAACTTATCTCTTTTTAGATTACTGTTTTCTTCATGCAGACCCCTAGCAGTAATAATTTGTCCAACTCTTAATACACTAGAACCTCCAGCATCAAGTACTACTTTTTTATCTAACAGTTGATCGTTTCCTTCTCTAAATGTAAACTTAGAAACGGTTTGTCCAGGCAAGAATGTGGTGTCTCCTGATTCAATAACTTCTAGCTTGCTAAGCATCTGCCTGATAATAACTTCTATATGTTTATCATTAATCTTAACTCCTTGCAAGCGATATACAGCCTGTAGCTCTTTAGCAATATATTCTTGTACTGCTATAGGCCCTTTAATGTTTAGAATGCTACTAGGCGAAGTATTACCATCAGAGATAGGGTAGCCTGCTTTGATGTAGTCATTATCTTGCACCAATATGTGCTTAGAAAGCGGTACTAAATACTTCCTTCTTATACCATCTTTAGATTCAACAAAAATTTCACGGCTACCTCTTTTTATAGGACCATATGTAACAAAACCATCAATTTCACTTACAATAGATGGGTTAGATGGGTCTCTAGCCTCAAATAATTCTGTAACCCTAGGTAGACCTCCTGTAATATCTTTAGACAAGCTAACAACCCTAGGTATTTTTACAAGTGGATGTCCTGCCTTAATTTTTGCACCATCCTCTACTATCAAGCGTGCTTTTACAGGTATGTTATAGTTGATAGCTTCTCCTGAAGCTCCTTTTACAGTTATACTAGGATTCTTAGTTTTATCTTTAGATTCAATAATTACCTTTTCTTTATAGCCTGTTTGCTCATCATATTCTTCCTTATAAGTAATACCTTCCTCTATAGAGTGGAACTCAATTTCTCCATCAATACTTGTTAATATAACAGCATTATATGGATCCCAATAGCATATCTCTTGTCCTTTTTCTATTAACTCACCTTGTTTAACACGTAGATAGGCACCATAAGGCACGTGTTTATGCATGAGTATTCTATTATCTTGAGGATTTAACAGTCGTACTTCACAAGATCTACTAATAATTACATCTATTTGTTCACCTTGTGGATTAGTAGTTTTTATAGTGTTAAAATCTTCAAACTGTAGAACTCCCTTATCTGTGGCTTGTATATTAGATTCAACAGCTATACTAGCTGCAGCACCTCCTACGTGGAATGTTCTTAAAGTTAACTGTGTACCAGGCTCACCGATAGATTGTGCAGCAATAACGCCAACAGCCTCTCCTATCTGAACTAGTTTGCCAGTAGCTAAGTTTCTACCATAACATTTAGTACAAATACCTCTTCTAGTCTCACAAGTCAATACAGATCTTACTTCTACGCTTTCAATACCTACTGATTCAATATGAGTAGCTATTTCTTCGGTAATTTCTTCGCCTGCATTAACTAATAGATTATTAGTAACAGGATCATAAATATCATTTAAGCTAATTCTGCCTAATATACGCTCAGAAATAGATTCTGCTACTTCATCTTTATTAATTGAAGTGTTAATAGTTACCCCACGCAATGTACCACAATCTTCTTCTGTTGTAATTACATCTTGTGCTACATCTACCAGCCTTCTAGTAAGATAACCGGCATCTGCTGTTTTAAGTGCTGTATCTGCAAGTCCTTTTCTAGCACCGTGAGTGGAAATAAAGTACTCAAGTACATCCAAGCCCTCTTTAAAGTTAGAAAGAATTGGATTTTCGATAATTTCACCTACAGAACCTTGTAGCTGCTTTTGAGGTTTTCCCATCAATCCACGCATACCACCTAACTGACGAACCTGCTCTCTAGATCCCCTAGCTCCTGAGTTCATCATCATAAAGATAGAGTTAAAGCCTTGTCTATCTTCTTCTAATTCTTGCATCAAGAATACGGTCACCTGCGTATTAACACGTGTCCAGATATCAATAATTTGGTTATAACGCTCATTATCCGTAATAAGTCCCATCAAGTAATTTTCCTGTACAGCATTTACTTCTTTCTGAGCCTGTTCAATAAGTTCAAATTTTATAGTAGGAACTTTGATATCATCTAAAGCAAAACTTACTCCTGCCTTATAAGCATTACGGAAACCTAAAGCTTTTACATCATCTAAGAATTGCGTAGCTCGTGAAGTACCTACTAACCTATAAACTTGGCTGGTAATATGTTGTAACTTCTTGCTGGTGAGCAATTCATTAATAAATCCTAGTTCCTCTGGCACATATTGATTGAAAACTACCCTTCCTGCAATGGTATCAACTATACGCTCAACTGTCTCTCCTTTTTCATCTTTGTCTTTGATTTTTACCTTAACCAAAGCATGAATAGAAACTTGGCCAGTATCAATACCAATAATGATTTCCTGTGCAGAGAAGAAGGTCATGCCCTCTCCTTTTACTGGATGTTCTGGAGTACTTTTTCTACCTTTTGTTAGATAGTATAATCCCAATATCATATCCTTGGTTGGTACAGCTAGTGGTGTACCATTAGCTGAGTTAAGGATATTGTGAGAAGCTAACATGAGTAATGAGGCCTCTGCAATAGCTTCATGGCTTAAAGGAACGTGTACTGCCATTTGGTCTCCATCAAAGTCTGCGTTAAAAGCCGCACAAACTAAAGGATGAAGCTGGATAGCCTTACCTTCGATTAACTTAGGTTGGAAAGCCTGTATACTGAGCCTGTGTAGTGTTGGAGCACGGTTCAGTAGTACCGGATGCCCTTTTAATACATTCTCTAAGATATCCCAAACAACTGGGGTCTTTTTTTCAACTAGCTTTTTAGCTGATTTAACCGTTTTAACAATGCCTCTTTCAATGAGTCTTCTAATAATAAAAGGTTTGAATAGCTCGGCAGCCATATCTTTAGGCAAGCCACATTCGTGTAGTTTTAATTCTGGGCCTACAACAATTACAGACCTACCTGAATAGTCTACACGTTTTCCTAACAAGTTCTGACGGAAACGTCCTTGCTTTCCTTTTAAGATATCACTAAATGATTTTAGTACTCTTGATCCTTCAGCAACAACAGTATTGACTTTTCTAGAATTATCGAACAAGGAATCTACAGCTTCTTGTAGCATCCTCTTTTCGTTTCTTAAGATAACTTCAGGAGCTTTAATATCAATAAGCCTTTTAAGCCTATTGTTTCTAATAATAACTCTTCTGTATAAGTCATTCAAATCAGAAGTAGCAAATTTACCTCCATCTAGCGGAACAAGTGGCCTTAATTCCGGTGGGATAACAGGAATAATACGCATCACCATCCATTCTGGGCGATTTGCTATTCTTGTCTTAGCATCTCTAAATGCTTCTACTATTTTCAGTCTCTTTAAAGCTTCTATTCTACGCTGCTGAGAGGTATCGGTATGTGCTTGCTCGCGTAGTTCAGAGGACAAAGTATTGAGATCTATACGAGATAGCATAAATTCCAATGCTTCGGCTCCCATTTTAGCAATAAATTTCTTAGGATCGCTATCATCTAAAAGCTGATTCTCGCGTGGTAACGAATCTAGAATATCTAAGTATTCTTCTTCAGTTAAGAAATCCATGTAGCTAAGTCCCTCTTCTGCCTTGATGCCGGGCTGTACTACTACATATCTTTCGTAGTAAATGATTTGGTCAAGTTTTTTTGTAGGAAACCCCAGTAAGTTACCAATTTTACTTGGCAAAGATCTAAAATACCATGTATGGGCTACGGGTATAACTAGCTCGATATGGCCTGTTCTTTCTCTTCTAACCTTTTTCTCAGTTACTTCAACTCCACAACGATCGCATATAATACCTTTATACCTAATTCTTTTATATTTTCCACAATGGCATTCCCAATCCTTTACAGGGCCAAATATTCTTTCGCAGAATAGACCTTTCATTTCAGGTTTATAAGTCCTGTAATTAATGGTCTCTGGCTGAGTAACTTCTCCACGAGATCTCTCTAAGATTGATTCTGGAGAAGCAAGACTAATAATAATTTCTGAGAAATCAGATTTAACTCTTGTGTCTTTTCTTGCTAGCATATGTATTTGTCTAGAAGTCTATTGGTTAATGGTTATGTAAGGATGGTATCCTTAGCTTATTTAAGTGTAATCTCCAACCCTAATCCTCTCAGTTCATGAATCAGTACGTTAAAGGATTCTGGTATTCCCGGTTTAGGGAAGCTGGTACCTTTTACGATAGCCTCATAAGCTTTTGAACGTCCTACTACATCATCCGATTTTATAGTTAACATTTCTTGCAAGATGTGTGCTGCACCAAAAGCTTCTAGCGCCCACACCTCCATCTCTCCAAAACGTTGTCCTCCAAATTGCGATCTACCACCTAGTGGCTGTTGGGTAATTAAAGAGTATGGCCCAATAGAACGCGCATGCATTTTATCATCGACTAAGTGGTCTAGTTTTAGCATGTAAATAACGCCTACCGTAATTTGTTGATCGAATTTATCGCCAGTAAGACCATCATATAAATCAGCTTTTCCAAATGCTGGCAGATTAGCTTCTGCTAACTCTTTGCTCACATCTTCTATAGTAGCACCGTCAAAAATAGGGGTAGCATATTTCTTACCTAGCTTTTCTCCAGCCCACCCTAAAAGTGTTTCATAAATCTGCCCCAAGTTCATACGAGAAGGTAAACCAAGCGGACTCAATACAATATCTACAGGCGTTCCATCTTCTAAGAAAGGCATATCTTCCTCTCTTACTACTTTAGCAACAATACCCTTGTTACCATGTCTACCAGCCATCTTATCACCAGCTTGTAGTTTACGTTTATTGGCAACGTATACTTTTGCTAATTTAAGGATACCTGTAGGTAACTCGTCCCCTATTTCTAAAGCAAATTTCTCTCTTCTAAAATCCCCTATTAGCGCATTTCTTTTGGTATTATAATTAGCTACCAAGTTTTTAATTAGTTCATTTTTCTTTTTATTGTCTGTCCAGTTATCAAGGATAAGCTCACCTATTAAATTGGTTTCTTCAGGGATATTATAATAGCTTTCGTCTCTGTATAAGTTTTTGCTTGGGAATAAGTTCTTTTCAATTAACTCAGTAGTAAATGGCTTACCTTTTGCTATTAACTCATCACCAAATTGATGATAGACACCTTGCGACTTCTCGCCCTCTAATAGCTTGCCTAATTTACCTATCATAATTGCACGCAGACTTGTTAATTGTTTTGCATGCGATTTTTTTAGCAGTTCTAGTTCCTTTTTTGCTTTAGCACGAGAATTTTTATCGCTTTTAGGCTTTGAGAATAATCGTGTCTTAATAACTACACCTTGCATAGAAGGCGGAACTTTCAGAGAAGCATCCTTTACATCTCCAGCTTTATCTCCAAAGATAGCACGTAAAAGCTTTTCTTCAGGGCTAGGGTCAGCTTCTCCTTTAGGCGTTATTTTCCCAATTAATACATCCCCTTCTTTAATAGAAGTACCAACAGCCACGATTCCATTTTTGTCTAGATTAGTTAATGCTTCTTCGCTTAAATTAGGAATTTCAGCTGTTAATTCTTCTTCACCAAGCTTAGTGTCCCTTGCTTCCATAGTGAATTCTTCTATATGAATAGAAGTAAACACGTCGTCTCTAACTATTCTTTCTGAAATAACAATAGCATCCTCGTAGTTATAACCCTGCCAAGACATAAAAGCCACCTTTAAATTACGGCCTAAAGCTAACTCACCATTTTCTGTTGCATATCCTTCGCATAAGATTTGTCCTTGCTTTACACGATCACCTTTAGCTACGATAGGCCTTAGGTTAACACAAGTACCTTGGTTGGTACCTTTCATTTTAAGCAAAGGATAAGTTATAGAAGCTCTTTCAAAGGATACTAGCTTTTCGTCTTCAGTAAGATCATAATTAACTATAATTTTATTTGCATCTACATACTCAATTACACCATCCTTTTCAGCACGAACCAATCCTCTGAAATCATAGGCTATGTGCTGTTCTATACCTGTACCAACAATAGGTGCCTCGGGCTTGATGAGTGGCACGGATTGACGCTGCATGTTTGAACCCATGAGCGCACGGCTAGCATCATTATGTTCTAAGAATGGAATAAGTGAAGCAGATATGGATACAATTTGGTTAGGTGCTATATCCATATAAGCAATATCCTCTGGCTCTACGATCGGAAAATCCCCTGCATATCTTGTCTTTACCTTTCCTTCTATAAAATTTCCTTTTTCATTGATTCGAGAATTAGCCTGTGCAATTTTTACTCTATCTTCTTGCTCGGCAGTAAGGTATTGAGTATTCCCTTCTACATCTACTACACCATTCTGTACCTTTTTATAGGGAGTTACAATAAATCCCATTTCGTTAATTCTCGCGTGTACAGATAAAGAAGATATCAAACCAATATTAGGTCCTTCAGGAGTTTCAACAGGACACAGACGTCCGTAGTGCGTGTAATGGATATCCCTGATTTCAAAGCCTGCTCGTTCTCTAGAGAGTCCGCCAGGTCCTAGGGCTGATATCCTACGCTTATGGGTAACCTCTGATAAAGGGTTAACTTGGTCCATAAACTGAGACAATGGATTAGTACCAAAGAAAGTATTGATAACCGATGAAAGTGTCCTGGCATTTACTAGGTCACTAGGCTTGAACTCTTCATTATCTCTTACATTCATCCTTTCTCGGATGGTACGTGCCATTCTAGATAGCCCTAATTCAAATTGGCTATAAAGCTGTTCGCCTACAGTACGTAATCTCCTATTACTTAAGTGGTCTATGTCGTCTACTGTAGCTTTAGAATTAATAAGTCCAAGTAAATATTTAACAATATGTAGGATATCTTCTTTTGTAAGAACACTAACATCCATGGCTATATTAATACCTAGCTTAGTATTAATTTTATAACGTCCAACTTCACCTAAGCTATATCTTTTAGTGCTAAAGAACAGACTTTGTATAGCCTCACGTGCTGTTTGTTCATCAGGTGGCTCAGAGCTACGAAGTTGGCGGTAGATTTGCTCAACAGCCTCTCTCTCAGAGTTGGCATTATCTTTATGTAACGTATTATATATAATTTCGTAGTCGGCAATATTGATATCCTCTCTATACAATACGACAGAAGAAGTACCAGACTGCAATATAAGCTCTACAGCAGTTTCATCAAGAATGGAGTTTCTTTCTAAGACTACTTCATTACGATCTAGTGTAATAACTTCGCCTGTATCTTCATCTATAAAGTCTTCAGTCCAAGACCTAAGTACTCGTGCAGCTAACTTTCTACCAATATGTTGATTTAAGGTAGATTTAGTAACTTGTATTTCTTCAGATAATTCAAAAAGATCTAAAATTTCTTTATCAGTACCATAGCCAATAGCCCTTAAAAGGGTAGTTATGGGGAATTTTTTCTTACGGTCTATATAGGCATACATGATATTATTAATATCCGTAGCAAATTCTATCCAAGCACCTTTAAAGGGTATAATACGAGCAGAGTATAGCTTAGCACCGCTGATGTGTTTACTTTGAGCAAAAAATACGCCAGGAGATTTATGTATTTGAGAGACAACCACACGTTCTGCTCCATTGATTATAAAAGAGCCTTGTGGGGTCATATAAGGAATGTTCCCTAAGAAAACTTCTTGCTCTATAGTTTCAAACTCATCATCATCATTATCATTACGTAGTAGCCTTAATTTTGCTTTAAGAGGTACAGAATAAGTTACTCCCCTTTCCACACATTCTCTAGATTCATACTTAGGAGCATCAAGGTTATAGTCAATGAATTCTAGTACAAAATTTCCTCTGGAATCTTCTATGGGAAAATGTTCTCTAAATACTTTGTGTAGCCCTTCATCAATTCTTTTTTCAGGTGGCGTACCTAGTTGGAAAAAATCATTAAATGACTTAAGTTGTATTTCAAGGAAGTCCGGATATTCAGAAACATTTTGAGTGGCAGCGAAACTGATTCTTGGACTTTTCATTTTATTCTTTTCTATCAAGGCTATAGAGATTAAAATTGTGTATAACAGAATTGCTGTACTCCTTAGATGCGTATGTTTATTTACACATCGTAGGAGTACAGCGTGTTAATATATTGCTAGGTAATTTAAACCTAAAATCAATATTTTTGATAACTGCTATAAAAATCAATATAATTGTCTTCAATAGGCAGTAACTTATGTTAAATACTTATTTCAGCTCAACTTCAGCACCTGCTTCCTCTAATTTGCTTTTTAAGGACTCAGCCTCAGCTTTAGGGGCACCTTCTTTGATAGGTTTAGGGGCAGCATCAACAAGATCTTTAGCTTCCTTAAGACCTAATCCAGTTAAATCCTTAACTAATTTTACAACAGACAATTTAGAAGCACCTGCTGATTTTAATATTACATCAAAATGAGTTTTTTCCTCAGCAGCTTTACTATCACCACCTTGTGCGCCACCGCCTGCAACTACTACAGGTGCTGCTACCGCAGGTTCAATTCCATGTTCTTCTTTTAATATAGCTGCTAATTCGTTAACCTCTTTTACAGTTAAGTTAACAAGCTGTTCTGCAAATTTTTTTAGATCTGACATTTTCCTCAAAGTTTAGTTAAATAAATAATTAAAAATATAGCTTAGCTCTTATTCGTTCCTATCTCCTAATGTTTTGATAATTCCTGACAACTGATTTTTGCCACTTTGTAATGCTGACAATACATTTGCCATTGGAGATTGAAGTAATGTAATAATTTCTCCAATAAGTACTTGTTTGGATTTTAACTGGCTTAGAGCTTCTAAGTTTTCATCTCCAACAAATAATTCACCGTCTATATAGGCACCTTTAAGAATAGGCCTATCTAGATTTTTTTGTTTTCTAAACTCTTTGACGAGTTTAGCAGGTACGTTGGCAGTTTCATTAAAGAACAAGATGCCTGAAAATCCTTTTAATACTTCATCGCGCAATGATGCATAAACATCACTAGCCATATGAGGAACTTCATCTAGAGCTTTCAGTATTAATGTATTCTTAGCAACCTTATATGTTACGCCGGCTTGGGAACAATCTCTTCTAAATTGATTGGTCGCTTGTACAGAAAGTTTGGTAGAATCTACTATATAAAAGCAATCGTGGCTCTTAAAACTTTCGGCCAATTGTTGTATAATTTCGGTTTTTTCTTTACGGTTCATTTTGTTTAGAATCCAAAGTTAGTACTTGTATCTACATCAACTCCTTTACTCATTGTACTAGCTAAGCTAATACTTTTCAAATAACTACCCTTAGCAGATGCTGGTTTAGCTTTAAGAAGCGTAGCTAATAACTCTTTTGCATTGTCTCTAAGGGCCTCTTTGCTAAATGAAACTCTACCAACACTAGCATGAACAATACCGTATTTATCAACTTTATACTCGATCTTACCAGATTTGATAGCTTGCACAGCTTTAGCAATCTCTACAGTTACGGTACCTGTTTTAGGATTAGGCATCAGCCCTCTAGGTCCTAAAATTTTTCCAAGTCTTCCTACTTTTGCCATTATCTCTGGCATAGTAATGATAACATCTATATCCACCCATCCTTCTTCTATTTTTTTAATGTAATCGTCTAGCCCTACATGGTCAGCACCTGCCTCTCTTGCCTCTTTTTCTTTTTCAGGTGTACATAATACCAGTATTCTCTTATTTTTACCTGTGCCATGCGGCAACACGACAGTGCCCCTAACCATTTGATCTGCTTTTCTAGGATCCACTCCCAAATGAACAGAGATATCTACAGAAGCATCAAATTTTGTATAAGTAATCTTTTGTACAAGCTCTATAGCTTCTTCTAGTTTATAGCTTTTTTGGAAGTCACCCTGTTCAGCGACTGCTTTTTGCTTTCTTGTTAGTTTAGCCATTAGACTAGTTTTTATTAGTTATAATGTTTATTCTTTTATGGTTACTCCCATACTTCTTGCTGTACCTGCTATCATTTTTATGGCAGGTTCTAAATTAGTGGTATTTAAATCTTCCATTTTAGATGCAGCAATCTCTTTTATAGCAGACCATGTTATAACCCCTACTTTATTTCTATTAGATTCTGAAGAACCTTTAGAAATACCAGCCTTCTGCATAATAGAAGCAGCAGCAGGAGGAGTCTTAATAACAAAATCAAAAGTTTTATCTTGATAAATGGTTATTAAAACAGGAAGTATTTGGCCTTGCTTATCCTGGGTTCTAGCATTAAACTGCTTACAAAACTCCATGATATTTAACCCTTTACTACCTAGCGCAGGTCCTACTGGAGGAGCTGGTTTCGCTTCACCTCCTTTTACTTGAAGTTTTAAGTAGCCTACAATTTCTTTAGCCATATTTTTTATCTTTTGAGGAATAGTGTAAGGTATTTATAATATTTTTTCTACTTGTGTGTAAGTAAGCTCTATAGGCGTATTTCTTTCAAAAATCTTAACTATAACATTTAGCTTTTTACGCTCTTCAAAGACTTCCTGTATATTGCCTGTAAAGCCACTAAATGGCCCATCAACTATTTTTACAGTTTCCCCAACTATAAATGGTTTTTCTAAGCCATTATCATCCTCTGCTATTTCATCTACTCGTCCTAGTATTTTATTAATTTCTTTTTCTCTTAGTGGAATTGGCTGACTAGAGCTACTCCATCCTCTTACTCCTAAAAATCCTAAAGCATTAGGTATATCTTTAATTGCATGCAACACACGCCCATCGGAAAGGTCTGCATGTAAAATCAGATAACCCGGGAAAAAATTACGTTCCCTAGTTTGTCTTTTTCCAGCTCGCATTTCGTAAATTTTTTCAGAGGGTATCAGTATCTGTGCAACATAATCTTGTAGCTTCCTCCGCTCTAACTCAGAATCAAGATGGTATTTTACGAACTTTTCTTGTCCACTAACTACCTTAAGCACATACCATTTTGGATCAGTCTTCATAGAAATTTACTAATTTGGACTCCTTTATCTTTAATTAAAATATGTTATAGAACCAACTCATAGCATTCCGAAAAGCCAGGTCTACGAGCCCAATAACAATCGCAAAAATAACAGAAGCTAACAGTACTAACAGAGCACTATCCTGCAATGACTTGTAGGCAGGCCATGTAACTTTATACCTCACTTCTCGAAATGAATCAACGATAAAAGTTTTTATTTTTTTCATCATATTTTGCACGGGTGGAGAGACTCGAACTCCCAGCCAATGGTTTTGGAGACCACTACTCTACCAATTGAGCTACACCCGTATGGTTATCTCTCAAATCGGCTTGCTAAACTATGTAAATAGTCTTGTATAACCAAAAAATGTCTATTGTTTTTATAGCATTTATTCTTTTAAATCAATAACCTTTTATTTAATATTTAATTAATAGCCAAAATTTGCTCTTAATCTAATATTTCAATAATCTGACCTGCTCCTACAGTTCTACCTCCTTCACGTATAGCAAATCTTAAACCTTTTTCCATAGCTATTTCGTTGATAAGCTCTACTTCTAAAGCTATGTTATCGCCAGGCATTACCATTTCTACACCTGCTGGAAGTTTAACTTCTCCAGTAACGTCAGTGGTTCTAAAATAGAACTGAGGTCTGTATTTATTAAAGAATGGAGTATGTCTTCCACCTTCTTCTTTTGATAGGACGTATACTTCAGCTTTAAATTTGCGATGTGGAGTTACAGACTTAGGTTTACAGATAACCATTCCTCTATGAATTTTCTCCTTATCAATACCTCTCAACAAAAGACCTACGTTATCGCCTGCTTCTCCTCTATCTAGAAGTTTTCTAAACATTTCTACACCTGTTACAGTAGAATTGAGGTTTTGAGCACCCATACCAATAATTTGAACAGGGTCACCAACATTAATAACACCTCTTTCTATTCTACCAGTTGCTACAGTACCACGTCCAGTGATAGACATTGTATCTTCTACAGGCATTAAGAAATCACGATCAATAAGCCTTTGAGGTAATGGAATGTATTCATCTACATTATCCATAAGCTCATCCACTTTTGCCTCCCACTCTGGCTCTCCATTAAGAGCACCTAGTGCTGAACCACGGATAACTGGAATATTATCACCGTCAAATTTATAAGCTTTTAAAAGATCCCTAACTTCTTCCTCTACTAGATCCACAAGTTCTGGATCATCCACTGCATCTACTTTGTTAAGGAAAACAACAAGATTAGGAACGCCCACTTGAGAAGCAAGAAGAATATGTTCTCTTGTTTGTGGCATAGGCCCATCTGTAGCAGCTACCACAAGGATAGCACCATCCATTTGTGCAGCACCTGTAATCATGTTTTTCACATAGTCTGCGTGACCTGGGCAATCTACGTGTGCATAGTGTCTTTTGGATGTTTCATATTCTACGTGAGAAGTATTGATAGTAATACCTCTTTCTCTTTCTTCAGGAGCATTGTCAATAGAGCCAAAGTCTCTAACTTGAGCAAGTCCTCTTTTTGACAAAACTTTGGTAATAGCAGCAGTTAATGTTGTCTTACCGTGGTCTACGTGTCCGATTGTACCTATATTAACGTGTGGTTTGGAGCGATCAAAAGTTTCTTTTGCCATGATTGAAAAGTGCTTTGTTTAAAATTTCGGAAACAAATATAAAAAATCAATTTAATTTAACCTAAAGCTTACATCATTTTATCAATGCGCCTGCCATCATTTTTATAAACCGATTGGTAGTTTTTGAGCCAATGACGGGACTTGAACCCGTGACCCCTTCCTTACCAAGGAAGTACTCTACCACTGAGCTACATCGGCCTATTAGGAGAGCGGGAGACGAGTCTCGAACTCGCAACCTACAGCTTGGAAG
>Ga0209916_1001610_pt1 | contig 17277 bp, 11 predicted proteins | sample ThiBio_1000_plan_FD_183956 | JGI IMG/M metagenome (GOLD analysis project Ga0209916, IMG submission 183956) | Wastewater bioreactor microbial communities from Cape Town, South Africa - Thiocy_solids_2 (SPAdes) | ecosystem: Engineered > Bioreactor > Thiocyanate-remediating > Anaerobic-Aerobic ... | reverse complement strand
GATCCCGGTCAAATAGCAGCACGCCAAGTTCGTCTTCGAGTTCCTTGATGGTGCGGGACAGTGGGGACTGCTCGATATGCAATCGTTCCGCGGCGCGAGTGAAGTGCAACTCCTCCGCGAGGACAACGAAGCAACGAAGATGGCGCAATTCCAAGCCTTACCCTCCACTTTTCGATGCCGGCGACCAGCTGCACGATGCCGCCCGGCCCAGAATATCGACCCGGAGAAACTCGGCGTCTTCCTCGCGGGCGATCAGGCGGTACTCGTTCTTCTCGCCGAGGCTGACCTCACTCTTCTTGTTATGAAAGTCGGTGATTTTGTCGGCCGCGTCGGGCATCACTGTATTCTTCCCCTATCGTTTCATTTCTTTCGTCGGCGCTTGGTAGCCAGGGGCCAGCTTCGCGTTCTCGACGCCATACAGGGCCAGCGGGTCAGCCAGCCACAGGCGGTACTGCTCTTCGGTGAAGCGGTGATCGGGCGAGCAGTCCACGCTCCAGCGCAGCAACATGTACCCGGCCACCGCCGCGCGCACGCGCATCCGGATCGCGCCGTCCGTCATCGCATAATCCATGCGGATGATTTCGGGCCGGGCCAGACGCGGGTGTGGCACGAAATCCAGCTCGACGATGCGCGTCCACTGGATATCGTTGTCCGGGCGCTCGTGGGCCTTGGGTTCCTCGTCCAGGATTGCGGGGGCTTCGATGCGGGTGACGACGAAATCGCGGAACTCGCCGCTCTTGCGGTCGAAAGCGCGGACGTGCCAACGCAGGCCGGTATCCACCAGGGCGAAGGGCACGATTACCCGCTGCGTCTTGCCGCTCGACATCGAGTGATAGCGGATGTCGACAGGGCGCTTGGCGTGGATGGCGCGGCAGATCGGAGCCAGCACTTCCATCTTGGGGTTGCTCAGAGCCATGGGGGATTCGCAGGGCAGCAACGGCGCGGGCGCCGCGTTCACGCCGTCGCCAAAACCCAGGGCCAGCGAAGACAGTACGCGCTGCGGGGCGTGCTCGAACAGTGGTGCGAAGTGCTTGCCGATCCGATACACCTTGCGACTGCCGTCGAAATCGATGTTCTTGGGGGCGATCTCGCGGTATAGCGCCAAGTCGCGGGTCGCACCCGCCGGTGCCACGCCAAAGCGGTCGATCAGGTCGGGACGGCCTAGCTCGCCGAGGAAGTAGAGCCGGAAGTCGATGTAGGCCAGCCGTTCATGTTGGGCATGGCTCAAGCTCTCGACGCGTTGTGGGTGCATGGCTGAAGGTTCCTTACCTATGACCAGTGGCAGTCAATCTGGAAGTAGTCATTCGACTATTCGTGATTCGGCATCATATATCATCAAAGTGATGATATCATGCATCTATTCTTAGGCTATGACAAACAGTGCGTACCGCGAGTCGAGAGCGCTAGCAACGGGTGACGATGGTCATTGCTCCCGAAACGGAAGTCCTGTTTCCGCCTGTGCCAGGGGCGATCGCCGGCAGGCTTGCCGCTGGGCTGCTCATCCGTAGAGGGACGTACGAATGGGCAAACGGCGGCACCTAGACTGATTTGTGGTTCTCGCTTGTTGGATCGCAATAGTGAACGGAATCATTTTCTTCCTCTAGCCTATGAGAGGTACTTATGGGAGAATTGGCAACTCTTGGCAACTTATTGCCAATGTCGGCAAAGGCGAGACGATGGCGAACCCTGAAGATGAAATTCTCACCCTGGACGAAGTTGCCGCCTATCTGAAGGCTGGCAAGCGCACGGTCTACAGGCTGGCTGCAGCCAAGAAGATCCCTGCCTTCAAGGTTGGCGGGACATGGCGGTTTTCGCGTGCAGACATCGACCGCTGGATTAAACAGCAGTCGATGGAAGGGCTTGCCACCGGTTGTGACGGGGATGACACAGCCGATGGCCAAACGAACGATGGGGAGCGTAAGTAATGCTTGGACTGACTCTACGGGATGAATTTCGAGGTAAGCGCCTCAAAGGGACAGCCATTGAGCTCTCAAACGACTCCAACACCGGCGCAACGCAGATCGCGGCCCGACAGTTCCTGGAAATCACCTACCCTACGCACGACCTGCTAAAAGGCATCGAGGCCGTTGGCCCCAATCAGGGCCGCCCGGTGGTCGTAATCGGTGAACGTGGCTTGGGTAAGTCGCATTTGATGGCTGCGCTTTACCACGCCGTCAACGATGCCGCATCGACCGGCGCATGGCTGAACTCTTGGGCCACCACGTTGGGTGAGGCCAACATCGGCAAGATTGCCTTGCGCGATGGGATGCTGGTCATTGGCGAGAGTCTGCACCGTCAACGCTACAAATTCCTGTGGGACTTGCTATTCGAGCGCCATCCGCGCGGCGAATTCATCAAGGGCAAATGGGAAGGCATGGGAGCGGCCAAGACCGACATCCCCTCCGACAAGCTCATAGTCGAGCTATTGGAACACACGCCGACCATGCTGCTGCTGGATGAATTCCAGACTTGGTACGACGGCCTGACCAATACCAAGCAGTACCCATGGAAGAACTGGGCGTTTAATTTCATCCAGATCCTTTCGGAGATCGCCAAAGAGCGACCTGATCTGTTGGTGCTGGTGATCTCTGTACGCAATGGAGGCAGCGATGCCTACCAGCAGGTTCACCGTGTCAATCCAGTTGCCATCGACTTCAAGGCAGGTGGCAACGCCGAGCGTATCCAGCAGGATCGGCGGCGGATGCTGTTGCACCGTCTGTTTGACAACCGCATGCAGATTGCCGACGGCACCATTGAATCGCTGGTCGCCCAGCACGCCGCAGAGTATTTCCGCCTGCTTGATGTGCCACCCGCTGAGCAGGATCGCAAGCGCCGCGAGTTCACGGAATCCTGGCCTTACGCGCCGCACCTGCTGCGTCTACTCGAGGAACAGGTGCTGATCGCCACTGACGCTCAGGAAACGCGCGATATGATTCGCATCCTGGCAAATCTTTACAAGAGCCGGGGCGAAGCGGTGCCGGTGCTCACCGCCGCCGACTTCCGGCTGGATGACGATGCCTCGGGCATCGGCGCGCTACTGGATTCGGTGTCCAATGAGCATCACCGCACACTGCGCGAAAAGGCACAGCACAACATCATCTCGGTCACCGAGGCGGTGTATGACCACGCCAACCTTGCGCCACATCTTCAAGAGATTGTAGGCGCACTGTGGCTGCGGTCGATTGCTGTCGGCAACCTCGCCGGAGCCGACCCCGCCACGCTGCAGGTGGACATCACCCGCAACAAGCCGGTGGACAACAATGCGTTCCAGGTCGAGCTGGCGACGATTGTCGAGAACAGCTTCAATATCCACCAGGATGGCCCGCGTTTGGTCTTCCGTGAGGAAGAAAACCCACGCGCCAAATTAATGGCCTGCGCCCGCAATGACAAGCTGTTCACCGATGGCTCGGATCAGGCGCATCTTGCTAGGCAGGTGCGCTATGTCATTGGCGGCAGCGACGAGGTTGCCAAAACCTTCCGCGTGATTGCGCTGCCGAAATCTTGGCAGACAGGCCCATGGACATCACTCGACGAAACCGAACAGCCCGAGCGCTGGGATGATCGTTTGCCCGTCCTGGTGCTGCCGGAAGAGCCGGAAAAAATCGACCAGACGCTGGGCCGTTGGCTCAAGGATCACTTGCAAAAGCGTCGCAACACCATTCGATTCCTGCTGCCCCGCTCTGGCTCCACCAATGCATTCCTGGACCGCGACCTGCTCATACTCGCGCGCGCCGAAATGAAAGCGCATGAATGGAGCGGTCAGAACCCGGAATACAAAAAGCTTCAAAAAGAATTCGAAGGCACTCTGCGCGACAACCTGAAGAGGCGCTTCGACCGTTTCGCAGTCCTGCATCGCTACGACCACCAGAATCCGCAGCAATCCTTGTTCAGTGTCGAGCACCTGAAAAAGCAAGGCGCGCAAGTCCCCGAAGGCATTGAGGAAGCGCTGACCAACGATCTCTTCGTTCCCGAAGATTTCGAAGACCTAGTGCTTGAGGCGGCCTCGGTGAACGCACCCCTAGGCAAGCTGCTGCGCGAGCTGCAGGAGCCGCGCCCGGCAGGTCAGGACTGCATCCCCTGGCTGGGTGAAACGGCGATGAAGGAGCGCATCCTACGCCTGTGCGCGCGCGGCAAGATCGCCATCAACCTGCGCAATCTGGAGCACCTGCAAACCCATGCAGGCGAAGACGAGGATACTGCGTGGCGGCGCTTGCGACCCAAACTTTCCTACACCGGGCGTCAGCTTGATGAGGTGTTTCTGATGGAGCCCTCGGCGGTGCCCGCCACCGGTGGCACCACGCCACCCGCGCCGCAGCCGCCTGCTGGCGGAAACGGCGGCGATATCTTTGGCGGTGGCACAGCCATGCCACCCGTCCCACCTGCCGGTGGCGACAACACTCCTGGCAGCGGCACATCGCCGAATGGTGGCGACATCTTCAGTGGTGGCACAAGCAGCACCACCAAACCGCGCATCCCGTTCTCTAACCCGCCAACCTCGCCGCTCAACCTGATCGGCAAGCTCGAAGGCTGGGGCATAGGCCCCGCTTCGCCTGTCCATGGGATTCTCCTGATTTCCACTGGTAGTGCGAATAGTCGACTCGTGGAGGCTTTGAAGATAGTGGGAGAGATCAACAGCGAAGTGTCGATTAAAGTGTCTGCCGCCACCGGCGCGCAGCTCAAGGAACTGCTCAAGAAACTGCCCGATGGCATGACTTTCGAGCTGAGTCTTGAGAAGGAGGACAACTGATGGCGCTCGATGCAGGAATATTGCAGCGCCTGACTCAGGGTACCGCTGCTGATGCGTGGAGTTTCATTATCGAACGCGCACTCGAAATTGCCTCAAGGCCATTAGCAGAGGGCAATGCCCCTGGCGAAGTCGTTAAGCGCGACCGAGAGATCGGCGATCTCGATCTGTTCCTTGCTTCCAGCGGCTGGGATCTGTGGCGGAGCTTTGGCCAGCCCGAGATCAGTGGCGTGGAGCGCACCTCCGACCGTCTTGCGCGCTGGTGGACCGAGCCCTTTGCTGCCCGCGCCGTGCTGGTTCTGGATGCCTTGAGTCTGCGCGAACTACCTTGGTTGCTGCAGGGGGCCAAAGAGCATGGTTTCACCCTGCATCGCGTCACGGCCACCGCCTCCGAACTGCCTGGCGAGACCAACGAATTCGCCCGCGCGCTGGGCTTGACCAGTCGCAGCCAGTTGCAGGCCAACGGTGGTGGCTTGGCGCACAAGCTGCAACCGGCGCAGACCGAAACCATCGATTTGCCGTGGAGGGACTGTGAAGGCTTGGTGAGTGAAGCTTCGGGCGCGAAGAACTGGGTGTTCTGGCATCACTGGCCGGATGCAAAGCTGCACGACTACGGCGCTGGCCAGGGGCTGGAGTTACTGACAAGAGATGCTGCGCAGCAACTTTCCAGCGACGACTTTTGGGCATTTGTTGAGCGTCTCGCCACTGGTCGGCGCTTGGTTATCACCTCCGACCACGGTTACGCCGCCACTGGCTACTTCCCCGATGCAGATGGTGATGTAGCCGCCCACCTCAAGCAAACCTTTTCCAGCGGGCGCAACAAAGCAGGTAATGGTGACGCAGGCCCCTTCGTTCCTCCGGTCGCACTGCAGATCGACAGCCCGCACGGGGCATATCTGTTGGCTCTGGGCCGCAGAAAGTGGCGCAGCCAGGGTGGCTACCCGACGCTGACACATGGTGGCCTTTCATTGCTGGAGGTGTTATCGCCCTGGCTTGAACTAAGCAAATGAATGGGCGTGCGCATATTTTTTGGAGCAAGAGCTAATGGCACAAGCTGATTTATTGGTGGACCTGGTCAAAACTGCGACCAGCGGGGATCAGCTTGCCTTCCGCAAAGCCGCTGAAGGGCTGATCCAGGAAGAAAAGCAGAAGGGGCATCGACTGCTCGCGGAGCGACTGACCAAAGCACTGCAACCCAATGCCGCCCAAGCCGTACGTCCCCCGGCTACAAAATTGACCAGCAGCAGTCCGCACAAAGACCTGTTTTACGAAATCACGTCAGAGCGCAATCTGGGCAGTCTGGTGCTGCCCGAGAAAATTAGGACGCAAGTACAAGAGCTTGTAGAGGAACAGCATCGTGCAGAGCTGCTTCACGCACACAATCTACGTGCCAGAAACCGAATTCTGCTAGCAGGCCCGCCAGGCAACGGCAAAACGACGCTGGCTGAGGCATTGGCGTTTGAGCTGATGTATCCGCTCATCGTTGTTCGGTACGAAACCTTGGTGGGGAGTTATCTTGGTGAAACCTCCAGCCGACTGAAGAGCGTGCTGGACTATGCCAGGACGCAGCGTTGCGTTTTGTTCTTTGATGAGTTCGAGACGCTGGGCAAAGAGCGCGGCGACACCCATGAAACGGGAGAGATAAAGCGCGTTGTTAGCACTTTGCTGTTGCAGTTGGATGAAATGCCTGACTACGTAGTGGTGGTTGCAGCCAGCAATCACCCAGAGCTTCTGGATAGAGCAGTTTGGCGGCGTTTCCAATTACGAATCGAGTTGTCAACTCCGACCCGCGAGCAACTGACGCAATACATCGCCTCCATCAGTCAGCGATGCAGTGTGAATTTTGGGTATGAGCCAGAAACCCTGGCGAAACATCTGCTCGGATTGAATTTCGCTGAAACCGAAGAGTTCTGCCTTGGTGTGGTTCGCCGCGCCGTGCTCGACATGAAAACGGAAAACGCCCAGCAAGTGACCAAGCTTAAACTGGAGCAATGGAAAGGCCGTTTGAAGCCGACCGCCGATAAGAATCCGGCAACAGCCAAAGAAGGAGCTGATCGCTGATGGCAACTTCTCTTCCGCTGCTGGTATTCCCGCAGGCAAAAACCATCGCGCCACCCAAAGGCAATGGCTTCCCATCAAGCCAGCCCCATGTACCCGGGCACGGAAAACAGGTCGTCCGACTGGGTGCGCAACTGACAGCTCTTCAACAGGAATTTGACCGCTACAAAGCCAGCGTTAGTGGTTCTGTAGCTGGCTTAGAGCCAGAAACTGTCCTGGTAATTGAAATAGCAGGCAGCGTTAACGACTTCCGGCAGGCCATCGAAGCTATTGGATTGGAGTGGCTGGGCGAATGGGATATTGATGACATTCCTCCCGATGAGGATTTCTTCGAGCGCAATACCAAAGGAGAGCGCACCAGCAAAGCTGTCAAAGGCAGAATGTTCTTGTCACTAGGCAATGAAGCTGGGATGCGGGAACTCCTGTCGCTATGGGAGCAATGGAAAAGCAATCAGACACTGCCCACTGGAAAAACCAAGTGGCGCGATGTGTTCAACCAGGCAGTGCAAATTCGGCGCTGGGGTATTGAGGAGGCGCTGCGCGAGACGGGCATGCTGGATCGTTGGCGGGATTTGCTTGACCCCATTAATCCTGGGCAGCCGATCCATTGTCAGATTGAGTTGTTTTATCGCAAATCAGGAGAGCGGCGTGCGCAAGGCGAGCGGAACGTAACCGCGCTGCTGGAAGGTGCCGGTGGCCGGACGTTGGGCAGTTTTATCGACATGCCTGAAATCGCGTTTCATGCGGTTAAGGCTGAATTACCGGCAGAACGTATACGGCAGCTTTTGCGCGATCTGGATTCCGATATTCACGATACTGACATCCAGCTCTTCAAGTTTCATGGCGTCATGTACTTCCGTCCTACGGGGCAAAGTCTTGCTGTGACAGAAAATGGCGAAGGCGTTGACACTGAAATTCCCGAGGGTGAGGTTGATCTATCACCCATTGCCGCTATTCTCGATGGCGCTCCCAATGTGCAACATCAGGCGTTGAAGGGGCGTCTGTTGTTTGATGACCCGGACAACCTTTCCGCGCAGTACCAAGCGGGTGAGAGAAAGCACGGGACGGCGATGGCGTCTTTGGTCGTTCATGGTGAGATGGCGGACGGTCAATCCGATCCATTGCAGCGTCTGGTTTATGTGCTGCCCATCATGCAGCCAGACCCCCATTCCATGAGTCGGAGTGAGCACGTTCCCGACGAGGTTTTCTTCGAAGATCGCATCGCACGCGCTGTCAGACGGATGTTTGAAGGCGAAGGTACTGTGCCCGCACAGGCCCCCAGCGTTTGCGTCATCAATCTCTCCATCGGCGACCCGGCGCGCCCTTTTATACACACACCCAGCCCTTGGGCAAGGCTGCTTGATTGGTTGTCGTGGAAATACCGGGTGCTTTTCTGCGTCAGCGCCGGAAACTATCTGGACGCCATCGACATCGGTTTGTCCGGGCCAGACTATTTGGCGTTGACCGATGAAAAAAAGGTTGAGCATGTGCTGAAGTGCATTCAGGCACAACTCTCCGGACGACGAATCCTGTCTCCGGCGGAATCAATCAATGCTATTTCGATTGGCGCAACGCATTCCGATAGTGTTGAAAATTATCATCAAGGGCAGCGCACGGACTTGTTGCCTAACGCATCTCTATTTAGTCCTGCTGCACGGGTTGGACATGGATTTCGCCGGTCGGTCAAACCGGAAATACTATTTCCCGGTGGTCGCCAACTTTATCGTACCCCTGCACTGAATAGCCAATCTATTTATCACCTCGATGGTGCGCTTGGTGCGCCAGGACAGAAAGTTGCTTGGGATAGCAATCAGGCTGGCGCTTTGTCTCAGACTGCTCATACGCGGGGCACCAGCAATGCCACAGCCCTTGCCACGCGCAGCGCTGCGCGCATTTATGAGGTGCTCGATGCGCTACGCACGGAACACGGAGAAGACATTCCGCAAGGGCTGACTTCCGTACTCATTAAGGCGCTGCTGGTACATGGCGCGAAGCAGGACGATAGCGCTTGCAAGGCAATCACTGCCGCGCTGAAAACACCCGAAAACTCACGTCAGTTCAAAGAGGTGATGGCCCGCTACCTCGGCTATGGCGCGGTTGAAATTGAGCGGGTGTTGGCATGTACCGAACAGCGCGGCACGGTACTGGGGTGTGGCGAAATTCGTGAAAATGAAATTCACGAGTATCGGCTTCCGCTTCCTCCTGGCCTTTCCAGCAGTCAGGTGTGGCGTCGAATGGTGGTGACATTAGCATGGTTCAGCCCTGTCAATCCAGATCACCGGAACTTCCGCGAGGCAAAACTGGAGCTTTCCCCGGTCGGTGGCTGGAGCGATTTGCCTCTCAAACTTGCTCGCCAAGACGCAGACCATAATCAGGTGTTGCGCGGAACGGTGCAGCACGAGGTGGTTGAAGGTTCCAAACAAATCGCAGCATATCGGGATGGCGATAGCATTTTGCTGCATGTTGCGTGCAAAAAGGATGCAACAGCGAGTCTTGACGACGCCATTCCTTACGGCCTTGCAGTCACCCTGGAGGTGGCCGAAGGCATCCAAATTCCAATTTATGAACAACTTCGCACCAGGCTCCAGCCGCAAGTGGCGGTCGATGCAGTTGGGGGAACACGTTAATGGCCACCAAAAAAGAATTACTGGCGCAAGAAGTCGCCAAAGCCGTCGGCGCAGGTAAGACGGTCGCGCTCGAAACAGTCAATTTCAACGATCCTAACCGCCCCAAGACTTGCTTGGAGGTGGATTTCCCGATCCTGCCGGTCAATCAGGTGGCGATCATCGAGGGCAACGCTGGCAAGCCGATTTATCAGATGTCGAAGTGGTGGGCGCGGCGTCGTTCCAGCGTGTTCCGCTCGATGTTGATCGCGGCGGCCACCAAGGCTCCCGAGGACAAGTCGCACGCGGCCAAGCTGGTCTGGGACAACTACTACGCCAACCACCAGAAAAAAGGCGCGTTCAAGCACCTGAAGGTGGCCGACATCTTCATGGGCGGCGGCACCACGTTGGTTGAAGGCTCGCGTCTGGGAATGCAGATGGTCGGCAACGACCTGAATCCGGTCGCGTGGTTTGTAGTCAAGCAGGAGTTGGCCAATGTCGATCTGGATGAGGTGAAAAAGCTCCTTGCCGATATCGAGGCCGAGGTCAAGCCGCAGATCATGCCGTACTACTACTGCGACGGCCCGGAGGGCGAGAAAGGGTCGTGGACGCACCTGCCGACCAAGAAGGTGATGGCCACTGATTTTGACCCGTTGACCATCCCGCGCGACGAGCGCAAGGACTACTGTTACGAAGGCCCGGAGGCGATCTATACCTTCTGGGCCAAGCACGGCCCCTGTCAGGTGACGGGCTGCGGCCACCGCACGCCGATTATGACCAGCCCGGTGATGGCGGTGAAGACGCTCAGCGTCAAGCACTGGGAGCACACCTGCGGCAAATGCGGCAGCGAATTCCACGTTGAGGAGGACGCCGCGCGGATGGCCCCGGATGCGCCACTGTATGTAGCACCTTCCGAAGCACCGTTCTCCGTGCTCGATCGCAGGAAGGGCGTTATCTGTCCGCATTGCGGCCATACCGCAATCGTCAACCTCGGCAAGGGAAAGAACAAGAAAGTCGAATTGAGCCTGGTGGTGCATCCGCAATGGTTGGCCGGTTCGCCCAAGCAGAATGCGAAAGGCCAACCCTACGGCGGCTCGGCGCAGGACGACGTGGCCGCGACCACGCGATGGGATCAGGAGCGCGCCGCGAAGATTCGGTTGCTGGAGGTGCGCGGTGCGCTGCCGGATGAAGTGACGTGTCCAGAAACGAGCGTCACCTTCAAGCCCGATACCGGAACGGTGCCCAAGAAGTCGCACTACACGTGCGCGGCCTGCGGCACGGTGCAGGACGTGCTGACGACTATCAAGGCCACAGGCAAGACCGGGCCGATGGCCGCTTATGCGGTACAGGGCTATGCGCCCAAACGCGATGCAGCTGGAAAGCCCTACAGCGGGCGTTTCTTTGCAGCCTTCGACAGCGCACTAGCGCGCCAACACGACGCGGCGGTCCAAGAGTGGGAGGCGCGCAAGGATGGCGACCTGAAGGACTATTGGCCACGTTCTGAGATTCCTTTCGGGTTCATGACACACATGAACAACGGCGGCATACCGAATCATGGTTATACCCATTGGTGGACCATGTTCAATCCGCGACAGCTATTGGGTCATGCGCAGCTATTGAAGGCAATTGTCACGGTCGGAGATCACGATTGGTCTGTCCGTGAGTATGTTCTTGGTGCCTTCCAGAACTACGTGCGCAATCAAAGCATGTTCTCGTTCTGGCATATGACCTTCGACAAGCTTGCTCCAGCAATGTCGAACAGCAACTTTCACCCGAAGAGCAACGTAGTGGAGGTAGGCGTTTTTCCCCCGATGGGATACGGCCCATGGTCATCTACCTTTGAAGTAATATTTAGAGGAGGCGAATGGTCGAAGTCGCCATGGGAAGCCGTTAGCGTTGAGGGTATTAAGCGCCACGATGCGTCGCTCGCAAGCCAGATTAGCGGGAAGAGCGAGAAGGTCTACCCTGGCGATTCGGTAAATGAAGCAGACCTCTTCTGCGGCTCTTCTACTGAGCTCACGCAGGTTGCCGACGGTAGCTTGGATCTTGTCGTTACTGACCCACCTTTCGGCGGCCTTCTCCACTACTCGGAGTTGGCAGACTACTTCTATGTCTGGCTGCGTCTAGTGCTGAAGGGCAAGTACCCGCAGATTTTCGGCGCGGAGTACACGCCAAAGTCGCTGGAGGCTGTGGCTAACCGCGCGCGGGAACCAGAAGACCCGGATGGCTTCTACCAGCGGCTGCTCACGCAATGCTGGCGGGAAGTGCATCGTGTACTGAAGCCAAGTGGAATTCTCGCCTTCACCTTCCACCACAGTGAAGATGAACCGTGGGTGGCGGTGCTCGAATCTCTGTTCGAAGCAGGTTACTACCTCGAAGCGACCTACCCGATCCGATCTGACGAGACGAAGGGTGAAGGCGGAAAGCCTGGAACATTTGGTTCGCAGACCATCGAGTACGACATCATCCACGTCTGCCGCAAGCGCACCGAAGAACCTAGGCCGGTGAGCTGGGGCCGGATGCGCCGCGAGGTGATGGCCGATGTGCGCCAACTGCAGGCGATGCTGGAAAACCATGCCAAGGAGGGCCTGCCTGCTGCAGACATCCAGGTGATCCGGCGCGGCAAGGCGCTCGAATACTTCTCTCGCCACTACGGCAAGGTTTACGTCGACGAGGGGCGCACGATCTCGGTCAAGGATGCATTGGTCGGTATCAACCAGCTCATCGATGAAGACGCCGACAAGGGCAAGGAACCGCCGCCGGTGAATGCCGAGCCGATGACGCGCCAATTTCTACGCACCTTCGGCACAAACACCGAGATGAAGCGTGACCAGTTGCAGAAGTTCCTGCGCGGCACCATCACCACGCCGGATGAATTCGTGCAGCGTGGCTGGTGCTCTGAGGTGAAGAAGGTGTTTTCGCGCACCAATCCGCTCGATTTTGCCCGCGATTGGTCGGGCAAGCACAAACGCAAACTCACCGCCGATCTGGATCAGGCCCTGGTGCTGATCGGCGCTTGTGTCGATGGCAGCGGCATCAATGCCTCGGACACATTGAAGAACGACAATTTCAAACCGCACGTGGCGCTCAAACCCCTGCTGGAGTGGTTACAGGGGAACGGACCGGATCAAACCACACGCAACGCCGCCTCGCGTGCGGTATCGATCTTCAACACCTGGCAAGCCAGCCAAGCTCCCAAGCCTCAGCAGGCTTCGCTGTTCGATGACGATGGGGAGTATGCGAAATGAGGCAAGTGCTCGATACGGTGTGGCAACGGCGCGGTACCAGTTGGTTGTGGGATGAGGAAGCACGCAATACGGTGTGCGCGGCTGGTGAGGTGTGGAGTCTTCGGCAGTTTTTGCAGACCGTCGGTCATTGGCCGGATGACCTACCCAGCAACGACAACCAGACGCTGGTGGTGGCCGGGTTGGAAGGCAGTCTTGATCTGCTGGCGCCCGATCAGGGCGAAATCTGGCTGGGGGACACGATCAAGCGCGCCATCCTCTCGTTTCAGGACGCCTATGCGGGCGAGGCTGCGCTGATCTTCTGGTTGCCACAAGGAGATAGTCGTCTCAGGGTCCAAGCATCCACCGATGCAGTGTCGTGGTTGTGCGAAGCACCGCATCGGGGTAGCCAGCTCGACTTTGGTCGCCTGCTTTGGGGCGAGGCCAACGAGTACCCGCAGGAAATTCTGCTGCGTGAGGGCGCAAAAGCGGCAGGCCTCTTCCACTTGCGAATTACCTGAGGTCGGCGCGTGGAAACAGAGGCCCAGTTTCAACCCGGTGAACGGATTACCCACCACGAATTCGGCCAAGGTGTCGTTCTTGACCCGGCGCGCGATGGCTACCTACGCGCCTTCTTCGGCGTGGGAGAACGCCGCGTGCCGGTTGGTGCCGTTCGCCGCCAGCTCTCCCGCACCGAGCGCATCCTGCGTGCCGTTGCCGGCGGCGCAGATCGGGCGCGCAAAGCGTGGTTGTCCTACGAGGCCCACGCACTGCCCGTCATGGAAAGCGCGTCGGCACTGACCTCGGCCAAGATCGACCTGCTCCCACATCAGGTGGTGCTGACGCACCGTATTGCCACCGCATCTCCCCGGCGCTATCTGATTGCTGACGAGGTGGGCTTGGGCAAGACCATCGAAACTGCGCTGATCTTGCGCGAGCTGGCGAGTCGGGGCGAGCTGAATCGCGCTCTGATGGTGGTGCCTGCCGGGCTGGTCAACAACTGGCACCGCGAGCTGAACGAAGTTTTCAACCTCGACTTCGAGGTGTTCGGCTCGGAGGGTGACATCACCGATCGGAAGACGAATGCCTTCGCCAAGCACGACCGGCTGATCGCCAGCATTGACACGCTCAAGCGCCCGACGCGCATCAAGCGCCTGCTTGATGCGCCGCGTTGGGATTTGGTGGTATTCGATGAAGCCCACCATCTGACTGCCTACCGCACCGGCGGCAAGGTCAGAAAAACGGAGAACTACAAGCTGGCCGAGGCATTGAAGGATCATTCGCGTGATTTGATGCTGCTGTCGGCCACGCCGCACCAGGGCAATCACTTCCAGTTCTGGATGCTGGCGCAACTTCTGAACCCCACGCTGTTTAGCAGCCCTGAGGAAATGCTGGAGAACCGCCATCGCTTGAACACGGTGATGTTCCGGCGCACCAAGGCGGACGCCTGCCAACCAGATGGCTCGCCGTTGTTTGCGCGGCGCTGGGTACACACCGAATCCTTCCTAATGAGCCAGGAGGAGCGGCTGTTCTACGAGAAGCTGCGCGAGTATCTGGAAGACGGCTTCGACCTGGCCCGCCGCCAGGGCAATCAGGGGCGTGCGCTCGGCTTCTTGATGGCGATTTTCCAGAAGATCGCCGCATCGAGCTTTGCCGCAGTACGGCGGACGCTGAAGCGTCGCTTGCTGATGCTGACATTGCATGAAGCCCTGCTGCGCGACAAGGAACTGGACATTGAAGGCCGCGAGCGCCTGACTGAGGAGGCACGCGGGCTGATTCACGAGGAATTGGGCCTGCCCCGTGACAACATCGGGCGCAACGAGGTGGATCGCGTGCTCGCCGACCTCAAGTACCGCTTGGTCAAGAAGCTGGACGAGGAGGCGCTGGAAATGGCCTCCGATCCCTACGGCAGTGAATACTCCGCGACGCACGCAGAGGAAGCGGCGTCGGCGGTCGTGGAACTCCACCTGCCCGAGGAGCGCCTGCGCATCGGCGATCTGCTCAAGGTCTTCCCGCAGCAGAGGGAAACCAAGGCGCACAAGCTGCTCGATGGCCTGGGCTATCTGTGGCGGCAGAACGCCAACGAGAAGATCGTCATCTTCGCCACCTACCTCGGCACGGTCGATCTGATTGCCCGTGAGATCGAGCAGGCCTATCCCGGCCAGGGAGTGGTGGTGCTGCGTGGTGGCGATCACGGTGCCAAACTGGCGGCAGAGCGGAAATTCCGCTTGAAAGACGGGCCGCGCGTTCTGGTGTGTACAGCGGCTGGTCGCGAAGGTTTGAACCTGCAATTCGCGCGCATTCTGTTCAATTTCGATTTGCCATGGAATCCGATGGACGTGGAACAACGCATCGGGCGCATCCATCGCTATGGGCAAAACCATACGGCACAGGTCTACAATCTCGTGCTGTCGGACACCATCGAGGGCCGCATCTTCCTGCTGCTCGACGAGAAGTTGACCGAGATCGCGCGCACCGTGGGCAAGGTCGATGACCAAGGCAACGTCGCCGAAGACCTGCGGGCGCAGATTCTTGGTCAGTTGTCCGAGCGGCTCAATTACGACCGGCTGTACCAGGAAGCGCTCTCCGATCCCGAGTTGAAGCGCACGCAAGTCGAGCTGGAAGCAGCCTTGTCGAATTCCCGCGAAGCGCGCCAGGTGGTATTCGATCTGTTCCAGGACCTCGAAGGCTTCAGCCTTGATGACTATAAGCCGTTCTCCGACGTATCGTCCAGTTTGGATCGGCTGGTGCGCTTCCTCTCCGCAGCGGTGGCGGATCGTCAGCAGAAGCTGATCAAGGTCGACGAGGAAACCTACGACCTCGTAACCGTTGACGGCGCTCGTCAGGCCCGCTTCACGTTGAACCGAGATTCCGCCACGAGCCAGGACGATCTGGAACTGATGGGCTTGGACCACCCGTTGGTGCAGGAGGAGCTGGGACACTGGCGCAGCGTACCGCCGGAGGATTTCGGCATTGCGGTTACAGGAGACGTGGACGCGCCCGTACTGCTCTCTCTCTGGATGGTTGAGGCGTCGGCTGGCAACGGTGAGCGTCGCGTCGTGGTTCAGCCAATCGCCGTAAAACAGGATGGCACACGGGTTCCGGCGGTCGAGCGGCAGGCTGAGCAGTACCTACAGGCACCAGCAACGTCACCGCGGTTCATGCCAGAGCAGCGGCAGGAACTGTTTGCGCGCGTGGTAGAGCCGACCTTGCAGCGAGAGCTGAAACACAGGGGGGCAGCGAATGGAGATGGCAGCTATTCGGCGGAGCTGATTGGATACGTTGAGATCATGAATCAGGGGACATGATGTTGGACGAATACTCCATCGAGCAGCGCGCGACGGAGATTTTCGACGCTCGCAGCAAGAAATATTTTTCCGAGGTGTTGAGCTGCTACTCGGCAGGCAAACATCGGTCAGCGGTCGTGATGCTCTGGTCCGTCGTGGTCTGCGACTTGCTGTTCAAGCTCCAGCACTTGGTTGATCTCTACGGAGACGGTAAGGCCAAGGGCATTCTGGCCGAGATCGGACAGATGCAGCAGGATAACGAGCGATCGCCGGTATGGGAAGCGGTGGTTGCCGAGTGAATAAACCAGGAAATTCCTACGAAGGCTGATGCATGGCGTCAGTGGAGAGCGATAGAGACAGGTAAGGGTTGTTCGGCGGTAAATCGATGAACAAAACATGCGGGTCTTCCAGCAGGTATCCGTGTAGTCTCCGCGATTTCCTTGGCCCCGTCACCGCGCACGTCCAGATGTTCAAACCGTTTTGCTGCTTGCGGTGGAGTTGCAGCTTCTCGAAGCGTTTCTGCACCCATTGCCAGTCGGCCACCTGGTCCTGCTTGGCGAGGACGGTAGTCTCGGGATGTTCCTGAGCGTAGCGCTGGAATACCCCGGGACTTACCAGATAGACGGAGTCAGTGACCGTATGCACCAGCGCCTTGGCGTCGTTGATGACGAGCCGGCGCTCTTCGATACACCGGCGCAGCCACGCGACAAAATGCTCACCAGACGGTGTTTCCTCCAACCCCGGCGTCGTTGTAGGCGCCGGCGCCATCGCGTCGATCGGCACCCTTAACTCACCGGATTCGAGGAGCGGCTCTTTCATGGTCGGCGGAAGGAATTCGGTGGTGGACGAGAGGTCGGCCGGCGCCATGCCGGAAGTGCCGAGCAGATCCAGAAGTGCTTCGACGCCATCGCCGGCCGACTGCGCCGGCAAAGGCACGGCCGCGGCCGAATCCGCCGCGGCTGGCGAGGGCACCAAAATGGTTGGCTCCCCATCTTCCTGCACTACCGCCACTGTGCCGGCGAACGGTGTAGGCCGCTCACTGCCTTCCCAGATCAGCGAGGGCGCGAGGCGCAGGAGCGTGAAGGTATGGGACCAGCCGGCGTCGCTGGTGATGGTGGCCTTCCAGATAGCCTTGCCCTCAGGTGTCGGTTGCGCAATGCCATGGTCCTGCAGCACGTTGAAGACGGCGGTATTGCTGGATGGGATGCCGTCGATGCCCTGGGCCAGCAGATGGGCGCGCAGTTTGTCCGAGACGGTTTTGCTGACCAGCCACAGTGCATCCTGGGTCAACCATCCGTCTGAGGCTTGCGGCTGGTTCAGCTTGAACTCCTCCCGAAGCAGGTAGCGCAGGCCGTCCAGCA
>Ga0209916_1001608_pt1 | contig 17294 bp, 14 predicted proteins | sample ThiBio_1000_plan_FD_183956 | JGI IMG/M metagenome (GOLD analysis project Ga0209916, IMG submission 183956) | Wastewater bioreactor microbial communities from Cape Town, South Africa - Thiocy_solids_2 (SPAdes) | ecosystem: Engineered > Bioreactor > Thiocyanate-remediating > Anaerobic-Aerobic ... | reverse complement strand
CGGCGTTGCGGATGTAGGAGAAACCGTCGGCGACCACCCCGGACATCGGCCCCCGCCAGGCGGGGGGACGCGCCGGGTTCTTGGACACCGATTCCTTGATGCGAACCTCGGTCAAGACGGGCGACTCCTCGGAAGGCCGCCGCAGCAGCGAGACCCCCGGAAAAGCGGAGGCGTCCAGCCCCAGGACGTCGAGGACCGTGGCGGGTATGTCGCGGAGGCTGACGGCCCGTTCGACCGCCTCGCCGCCGCGTTCGCCGCCGGGGAGGAAGACCAAAAGCGGCACGCGGGTCTCCTGGTCGTAGAGGCTCCGGCCGTGGCCGACCAAGCCGTGCTCGCCCAGCTCCTCGCCGTGGTCGGAGGTCAGGATCACCAGGGTCTCGTCCAGGACGCCGCGCGCCTCCAGTTCGTCGAACAAGCGGCCGACCTGCTGATCGATGTAGGCCAGGCAGTCGTCGTAGGAGTCGCGGGCCAAGGCGAGTTGGTCGTCGGTGACGCCGGCGCGGGAGCGAACGTCCCACTCGCGGATCATCGCCTCCTCCTCCGCGGTCTCGGGGGGACGGCTGAACCGGCGCTCGAAGTCGTCGGGGGGAACGAACGGGCCGTGAGCGTCGAAGTAGTTCAGGAAGGCGAAGAACGGCCGACCGCCCCCCTCCCCTCCCCGAGTCCGTTCCCGGTCGAGCCAGTCCAGGAACGCCGCGTTGATCCGGCCGGCATCCTTGCGGCGCCGCTCCACGCCGCCGAGCGACTCCGGAAGCGCCCGCGCGGCCAGCCGGCCCAGGGACGAGCAGCGCAGGGCCTCGGCGACCGAGACGGCCGATTGCTCCTCGTAGAAGTCGTCGTAATGCTCGAAGCCGCGGCCGAGGCCGAACCACTGGTTGCAAAAGAAGGTGTTGGCGATGAAGCCGGCCGTCGCGAAGCCGCGCGCGCCGAGGGCCTCGGCCAGCGTGGGATGGGTCCGGTCCATCGGCTTCTTCTCGCCGACGTTCAACTCATGCGGCCAGCGTCCCGTGAACATGCTCGCGTGGGAAGGGAGGGTCCAGGGCGCCGTCGACCGGGCCTGGTCGAACCGGACGGCGCGCGCCGCCAGGCGGTCGAGGTTCGGGGAGGTTTCGCGACCGTAGCCGTAGAGGCCCAGGCTCTCCGCCCGCGCGGTGTCCATGACGATCAGCAGGACGTTGGGGCCGCGATCCGACGCGGCGGCCGCCGGGGAGGGTCGAGCCGCGGGCGTGGCCTGGAGTCGGTCCCCGCCGCGAAGCGCCACGGCCGCGACGCCCAGGACCAGGGGGGCGACGACCATCGCGCGGCGGAATCGAACCGGACGCGCCAGGGCGCGTCGCGCCACGGCCGTCCCCACGCCGACAGCCAGCGCCGCGGCCGCGAAGCCGTACAGGCCGGGGATCGTCAGCAGGATCGCCAGGGCGCAGAGGGCCCCCAGGGCCGTCAACGCCCACCTGCCCGCCCACGCCGGGCGCAACCACGCCAGGGGCGCCAGCGCGACGCCGATCGCCCCGAAGATCGCCAGATCGGTCGCCGGGATCATCCAGAAGAAGTGCCGGCTCATCTGGAACGTCCCCAGGGCGCCGCCGCCGGAGAGTTCGTTCCGCGCCAGCCACTGGGTCAACTCCAGCGTCCCGGTCAAGAGCCCGAACAGCAAGGCCAGCCGCGCCACGCCCCACGGCGAGGCCGCGACGCTCGACTCCGACTCCGGCCCCGTCTCCGCGATCCGTCCCGCGCCCGCGCCATCCATGACCTCCCCCTTTCCCCATCCCTGGGATCGGCCCTTCATACACCGGGACGGCGATCGCGGCAACGCCGGTCAGCCGCGAGCGGCTGGCGAAGGCTCGGCGACGGCCGGGGCGTGCTCGGCCATGGCGCGGGTCATGGCCTCGTCGAAACCGAACGGCGGCGCGTAGCCCAGCACGCGGCGGGCCTTCTCGATCGAGTAATCCAGGTTCAGGCCGAGAAACTTGTATCGCGCCTTGTTGATGATCGGGGCGTCCTTGCGGCCGCGGAGCTTCGCCCCCCCCTCGACGACGGTCGCCAGGAACTTCGCCAGCTTCAGCGGAATCCGCCGCCGGGGAGCGGAGAGGCCGGCCAACTCGGCGACCTTGCCGACGAACCGGCGCTTGCTGACCGGCTCGCCGTCGGTGAGGTTGAAGACCTCGCCGACCGCGGCGGGGTCCTCGGCGGCCAGGAAGATCCCGTGGACCAGGTTCTTGACGTAGATGCAGTTGAGGGCCTGCTCGCCGGAGCCGAAGTAGGCGAACGAGCCGCGACGGAGGTTCAACAGCAGCTTGGGCAGCACGGTGCGGTCGCGTTCGCCGTAGATGAAGCCGGGGCGGACGACGGCCACCGGGAGGCCCTTCTCCTTATGGTACTGAAGCGCCAGGGCCTCGGCCTCGGTCTTGGAGCGGGTGTAGGCGTCGAGCGAGTCGGCCGCGGGGGGGGTGGTCTCGTCGGTGCCGAAGTGGTCGCGCCCCTCGTAGACGCCCAGGGAGCTGACGTGGACGAACCGCTCGACTCCCGCGGCGACGGCGGCGTCGAGCAAGAGCCGGAAGGCCTCGACGTTGAGGCGGCGGAAGTCGGCCAACGTCCCCCAGTCGCCGACCTTGGCGGCGCAGTTGAAGATCCAGTCGGCGCCCTCGGCGCCGCGGGCGAGGGCGTCGGCGTCCTCCAGGTCGCCCACGATCTTCTCGACGCCCCACTCGTCGAGCTTGCGGACGTCGCTGGAGGCGCGGACGAGGGCCTTGACGCGGTGGCCGCGCGCCAGCGCCTCCTCGACCGCGTGGCCGCCGACCAACCCGGTGGCGCCGGTGACGAAGATGGTCCTGGGACTGCTGCTCATGGCGGAGGGGCCTCGACCGCGGGGACGCGCCGACGGCCGGGGGCGGTCGCGCCACCGGGACGGCTCGAAACGTGGAGGGAGGACCGGGGGCCGCCCCGCGTGATCCTATCCGATCGGCGGCTGGGGGGATAGGGGTGGTCTTGAGGTCGACCGTCGGTGTAGTGTGAGGAGGTGAACGCGGCCGAATCGGGATCGAGGGCGAGCCCCGAGGCCGCGCGAAGTCGTCAAGTCGGGAAGGGACGGGATCGTCATGGCCGCCAGCCTCAAACCCGAGGAACTCGGCACGTATCGCCGCCGGCTCGAGGATCTCGCGCGGCGGCTCCGCGGCGACGTCGACCGCATGGCCGCCGAGGCGCTGGGCCGCAACCACGCCGAATCCGGCCTCTCCAGCGTCCCCATGCACCTGGCGGACGTCGGCACCGACAACTACGACCAGGAGTTCACCCTGGGGTTGATCGAAAACGAGAACGAGACGCTCAAGATGATCGACGAGGCCCTGGCCCGCGTCGCCGACGGCTCCTACGGCGTCTGCTCCGAGTGCGGCCAGCCGATCGCCAGGGCCCGGCTCCAGGCCTTGCCTTACGCCCGCCACTGCATCGAATGCGCGCGGAAGCTGGAGAACCCCGCATGACGCGCCGCCTGGCCGCGAGCCGATTCGCGCTGTTCCTCTGCCTCGCCCTGGGAGGCGCGGGCCTGGACCTGGCGAGCAAGTCGATCGTCTTCCGACGGGTCGGCGAGCCCGGCTCGCCGCCGGCCTCGGTCGTCGGCGAGATCCTGGAGTTGCGCACCAGCTACAACAAGGGGGCGCTCTGGGGGTTCGGCCGGAGCGTGCCCAACAGCAGCCTGATCTTCGCCGGGCTCTCGGTGGCGGCCGGGGCGGGGATCGTGGCCTGGCTGTTCGTGGGGGGCGCCGCGGCCAGCCTGCCCTTGACCGTCGCCCTGGGCCTGATCATGGCCGGGGCGATCGGCAACTGCCACGACCGGCTCGCCTTCGGCCAGGTCCGGGACTTCGTCCACTTCCACGTCGACTCCGTGGGCTTCAACTGGGCCATCTTCAACATGGCCGACGTCATGCTGGTCTGCGGCGCCTGCGCCCTGGTCCTCTTCGCCCTGCGCCCCGACCCGATCCCGACCGACGCCCCCCCGCCGGCCGACGCCGGCGCCGACGCCGCCGCGCCCCCCCACGCCCGCGACCCGGAATCGGCGCGGGCGCCGTCGTGACGGGGGCCCGATGAACCGGGAGGTTTTCCAGATGACGATCACCTTCGACATCCCCAGGGACATCGAGCGTCAGTTCGGCCGCCGCCTAGGCGAACTCAACGCGAAGGCGCGGGAGGCCCTCCTGGTGGAACTCTTCCGCGAACGCGAGATCACCCATCGGCAACTCGGCGACGCCCTCGGGCTCGATCGGTACGAGACCGACGGGCTCTTGAAGCGGTACGGCGTGGGGCTCGACGTCAGCCCCGAGGAAATCCGCGAGGAATGCGGCCTGCTCGGCCAAGCTCGGCCGTCATGAGAGCGGTCTCGGATACGACGCCGCTCAATTATCTGGTCCTCATCGGGCTTCAAGAGATCCTCCCCACCTGCTTGAGGAAGCGGCCGTTCGGGGGCTCGTCGTCATCGAAGACGCCATCGACGGGCTCCGGGGGACGAACTTCAGGGCCACGGAGGCTCAGTACCGGGCGATCCTTGAGAACGTGGCCAGGCGCCGCGGCGATCCTTCCGATCACACATCGTAATACAAGTTGAATTCATAGGGGTGTGGCCGGGCGCGGAGGGCGTCGACCTCGTGGGACTTCTTGTACCAGATCCAGGTGTCGACGACGTCGCGGGTGAAGACGTCGCCCTTGAGGAGGAACTCGTGGTCGGCTCGGAGCGCCTCCAGGGTGGCCTCCAGCGACCGCGGCGCGGCTGCGAACCGGGCCAGGCCCTGGGGCCCCGGATCGGCGACGTCCCTGTCCAGCGGCTCGCCGGGGCGGATCTTATGCTCGACGCCGTCGAGCACGGCCATCAGCATCGCCGAGAACAACAGGTAAGGATTGGCCGCGGCGTCCGGGCAGCGGTACTCCACCCGGCGGTCCCGCGGGCTGGTGCCGGTGACCGGGATCCGGATGATCGCCGCGCGGTTGCGACGGCTGTACGCCAGCCGGGTGGGGGCCTCGAAGCCCTCCACCAGCCGCTTGTAGCTGTTGGTCGTGGGGTTGCCGAAGGCGCATAGCGCCTCGGCGTGCCGCAGCAGGCCGCCGACGGCGTAGAGCCCGACGTCGCTGAGGCCGGCGTAGTGGTCGCCGGCCAGGATCGGCTCGTCATCCTTCCAGAGCGACATGTGGGTATGCATCCCCGAGCCGTTGTCGCCGAAGAGGGGCTTGGGCATGAAGGTGGCCGTCTTGCCGCCGCGGCGGGCGACGTTGCGGATGACGTACCGCGCCAGCATGACCCGGTCGGCGGCTTCCAGCAGGTCGCGCGGCTCCAGGTCGATTTCGCACTGGCCGCCGGTGGCGACCTCGTGGAAGTGGGACGTCACGCCGACGCCGCACTCGGCCATGCGGCGGGCCATCTCGGAGCGAAGGTCCATCAGGCCGTCGGTCGGCGGGCAGGGGAAGTAGCCCAGCCCGGCGACGGGCTTGTACCCCAGGTTGGGCGACTCCCTCCGACCGCTGTTCCACGCCCCCTCGATCGAGTCGACCCGGTAAAACGCCTCGTTGGCGGTCTGGGCGAAGCGGACGTCGTCGAAGACGAAGAACTCCAGTTCCGGCGCGAACAGGCAGTAGTCGGCGACCCCGCCTTCGCGCATGTACGCCGCGGCCTTGCGGGCGATGTTGCGGGGATCGCGGGTATAGTCGCTGCGGGTGATCGGGTCGTGGATGTTGCAGATCATGGTCAAGGTCGGTTCGACCATGAACGGATCGACAAGCGCCGTCTCGGGCTGGGGGACGACCAGCAAGTCGGACTCGTTGATCGCCCGCCAGCCGACGATCGCCGAGCCGTCGAAGCCGAGCCCCTCCTCGAAGGTCTCCTCGCCGACCGCGTCGGCGGGAATCGAGAAGTGCTGCCAGACGCCCGGGAAATCCATGAACCGCAGGTCGACGGTGGTGACCTCGCGTTGTCGGATCTGGGCCAGGACTTCCTTGGGGGTCACCGCGAGGACTCCGAGAGGGGGCGGCGCTGGGGCCTGTCGCCAGGGACGGGGACGACCTATCATCAAGACGACCGGGGAAGGGATCGAACCCTCAACGTACCGGGATTCCCCCGTCCGGTCGAGGAGCGCTCGCCGTGGCCGATCCGCCCCCGCCCCGCTTCGCGGTTTTGGAGCACTCCTGGAACGGGGTCCACTGGGACTTCCTGCTCCAGCGCGACGGCGCGCTTCGGACCTGGGCCCTCGACGGGATCCCGAGCCTCGGCGTGGAACGACTGGCGCGACCCTTGGCCGATCATCGCTTGCTCTACCTCGATTACGAAGGGCCGATCCCAGGCGGCCGGGGGTCCGTGCGGCGGGTGGACGGGGGCGAGTACGAGGAGCTTGAGTGGGGCGAGGCGCGGATCCGCGTCCGGCTCCGCGGCCGTCAACTGGTGGGGGAGGCCCTTCTGACCCGGCGGCCCCGGGACGAGGCGGACGACCCGGAGGAGCCGTACTGGAAGATCTCCCTGGGGAAGTTCGATTGAAGGATCCGGCGCGAGGGGAGCGTCGGCAGCAGGAACACGCCTCGGGCCCGGTCGGATCGACCGGCCAGGCGGATTCGGCCGGCGCGGACGTCCACGTCGTCGAGCCGCACGTCGTCGCGATCCGGGTTGGGGGAGTAGCGCAGACGCACGACGGGGGTACCCTCGACCTTATGCCAGGCCACGTCCACGCCGTAGATCCGGCCGCGCTCGATGATCCGGTCGAGCACCTGGTCGGCGGGGACCGGGAGGATGCCGGCGCGGATCTTCTCCAGGGTCAGTTCGACGGTGTTGTCCGCGGGGATCCGCGGTCGCGCGATCACCGTGACGACCGACGAGAACATCCCGCGATCGAGCCGGAACGCCAGCACGACCCGGTCGGACTCGAAGAGGATCCGGGGCTCGCGGACCTCCGGCGGGAGCTGGTCGGCGAAGTGGGTGACCAGGTCCTGGGCGAGCCAGGCGTTGACCTCCTCGTCGGAGAAGACGGCCTCCCAGGTCGGTTCCGTGCAGATGTCGTTGCGAAGCTGAAGCCCGCGGGCGACGAAGTGCTTCGCCTTGCCCGCGATCTGTTCGCGAGGCATGCCCCCCAGGGGGACCATGTCGCGATAGTAGCGCGGCTCGTAAGTCAAGGCCAGCCATCCGGCGATCGGGGCCAGGAGCAGGAGGGCCCCCGCCGCGGCGGCGAACTTCCACCTCTTCGACAGCGTTCTTCTCATCAACGACCCCTCGGAACGGGAGGAGCGCCGGAGCGTCCGGGAGCAGCCGGCCGACGACGAAGCCGAAGGCGGGACGGCACGGCCCGACTCGCGCGCAGGATACGCGCCGACCGCGCGGCGGTCAATGCGGATCGACGACCGTGACGCCCCGGCGGCATTGGCTTCGCTCGTCGTGGCGCGATCGAACCCGTCGGCCGCAAAGTCATGATTGGAAACCACTTGAATATCGACGAAGCGGGTTCGATCGGCGAAGCGAAATTGGTTTTTCCTGACCGTCACGGATTTTGGGGGTGGTGGACATAACGGCCTTCCCCCCTCGCGGGGGAAGGTGGCCCGAAGGGCCGGATGAGGGGGGGCGAGACAAAACGCCATCGACGTCCAGCGCCTCCCGGACGGGTTTTCGCGAATCGCGACGGTCGCCTCGCGCGTCGTCCCCCTCATCTGACCGCTTCGCGGTCCAGCTTCCCCCGCGAGGGGGGAAGATTCGTTCAGGCCCCCAAAATCCGTGACGGTCAAGGTTTTTCGAGGCGGCCGGGCGAAAGGCGGGGCCGGCGCCCACCGACGGCGAGGGGCGACGCGCGCCGTCCCCTCTCCCGGCGGGAGAGGGGACGTCGTCTCCTTCCCCCATCTTTCCCAGATTCCGCGTCGAAACGTTGTGACCATACCCGTGCCCGGCCGAGAGAGGGGACGGAACGGAACGGGCGGCTCGAAACGTCGCGACACGCCGCTCCCGCCTTGCCGCGCGCGCGGAAACCGCGGATCCTCGGGGGATCGGTCGGGCGTCGGGAGTTCGGGGCGGGTCATGGGGGCTCCCAGGGTTCGGATCGCGCGATCTTCCAAGAAGCCGTTGCCACATGGCCGGGGGCGCGCGCCGGATTTCGGAACGAACTGGAGGCGTCGCGGATGAAAAACGTCTTCGACCCGCCGCCCGAGGAGGGCGCGGGGGAGTTTTTCGAGACCCTGGCGGGGTCGGGCTCGACCCGGATCGAACGGATCGTCTCCCGCGGCGACGCCTCGCCGCCGGGCTTCTGGTACGATCAGGACGAGCACGAATTCGTCCTCGTCCTGCGGGGCGCGGCGCGGCTGCGGTTCGAGGGCCCCGACGAGATCGTCGAGATGCGCCCCGGCGACTCCCTCACGATCCCCGCCCGCCGTCGCCACCGCGTCGAGTGGACCGACCCCGACGGGCCCACCGTCTGGCTGACGGTGTTCTTCGCCGGGTGATCCGTCGAAAACATAAACCCTTGGCAATAACAATAAACCCTTCTCCCCTTGTGGCGCCTCGTCGAGAACCTCACCCTGATCGGAAATCCAGGAACCACGGAAAACACGGAACGAGGGACGAGCCCGAAAGAAAAAGCCCGATCCTTGCTCGGTCGAAAACCTAAACACCGGATGATGACAAACATCCCTTCTCCCCTTGTGGGAGAAGGTGGCCAAAGGCCGGATGAGGGGTCGGCCGGCGTCGCATCCCGCGTCCGGCCATGACCTTGAAGTCCGGGGCTTTCGATCGCGCCCCCCTCATCCGCCCCTCCGGAGCACCTTCTCCCACAAGGGGAGAAGGGGGGACGCAAGCGCGCCCGTTCGCGGCGGATGGTTTCGAGAGCGCGCGAAACGGACGTCTCGGAACCGGTTCCCGATTCCCGGCCGTCGGCGCGTCCTCAATCCTCGTCCTGTTTCGGGCTGGAGGCGTGGACCATGGGGACCTCGGACGAGGGCGGGAAGCCCATCGCCTGGGAGGACTCGATCCGGTGTTTGCGGGTGTGGGGTTCGAGCTTCTGGGGACGGCCGGTCTCCAGGGCGCGACGAACGGCCTCGACGATTCGGACGTCGCACCAGCCTTCCTCGCCGTCGGGTTCGGGATCGACGTCCTCAAGGACGCAGCGCGAGAAGTATTCGGTCTCGCCGCCGAACTGGTCGGTGGTCATGAACGACTTGTGTTCGGTCTCGCCGCCGGTGGTCACGTCGTATTCCAGGCCGTGGCCGTAGGTGAAGGCGGGGCGGAAGGCGATGCTCCCCTTGGTCCCGACGATCGAGTAATGCTCGTGGGCGTCCATCGCGTAGGAGACGACGAACGAGGCCAGGCCGTCGTTGGGGAATCGCAGGGTGACGCTCACGGTGTCGATCAGGTCGAGTCCCCAGTCGGCGTTGCGCGCTCCGAAGGCGGCGACCTCGATCGGCTCGACGCCGAAGAACTGGCGGACGCCGTTGATGGGGTAGACGCCGAGGTCGTAGACCGGGCCGTCGACGAAACCATGCTTGGCCCGGTGGTTCTCGGGGTCCAGGGGCATGGAGAACATGGAGGCGAAGCCGCGAGGCTCGCCGATATCGCCGTCGCGGACCTGCTCGATCGCCGCGATGGTGGCCGGTTCGAAGTGGAGCCGGTAGGCGATCATCAGCTTCGCGCCGGACTCGTCGGCCGCGGCGATCAGCGTCTTGCATTGGTCCTCGCTGACGGCCATGGGTTTTTCGAGCAGGACGTGGACGCCGGCCTTGAGGGCGGGGAGGGCGTGCTCCAGGTGCAGGTGGTTGGGAGTGGCGACGTAGACCGCGTCGACGACGTCGTCGCTGAAAAGCCGGTCGAAGCCGTCATAGCCGTAGACGGCCAGGTCGCCGTAAATCTCTTGCATGGCGGCGCCTTTGTCGGGGTCGCCGGTGACCAGGGCGGTGACCTGGGAGTTTTTGGTGTTGCGGACGCCGGGCAGGAAAGCGCCTTGCGCGATCGCGCCGACGCCCACCACGCCGTATCGAACCGTTCCACCCGTGACGCGCTTGGCCTTGCTCATGGCGGTCTCCTCTCCTTCCCTCGTGCCGGACGACCGTTCGTTCGGTCGAATCGCGAGGGAGGAAAGGGACGCAAACGACGCGCCCGAGGCGGCGGCGATGAGTCTGTCTCATCAAGGCGTCGCGGCCGGCGTAACGGCCTTCCCCCCTCGCGGGGGAAGGTGGCCCGAAGGGCCGGATGAGGGGAGGACGAGCAAGAAAGCCGTCGGCGTCCAGAGCTTCCCGGACGGGCTTCCGCGAATTCCGACGGTCGTCTCGCGCGTCGTCCCCCTCATCTGACGCCTTCGGCGTCTGTCTTCCCCCGCGAGGGGGGAAGAGCGATTTCATCCTTCCCCCCTCGCGGGGGAAGGTGGCCCGCAGGGCCGGATGAGGGGGAGGACGAGCAAGAAAGCCGTCGGCGTCCAGGGCTTCCCGGACGGGCTTCCGCGAACCGCGACGGTCGTCCCGCGCGTCGTCCCCCTCATCTGACGCCTTCGACGTCTGTCTTCCCCCGCGAGGGGGGAAGACCGTGATGGCCGCTTTTACCGCTCGGGGACGGAGTCTCAGGTGGAGACGGCGCCCTTGACGCGCCGGGTCCGAGGCGCGACCGGCGCGACGCGGGGGGGCGCGGAATGCGGGACGGCGATTTCGGGGGCGTCGGCGTAGCAGGGCCAGGTGAGGTAGGCGACGGCCTCGGCGGGGTCGAGCGCCACCTGGGCCTCGACCTCGGCGAGATAAGCGGCGAGCAGGCGCTCGGGGCGGGCGGAGGCCGCGGGGTCGAGCGGTTTGAAGTCGATGCCGAAGCGACCGCCGGCCAGGTGTCGGCAGAAGACCAGGACGATCGGGGCGCCGGTCAGGCAGGCGAGTTCGGCCCAGACCGCGAGGAATCGGTGTTCGCGACCCAGCAGCCGGCAGGTCCGGGTGTTGGGGCCGTCCCAGACGATGTCGCCGTTGAGGTAGACGGCCAGGCCCTCGCGCAGGGCGGCGCGGGCGCGCATCATCCGCTCGACGGCGTCGGCGGGGGCCAGGTCGCGCTTCAGGAAGAACTCGGCCTGGGGGAAGGGCGAGGCGTCGGAGTCGAAGCGGCGGCTTAGCTCGCGCGAGACGTGCTTGGGGCGCTGGACCATCGCGCGGACGGGGAGGCCGCGGCGGAACAGCCAGTGCATCCCGGCGATATGCGCCCCCAGGTGACTGCCGACCAGGATCGCGCCCTGGCCGCGGCCGAGGATCTTCTGGACGTCCTGGAAGCCGCGGACGTCGAAGCGATCCAGGGCGCGGGGGTCGGAGGCGACGTCGAGCGGGTAGTCGCGCGCGGCGAATCGGGAGGCGGACTCGGCCAGCGACCGCCAGGAGGCCGGGCCGCCGTCGCGTTTCAGGAGCGCGTCGACGCGGTCCATCGCCGCTTTCAGCCGCGCGCGGCGGCCGGGGCGGAGGAACGCCGAGGCGCGGCCGGCGGCGCGGACGACCGCGTCGGCCCGCGGCGGCGGCAGGGTCGCCAGGGTCGGCAGCAGCGCCTCGTAGAAGTAGAACTTCCAGGTGAACAGGCGGCGGGCGATGTGCTTCACGGCGTCGTCCCCTCCCCGACGGCGAGGTCCTTGAGCTTCTGGTAGTCGACCTTGTCCGTCGAGGTGGCCGGCAGCCGCTCCAGGAACGTGATCCGATCCGGAATCATGTAGTTGGGCAAATGAATGGAGCAGTGCCGCTTCATGGCGATCAGCGACTTCCTCCCCGACGGCTTCATCGCCACGAACGCGGCGATCGAGGCGCCGGAGTCGCCCGATTCGGCGACCACCGCGGCGCGGTCGACGTCTTGATGGCGGTAGAGGGCCGATTCGATCTCGCCCAGTTCGATGCGATAGCCGCGCTTCTTGACCATGCGGTCGCGGCGGCCGTGGAAAAGATAGCATCCGGAACCGTCGTCGACGACCAGATCGCCCGTGCGATACCATCGCGCGCCGCGCTCGTCGCGGAAGAAGGCGGCGTCGGTGAGATCGTCGCGGCCGAAATAACCGCGCATGACGCCGGGGCCGGCGATGACCAGTTCGCCCCGCGTCCCGGCCGGCAGGGTCCGGCCCTCCTCGTCGACCACCCGCGCCGTAAGCGGCGGGCAGACGCGGCCGATGGGGAACGGGCCGGCCTGGTCGTCGGGAATGGTCCGGGGGATCGGCAGGGCGGTGCAGACGTTGGTCTCGGTGGGTCCGTAGAGGTTCCAGAGGTCGGCGTCCGGCCAGAGGCCGCGGAGCTTGCGGAGCGGGGCGATCGGGAAGACCTCGCCGGCGAAGAGGACCAGCCGCGGCGCGACGCGGCCGGGACGGTCCAGCCGGCCGTGCTCCGTCATCATGGCCAGGATCGACGGGGCGGAGTACCAGACGGAGATCCGCTTCTCGTGGACGTAATCCCCGAGCGCCGCGGGTTCCTTGGCGAGGGTCTCGTCGATCAGGACGAGCGTGCCGGCGTTCAGGGCGCAGACGAAGAGGTCGAAGATGGAGAGGTCGAAGTGGAAGGGGGCGTGGGAGGAGTAGCGGTCGTCGTCGCTCCAGGGGCCCAGGGCGTCGCGGCACCAGTCGAGGAAGGTGAAGGCGTTGGCGTGGGAGAGCATCACCCCCTTGGGTTCGCCGGTCGACCCGGAGGTGAACAGGACGTAGGCCAGGTCGTCGGCGTGTCGGGGAGGCGGGATGGGGGCGGGGGCGTCGTCGTCGAGGACGTCGTCCCAGAGGGCGTCGTCCTCTCCCGCCGCGGGGTCGTCGCCGACGATGACGAGGCGGGGGGGGGAGTCGCGGTCGGCCCAGGCCGCGCGGAGCTTGGGGGCGAGCGCGGCGGAAACGACGACGGCCTTGGCGTCGCAGGCGGTGAAGATCGCCTCGGCGCGACCGGCGGGACCGGTGGGGTCGACGGGGACGTAGACGGCGCCGGCGCGGAGGATCCCGTGGATGGCGGCGACGGCCTCGGGGCGTTTGGGGAGCCAAAGCCCGACGCGGTCGCCGCGGTCGACGCCCCAACGGGCCAGCCGGGTCGCCAGGCGGTCGGCGATCCGGAGCGTTTCGGCGTAGGAGAGGGACCGGCCGCGACCGTCCTCGACGGCGGCTCGGTCGGGTCGGCTGGCGGCGGCGTCCTCCAAAAGTCGGCTCAGGTGGCGTCCGTCCATGGCGTCGGGTCCGTCCGTGTTCGGGTTGGCGGCGGCGGTCAAGGAGCGAGGGTCAGGTCACGGCAAGTCTCCGGGCAGGGCGGCCTCGGGGACCGCCTTGCGGCCGGGGAAGAGGAGTTGGTAGCGTTCCTGGTCGGTGACCAGGTCGTGGGAGAGGGCCTCGAAGAGCCGGCGGTGGCCCTCGGCGTTGGGGTGGTCGTCGTAGGCGGCGATCTCCAGGTCGGCCGGCTTGACGCCGTCGAAGGCGCCGGTCAGGTCGTGGATCGGCAGCGCGTGCCGCGCCGCGATCGCCTTGAGCCGGCCGACGGGCTCGGCGCGGGTCTTGGGGTCGGAGTCCTTGCCGACGCGGGGGACGACGATCATCATCAAGGGGACGTTCATCGAGCGGCAGTCGCCGGCCAGCTCGGCGACGGTGCGGTCGTACAGGTCCCAGTAGATCGTCGCGAACTTCCGCTTGACCGCGTCCTTGGCCGGCAGGTCGCCGCGGGCGTCGACGCGGCGGTCGGAGTCGGTGATCCCGGCCCTGGCGATCGCCTCGCGGACGAAGTCATACGGGACGTCGGCCTGGATCCGGAAGACGTCGCAGAGGTGGATCTCGGCCAGACGCTCGTCCAGGAGCGTCGACGAGAAGATCACCATGTCGGGCTCGAACTCCTTGACCTTGCGCCGGAACGACTCCAGCCGCTGCAGCGGGCTGTAGGCCGCCACGGCGAAGTTCAACACCTGGAACTTCCGGGCCGAGGCGAACCTCCGGCGCGCGGCGTGGGCGTTGAGCCACTGCTCCAACCTGTAGGCGTAGGAGTCCTGGAACCTCACCCCCCAGCCCATGTCGATCGACGCGCCCAAAAGCGCGACCCGGAAGACGCCCGGCGGTTTCTCGACGGTCACCTCCGGGCCGTACATGCCGTGGGAGTTGGTGACGAACGGCTCGTCGAAGAGGACGCCGTCGGTGTCGGGGATCAACTCGAAGTGGAGGAAGTCGGCCTTCAGGTGGCGGACGACGCCGGCGTCGTTGAACCGGACCCAGCCGTTGGGCTTGCCCATCAGCTTGAGCGTCAACTCGCCGCGGCCGGAGGAGTCCTCGGCGCCGCCGATCAGGCCCTCGTAGTAGCCGACGGCGTGGTGGTCGCCGTCGGCCCTTTGCATCGCGTTGGAGACCGCCGACGCCATGATCCGCTCGGCCCCGGTCCACCCCCTGGGGAGGTGGACCAAGGCCAGGGCGATCAGGGCCGCGGCTTGCAGCATCGCCACCCGCGCGTCGCGGACGGTCGTGGTCTTTATGAGCGCCATGCCGTTTCCGATCCTTCCCTGGTCACGACGCGCGGAGGCCGCGGGCCAAAAGGTCGAGCCAATCCGCGACGCTGGGGCTGCTCCAAAGCGCCCACAAGAGGATGATCGTGACGAACGTGGCGAGCGTCTTCAGACAGCGAACCGCCAGGGCCTTGTAGTCGACCCCCGTCGGGGGGGCGTCGGCCCCGGGCTTGAGCCGCGGCGCCGGCTTCTTGCGGGCGTCGAGCTGGACGTTGACCATCACCAGGCCGCCCAGCACGCCCCAGAACACGGCGTCCGGGACCGTGAACCCCCACGCCCCCCGCAGCCAGAACGACTGGTAGGCGTGCGACAGCCACGTCGCCAGGAAGACCGCCGTCGTCGCCGCCGCCAGCGCGACCGGCTGGGGCTGCTTCTTCAGCTTGAAGACCACCGGGTTGAACACCAGGCGGACCATGAAATCCTTCCAGTAGATGTTGATCCGTCGCCAGTAGTCGGTGAACCCCGTCGCCAAGAGGTAGCGGTGATGCGTGTCCGGCAGTTGGTAGCCGAAGAGGTGAAGCATCCCGCAGGCGACGTGGAACTGGCCGGACACCTGCATGTACACCAGGTAGTTGAACACCAGGAACCCCAACAGGCTCCACGTCCCGGCCACCTGCGACGCCGGAATCAACATCTCCTGGTCGATGATCCGGTACAGGATCAGTTGCGCGACCCCCCGGAAGGTCATCTCCAACCCCCGGCGCTGGACGTCGTGGACGTCGGCGGCGAAGAAGCCGCGACGCCAGGTCCGGTAGTCGACCACCGGGAAGAGCATGAAGCAGAAGTTCGGCAGCAGGAAGAAGTAGCCGATCGCGTCGATCCACGGCTCCGGCTTCCTGGCGTGCTTGAGTTCGTACATGTAGATGATCATGCGGAACATGAACATCGAGCCCAGCACCGGCCAGACGACGCTCGACGTCATGCCGAACAGCGCGAGCGGACGGCCGACGGTCAGGAACGCGGCCAGGGCCGCGAGGATCCCGGCGCGGAGGTTCCAGGAGATCGGCGACCGGGCGACGCCGATGAAGACGGCCGACAACCCGACGATCGGGACGAAGACCTCGCCGCCGAAGACCAGGTACAGCCCCAGGAGCGAGGCGGCCAGGAATATGGCCTTCTTCCAGCGGTAAGGCGCGAGGTAGTGGATCGGGAACGCGACGGCGGCGACCTGCAACAGCACCTGGAAGGCCCTGCCCTCGGTGGCGTAGAGCCGGCAGACGGCGAAGATCAGGCCGAGGAACAGGAGGTTGCGCAGAAACGGCACGAGGGCCCGTTTGCACTGTTCGGGCTCGTCGGCGTAGAGGCGGTCGATCCAGCGCCGTCTCGGCGCGCCCTCGGCGGGCTCGGGGGGCTGGAAGCGCTGGTGCGGCGCCGTCCGCGACGCGACCTTGTTCCCGACGTTCGGCCCCATGGGCGGTCCTTCCTCGAACCTTCGGGCCGGCGTCGCCCTCGCGATCCGCGAGGGGGCCGCGGCCCCGTCGTCCTTGATAACGATCCCAGGCCGCCGCGTCCGGCCTCGGGAGGGAGATTGCGATCCGTCGTCGACTCGAGGATGGGGAGGCTCGAGAAACGGCCGCGGGGCCCGATCCGTCCTTGGATCGGCATTCCCCGCGACGCTCACCATCCTTGGTACGGTTGGAGAGTCTCGTCGGAATTATCCGTCGCGACCCTCCCTTTGTTTTCGTTAAGGTTCTGGTGACGGCCCGCGGGCCGGCGGAGCGTCGCCCCGGTCGCGCCGCCATTTCGACCCCGGGGCCGGCGAGCGGCGTGGGGGGATTTAACCGCGACCGTCCCGAACTGTCAACCCGACGGTCGACCCGGATTCTAGGCGACGTCCGCCCGCGCGCCGGCCCGACTTCCTTGCGCCGACGTTCCGCCCCGCGCCCTCGCCGCGACGCCCGCCGCGAGCGGCTCAAGCCGCGCTCGGGGTCCTGTCGATCCCGACGATGCCGAGTCGCTTCGGACTCGCGCGCCGATCGATCCGAGCCCCCGAGTCACGCCATGCCCATGCGCCGTCGCACGTTGCTGCTGTCCGTCCTGGCCGTCTCGGCCCTGGTCCCGCCGACCGCCGCCCGCGCCCAACGGGCGTTCGGGCCCCTCGACGTCGCGGCCTTGCTCCGCATGGACGAGGTCCAGTTGCAATCGATTTACCGGGGAGGGACGGTGGCGGGATTGCCGGCGGGACGGACGCGGGGGACGGTCCTGCCCGCGCCCGGCGCCCGCCGCAACGCGGCGATGTCGGCCGCGGCCCGGCTGGTCTGGCAGGGGAAGGAAGTGGGCCCCGCCGGAACGACCGCCGTCAACCGCTTCTTCGGCGTCCGAACCGTCGCGGGCCGGCTCTACCAGGGCGTCAGCTGGCTCGACGGCGGCCCGACGTTGGTGCTGGATTATTCAGGCTCCTCCCGCGTCTACGCGAACAAGCGCGACGAGATCCGCCTGATCGCCCCCGGCCTCTACCTCGGCGTCATGCACGACCGCGCCACCAACCCCCCGACCCTGGACACCTACTTCGTCCTTGAGACGACGCCGTAAGATCGCGGGCCCTCAACGCGAGCGCGCGCGGCGGCCAGGCCGAACACCCCCGCGTCCCCGGCTCCGCGTTGAGCGTCGGGAGCGCATATGCGGCGTCGGTTGCTCTGTCGAGAACCTAATCCCGGTCGGAAAGCCAGGTTCTCGACGGAGCGGGAGTCGGTTCATTTTTCCTGACCGTCACGGATTTTGGGGGCCTGAACGAATCTTCCCCCCTTGCGGGGGAAGACAGACCGCGAAGCGGTCAGATGAGGGGGACGACGCGCGAGGCGACCGTCGCGATTCGCGAAAACCCGTCCGGGAGGCCCTGGACGTCGATGGC
>Ga0209916_1001607_pt1 | contig 17295 bp, 19 predicted proteins | sample ThiBio_1000_plan_FD_183956 | JGI IMG/M metagenome (GOLD analysis project Ga0209916, IMG submission 183956) | Wastewater bioreactor microbial communities from Cape Town, South Africa - Thiocy_solids_2 (SPAdes) | ecosystem: Engineered > Bioreactor > Thiocyanate-remediating > Anaerobic-Aerobic ... | reverse complement strand
CGGAACCGCTCATCGGATATTATAACACCATGGTTCGACGCCGCCCCTGGGACCGCCGGCGCACGGCGGCCGAGGTGAGTCGGGAGGCCGTTCGATGGATGATGATCGGAAAGTCGAAAAGATCGTCCGAGGGGAGGACCAGCGGCTCGACTTCCCGTCGCTGCTCTTCTTTCCCTTCGGCCTCGTTTTGGGCGTGATCTCCGTGATCGTCGTGGGGCCCTTCGCCGTCCTCTTGTTTCTTTCGACGGGGATCTGGAATCGTCGGCGATTCCGCCGGTCCATGCGGAAGCAGGGGCGGCTCGTCGCCTGGAGGGACCTGGAACGGCGACTCATGGATGGCGAAGGGACGGTGATCGAGGAGGTCGGCCTCAAGGGCGCGCAGCGCGTGTGGTGGACGCCGGACGACGTCGCCTCGATGGGGAGGCTCCCCTCCTCGTATGAAGAGGTCGGCGACGTGCTCGAAGGCGCGCCGCACGCGTTCAACGACCGGTGCCTGGCGGAGTATCTCGATCCCGACCGAGGCCGGGCGATGACCACGGCGGTCTCGCTCCGCGCTGTGAGGAGCGGCGCATTGGCCGGGCGTTTCCCCCGGTCTCGATGGGTGAAGGTGGTCCGCCCCCTCTTCCCGCCGTCCGCGGACGATCCCCATCCCGAACGATGATCGGCCGCTTTGGTTCATATAATCGCCCAGAAGCGCGTGACGAGACGGCCGCGGCCGCATCGGGGGCAGACGTCGTCCCCGTCCGGCGGTCGACGTTTCCACGGCCACTCGAAGACGCGGTCGCCGACGACGGGGTAGAACCGCCGGCCGCCGCACGACTTGCAAGGCGGGGCGTCCGCGCCGAGCACGCCGGACTTCGGGACGGCGTCCCTGAGGATGAAGTTGAGGTCGCCGCAACCCAGGCAGACGCCCGCCAGCTCGACGACGACGTCTGACGTACGGACGATCTCGCCCCACGTCCGTCCCGTCTCCCGTTCGACGGAGTCGGGCCTGAACGGCAGCGGGAGATGGAGGCGTCGATCTTCGGGGCCGAGCACGAAGGCCCGCGCCGGCATCGCGTGCAGGCCGAAGTCGCACGCGTCGCACGAGACCGAATAGACACCTGGAGACGGCCGCCTCGTGAACCTTCGGGTCATCCGAGGCTCCTCCCCGAGCGTCCCCAGCCGTCGAAGTCTTCCCATGGCGATCCCACCCGCGGGCTCATCGGGTTTTCGCGCCCGTGATACGAGTCGGCCTGCACGAACTCCCCGCCGCAGCGGTCGCAGGCGTAGAGGGCGATGTTCGGCGGCGGGTTGCGGCGGTACCAGTTGACCATGCGGAGCCGTTCCCCGCAGGCGGGGCAGCGCTTCCGGCATCGCGACAGAATGACCGCGGCTAAGATCGCAGCGCCCACCATCGCCGCAAGGACGACCGCGACCATCGCCAGGCATCGCCAGGACATCGTCCACCCCATCCGTCGGACGTCGCGAGTCGGACGCCGGTTCGCGGCTCGCCTGTTAGTAATCGGCCTTACTGCCGGAGACGCTGGCGTTCGGCAGCGCCTTCCGAAGCTGCTCCAGGCCCCTCTCGCCGACCTTGGCCTGGTGGAGGCTGAGGCTTTCCAATACGGTCAGCGCCTTCAACTGGGGCAAGGCCCTGTCCGAGACCTTGGTCCGGCTGAGATCGAGGCTGACGAGCTTCGGCAGCCTGGCGAGATGGACGAGGCCGGGGCCGGTGATCCCGGCATTGCCGCTGAGGTCCAGGTTCTCCAGGGCGTCCAGGCCCTCGAACGCGGCGAGGGCCGCGTCGGTCAGGCGGTGATCCTCCAATTCGAGATCTTCGATCGACGTCAAGCCCCGGAGGTGCGCGGCGCCGGCGTCGGTCATCGGGAGCTTGGGATGGCCGAAGTCCAACTCCTTCAGCCCGGACAGCGTCCCCAGGACGGCCGCGCCGGCGTCGCCGACCGATGCGTGGTCGAAGCGGAGGACTTGCAGGCTCGTCCTCCCCCGGAGATGCGCGAAGCCCTCGGCGGTGATCGGGTTGCTTTCCATGCTCAGGTAGCGCAGCTTCGTCAGGCCGGCCAGCCCGGCGAAGGCCGCGTCGCCGAACCGATTGCCGCGAATCTCCAGCGTCTCCACCTCCGTCAGCCCCGCCAGGTGGAGGAGCCCGTCGCCCGCCAGGCGGTTGTACGCGACGTCGAGCGCCTTGAGGCGCGGGAAGGCTTTCACGTGGACCATCCACGACGAGTCGCGGAGGTCGTCCTCCTTTTCCTTCGGCGTCGGCGGGTCGCACGAGGCGACGTCGAGGACCTCCAGGTTCGCCAACCTGGAGAGGTGGGCGACCCCCTCGCCCGAGATCGGGTTGTAGCCGATGTTGAGGGACTTGAGCCCCGTCATGCCGCCGATCGCGGCGAGCGTCTCGTCGGTCAGGCCGGTCCGCTCGATGGACAGGCTCTCGATCTGGGTGAGCCGGGCCACGGCCGCGAGTTCCTCGGGCGTCAGGACGTGCTCATCGGCCCGTAATGGCAGGAGCGTCGGATAGGCGGCGAGCCGTCCGAGGCTCCCGGTCGAGATCAGCTCCGCCTTCAGCCAGATCTCGCGGGGGCGTCGGTCGGGATGGACTTCGACCCGCGCGCCGAGTCGGCGGAGCGCGAAGGCGAAGACGTCCTCGCCGGCCATCGTATACTCGCGGATCTTCGGATCTTCCAGGAGCTTCGCCTCGCGGCGGTCGATCTCGGCCCGCCGGGGATCGGCCGCATCGAGGGCCACCCGCTCGAGGCGGAGCCGGATCAGCTCGGCGGTCGCGTCGCCGAACCCGTCGAGCCAGTCGGCGTAGGCCCGCGCGACGGCGGGGTCGTCCGGCGCGTGGACGACGTCCAGCAGGTGCTTGCGTTCTTCCTTCGCGGATCGGGCGGGCTGCTTCGGCATGGAGGCGATTCCCTTCAGGGGTTCTGCGACTTCTTGGGACGACGAGGAGACTGGTTGATTATCAAGAATTAATATTATAATAATTAGTAATATTGTAAATAAATTCGTGTAACGGGCTCGTCCGGCCTCTCGGGGGCGGCCCGCCGCCGATCGGCGCGGTCATGACGGTGCTTTCGCCTCGAGGGTTCATGCGGAGTCGGGCGGATTCGGGTGGAAGGTCGGATGGGGCGACCTGTCGAGGATCTTGCGGGCGTCCTGGAGCAACGACTCCAGGAAGAACTCGGGGAACGACGACGCCGTCCGCTCCAGGTAGTGCCGGCCGCGAGGCCGTTCGAGGATCGCGAACTCGCCCGCCTCCTCGTCCGTCGGCTCGTCGGGATCCCAGCCGAACTGGTTGCCGGCGAAGTCCGAGCAGAAGAAGATCATGCGGGTCAAAGGCTCGAGTCGGGCGTGCTCCTGAGAGACGAAGTCCATCGATTCGCTCGCGACGCGGATCTGCTTCGTCTTCGTGACGATAGACTCCTTCCAGGGACCTCCCGCCGGGAACAGGGTGAAGAAGCACTCGCGCGCATCGCCCGGTCCGAAGACCCGCAGGAACGCCTTGTAGCTCGGCGGGATCGGGAACTGCCACTCGGACTCGAAGGCCGCGATCGATCCCGCTGGGTCGGGCGGGACGTAGCCGGACAGTTTGGGGACGAGCCGCGCGATCAGGTCGCGGACCCGCTCCCACGATTCGACTCGCGACCAGTAGCCCGGATCGCCGTCGACGCGCGCCGGCGGGAACGCGGCGACGATCTGCTTCTCAAGCGGGACGATCTCGACGTACCCCCGGGCGATCAGCTCGGAGGCCCGCTCGGCGAGCGCGGCGTCGACGTCGGACGTCTCTCGCGACTCGGTGCGGGGGGCCGATCCGATCGGGCCGGACGACTCGTCGAGGCGATCCTCGGAGGCGGTCAGCGTCCGAAGATCGGGCGGGTCCGAGGACGTCGACAGGAACCGTCGGGGGCTGCGGGCCGGCCACGTCGGGTCGTCCTCGTCCACCTCCGGCGAATCCATGAAGTTGGAGGCCTTGTCGAACAACTTGAAGGCCGCCTGGCGTTCGTCTTCGGTTTCGGGGAGCCAGATCATGGGGACCTCTTCCTCGTCGTCGTCCTCCTCGATCCAGAAGAGGTTGCGTCCCGAGTCGCCCCAGAGGAGGATCGGGCCGGGAATCCGCCGGGGCCCTCCGTCTTCCTCCCCGGATGGACGCGGAGGGAGCGGGTGGAGGCCGATTTCGATCTCGTTCGCCTCGACCTCGCGCGGCGGCCCCGACCGGAAGGCGTTCGATGGGCTCTCGTTCGACATGGGATGCTCCGACGTTGCGTAGGATTCTCGACCGGACTGCTCGCGAAGGCGCGAGCGGCCTCGATCATTCGGTCTCGACCGTCCGGCACTCCTCGGGCGCGAACACGAAGAGGCGGCCCGGCCCCAGCAGGTGCGGGACGTTCTCGCGGAACCAGCGCGCCGCGGCCGGATTTCGCCGCGCGAGTTCCTCGACCGCGAGCCCGGCCGCAACGGCATAGCCGACCTTGGCCCTCCCAACCCCGGGGAGGCGGCGCAGCCACGTCGCGAGCCGGCCCCAGGGCGGCTCCAGCAACCCGGCGACTTTCGCCTTGCGCAGTCCGGGCGCGTGCAGCGGCAACTCCACGCCGACCCACGCCTTACGAACTTCCACGGGGGCGTCGCCCGCGGGGACGCGCACGATCAGGATCCGCGTCGCGCGAGGCGGGGCCGTTCGAGCGAATGTGAAGCTGATCATGCCCCACCTCGGTTCGAAGGCCCATCTCCGGCGGATCGTGATGAAAGAGGCCCCCCGCCTGCCGAATCGACGACGGCGGCCGAGCCTACTCGCCGCATCGCCCATTGCGAGAAATAACCCATCGGCAGCGTGACGAAGAACAGCGCCAGATGGCCGAAGACGACGCAGTAGATCGGCACCAGGAGGATCCCGGGGGACGTCTTTCCGCCCGGGCGGAAGGCCGGTCCGAGCCACTGGAACAGGCCGACGAAACAGCCGAATGCGAAGGCGGCGACGCCGGGGAGAACGATCGCGAGGAGGTGGAACCGCGCTCCCTCCGCGGCCACGATCGAGCGGCGGAAGATCATCGCGACGGTCAGTCCGGCCAGGCATGTCGCGATGAGATTGACCGGCAGGTCGCGAGCCCCGAACCCCTCCGACCGCCCGACGAAGGGGAACAAGACGATGAACCAAAACCCGCTCATCGCGAAGGCCGCGACCGGGTGGACGAATCGGCTTCTCATGACGACCTCGATCCCGAGTCGAGTCCCCGGGCGAATCCGATGGTTCCGCCGACCAGGCGGGCGCCGGCGTCCGCATCCGCCCGGGGTTGGTATCAATTCGCCCCCGAAGGTCTTCCCGGCCGAATGCGGACGTAATCCGGCCAGACGGGTTCCTCGCCCGCCTGCCGGACGAATTCAGAGGCCGGATCGTCATACGAGACCACGGCGTTCCGCGTCGCGTCCCAACACTCGTCGAGGTGCCTGTAGAGGAGCCGGAAGTGATAGATCCCGAGCAGGTCGCAGAGGTCGTCCAGATTCTCCTCGGGGAATATCCTCCTGCGTTCCAGCGCCTCGCGGGCGTCTCGGCCGGTCACGCCCGGCCTCGCCAGGCGGGTGAGGCGTTCCGGCTCCCCGCCCAGCCCCCGACGGAGAGCCCGAGGGACTCGACGACCCTCATCGACGAACGACCTGTCTTCGAGCCCCCCTCGCTCGTCGAACATCCAGTAGAAGAGGGACGTCGACTGGATGACGGCGAAGGCGACCGCGGGGCATCCGCAACGGCCGCAGACCGTCCGCGCCAGGTCGATGATCTCCGGCTCGTTCGCGTACTCGCAGCCCTCGTCGAATACGGTCACCCAGCCGGCGATTACGGGGGATACGAAACAGTTCCGCGTCGAAGCCGGAGAGGCGAGCGCTGCGACGACTCGATCCTGCTCGACGCCCTTGAACGAAATGCTCGTGGTCGTGACGCTCATGCATCCTCATCCTGGTCTGGACGACGGGGCCGCCTCGCGGCCTCCGGGCCTGGCGCGTCAGGCCGTCCGTTGCGAGGAGGCCCCGCCGCCTCCCCCGGGATCCGATCGACCGTCCGCCCAGGTCACCCGCGCGACCCAGGGCCGCCCCTCGAACATCTCGACCTCGGGGGCGATCTCCCCCTCCTGCTGCATGGCGAAATACATCGCCGCGATCAGCTCCCAGACGTTGGTCATCTCGGGCCGAAAGACGCGGATCCCGCGCCTCATGACGGGGAAGCGGACTTCGATCCCGCGGACCCGCCCGACGAACCATTCCACCGTCTGCGCTGCGCCGTGGCCCCCCTGGCGAACGCCATGGTCTTGACCTCCTCGATCTCGGCGACGCGCCTGGTCGTCACGCGCCGGGTGTAGAGGTGGCGCGCCCGGACGACGTCGCCGTCGACCTCGACCCAGAGGTTGACGTCGCCGGCCCCGTGATACGCCAGGAAGGCGGCGAGGGCGAGCATGCCCGGGCAGCCCGCGATGAGGAGCGGGGCGTCGGGCTCGACGCCCCAACCCCGGATCCCGCCGATCGCGAACCAGACGCCCAGGCCGGCGGACCCGCCGACCATGAGCAGGATCATGACGACCTGGAAGGCGGCGTTGCCCCGCGTGAGCGAGCTTCGGACCTTCCCGGCCGGCGCCTCCTCCGCGCCGGGCATGAGCCCGAAGTCCCTCAGCAGCCGATCATCGTACATGGCGTCACCTTAGGGGCCGGACCCGCTGGAACACTCTTGCAATACGACCAACCGACCCTTCGATCATGGGTGCCTCCCGATCATTTCCACCGTCCGAGAACCAGCACCTGCAGGCCGTCGCTCAGCCGTGGTCGATGTCGAGCTTCGGGAGCAGCTTCCGGAGCTGCTCCTCGCCGGCTTCGGTGATCTTCGAGTCCCTCGGATTGATGCGCTCCAATCGCTCGAATCCGCCGAGGATCGGGATCGAGCGGTCGGTGACCTCGGTCTCGACGATGTCGAGCCCCTTCAGCCCCTTCAGGCCCTTCAGGTGCTCGATCCCCGCGTCGCCGATCTTGGTGTGGCCGAGGTCGAGCCCCTCGAGCCGGTCCATCCCTGCGAGGTGGGCGAGCCCGGCGTCGGTGATCCCGGTCACCCGCAGGCCCAGGTGGGTCAACGACTTCATCCCCTTGACGGGCTTGAGGCCGGCGTCGGTGATCTTGGTCCCTTGCAGGTACAACGTGGCGAGGCCCGGGTGGGCTGCGAGCTGCGCCAGCCCGGCGTCGCCGACCCTCGTGCCGTCGAGGGACAGTTGCTCCAACGGCTTGATCTTCCGGAGGGACGCCATCCCGGCGTCCGTGACGGACGTGTGGTCCAAGTTCAGGAACTGCAAGGCGGGCAGGTTCTCGAGATGGAGCAGCCCGGCGTCCGTCAGGGGGCTCGGCCCGAACTGCGCCACGGCCACAAAGGACAGGCTCTTGAGCTTGGACATCCCCTTCAGGTTGGCCAGCCCGGGGCCGTGGACCTGGACCTTGCCGAGGGAGAGCTGCTCGAGCCCGACCATCCCTTTCAGGGCGGACAGGCCGGCATCGGTCACCTTCGTTTCGTCGAGCGAGAGGTGCGTCATCGCGGTCATTCCCTTCAGGGCGGCCATGCCCGAGTCGCGCAGCTCGGTGCGATCGAGCGAGAGCTCCTGGAGCTTCTTCAGCGGGGCCAATCGGGAGGCCGCCGCGTCGGGTAGGCCGTCGCTCAGGTACAGCTTCCTCAGCTTCGGCAGCTTGGCCAGGTGGGCGAGCCCCGCCCCTCGGATCCTGGCCGTCCGTTGGATCGAGAGCTCTTCCAGGTTGACCAGCCGCGCGAGATGTTCCAGGCCGGCGTCGTCGATCCCCTCCTCGTGATCGATCCTCAGATCCTTCCGCTCGGCCAGGTCGGCGAGGTCCGCGTCTTCGAGGTCGCGGCTGACCGTCTTGAGGAAGTCGAGGTCGGCCTGCGTCGGGGCCGGCCCCGCGGGGGGGGCCGCCTCGGCGCGGGGAGGCGTCCAGAGGGAGACGACGCCGTCCCCGCCCGCGCTGAGGAACTGCCCGCCGGGGGATAAGGCGAGGGCGACGAAGCCCGGGGACGCCGTCTCGTACGCGCTGAGGTAGCGGCCCTTCTCGACCGACCAGAACGTCAGGAACGCGCCGTCGCCCCCGACGACCGCGAGCCTGCCGCCGGGCAGGAACGCCGCCGCATGGACCCTCCCGCCGTTGTCGGGCTTGAACCGGCGGATCTGGCGGCCGCCGGCGGCGTCGAAGAGGCGGAGCGATGCGTCCTCGCCGCCGGTCAGCACGGTCTTCCCGTCGGCCGAGAACGCCAGCGCATAGACCGCCTCCGTGTTGCCTTCGAGTTTCGCGACGAGCCGGCCGGTCGCCGCGTCCCAGACCCGCGCCGCCTTGTCCTCGATGCTCGGGCCGGTCGCGATCCGCCGCCCGTCGGGCGAGACGGCCAGGCAGAGCACCTGGTCGGTGTGCCCCTCGAGCGCGCGGACCTGCTTGCCCGTCGCGACGTCCCAGAGCCGGGCCGTGCGGTCCTCGCCCCCGGACACGACGCGGTTGCCGTCGGGCAGGAACGCGACGCAGCGCACCGCGCCGGAATGCCCTTCGCAGGCGCGCAGCTCCATGCCGGCCTCGACGTCGACGACCAGCACCTTGCCGTCGCCGAGGCCGACCGCCGCGAGCTTGCCGTCGGGCGAGAAGGCGGCCGTGCGCAGGTCCTTCCCCGCCCCGTCCCAACGCTTCCGGACCTGCCCCGTCTCCAGCTCGCCTTCATACACCCCCGAGCCGGAGGCGGCCAGCACACGCCTGCCGTCGGGCGCGGCGGACGCCGCATGGACCGGCTCCGGGAACTTCACCGACCGCTTGAGCGCGGCCGCGGTCGCCGCGATCCTCTCCTGGATCTCGGGGCCGGGCGGGAGCAAGTCGATCTTCACGTAGGTGGGGACCTCCGGCGTCCCGGCCTCGAAGCTGAACCAGATCAGGTATTCCGACCCCGGCCGGATCTTCCCCCCCTCCAGGCCCTGGATCACCCGGTATTTCCGGGGGATGTCGACCCCTTCGATGGGCTCGTCCTTCCCGAGTTCGTAGCCGGTGAAGCCGTTCATCTCGCCCGTCGACGGGGCGATGTACCAGGACTTCATCGCCCGCCCGCGCTTGTTGTCGACGGCCGGCATGATGAACTCCCACCGCATGTTGCGACGCCCCCAGTCCGCGGGGGCCTTGAACCGGAGGCCGTCGAAGCCCAGCCCGCGCGAGTTGAGCGCCAGCCGCGTGAACGACGCGGGCTGCTTCTCCGATCCGACCGGGACCTCGGCGAGGGCCGGCGCCGTGGCGCGCAGGGCCTCGATGAACGCGGCCTGGAGCTCCTGGTCGCCCTTCTCGTCGGCGTCGAGCCGGGCGCGGATCTCGGCCGCCTTCGCGAACGGGTCGCTCGCCGCGACGGCGGGAGCGGGAGCGGCTGGCGCCGGGGCGGGCTGGGGGTCCGCCGGGGGCGGGCTCGGCGCGGCCGACGCCGTCGCGGGCGGGGGGCTCGGCGGCGTGCCGCTCGGGCCGGCCGGCGCGGAGGCGACTGCGGGAGGCGGGGGTGCCGGGAGGGCGGCGAGTTCGAGCGTCGGCAGGCTCCAGAGGCGCACGGTCTTGTCCGCGCCGGCGGAGAGGAACCGGCGGCCGTCGGGCGAGAACCGCACGCAGTCGACCTGACCCGCGTGGCCCTGGAAGCGGTGCAGCTCGCGCCCGGTCGCGACCTCGACGAGGACGACCTGGTCGACCTCGGACACGAGGAGGCTCTTGCCGTCGGGCGCGAACGCGATCGACCAGCCGGCGTCGGGGCCGGGCGCGATCCGCCGCAGTTCCTCCTTCCCGTCGACGTCCCACAGCCGCAGGGGTCCGCCGGGGAGCCCGCCCCCCGTGGCGATCGTCCGGCAGTCGGGCGAAAAGGCCCCCTCCCCGACCCAGGCGGTGTATCCGTCGAACCGGCGCAGCTCCCGGCCGCTGGCTGCGTCGAGGAGGCGGGCCGTATGATCGCCGCTCGTGGCGAGGATCTTGCTCCCATCGGGCGAGTAGGCGACCCCCACGGTCGGGCCGTCGAAGTCGACGTGAAAGACCTCCTCGCCCGACTCCAGGTCCCAGACGCGGAGGGTCTTGTCCCAGCAGGTCGACGCCGCGCGGCGGCCGTCGGGAGCGATGGCCAGCCGATTGATCTGGCCGCCGTGCCCTTCGAGCCGGGCCAGCTCCCGGCCCGTCTCGGCCTCCCAGAGCCGGAGCACGCCGTCGTCGCCCCCGGAGAGGATCTTGCGCCCGTCGGGCGAGAAGGCCACGAACTTCACCGGCACGCCGTGGTTGTCGCAGCGGCGGACCTCCTCGCCCGACTCCAGGTCCCAGATCCGCACGGTCGTGTCGCCCCCCGAGGCGGCGGTGCGGCCGTCGGGCGCGAAGGCGACCGACGTCGCCACGTCGGCGTGGCCCTCGAACCGCCGGATCTCCCCGACGGGGTCCGGGGACCGGGCGGGCGCGGCAGGCGGGGAGGGCGTGGCCGCCGTCTCGGGCGACTCCGGCGGGCTCGAATCTGCGGGGGCGGCCGGCTCTCCGGCGACGATCGGAGCCTCGCCGGCCGGCTCGGTCGTCGGCCGCGACACCCAGGCGATCGCGGCGACGGCGACGATCGCGCCGATCGCCGAGGCAAGGAGGATGGTCCGGCCCCGGCGGGGCTCCTCGGCCGAAGGCTGCTCCTCGGCCGGGCGCGCCGGCGACGCGGCCGATCGACCACGCGGGAGGGGCTCCGCCTGGGCGGGCGTCTTCGCGGGGGAAGCCGAGGGCGCCGCGGCCGCGGCCGGGCCGGGGATCGCGAGCTTCCGGCCGCATTTCTTGCATTCGCCGCGCTTGCCGGCGAGCGACTCGTCGACCGAATATCGGCGCCCGCAACCCTCGCAGGAAAACGTGATGGGCATGGAGAAAAATCCTCGATTCACGCGGCCGAGGGCCGTCGATCGGCTCGCGCGACCGACTCTTCGGCGATCGAATTCCGAATAGAGATACGAGTTACGCAGTTGCCCCAGTGGGCTGCCAGTCAAATAAAAAAGCAATCTGACGTCGCGCTGGCAACCCCGCCGCCGTTGCCTATTCAGCCCGAGCGCCGCAGCATTACAACCGACTACCGACTGAGAGGCTCAACTTCGTAACTCGTAAGAAAATATGCATCGCGGACGGGGAAGTACAATTTCGCCCGGTCGGGCCGCGGTTAAAGCGGGTCCCGCAGATCTCAATTTCTGCACCCCAGCCGGCCAAAGCCGTCCCCGAGGCCGGCGGAACTCTCCCGGGTCTTGGTGGCGCGATCGCCGGCGTCGGTGACAGACTTTTTTCAAGAATGGACGACGTACGTCGTATTGTCGCCGAAGAACGCGAAGTCGTCGCCGACGATCATGAACACGCACTGCAGGCCGATGGCGGACTCGAAAGTATACACCCGCCGATCACCCAACCCGCGGACCGTGATCGAGCAAAGCTCGCCCCTCTCGCCGAGCCAGGCGAGCTTCTCGGATTCGGACAGGCCGGACAGGATACGGCCGACGGCCGGCGCCTGGGACGGCAGATCGAGAAGGTGAAAAGACGTCGGCGTCATCTTCATGCACCCGGAACGTGAGGCGGCGGCGGGCTCGGATGATTCTCCCCGCCGGACCCGTCTCAAAGCGAGACTGAGAACGAATCCGACGCGAGGTAGAGCCACGCGAGGGCGATCGCGCAGCCGACGGCCACGACCAGTTCCCGACGACGCCATTCGTCCCGCGACGCGGCCTCGCTCCCCACGACCGTCATAACGATCACGGCCACGAAGAACAGCGCATCAACCACAGCGGCCTTCATTCCGACGACGTGCTCCAGCCGGCTCATCTCCCGGGACGGGTCGTAGACCCGGGACGAGCCCTCGCCGCGATCGGCAATCTTGGGGTCGTCGGACTCCCAGAGGTCGGCGCGGTAGGCGGCGGGCCAGCCGAAGTATCGCTCCAGCTCGGACCCCGGCGGCTTCGGGGGCGTTCGCGGCCCGATGCCGAGTCTGGGGACGAAGTTCAGCACGAGCCAAAGAGCGGAGGTCACGGCCAGGAGCCTTCTCGTTCGAGCGTGCATCGTCCATCTCCCCGTCGAGCCCTGACGTCGGCGCCGTCGTTACCGCTGCCAGAACATGACCGCCTCGGGCGTGTCGCAATCCGTCCGGAGGAAGACGTAGGCGGTCCCATAGGCGAAGTCGGCCGTCTGGACGCCCCAGCCGTCGTCGCGCACGAAGAAGCCCGTCTCCTCGACGGTCCGCCGCGGTTCGTGGACGTAAGGTTTCCAGGGGAGCCGACTCGGAAACCAAGCGCGCAGCTTCGACAGGATCTCCTCTGCGAACGGTCGGCGGGGCGCGGCCGGACGTCGCTCCCAGCGTCGTCCCCCGATCTCGTAGCTCACCGGCCTCCCGATCTCCTCCGGCTCCGGCGGGGGGCCGAGGCAGTCGACCCACTCGGAGAGCTGCAGCGCGAATCGCCAGGGCGGGGGCGGCCCCTGCTCGGACGACTGCTCCCAGGAAGGGACGCCTCCCAGCTTCGTTCCGTGCGGGATCGCGCAGATCTCCTCCACGGTGTACCTGCCGTACAGGACCGACTCGTTGAAGAAATCGCCGTACCGCTCCGGGGGGATGCCGTCGTCCTTCTCGACCCAGTCGACGGCGACCGCCTCGAGCGCCGTCGGTGCCTCCCCGGGCGGCGGCGTCAGGCCGACGCCGACGTGATCGGCCTCGAGTATCAGGCATGCGTTCGCCCCTTCTCCCGCCCCCCACGATGGGCACCCGCCCGGGTCGTGGTAGCACATGAAGAGGAGCAGCACCCGCCCCGGCTCGCCGAGGTCGAGGCGGTCGGGATGGTGCGAGAGCTGCGCCAGGTGCGTCTGCACGCCGCCGCAGGCCGAGCATCGCGGCCACGCCGCCGGGCCGAGCCCCCACGGCAGCCCGCCGAACTTGTCGACCAGGGATTCCTGCGGCGGCCGCCTCGGGCCGAACTCCGCGAGGGGTTTGTAATATCGCATCGCGCCCGCCGTTTTTCGCCGAAGCCCAAGTAGGAAGTTCGACGCCGCTCCCATCGCCTAGACCTGGAACTCGAGCCGCGCCCGGCCCGACGCGTCGTTCACGACGACCGTCTGCGTGCAGGGGTCCATCACGGCGCCGCCCACCGGCCCTCGCACGTCGAAGTGCACGAACCACCGATCGTGGGCCGATCCCGGCGTCGGATCTCTGGAGGCCGGTCGGAACTCGATCCCGAGGATCGGCGGCGGGGGTTGATTCTTGCGGCGAATGAAGCGGCCGGCGATGGCCGCGGCTTCTTCCTGCGTCAACCTCGGCATGGCGTCTCCTTCCCCCAGGTCCGGACGGCTTCGACCCACCGTGTCCATACGGGCCTCCGTCACCGATTCCTTCGACCTCGCCCGTCCGGTCGACCGGTCGCCAGCCACCACAGCAGGCCGATCGCGGGCGCGACGAGGACGAAGAAGAGGATCATCACCCAGAAGCCGCCCAGGAAGACGACCAGCCCCCAGGCCGACGGCGACTTCCCGTCCCATCGAGCCATGATCCGCAACACCGCGTACAGGATCAGCCCGCCGACGGCCAGGCAAGCCCCCGAGACGAGGCTCGCCAGCAGCCCCGCCCGGAACGTCTCCCTGCGGCGTTCCGGGTCCGCCCAGCCGACGGGAGGTCGCGGCGGGATCGACCGTCCCAGCCGGCGCAGGACGTCGTCCGCCGGGTCGGCGTCCGAGTAGTTCCACCGGCACTCCAGGGTCTCGGAGAGCGTGCCGATCGGCCAGACGAGCGTGCATAGGTTGTAAAGGCCCTCGGCCGTCCGTCCCTGGACGGTCCAATCGCCCCGGGACGCCTCGCCCTCGCCGTCCTCGGCGGGATCGGCCTGGAAGGTGATGAGGCCATCGGTGTTGAAAAACCGATAGGTCGTCAGGCGGACGAAGTCCCCCTCGGTCCTCGGCCCTTCCTCCATCCGCGCGCGGAGTCGAGCGAGGTCGGCCCCGTCGGGCCGCCGATCCTTCGCGTCGAGCTGGAGCCCGAGCCTCCGGCCGCCGACCGCCGCGCTCGAGACCAGGTCGTAGACGTAGACGCTGAAGGTGGACGACCAGGGCGTCTCCGTCAGGTCGAACGGCGGTCGGGCGTCGTCGTCGCAGACGTCGACGGGCGGGTCGTCGGAACCGTCCAGCCGGACGTACCACGACGCGACGCCGTCCCGATCGGACATCACGTGGAGCCAGCCCAGGCGGGCCTCCTCCGGCGATCCGAGTTGACCCAACGGGACCGGGTCGGACTCCTCGCAGTTGTCCGCCAGCAGTTCCACCGCGCCTTCGAGCGAGTACCACTCCCGGACCGAGGCCGGGAAACGCAGGCCGGTCTCCGCTTCCCGGCGCTCGATGAGCCGCGCGGCGGCCTCCGAAACGCGGGGCGCCCGCCCCATCAGCCGGAAGACATGGGCGTGAAATCGCAGGGGAGAAGGATGGTCGTTCATCGGCGATCGTCTCTGTCGAGTCACCGTCGTGTGCGGTCATCACGATTCATCGCGACCCGTCCCCCTGCGATAGCGGACGATCCGCGCCTCGCCCTCGTATTCGATCGAGCGCAGCTCGTCGCGGATCAGGTCGAGCACCCGCTCGGGGCTGCCGCTCCCCGTCCCCGCGCCGACGAGCGGGAAGGCGACCGAGCGATAGCCCTTCGACTTGACGATCTCCATCGCCGAGCGGACGGAGCCCCGGATCGAGCGCTCCGACGACCGCCACAGCAGGCCGATGCCGGCGACGTGGATGAGGGCCCGGAACGGCAGCCGCCCCGCGCCGGTCTCGACCGCCCCGCCGAGCGGGATCGGCCCCGCCTGGGCCAACTCCCGGAACGGGGCGAGGCCCGCCCGCCGCTTGATGGCGCCCGAGACGCCCTGGGGCAGGAGCAGCCACCAGGGAATGACGTTGCGGTTCCAAGGGTTGACGACGACCTCGACGTCCTGGTCGAGCAGGTCGCCCTCGACGATGATCGGTTCCAGAGGACTCACGTCCAGTCGGCCTCCCAGTTTTTCAAGCAGCCCCCGGGCTCGCTGTAGCCGGGCGGTTCGACTTGCGTGTTCACGGGGTGCCAGGCCAGCTTGCCCGCCTCCAGCGCCCGAGCGATCCGGGCGAGCCACTCGGCGAAGCTCGGCGCGAGGACCCGGCGGGGCCCCGTCTCGTGATCGAAGAGGATGATCTGCCCGACCGTCCCGCCCGGTGCGGGGTCGAGGTCGACCATGACGCCGTCGCCGCTGTTGTCGACGATCTTGGCCCGCATGAGGCTCCACCAGGTCGGCTTGATCGGCCCGGAGAGGTCGCGCGGCGCAACGTCCGCTCCCGCCTCCCCGGGCCTGGGCGTGGTCGAATGCTCGCCGAGCAGGAATTCCAGGCTGAGGAATTCGCCGTAGTGCAGCAGCGACGAGCCGTCCAGCCCGTTGTGCATGCGGTAGAACGCATGGACGTCGTCCGGCAGCCGCAGGCCCATCTCGGCCTCCGCGACCTGGATGAGCTCCTCGTCGATCCCCGGCGCGAGCCGCAGGGTGCCCGACGTCGTATTCGCTTCGTACCACGCCACGATCCGCCCCCAGTGGGCGGTGACCTCGTCATCCATCGACGTTTCTCCTCTCGTCGTATGACGCGACATCGTCGGATTCGCCCATCGCTTCATTGATCGCGGCGAGCGCGCGCTGGAAGGGCTCCTTCGCCGGCCGGCGGACGCCGAGCAGGTCCACGTACTCGCCCTCGGCCCGCGCCAGCTCGCGCCGGAGGGCCGGGATCGCCGTCCAGGCTTCCGGACCCAACTGGGCGATGAACTCGGCGGCCCAGCGGCGATGCGACTCGTCGGGGCCGTCCAGCTCGTCGAGCAGGAGCCTGAGGTCGCCCGTGAATCCGAGCCGCCAGGAGGGCAGGCTCCCTTCGACGACGCCGACGGCCTCGACGAACAGCAGCTTCCGGGGGACCGGACGCAGGCACGACTCCTTGTATTCGCCCTCGGCCTGATCGCGCTTGCGGCGCAGGGCCGGCAGGGCGGCCGCGGCGGCGGGGCCCATCTCCCCCAGGCAGTACGCGCCCCATCGCCCCACGCGCTCGTTCGGGTCGTCCAGGGCGGCGGCCAGCGCCGCCACGGACGGCCCGGCCTCGCCCGTGATCCGCCAGAGGGCCCGCGCGGCCTGCATCCGGCCCCAGACTCCCTCGCCCGCCAGCGCACGGGACAGGAGCGGGACGGCTTCATGAGCCGGCGGGCCGATCTCCTCCAGGGTCGAGACGGCGGTGGAGTAGTTGCGCCCCTCCGCCCTCAGGGCGTCCATCAGCGCCGTCATGACCGCCGGCGAGGCCGGCCCGATCCGACCCAGCGCCTTGTCCACGTCGCCGTTCCAGTCCGGGTCGCCCGCGAAGATATCCAGCAAGATCTCGACCGCCTCCGGATCGCGCGAGAGATGCCACAGGGCCTCGGCGAACCGGACGTGTCTCCAGATCGTCAGGCGATTGGAAGGGTCGAATCTGCGGAGCAACTCTCGGAGGATCGGAACGGCCGCCGCGCCCGCCGGCCCCATCCGGCCGAGCGCCTCGGCGGCCTTGGCACGGATCTGCCAGTTGCGGTTGCCCAGCCCGTCGATCAGGACCGGCGCGGCGGGCGCGGCGGCCGCGCCGTAGTTCATCAAAAGGTTGATCTCGTAGTTCAGCCACATCTCGGCGTCGTAGTGGCTCGGCTCTCCGTCGGCGAACTCACGACGCAGCAGGTCCGCGAGGATCGGGACGGCACGATCGGCGGCGAGGCCCCGCGTCGCCAGCCACTCGGCCGCTTCCTGCCGGCGGGATTCCTCCGGTTCGTCGAGGATCCGGAGCCACCCCGCGGCGTCGTCCGGCCAGCCGGCCTTTCGATCACGTCCCGCGGTCCCTGCGTCCTCGTCGCTCATCGCGCGTCCTCGGGCCGGATGGGTTCGAAGTAGTAGTCCTCGTCGCGATGGAGCCATTCCTCCCAGAGGCGGGGGACGAAGTCCAGCACCTGTTCGCGCGTGAAGGTCGCGCCGCTATCCGGGTCGTCCTCGAACACCGCCGGGGCCTCCTCCTCGTCGGAGTCGGGCGCGAAGAGGGCCTCCTCGCGATTCTCGTTCAGGTACTTGAACACCCCGAACATGTTCAGTCGCAGCAGCCAGGGGCCGGGCCCGTCGAGCAGGTCGCGAAGCTCCTCCGGGGTGGTCCAGCTCCGCCGTCGGGCCGCCGCGTACAGCCGCTCGGCCTCGGCCCGCTCCGCGGCGTCCTCGGGGCGCC
>Ga0209916_1001606_pt1 | contig 17310 bp, 13 predicted proteins | sample ThiBio_1000_plan_FD_183956 | JGI IMG/M metagenome (GOLD analysis project Ga0209916, IMG submission 183956) | Wastewater bioreactor microbial communities from Cape Town, South Africa - Thiocy_solids_2 (SPAdes) | ecosystem: Engineered > Bioreactor > Thiocyanate-remediating > Anaerobic-Aerobic ... | reverse complement strand
AAAGGCTTTACATCTCTGTGCTGTATCCTCTCTTAGACACCACTCAGAAATGAGCATATACTATGAGCGTAAAGTAGAGGAAGGAAAAAATAAGATGAGTGTTATCAACGCAATACGTAACAAATTATTGCAAAGGGTATTTGCCTGTGTTAGGGAAAAACGGATGTATATCAATAAGCAAGCAGCCTAAGGTCAACCTTATAATAAGAACAGTGATAAAAAGCTATATAATACTTGCTTTTACCATAGAAATCTTTAGAAACTATGGTAACACTTGCGCTTAAATAGGTTTATAACTGATTTAAGTTTAGTTTCGAAAGAGGTCTATTGTATTAACTCAAAGGTTAGAAGCCAAATATGAAACATATAGCAGGCTAAAAACTATAATAAATGAGAGGCAACAAGCTGTTTTACATTGTACATGAGGAACCAAAAAACTGCACAGGTTGGAGAACTTGAAAAAGTATTATAGGTATACTCAGGAGATACCCTAAAAAAATATCTTGCTTACCTAGTCAAAGAAGTTTTATTGCTGAAGACTAGGAAAAGGAGAAGAGGAGCTTGGTATCATGTACAAGCATAAACTTTATTGATTGGATGCTTTTGGTTTCCTATAACATCTTGTTAGAATGTTGTTCACTTTCTTCTCTAAATTATTTGTAGAAGGCTCCAGGGCAATAAATATGTGAGCTATTCCTTATTTTCTTATAAAAGATAAATTCTAATTTATGCTACTTTAGCAGCAGATAGCTTACTAATTGCATAGTTTTTATCTATTACTAAGACAGTAGCTTCTTTTTCAGAAGGCAGCTCAAACATGGCATCCATAATAACTGCTTCACAAATAGATCTTAAGCCTCTAGCCCCTAATTTAAGAGCTAATGCCTGCTCTACCATATAGTCGAGCGCATCTTCAGTAATGGTTAATTGTACATCATCCATAGCGAAAAGCTTGGTATACTGCTTAATTAATGAGTTTTTAGGCTCTGTAAGGATACTTTTTAAGGCTTTTGCATCAATTGGGTTTAGATAGCTAATGATTGGAAGCCTACCTATTAATTCAGGAATTAAACCATATATTTTTAAATCATTGGAAGAAACGTGCTTTAAAAGGTTACTGGTTTCTCTTGTTCCTTGACTTCTAGACTGAGCAATATCGAATCCCAGGGTGCCTGCATTAAGCCTTTTACCAATAATCTTATCCATACCTTCAAAAGCCCCACCACATATAAACAGAATGTTTTCTGTATTTACTGGTATCATTTTTTGGTCTGGATGTTTTCTTCCACCTTGTGGCGGTACATTTACAATAGTACCTTCTAGTAATTTTAGCAAAGCCTGTTGTACACCTTCTCCACTTACGTCGCGGGTAATAGAAGGATTATCTCCTTTACGCGCAATTTTATCTATTTCATCTATATAGACAATACCTCTTTCAGCAGCAGCCACATCATATTCGGCTGCTTGTAAGAGCCTGGTAAGTATGCTTTCTACGTCTTCACCTACATATCCTGCTTCTGTTAAAACGGTAGCATCTGCCATACAGAATGGTACATGAAGAAGATTAGCTAGCGTGCGTGCTAAATAAGTTTTGCCAGTTCCTGTCTCCCCTAATAGTAAAATATTTGATTTTTCTATTGTAACCGCATCTTCCTCTTCATGAGACTGTCTCAGCCTTTTATAATGGTTATAAACGGCAACAGCAAGCGTTTTCTTTGCTACATCTTGACCAATAACATATTGATCTAGATATGCTTTAATTTCTTTTGGAGTAAGAATTTCTAAGTTGGTAGGGGCAGATTTATGAATTTTCTCTCTATCAATGAGTAGTAAAGCTTCTTCAATACATCTGTCACATATATGGGCTGTGTGACCAGATATCATTACCTCTACCGTTTCATTACTTTTTCTGCAAAAAGAACAGTAAATAGTATCCATATTTATTGATTGTTTTTTTCTAATACTTCATCAATAATGCCATATTCTTTAGCTTCTGAGGCACGCATCCAATAATCTCGGTCCCCGTCTTTTTCCAATTTGCCTTGGCTTTTTCCAGTGTGTTTAGCAAGTATTTGGTAAAGATCTCTTTTTATTTCCAGCATCTGCTTAACAGTAATTTCCATATCAGATGCCTGGCCTTGAGCTCCTCCTAATGGCTGATGGATTAAGATTCGTGAATGCGGTAAGGCATAACGTTTCTTAGGTGCACCACCTGCTAGCAGTACAGCTGCCATTGAAGCAGCTAACCCTGTACATATAGTATGTACATCTGGAGCAATATATTGCATGGTATCGTAAATACCTAAACCTGGATATACAGAACCGCCTGGGCTATTAATATATAAGCGGACATCTTTTTTAGGATCTGTTGACTCCAAAAATAAAAGCTGTGCTACAATAATATTGGAAATATGATCATCTACAGGCATACCTAAAAAGATAATCCTATCCATAATAAGTCTTGAAAAAACATCGATTTCCCTAAAATGTGTTGGACGTTCTTCAATAACACTACGAGTCATATTTTCTATATGATCTATATATTTATCAACATGCATGCTGCTGATATGTCTATCTTTGACTGCGTAGCTTTTAAATTCCTTTTTATCGAGCATAAACAAGTATAGTTTGTCTTCTTTAATACTTTAAATATAATACTACTTATCTACTTCTGGTGTGTCTATTGATGCAGGATCCTTCTTTTTAGATAAATCATCCAACATTTGATTGAATTCTTCAACACTAGCCTCTTTTGTATGGATTTTAACTTTATCTTTTAAGATATGTAAAATTTTATCTTGAAAAATTAAATCATATGTTTCTTTATAGCGCTGGTCAGTTTCTCCACTTGCAAAACTCTTTTCTATTCTTTTTTTAAGTTCTTCTTTACTTAATGTAGCTAATTCGCTATAGTCTCTTGTAGTGCTAGCCTTCCTTGTAATTAGTTCAACAATTTCTTCTATAGTTACTTGTGTCTCATGGTCTTGACCAATCTTTTCAGCTATTAAATCCCAATGTAAGTTAGGTTGCATATATGCATAAAACTGATCTATTAAAGATTCTTCCCAAGTAGGGTTTTTACTTTTTAGCCGTTTCTTGATGAAGGTTTCTGGCAGCTCAAGTGATATATGATTACTAACAGCTTGCTTTAAGTTATTAGCTAATAGAGACTCTGCTACGTTTTGTGTATAGGCAATAAAGCTATTGCTAAATTTTTGTTTGAATTCTTCGAGTGTAAAGCTTTTCTCTTCTCCTAAGATATTAGAAAAAAATGTTTCGTTAAGCTCAGCTGGTACTGTACGATAAATCTTCTCTGCTGTGAACTCATAGTCACCCTCTAATGAGTTTAAAAGGGATAATGTTTCTTGATGAGCAGAGCTTGCTTTTGTAAGTGTATATGGTTGCTTAGGATCCAGCTGAAGTGTTCGTTTTTCGGAAATCTCCATACCCAAAAGGTCTGTAGCATTTTTCTCAAACTTAATCTCTGCAGGAAGATATACTGGTTGTTTAAAATCAGCATCATCTGTAAGTAAGCCATACACCATATCTCCTGGTTCACTTTTGGTTACTTCTACCGCATCACCATACTGTAGTTGAACTTTTTTTATGGCTTGATCAACCGTATTGTCAGCTACATTTTTAATTTCCCATCGTTCTACCTCAGCTTGCTCTAATTGTGTTAGGTCTACGTCAGGAACTAAGCCACATTCAAATTTAATTTGAAGGTTACCAGGATGTTGAAAGTTGATATTTGAATTATATAGAGAATTTTCCACCATAATGGGCTCGCCCCATAATCTAAGCTTCTGTTCTTCTACATACTCTTGGATAGCTTTTGTAACCATCTCCATCACTACTTGAAGTAAAACCTCTGGACCATACATCTTCTTTACAAGCGCCTGAGGAACTTGTCCTTTTCTAAATCCTTTTAAGTTAACTTTGGAACGATATTGTACGATGGCTTGTTCTACACGGAGTATATAATCTTCTTCTGTCAGGTCTATGATGAGATCTGCCTCAAGAGGATTGCTCTTATGGAATATAATGTTCAATTTTTGCTATATATTGTTACGATTTAACAAACAAATACTTATACTGCTTCCAAATTGCCTAAAATCTTATTAATATTATCACAAGCTAATATTATAGAAGTATAATTGCATGCAGTTTATCAATATTCAACCTACAAGCAGTAGGCGATTGTTAGTGCGGATGGAGGGACTCGAACCCCCATGCTTTGCAGCGCTAGATCCTAAGTCTAGTGCGTCTACCAATTCCGCCACATCCGCGTTGTTGCTATACAAATCTACTACAAATAAAAGATTTTTTATGCTAATGAAGCAAAAAAATATACAATAAAATGATATTAAATTTGTTTCAACAGGTAGAGAGATGTTGGATTAATAATTATAACTACATGTCAACTAACTATAATGAGTTATATCGAAAATTAAAATCTTTGTACTTACAAGTATATGGAACCTAACCTTGTAAAATCGCTGACTTATACTGATGATATAATTCGTACCCAAAAAGAGGTAGAAAGGAAAGCTATTTTAAAAAGCTACCGTACGTTATATCAATTAGGGAGTTGGCAACCGTGTAGTAAAAATAAGGATTATCTAAAATTAATGAAAAAGGCTTTCCGATTTATCTTACAGGTATATCAGGAGCCAAATTATGAGTTCATATCTGGTTCAGTCTTTCACCCAATAGAGATTGCTATTATTACAGCAGACAAATTTAGACTAGGTGCTAAATCAATTGTTTGTGCATTGTTGCACGATATTCTCAAGGACAAAAAAGTTACTGAATTGACTTTACGTAAAGAGTTTGGTGCTGAAATTACGTCTATAGTAGTTGGGCTTACTAAGGTAGCAGGGATTACAGCAACAGGATCAGGTAATGAATGCAGTAACCTACGTTATGTTTTATCTCATTTCTCTCCAGATAATTTGCTAATTGTTTTAATAAAGTTTGCCGAATATCTGCGTAAAATGTATAAGATAGAGCAATTTTCAAGAGAGAAGCAAATAAGGTTAGCGGACGAAGCTTATGGAATTTATATTCCTCTAGCACATAATTTAGGGCTGGATAGTATTTATTTGGAATTACAAGACTTGTATTTAAAATTCAAACATAGAATTGTTTATGATGCTCTCTTGAAAAAAATTAGAGCTACGAAGACAACTAAAGAGGGGTTTTTAGAAAGGTTTATAAAGCCAGTATGTACAGCCCTTAAAAAGGAAGGTATACAATTTACGCTTAAAGGTAGAACTAAATCTATTGCCTCTATTTGTAATAAGATAAAGGAAAGAGACCTGCCCTTTGAAGAAATATATGACTTTTATGCTGTACGTATTGTCTTTGATAGTGATATGGGACATGAGTATAGTAGCTGTTGGGGTATCTATGAACTTATAACTAGCCTATATGAACCTAAAATCTCTCATTTAAGAGATTGGGTAAGTTATCCTAGAGATACTGGCTATGAAGCTTTACATATTACTGTTATGAGCCCAGAAGGACAGTGGGTAGAGGTGCAAATCCGTGCTAAAAGCATGCATGATAATGCTGAACATGGTAATGCAGCACACTGGAAATACAAAAGCAATAGTCTGGGAAAAGAATTTGAGAAAATGGATGGCCGGTGGTTAGAAAGAGCTAGGAATTTTCTATCTAAAAATAGCTATGAAGGAGAGCAAAATCAAATATCAATTAGTGTCAACAAAATTTATGTGGATGAGTAATTATTAGACTATTTTATACTTATCCGATCTAAACGCTCTTCCTTTTACTAAAATTACACTCGCTATTTCTACTGTTTCTGCAATAAGCTTATATAACCCCAACTATACTTTTGATTGATTTTAGAAATAACCTTGTACTTATTTTGGTTAACTATTGCAAACTTTATTAAAATTTACTTTGTTGGCTTACTAGATGTGTTATGGTGTGTATGGTAACGAGGATAAAGAAGTTATGAAGTTTAATGGAGCAGCAGTTGTGTTATAGTTGTTTATTTTTCATTTATCTCAAAAACATTTTTTAATATATGTGGATTTTTACTCGTTTAGATAAAGAATTAAAACAAGCTATCAAGCTATTATCATTGGGTACTTTTTTAGAATACTTTGATTTATTTTTATATGCCCACATGGCTGTTTTGCTAAATGACTTATTTTTTCCGCCTGCTGATACACATGCTAAATCTTTATTAACTGCTTTTGCTTTTTGCAGTTCCTTTATTTTTAGGCCTATAGGAGCTATGTTGTTTGGTTATATAGGAGATACCTATGGACGAAAAACTACAGTAGTAATTACTACTTTTATGATGGCCATTACTTGCCTGATTATGGCCAATGCACCTACCTATTCGCAAATAGGTATTGCTGCTGCATGGATTGTAACGGGGTGCCGTATTTTACAAGGGATGTCTTCTATGGGCGAAATTGTAGGGGCTCAGCTTTTTCTAACAGAAGCTACACCTTTGCCAGTTAGGTTCCCAGTAGTGGGGTTAATCAATATATTTGGTGATTTAGGAGCAACAATGGCTATTGCTGTAGGGGCTTTAGCAACTTCCTATGGATTTAATTGGCGGATTGCTTTTTGGATAGGTTCAGCCGTGGCGATTATAGGTAGTTTTGCACGTACTACTCTACGCGAGACACCTGAGTTTGCAGATGCTCGAAAGAGATTACAAAGTGTAGCTAAGAGAGCAAAAGAAGATATTACGCAGATTAAAACAAGGCCTTTTTATAATCAACCAATTGCTGTAAAGACTGCTTTAGCTTATTTTATAATTAAATGTTCTGGAGCAGTATTTATTTATTTTATTTTTTTTTATGCTACTACTACTTTTAAATCTGTTTTTAGTTACGATGCTCATCAAGTTTTACTGCATAATTTCTTGCTAGGTATAGTAGGAATAATTGCTTGGTCTACACTTAGGACTTGTTTAAGCAATAAGGTTCATCCTCTTAGAATACTTACTTTTGCTTGGATTGGAATAAGTATATTTGTTCCCTTTTTGCCTTGGTTATTAAATCACGTCACAGCTCCTTGGCAACTTTTTCTTATACAAAGTTATATTATATTATTCTGGCCCAATGACTTGCCAGGTGTACCTATTTTTTTTAAGAGTTTTCCTGTTTTTAAACGTTTTTCTGCTGCTAGTTTTTTATTTGCTCTAGCTTATGCAGTAGTTTATACTATCACATCATTTGGCTTAATTTATTTAGTAGATTATTTAGGCTACTGGGGCTTACTAGTTGTAATGGTACCAGTACTTATCGGTTATGGTTATGGAGTCCAGCATTTTATACAATTAGAAAAAGCGGCTGGTAGGTATCCTAAGCTAATGACTTGGGATATGGATTTGTAGAGGGGAGGGTAATCGTGTATGTAAGATACCCTCGTTTAAAAGCATGCTTTAAGATAAATAGACACATAACGTTTGTTAATACAGTAAGCCGTTATAATCATTTGTTGTAGACAATCTACTATAACCTTTTGATTAATCTATAGTTATAGTGTAGACAATTCCTAATTATATGAGTTTAGAAGTCAAGGACCTCAAAATAAGTGGGCAAGACTGCGTCTATATTTATAGCGGAAATTCTAACAATCTTAAATCAATGCTAGAGATTAATGAACTAGATTTATCTTTGCTTAGTTCAGGAATAATAATATCCTTACATATCTCTTCTAATTCGTTTTCTATAGCAGGAAAGCCCATATAAATTGCCAAAGGTAAGAACGTTTTTAAAGTTTGCAAAGCTATTTCTAATTGCTCCCATTTAGGTTTTGTGGAAATAGTTTGCATGGTGTATAAATTGTCTAGCAGACTAACCATTAACATATCTTTATCTCCTCCTTCAATTATTTTTTTTATTTCATTGATATTAGCTGCATGTTGACTAGTATACAAGTTGACTAGATTAGCTACCTTACTGTCTATAGTGCTACTAAATTCGCTGGCTATTTGCTCATGTGTAAGTATATTCTTTTGTGCCATATCATATAATAGAGCACTTACCAATGCCTCAGTGGTTGGGTAATATTCAGTCAGCATTAAAGCTACTGCCACAGTTTGTGTGTAAGGTTGCTTGTTAGTGCCTTCTTGGGCGGTGTTGTGGTGTATTTGCAAATGGTGGATTGCTTTTTGTATTAGCGTTAGATCAATAGGATGCACTAATGTTTGATTACTAATATAGATTTTATTTAAAAGCTTATTAGCATAATATCCCTTTTGTTCCATACCTGTTGATTGATGTCCTTGACGCATGTTTGAAATAATTAAAGTGCTATGTATAGCTACAGCCTATTTGCTAGGGAGGTTGTAGGTAAGGAATTTACAAAAAATCTTACTTATACAAAGTAATAATTATATGTATTTTTAGGTAACATTTATTTTGTAGAATTGTATACCTACTAACATGCATACTTGCTTACTTTAAACTAATTATCTAGTTCTTTTGAAGTTTGCTTACTTGTATTGTTAAGTAGCTATTATATTAATTTTTTAGCTTTTCAATCTTACAGATAATCTATATCCATGTTTGCTAACTTATCTAAAGCACAAAAGCAAACCATCGGGCTTTTGAGTATTGGCACCTTTTTGGAGTACTTTGATTTATTTTTATATGCCCATATGGCCGTTTTATTAAATGATCTATTTTTCCCACCAACCAACTTAAATAATGCATCCTTGTTAACAGCTTTAGGCTTTTGCAGTTCTTTTATTTTTCGTCCATTGGGTGCTTGGCTCTTAGGTGTTATAGGGGACAGGTATGGTAGGAAAATTACCATTGTTATTACTACATTTATAACAGGAATTACATGCTTAATTATGGCTTTTTTGCCTACTTATACACAAATAGGCATACTGGCTACCTGGGTGTTGCTTGCATGTCGTATATTACAGGGTTTAGCTTCTATGGGAGAAATAGTAGGGGCTCAACTTCTGCTTACAGAAACTATTCCTTTACCTGGCAGTTTTCCAATAGTTGGATTAGTTAATGTTTTTGCTGATATGGGTGCTTCACTGGCTATCGGTGTTGCTGTTTTAGCAACTTCTTATGGGTTTAATTGGCGCATAGCATTTGTGATAGGTGCTTGTATAGCAGTACTGGGTACCTTGGCTAGAATAACTTTACGTGAATCTCCTGAATTTGCTGATGCTACTAGACGGCTAAAGCAGATTTTTAAAAGGCTTCATCAGAATCCTAAACTGGTAGAGCAGACTTTATTTTACAACGAATCAGTTAATATAAAGTCAGCTTTAGCTTATTTTCTAATAAAATGTGGAGGGCCTACTTTTTTATACTTTAACTTTTTTTATAGTGTTAGCATTTTAAAATCTAACTTTAATTATATCCCACATCAAGTCTTAGTACATAACGTTTTATTGTCAGTTGTACAAATATTGGGTTGGTCTATTCTTAGGACTTATTTAAGTACTAAGTTTCATCCCCTTAAAATACTTAGCTTTATAGGAATTGTATTAGGTATTTCTATTCCATTTATGCCCTGGCTGTTAAACCATATAACAGCTCCTTGGCAGCTTTTTCTTATACAAACTTATATTATAATCTTTCAACCTAATGAGTTGCCAGGTGCTCCTATTGTTTTTAAGAGTTTTCCTGTTTTTAAACGTTTTTCTACTGCTAGTTTTCTATTTTCAATGGCATATGCAGTAATTTATGCTATTACATCTTTTGGCTTAATTTATTTAGTAGATTATTTAGGCTACTGGGGCTTACTAGTTGTAATGGTACCAGTACTTATCGGTTATGGTTATGGAGTTCAGCATTTTATAAAATTAGAAAAAGCGGCTGGTAGGTATCCTAAGCTAATGACTTGGGATATGGATTCGTAGGGAAATATCAAGCATATAAATATAAAAGATAGCTGTAGATTGTTGTGAAGAAAGTTAGAATGCTTCCGTGCTATATAGTATAAATAACCGCAGCTTTATGTATAATTGAGCCCCTTAAATGGCTAATTCTTTTAGTATTAAGCTTATCGCAGCATGTATTATCATATATCTTTATATTTTACAATGTTAGATATTGATCACGTTTCATGAATAAGTTTATATGCACAAGTTCAGTTATCTAAGAAACAGCCAGCGGAAATAATATAGCTTTATTGTTTCCATAAGATTTACGATGGTAGGGGGTAAGACCTAGCTCTAAAATAGCTTTTCGATGAGCTGCTGTAGGATAACCTACATTTCTATCCCAAGCATAACCAGGATACTGTACTGATAGTTTGTGCATATAGGCATCTCGGTAAGTTTTTGCTAGAATAGAAGCCGCAGCAATAGCATTAAATTGTGCATCACCGTTTATAATACACTGATGAGGCATATTAGGATAAGCGTTAAAATACTTTCCATCAATTAGTAAAAGCTGTGGTACTTGTTGTAGCTGGCTAATAGCTCGGTGCATAGCTAAACAAGAGGCATTAAAGATGTTCACTTGGTCAATTTCTTCGTGGGTTGCTTCTCCTATAGCCCAAGCAATGGCTACTTGTTTAATGACGCTGTCTAACAAAATTCTTTTTGCTGGGCTAAGCTTTTTGGAATCGTTTAACAAAGGATGAAAATAATTTTTAGGTAAAATGACGGCTGCTGCCACAACGGGGCCTGCTAAACATCCTCTTCCTACTTCATCGCAGCCTGCTTCCAGTAAATCTTCTGTATAATAAGGTTTAAGCATAATTATATTCTAAATATGACTACTTGAGCAAGCCGTTATAGATCATCCAGGCAATTAAAAGCAATAGTATACTTATAAAGCTCCATGCTATATGGCGCTGAGTATTACTTTTCTGTATTTGTAAGTATAACTTACTAAAGCTTTTAAGTATAATGGCTATCGCACGTCCCATACCATCTATAAGTTTATCATCTATCCAAGCTACAATATGGGCGATAATTACATATCCAATTGTTAAATATTTTATAAAGCCAGCTACGAGCTTGTTTTCTAACCAAGCTATGCCATACGCAGTAGCTATATAGCTGCTTGTTAGATGTTTTATAGATCCGTTTACTAGATGCTTTTCTGCCTTTACTATGTATTTACTGAGAATTAGTACTTGCCTAGTGGAAGATTTTATTAAGGCGTCCATGTACCAACCTTCAGAAAATAATTGTATTAGCTTATTAGATTTAAGAATGCTGGTAAGTCTTTTGGGTTTTCTAAATAGAAATGCTAAGAATAGTATACCCAATACTAAGAGTCCTATTGAAAGGGACATAGTTAGCAAGTGCGTATATGAAGATTTATTTATCGACAGTGAACCTAGTACATACGCTATATTATCTTTTTCTAAACCATTTATAATGAATTGTTTGATAGGTAAAATAGAGAAAACAATTACGAATACTAGTAATGTTAGTACAATACTTTGCATGGACTTTAAATAATTGTTTTTTATTATTGGTACTTCTATATCATTTCTCCATGTAGGGGTGCCACAAAATATAAGAAGAAAAGATTTTCCTAAATATAAAGCCGTAAGAAAAGTACTGGTAAATGCCATAACAGGAATTATATAGGTTGTATAGTAATTGCCCATAGAAGCATTTCCTATACTCCATGTTAAAGTTTGTGCTAAAATGGATTCTTTAGCATGAAAGCCTGTCAATCCAGGTAGCCCGACTAATGTTATGATTGCTACTAAATAACTGACAGCTATCCATGGTAAATAATGTCGTATGCCACCTAGTTGGTTCATATGCACTGACTTTTCTTCTTTAATTCCCTGATATTGAAGAAATTTTATAACAATACCTACACATAGGAATAAACAAGCTTTAACTAAGCTATGGATTAATAAATAGGTAATACCTGAGCCTAATGTTTTTAAGCCAATAGCTGCCATTACATATCCTAATTGAGATAAAGTAGAATAAGCGAGCATACGCTTAATATGTTGCTGGAATAAAGCTGCACAAGCTCCCATGCAAGCAGTTGTATAACCTACTATAATCAGAATATTTTGGCACTCAGGTAGTAGAATAGTCTCAATTCTTGCTAGTAGATAAATACCAATGCTAAGCACTGTGGCTGCATGCAGAAGTGCCGATGCTGGTGTAGGAGCTGCCATTGCATTAGGAAGCCAGTTAAAAAATGGAAATTGCGCTGACTTGGTAAAGGCAGCTATTAAAAAACATACGCCTGCTATAAATAGTTTGTTAGAAGATTGAACTGTAACATCTGCAGTGGATTTTACGAGCATTATTAAATTACAACTGCCTAATTCTTTTGCCATAAGTACTATGCCTATTAATAAGCATATAGCGCCTAACCTGCTAGTGATCCAAGCTTGCATACTAGCTTTAGCAGCACTATGTTGTTGATACCAAAAACTAATTAATAAACTGGAAGCTAAGCTAATAAATTCCCACCCTATCAATATACCCCATAAATTATCTGCTATAACGACCCAGCATGCAGCACTGACAGATAGATTTAATAGTATGAAATAGCGTTGTTGATTTCTTCTATTATCTTGTATATAGGCTATCGAATATATACACACCACCCAACTGACAAGTGTTATCATAAACAACATGAGTGCTGTCAGGAAATCTACGTATATACCTATATGAAATATATTACTTTTTTGAAGCTGAAACCAAGGCAAGGCGTGATGGAAGGTAGTACCTGTATAGGTGGTTCTCAATGCATAGATACAGCATATAATTTGTAAGAATCCTACTAAGGTTACTAACCAGTAAACATACTTTTTTTTCTTAAGTAATCTTATTAGAAATGTTGATAACAGAGGCAGTCCAACTATTATAAGTATAAGAGTGGAAAAATTTATTTCTAAAAATGGGAGAACGTATAAAGAAAAGAAGTTAGCCAAAGCTATAAGTTGCTTATCAGTGTGCTTTAGATATTTTAATCTGTACCTACAAATATAAATTAGACTTATTAGTTCACAATATTTTGTAGCTAAAGAAGTTTTCTTAATACTTTATATTAAGTTTCATTTCAAGTAAAGAACAATAAAAACTATAGATAAAAGTTTAGAAATTTGTACGAGGTTATAAGTTTTAATTATTTCATATTTTTTTAATATAATTGATAAACAGTTGACTTGTAAAATTTCATAATTTTGTGGTTATAGAATAGAAAGTTTTACTTCAAACTGCTGATAGTTAAAGCATTATACACATACAAGTAATAATAAATTATATAATCTGTTTTTTTTATGTTTATTTTTGTCCACACATTTTAAAAATTCATCATTTCATGCACCAACATTACTTCCGTATCTCACTTGTAATTTTCCTAACTGCAATAATGGCGCATGCTTGTTCGTGTGATAACTCTAAAGTGCCACCAACTAATTCCAAGCCAACTAATGAAAAACCTCAGGGAATAAAGAGCCAACCTCGCACACAACCAGCAGATTCACCTAATGATAATTCTAATAAGTCTATTAGTTCTGTACAAGAAGCCATAGTTGAGTTAGAAGAGGCGATAAAAAATAATACAGCTTCTCCTCAGCTAAAAAATGTTTATGGATTATTGAAGTATTTACCACCTCAAAGATTCAAACAGAATGCAGACGGAAGTGAATCTCGTATCAATGAAGAAAAAAATGGAAGAGAACTATATACTAAGTTGATCGATAGTGCATCGTTTGCGGATGCTATGTATAAAGTAAATGCACCAGAAATATTAGGTAATGTTGTTGATTGGTTAATAGATAAAAAATTACTAGGTGCTAATGAAATAGATGAAAAAGGTAATAATCCATTAGAGCAACTCATACTAGCTTTTAGTAATAAGCCTTTTAGTGTCACAAGCTTAAAGCATATGATAGATGCTTGGATGAATAAAGGTGCCCAAATTACTTCTGATAAAGCCAGTAAATTACTAGAAGCATTAGTGGAAAGTTCTAACTTTGATTTAAAAATATATAGTAATGTAGTCGATTTCCTTACTAAACAAGGTGCAATATTAGAAAACAATACTAAGGTTAGTGCTTTGTTCCAAGAAGCTATCGAAAGAAAGGATAAAGAATTGTATAAGCCTCTTTTAGAGTTGGGAGCAGATCCTAATATAGAAGTACCTACAAGATATGGTGAAGTAGTGCCTTTACTGCACGTAATAGGTCGTGCTAGTAGCAAAGAAGGGCGAGAATTGTTACAATTATTGATCAAAAATCCTAAAACAAATATCAATATTACTAATCAAAAAGGTCTTACGGTTGCTATGGAAGAATCTTATGAGCATAAGTATGGCTCACTTCCTATGCTTATAGATGATTTATGGCAACGGGATGATCTTGATATTAACGAAATAAAAGCGAGTGACAATGCCATAGGCGTAAAAGGTTTTACGTTATTAAACATGGTTATAGACAACTGTAGTATGATACCTCATGGACATGAGTGGCAAATGAAGGAACAATTAAATAACAATAAAAGGTGGCTAGAAGTATTGAAGAAAATCAGCAAGCATAAAAATTATTTTGTAAATGACGAAAATATTAATCTCGCTACAAAGAAAATCGAGAAATTAAAGGAATTTTATTATCTGCCTGACAAAATATATACAGATGCAATAGCTATAGCAGAAGAAGCTTTCAATATTTTACAAAATGGGCCTAGAAAGTTTCAATAGGGTAAAAAAGCATATTCTTTGAAAGAGACACACTAGTTGTTTAGTCCCTTAGTGGATGTAGTAATATTTTGGTGAAAAAGCTGAGGATGCTTTTGCCATTGTTCCTCTATCAATCGCCAAGTAGTTTTACCCTTGAGTGCCTTCAGTCTACGAGTAAAATTATAAGCTAGCAAGAAGTCATTTGAGTGACACTCTAGCTGCTGATGCTTTGCACAGTGGCTTGTTTAATAGTCCTATTTATACGTTCCACTTGTCCATTAGCCCATGGATAGGCCCCCTGTGTCCTTTTGTGAACAATGCCTTCTTGCTCACAAATACGGTCAAACATATGCTCGAGTGCTAATGCTCCTTCTTTTCTATTTGTAAACTGCACACCGCTATCAGTAAGTGTTTTTTCTATCTTACAGGGAATAAATGCTATTAAGTCTTGTAAAAAGCGCACGGCCGCTGATTTAGAAGCGAATGGATATAGCCTAGCCAAATAGAACTTAGAGGCTGCCTTTATAGATGATTCAACCTTTTTAGGAGCAACATAGTATGTGCAACCATCAGCAGATTTTACAGCTATCTCGTAATTTTTAGAAAACCTTCTGTACCTGCTCTACCTGACAAAAGGCCTTTTATCCTTTCCCATTGCTGGTCTATTAGTGCATAGCCTCGCATATAAACCTCTCATTATTAGATTATAATACAACTAACTTACACTATTTCCCTCTCTTATATCTAATTTTACAGCCTCTTTTATTTGTTGACACGTCCTAGTTCAACCTAATAAATTTTGCTAATTTTTTAATAAACCAGCCAATTCTTCTAAGTTTATAATAGTCCAAATTCTCCTTCCATCTGGCGCATGCGTGGAATTCTTACAGGCAAATAATTGATCTACTAAGCTATCTATTTCTGTTATAGTTAGCTTTTTGCCAGGTTGAATAGCAGCATGTGTGGCTAAAGCACGTGCTGCATTTTCTTGAAGCGGCAGTGAGAGATGGCTTTTGTTCCACTTAATTTGTTCTAATATATCTTCTAATAATTGTTTTGGATTATGTTGTGCAGCTTCTGCTGGGTAGCCAACTAATATAATGCTGTTTTTACCAAAATCTTCTATTGCAAAACCTAGTGTTCCCAGCGCCCTTTCGTAATCCTGTATAAGTGCAAAATCTGCTGGGTTTAATTCGATTTGATGAGGAAACAGTAATTGTTGAGAAGTGCCTGTATGATGGTTTTGTAAATGTTGTATATATTTTTCATATAAAATGCGTTCGTGCGCTGCATGTTGGTTGATAAGCAATAAGCCTGACTTGACAGATGCTAGAATATAAGTGCCATGGAGTTGCATCTTGGCAGCAGTATCTGTTCCTTCTTGGGTTAGCATAGAAGCTGATTGGATATTTTCTTGCATTGTAGCCATAGAAGATGTCTCATTAACCGCTGACGGTTCATTTTCTATATCTAACAGTTGTGTCTGTTGCCCAGCAGTGAGTGTAGGGCTGTCAGTGTCTAGGTTGATTCTTTGAAACAGTTGCTCCCATTCTTGCACATTAACAGGAGCGTTGTCAAATTTTTTAAATGAGCTATATGTCCTATCTGTACTTGTTGTAAAGCTTTTTGGCCTTGATTGCTCTTGTAAACCTAATGGGTCAAAATTAATATTTTGTTCAAAATCTAATGTTGGGGTAGTATGATGTGCTAGCGCTTGCCTTACTGCTGCTTGTAATATAGAATATACCATCCGCTCATCATCGAATTTAATCTCTGTTTTAGTAGGATGTACATTTACATCGATACGCTCAGGTGAGATTTCAATAAATAGTACATAAAAAGGAAAAGTATCTTTAGGAATTAATTCTTCAAATGCAGTCTTAACAGCATGATGTAAGTAAGTACTTTTTATAAAACGGTTGTTAACAAAAAAGAATTGCTCGCCTCTTGTCTTTTTAGCATAAGAAGGATTTCCTACATACCCATGTATCTGTACAATATCCGTTCCTTCTTGGCAGGGTATTAGCTGCTTTTTATAAGTTTCTCCAAAAAGATGTACAATCCTATTGGCAAGCTTAGTAGCTGGTAGGTGGTAGGTTTCTTGCTCATTTTGATACAGCGAAAAAGAAATATCTGGCCTTGCTAAAGCAATGTGTTGAAACTCTTCTATAATATGCTTGGTTTCTACAGGTTCTGATTTTAAAAAATTCCTTCGGGCCGGAACATTAAAGAAAAGATTTTTAACGCTGATAGTAGTGCCTTTAGCAGTAGCAATAGGTTCTTGCAGTTTTATTTTAGAACCTTCTACCAACAAGCGAGTCCCAAGTTCTGCATTCTCAGTACGTGTTTCTATTTCCACTTGGGCTATGGCTGCAATAGAAGGCAATGCCTCTCCTCGGAAGCCCATGGTACGGATGTTAAAAAGGTCGTCTGCTTGACTTATTTTAGAAGTTGCATGCTTTTCAAGGCTCATCCTAGCATCTACTTCTGACATACCTATTCCATCATCAATAACTTGTATAAGGGTTTTTCCAGCATCTTTAATAACTACTTTAATATGTTTACTTGCTGCATCTACTGCATTTTCTACTAACTCTTTAACAACAGAAGCAGGCCTTTGGATAACCTCACCAGCTGCTATTTGGTTAGCTAAACTATCTGGAAGCAGACGGACAAT
>Ga0209916_1001604_pt1 | contig 17319 bp, 20 predicted proteins | sample ThiBio_1000_plan_FD_183956 | JGI IMG/M metagenome (GOLD analysis project Ga0209916, IMG submission 183956) | Wastewater bioreactor microbial communities from Cape Town, South Africa - Thiocy_solids_2 (SPAdes) | ecosystem: Engineered > Bioreactor > Thiocyanate-remediating > Anaerobic-Aerobic ... | reverse complement strand
TGCACCAGCGCCAGCACCTCCTGCAGTTCGGCCAGGCCACAGGGTTTCAGCAGGACCTGGCTGAAGCCGGCGTCGAACAGCGACTGCCGCGCGCCCGGTTCCAGCTCGGCCGTGGTGGCCACCGCGATGCTCTCCGCCGAGCGGGCCTGTGCATCCTTGCGCAGCGCGGCCAGGATCTGCCGCGCACCGGCGCCGGGCATGCGGCAATCCAGCAGCAGCAGGTCGAACGGCTCGGCGCGTGCCCGCTGCAAGGCCGTCGCGCCGTCCAGGCAGGCCTCCGTGCGGGCGCCCATCGCGTCCAGCCCGTCGCACAGGAAACGGCAGCTGCCAGGGTCGTCGTCGGCTACCAGTACCTGCACGCGGCTGGCGGGGGTCGGCTCGGAATCGCTACTGACGCGGGGGCTGCTCATGACGAAATCCATATCGTTCATCTTGATTTGGCAGAATGGCCCGACATGCGCCCGACTTCAAGCCACTTGCTGCTGTGCTGCCTGCTGCTGGGAATCGGCTGGATGCTGCCTGCGCAGGCCCAGGTGCTGCTGACGGCGAAGTCGCTCAGCGTGCCCGGGGTGCACCTGCAGGGGGTAAGCCTGCGCCTCGACGAGGACACTGCCGGGGGCTTGCGGTTGCAGTTGAGCGCCGAGCAGGCCGACGTGCCGGCCATGGGCTGGCGGCGGCTGGGCCTGAGCCTGGACGGCAACCTGCAGCGGGATGCCCGCCTGCGCTGGAGCCTCGACGGCAACCTGCGCCTGGCCGGCGCGCCGGGCGGGGCGCTCAGCGACGCCCACGTCAACATCCTGCTCAGCGAGGCGGCCAACACCCTGCTGGTCGACATCACCCAGGGCAAGGCGCATGCCAGCACCGCGTTGCCGCTGGACCAGCCCACGCATGCGCAGATCAGCCTGGACGATCTTCCCGCCGGCTGGCTGCAGGGCCTGCTGGGCACGGTCTGGTCGGGGCGCCCCACCGGCGGCAGGCTGGACGCCGAGCTGGCGCTGGACCTGCGCGACCCCGGGCTGCAGTCGTCCGGCCAGTTCAGCGTGGCCAAGCTGGGCTTCGACACCCCCGGCGGCGGCGTGGCCGGGCAGGGGTTGGACGGCAATGGGCGCTTCAGTCTGGACACCACCACCGGCCCGGCGCGGATCGAGCTGGACGGCAGCCTGCGCCGCGGCGAGGTGCTGCTGGGGCCGATCTACGCCAAGCTGCCGGATCATCCGGTCCAGCTGGCGCTGCACGCGAATGCACAGAACGGCGCCTTCGAACTGAGCCGCCTGCGCCTGAACGACACCGACGCGCTGCAGCTCGACGGTGCGCTGGCCTTCGACGCGAAAGGCACGCTGAAGAGTCTGCGGCTGGACCACCTGCGCGCGAATTTTCCGGCAGCCTACCAGCGTTATGGCGAGGCTTGGCTGAGTACGCTGGGGCTGCGCGACATGCGCATCACCGGCCAGCTGAGCGGCAGCCTGGATCTGCGCGCGGGCGGTCCGCATGCCTTCGCGTTCAATACCGACGGGCTGAACCTGGCCGACGCGGACGGCCGGCTGGCGGTCGATGGCCTGCGGGGCGGGCTGGATTGGGCCAGCGAAGGCGAGCGGCCGGCGACCACGCTGGGCTGGCGCGGCCTGCAGTTCCACCGCTTGATCCATGGCGCCGCGCAGTCGCGCTGGCAAAGCCGCGGCGGCACGCTTGCCCTGCAGCAACCCGTGCTGGTGCCGTTGCTCGAGGGACAGCTGCGGATCGGCCAGCTGGACTGGCGCCCGGCAGCGGCCCAAGGGCAGCGGCTCGCGGCCTCGCTGGCGCTGACCGGCGTCGACATGGCCGCGTTCAGCCGGGCGATGGGCTGGCCGGCGTTCCCCGGCACGCTCGGCGGGGCGATTCCGTCGCTGCGCTGGGTCGACGACCGTTTCGAACTGGACGGCGGCCTGTCGGCCAGCGTGTTCGGCGGTTTCGTCGACGTCACCGACCTCTCGCTGCAGCAGCCGTTCGGCACCACCCCGGTGCTGACCGGCGACATCACGCTGAAGCAGCTGGACCTGGCCGCGATCACCAGCGTGTTCGACTTCGGCAGCATCACCGGTCCGCTGGACGGTTCGATCAAGGATCTGCGCCTGGTCAACTGGAGCCCGGTCGCGTTCAAGGCCAGCCTGCTGGCTGGTGAAGGCGGGCGGATCAGCCAGCGCGCGGTGAACAACCTCACCAGCGTCGGTGGCGGCGGCATCGCCGCCGGCCTGCAGGGCGCCGTGCTGAAGCTGTTCAAGACCTTCGGCTACAAGCGCATCGGCCTCAACTGCACGCTGCAGGGCACGCTGTGCCGGATGAGCGGCCTGGAAGCCACCGACGACGGCTACACTATCGTCGAAGGCAGCGGCTTGCCGCGGTTGCAGGTGGTCGGCCACCAGACCCAGGTCGACTGGCCGACCCTGGTGCGGCGCCTGCAGGACGCCATCCACGGTGGAGCGCCGCAGATCCGCTGAACACGGTGCGGGTGGCGGCGCCCCCATCCTTTCCACTACAGGAGTTGGTCATGCGCAAGCTCGTTTATCTCGTCCTGACTTCGCTGGCCGTGGCGCTGGTCGGTTGCGTCACCATCAACGTGTACTTCCCCGAGGCGGCAGCGCAGAAGGCCGCCGACCAGTTCATCGGCAACGTGCTGAACCAGACGACGCCCGCGGCGCCGGCGCCGAAGACGCCGAAACCGTCGGCGAAGGATGGCGGCGCACAGCCGTCGGCGATGCTGCTCGACCTGCTGCTGCCGGCCGCGTACGCCGCCGACACGCCGGACATCCGCATCCAGACCGCCGCCACCGAAGCGATCCGCGGCCGCATGCAGGCCCGCTTCCAGGGTCCGCTGGGCGAGTTGCTCGACAGCGGTGCGGTGGGCTTCACCCATGACGGCATGGTGGCCATGCGCGACGCCGCCAAGGTGCCGCTGAGCCAGCGCGCGCAGGCGAACGCCACCGTGGCCGACGAAAACCGCGACCGCACCGCGCTGTACCGCGAAATCGCCAACGCCAACAACCATCCGGAGTGGGAGGCGCAGATCCGCGCCACCTTCGCCAAGAGCTGGATCGAGAAGGCACGCGCCGGCTGGTATTACCAGAACGCCTCGGGCGCCTGGCAGAAGAAGTGAATGCGGCGGCGCACCCGGTGCGCGATGCTCTTCGTCACGTCACGCAAAGCATCGCGCGCCACCCCGGGCAGGTTCCTTGTGCACAGGATGCGCCCCGGCACGGCGCCGCCTGGTCCGATCTGGGATAATCGGCGGCCAATCCTCTTGTCTGCGCCCCATGTCCCGAGCCAACTCCGCGCCGTCCACGCCTTTCGAAGCCCAGATCACCGCGCTCGCGCATGACGGCCGCGGTGTGGCCCGCATCGATGGCAAGACGGTGTTCGTCAGCGGTGCGCTGCTCGGTGAGCAAGTGACGGCGAAGCTGCGCAAGCGCCATCGCCATTTCGACGAGGCGGAGGTGGTCGAGGTGCTCGTGGCCTCGCCGCACCGGGTCGAGCCGCGTTGTCGCCACTTCGCCGAGTGCAGCGGCTGCTCGCTGCAGCACCTGGACGCTGCCGCGCAGATCGAGTCCAAGCAGCGCGTGCTGGCAGAGAACTTCGAGCGCATCGGCAAGGTCGCCCCCGCGTCATGGTTGCCGCCGCTCACCGCCGAGCCGTGGGGCTATCGGCGCAAGGGCCGCCTGTCGGTGCGCAACGTGGCGAAGAAGGGCCGCGTGCTGGTGGGTTTCCGCGAGGAGCAGAACCCGCGCTTCGTCACCGAGATCCAGCAGTGCGAGGTGATGCACCCGGCGCTCGGCCCCAAGGTCGGCCTGCTCGCCGAACTGCTGGCCGGCATGGACGCGGTCAACGACATCCCGCAGATCGAGTTCGCCGCCGGCGACGATCTGATGGCACTGGTGTTCCGTCACATGCAGCCGCTTTCCGAGCGCGACCGCGCCGCACTGATCGCGTTCGGCCAGCAGCACGGCTTCGCGATCTATCTGCAGCCGGGCGGCACCAGCAGTGTTCATCCGCTGTGGCCGGACCACCCGCGGCTGGCGTTCCGCATCGCCAGCGGCGACGCGCGCTACGCCGACGTCGAGCTGGAGTTCCAGCCGCTGGATTTCGTGCAGGTCAACGCCGGCATGAACCAGTTGATGATGGCGCGCGCACTGGAGCTGCTCGACCCGCAGCCGGGCGACCGCGTGCTCGACCTGTTCTGCGGCCTCGGCAACTTCACGTTGCCGATCGCCCGCCGCGTGGCCGAAGTGGCGGGCGTGGAAGGCGAGCATGGCCTGGTCGAGCGCGCCGCGCACAACGCCGCGCGCAACGGCATCGCCAACGCGCGCTTCCACGTGGCCAACCTGTTCGAGGACCAGCGCAGCGCCGACTGGGCGAAGCAGCCGTGGGACAAATTGCTGCTCGACCCGCCGCGCGCCGGCGCGGACCAGGTGCTGGACTACCTGCCGCACAAGCAGACCCGCCGCATCGTCTACGTCTCCTGCCACCCCGCCTCGCTGGCGCGTGATGCCGGCATCCTGGTCGAGCGGCACGGTTTCCGGCTGGCCGCGGCCGGCGTGATGGACATGTTTCCGCATACCTCGCATGTTGAATCCATAGCGGTATTTGAGCGGTGATGCCCGTGCATTCATCCATGAATGCAAAAGTCAAAAAGCGGCCATCCGTGGCCGCACTCTTCATGGAAGCCCCGCCCCCGGGCATGACATAAACACGAACCATGGCGATCGAGATCGAACGAAAATTCCTGCTGGCCAATGACGGCTGGCGTGCCGGCGTCGAGCGCAGCGAGTCGATGGCGCAGGGCTACCTGGTGGATGCGCAGGCGCTGCGCGCCGGGCTGGCGCATGCGTCAGTGCGTGTGCGCGTGGCGGGTGCGCGCGCGTGGCTCAACATCAAGGCCGCCACGCTCGCCATCGCGCGGGCCGAGTTCGAGTACCCGGTCCCGCTCGACGAGGCGAAGGCCATGCTGGCCACGCTGTGCAACGGCGTGCTGGAGAAGACCCGCCACTACGTGCGCATCGACGGCACGCTGTTCGAGGTCGACGAGTTCGCCGGCGACAACGCGGGCCTGGTGGTGGCCGAGGTCGAGCTGCCGACGGTCGATGCGCCGTTTCCACGCCCGCCATGGCTGGGTCGCGAGGTGAGCGCGCTGGTGCGCTACTACAACGTCAATCTGATTGCGCATCCGTACCGGCAATGGTCGCCGGCCGAGCGCGTCGCGGAGGACGCCGCATGCTGATGATCGGCGTGGCCGGGTTGCAGCTGGCCGAACACGAGCAGCGTTGGCTTCGCTCGCCCGGCGTGGCCGGCGTGCTGCTGTTCGCGCGCAACTACGCCTCGCGCGACCAGCTGATCGCGCTGTGCGAGGCGATCCGCGAGGCCGGCGGCGAGGAGCTGTTGATCGCGGTCGATCAGGAAGGCGGTCCGGTGCAACGCTTCCGCGACGGCTTCACCCGCCTGCCGCCGCTGGCCGCGATCGGCGCGGTGTACGACCGCGACCCGGCCGAGGCGGTGCGTCTGGCCGAGGAGCACGCCTGGGTGATGGCCAGCGAGCTGCGCGCCAGCGGCGTCGATTTCAGTTTCGCGCCGGTGGTGGATCTGGCCCGCGGCAACGCGGCGATTGGTCTGCGCGCCTTCCACGCCGACCCGGCGGTGACCGCCGAGCTGGGCCAGGCCTATGTGCGCGGCATGCATCTGGGCGGCATGGCCGCGGTGCTCAAGCACTTTCCCGGGCACGGCTCGGTGGCCACCGACACGCACAAGGCGCAGGCGGTTGATCCACGCAGCCTGGAACAGATCCGCCGCGACGACCTGCTGCCGTTCGCCGAATGCATCGAGGCGCGGGTCGAGGCGGTGATGATGGCGCACGTCACCTACCCGGCGGTGGACAGCCGCCCGGCCGGTTATTCGCGCATCTGGATCGAAGACATCCTGCGTGGCGAGCTGGGCTTCGCCGGCGCGGTGGTCAGCGACGACATCAGCATGGCGGCCGCCGGCGCCGCCGGCAGCGTGGGCGAGCGCGTGCGCGCGCACCTGGATGCCGGCTGTGACCTGGTGCTGGCCTGCTTCCCCGAGGTGGTGGAGGAGGCGATCGCCGCATTGCCGGCCGACGCCTCGCCGCTGTCGCCGTCACTGGCCGCCCTGCGTGGCTCGCTGGGTTCCAGCTGGGCCGGCCTGCTGGACAACCCGCAGCGCGACCGCTTCGTCGCGCGCATCACGGCACTGCATGCCGATCAAGGAACCGCATGAACACTCCGACTCCTTCGCTGGTCGACGCCCTGGCGCAGGCCGAACTGCTGCACGACCGCGCCACGCTGGAAAGCGTGATCGCCGACATGGGCCGACGCATCGACGCCGCGCTGGACGGCGAGCGCGCGGTGTTCCTCACCGTGATGAACGGCGCGCTGATCTTCGCTGGCCAACTGGCGCTGGCGATCCGCACCGATCTGGAATTCGACTACGTGCACGCCACCCGCTACCGCGGCGCCACCTCCGGCAGCGAGCTGCACTGGCTGCGCGAGCCCGCGGTGCCGCTGGCCGGCCGCACCGTGCTGCTGGTGGACGACATCCTCGACGAAGGCCATACGCTGAAGGCGGTGCGCGACGACTGCTACCGGCGCGGCGCGAAGAAGGTGCTGATCGCCAGCCTTTGCACCAAGCGCCACGACCGCCTCGCCGAGGGCATCGCCTCCGATTTCAACGGCGTCGAGCTGCCGGACCGCTACGTGTTCGGCTACGGCATGGACTACTACGAGCAGGGCCGCAATTTGCCGGGGATCTATGCCTTGAAAGCCGAGAGCGGGGAATAGGACGCCGGGCTCCAGCGGCGCCAAAGCCCCTCTCCCGCCGGGAGAGGGTTCGGGCGGAGCGGGCAGTCCGGCTTCGCCAAACCCTCATCCGCCCCTTTGAGGCAACCTCTCCCCCCCAGGGAGAAAGACAGATTCAGCATCGGCTTCGACCAGCAACCGGATCCTCACCATGCCCCACCCCGATCCAGCCCCCCTCGACCTCGCCGTCATCGGCGGCAGCGGCCTGTACAACTTCCCGGGCCTGGAAAACGCCACGCGACAGACGGTGGACACGCCCTACGGGCCCGCTTCGGGCGACGTGGTGCTCGGCGACTTCGCCGGCAAGCGGCTGGCCTTCCTGGCCCGCCACGGCGAAAGCCACACGTTGCCGCCGCACCGGGTGAACTACCGCGCCAACCTGTGGGCGCTGCACCGCCTGGGCGCGCGGCGGGTGGTCGGCGTGAACGCGGTGGGCGGCATCCGCGCCGACATGGGGCCGCGGGCGATCGTGGTGCCTGACCAGCTGATCGACTACACCCACGGCCGCATCACCAGCTACTGCGACGTCGAGGGCGCCGAGGTGAGGCACATCGACTTCAGCGAGCCATACACCGAGTCGCTGCGCCGGGAACTGCTGGCGGCCGCACGCACGACAGGCGTGGAAGCGATCGACGGCGGCTGCTACGGCGCCACCCAGGGGCCGCGGCTGGAAACCCGCGCGGAGATTGCCCGCATGAAGCGCGACGGCTGCGACCTGGTCGGCATGACCGGCATGCCGGAAGCCGTGCTGGCGCGCGAGCTGGGGCTGGAGTACGCCTGCCTGGCGCTGGTTGCCAACTTCGCCGCCGGCTGCGGCGACGAGGCGGAAATCAGCATCGAGGAAATCTTCGCCCACCTGGCGGCGGCTACCGCCGAAGTGCCGCGCATCCTGGCCGCTCTGCTGAAAAACTGAGCACCGCCGCGAATTCATGCACTGGCTGGGCATTTTCGTATTGCGTTTGGCCTTCACATATTGATACTTTCCTCCGGCCAGGGCGGCTAACCCAGGGGGAGACGGCGGTTCAGCGCAGATCCTGGCGCACCCAATCCATGGATCCAGAGGTTCACGCAATGCGTTTCGGTACGGTCAAATGGTTCAACGATGCCAAGGGTTTTGGTTTCATCGCGCCTGAGGATGGCGGGGAGGACGTGTTCGTCCATTTTTCGGCCATCAACTCCAAGGGCTTCCGCAGCCTGCAGGAAGGCCAGCGCGTGCAGTTCGAAGTGACCCAGGGCCCGAAGGGCGCCCAGGCATCGGCAGTCGAAGCGGCCTGATCTTCCGGCCCCAGCTTGTAAAGCACGAACGAAGCCCCGCATCCTGTGCGGGGTTTCTTTTTTTCCGGATCAGGAGCAGGCCGATGAACCACCGCAGGCGTTTCCTCAAGGCCTCCGCACTGGGGGTTTCGGCCTCGATGCTGGGCTGGGTCGACGCGCTGGCCACATGGCCGGCCAGCCGGCTTGCCAAAGGCGCGAACGCGCGGGTCGTCTCGACCTGGGATTTCGGCGTGGCGGCGAACCGGGCGGCCTGGGCCATCCTCGGCCAGGGCGGCCATGCGCTGGATGCGGTCGAAACCGGCGTGCAGGTGCCCGAGTCGGACCTGAAGAACCACAGCGTGGGCAAGGGCGGCTACCCGGACCGCGACGGCCACGTCACCCTCGACGCCAGCATCATGGACGCCGACGGCAGCTGCGGCGCGGTGGCCGCGCTGGAACACATCGAACACCCGATTTCGGTCGCGCGCCGGGTGATGGAGCGCACGCCGCACGTGCTGCTGGTCGGCGACGGCGCGCTGCAGTTCGCGCTGGAGCAGGGCTTCAGGAAGGAAAACCTGCTCACCCCGGAAGCCGAGCAGGCTTGGCACGAATGGCAGAAGAGCGCGCACTACCAGCCGTCGATCAACAGCGAGGTGCGCGACTACGGCAAGGGCGCCGCTGGCCTGCCCGGCGGCGCGCACAACCACGACACCATCGGCATGCTGGCGCTGGACGCGCACGGAAAGCTGGCCGGGGCCTGCACCACCAGCGGCATGGCGTGGAAGCTGCACGGCCGCGTCGGCGACAGCCCGATCATCGGCGCCGGCCTGTACGTGGACGGCGAGGTCGGCGGCGCCACCTCCACCGGCGTGGGCGAGGAAGTGATCCGCAACGCCGGCAGCTTCCTGGTGGTGGAGCTGATGCGCCATGGCCGCTCGCCGCAGGCGGCATGCGAGGAGGCGGTGATGCGCATCGTGAAAAAACGCCCGGAAGCCTCGAAGACCCTGCAGGTCGGCTTCCTCGCCATGAACCGCGCCGGCGAGGTCGGCGCCTACGCGATCCAGCGCGGCTTCTCCTATGCCGTGTGCGACGCGCAGAAGCAGGACGGCCTGATCGCCTCGCCCAGCGTCTACACCACGAACTACTCGTGATTCCGCTTGCCCATGCTGCTTGAGATCGCCGCCAACTCGGTCGCCTCCGCGCTGGCTGCCCAGCAGGGCGGGGCGGACCGGGTCGAACTCTGCACCGCGCTGGAACTGGGCGGGCTGACGCCCTCGCACGCGCAGATCGCGCTGGCGCGCGAGCGCCTGCGCATCCCGCTTTACGTGCTGATCCGCCCGCGCGCCGGCGACTTCCTTTACGGCGACCTCGAAGGCGAAACCATGCAGCGCGACATCGAAGCCTGCGCGGCGCTGGGCTGCGACGGCGTGGTGCTGGGCGCGCTCGACGCCGAGGGCGAGGTGGACATGCCGCGCTGCCGCGCGCTGATTGCCGCCGCCGGCACCATGGGCGTCACCTTCCACCGCGCCTTCGACCTCTGCCGTGATCCGGCGCGCGCGCTGGAGGACATCGTGGCGCTCGGCTGCGAGCGCGTGCTGACCTCGGGCTCGCAGGCCAGCGCGATGGAGGGCGCCGCGCTGATCCGCGAGCTGGTGGCGCAGGCGGCCGGCCGCCTCGCGGTCATGCCCGGCGCCGGCATCACCGCGCAGAACATCGCTGCGCTGGCCGCCGCCACCGGCGCGCACGAATTCCACGCCTCCGCCAAAAGCCGGCAGCCGTCTGGCATGCGGCATCGGCGGGCGGTGCTGGCGGACATGGAATGCGGCGAGCTGCGCAGCGATGCCGGGCAGGTGCGTGCGCTGGCGACGGCCTTGCACGCGATGTAGGAGCCCGTTTGCGGGCGATGCTCTTGTCTTTGGCACTCGGGGAAGGCATCGCCCGCGAGCGGGCTTCTGCGGGCAAGTCGCGGGCGTCGTTCCCTACGGCAGCGCACGGCCACCCCACTTGGTTAAGATGACGAATTGCCGAATCCCAGCAGGAGCCCCGAGTGATCATCAAGCCCAAAGTCCGCGGTTTCATCTGCGTCACCGCCCATCCGGTCGGCTGCGAGCGCAACGTGCTCGACCAGATCGCGATCACCCAGGCCGCCGGCCACGACGCCAGCCAAGGCCCCAAGCGCGTGCTGGTGATCGGCGCCTCCACCGGCTACGGCCTGGCCTCGCGCATCACCGCCGCGTTCGGCTACGGCGCCGCCACGCTCGGCGTGTTCTTCGAAAAGCCCAGCAGCGAGGACAAGACCGGCACCGCCGGTTGGTACAACTCGGCCGCATTCGACAAGGCCGCCAAAGCCGCCGGCCTGTACAGCAAGTCGATCAACGGCGACGCGTTCGCCCATGAAACCCGCGCCAAGGCCATCGAGATCATCAAGAACGAGATGGGCGGCCCGATCGACCTGGTGGTCTATTCGCTGGCCTCGCCCGTGCGCAAGCTGCCCGATACCGGCGAAGTGGTGCGCTCGGCGCTCAAGACCATCGGCGAGCCGTTCCACAACACCTCGGTCGACACCAACAAGGACACCGTGATCGAGGCCACCGTGGAGCCGGCCACCGAGCAGGAGATCAAGGACACCGTCACCGTGATGGGCGGCGAGGACTGGACGCTGTGGATCGACGCGCTGGACAAGGCCGGCGTGCTGGCGAAGCACGCCAAGACCATCGCCTACAGCTACATCGGCACCGAGATCACCTGGCCGATGTACTGGCACGGCACCCTGGGCCAGGCCAAGCAGCACCTCGACAACACGGCCAAGCAGTTGCGCAGCCGCCACCCCGGCCTCGAAGCGTATGTGGGCGTGATGAAGTCCGTGGTCACCCAGGCCAGCGCCGCCATCCCGGTGATCCCGCTGTACGTGTCCATCGCCTTCAAGATCATGAAAGAGAAGGGCATCCACGAAAACCCGATCGAGCAGGCCAACCGCCTGTTCCACGACCGCCTCTATCGTGCTGATGGAAAAGCTGCGCCCACCGACGACGAAGGCCGCATCCGCCTGGACGACTGGGAACTGCGCGACGACGTGCAGGAGCCCTGCAAGACCCTGTGGCCCACTGTCACCACCGAGAATCTGCGCGAAGTCACCGACTACGCGGGGTACAAGCACGAGTTCCTGAAGCTGTTCGGGTTTGACCGAGCGGATGTGGACTATGACGCCGAGGTGGAGGCGGATCGGCGGTTTGATTGTGTGGAGGGGTGAGGTCTTGGTAGTCGCCAATTTTGCGCGTTCAAAAGATTACTGCCTTTGATCATCGAAACTGGCTTTCCATTTTTGATTTTCGGCGTCTTTCACGACGGCATCTGAGCGACCAAACTGTCCCTGACACCATTCTTCGAGTTGATTTTTTCGGTCTTACAAAAGCCGAAATGGATAAGGGTGTGTAAAGCGAATCTACGTTTCTGAAGTGACGGATTAATTGATGACTGGCGAGAAGAAGTCGACCGATACTTTTCGTGCAAAGCGCTTCGATGTCGAGCACGCGCTTAGTATGTACGCGTATAGCTACGTGAACCTCCCTGCAGTAGGGCTCTACGACACTGAGGCTCTTCAGCCATTTGCGGAAGCCATCGAGTCATGCCACATATATTTCATTGGGTATCTTCCGCGCGTTTCGGTGTCGGGTTCAGAACAGCTAGGTCAAACGGTTTCGATTCATTTGGATTGCCTTGGTGAACGTAGATCTGTCAGTTGGGAATTCCCCGAAGGGGCTTGCCTGAGAAAAGTCGACGGATTTTGGTTCGTAGAAGCCCGAGATGGTCAACGCTACGCACCCACCAGCGATCAGATTCTCGTCCGTCTAAGTCAACAGCATGCTCCATTAGAATTTGACGTTAGATACATAGGCCAGTCCTTCGGCCGAGATGGCTCGCGCTCAGCGCTCAACAGACTTCTCAGTCACGAAACGCTTCAGAAGATCGCTCTGCGGCAAGCTCCCCCGGGACATCAAATCGCTTTGATTTTAGTGGAGGTCCAGCCCAACAATCAGCTTGTGACTGTTCTCAATCCTCACGCGGATGAGCTAGATCGCGACGGGTCAAGAATCCAGGCGGGGCTCGACAAATTATTCGGAACGAGCGAACGAGAGAGGGTGGCGCTATACGAAGCGGCAATGATTCGTTACTTCCAGCCGGAGTTCAATGTCGAATTTAAGGACAGCTTCCCATCCACACGTCTGAAAATCCTACAAGATTGTTACAATAAGGACTTCTCTGCAGTTATCGCGGAATTTTGTTTCGACGATATTCCGTTCGTCTTGCGATCAGAGAAAGTTGCCGCGGCCCATTATCATGCCGCGAAATACAATCTTCACTCTCAAGAAGAACGACGTGCCTTCTTTTCGTTCTGATCTTTCCGGAGATTGCCTCGCAAATAAAGAGCCGGGCTTTCGCCCGGCTCTTTATGGCACTAGATGCATTAACCTGGCGATTTAGTTGGATCGTCCTTACGCTGGTAAGTCCGTTCCTCCTGAATCTTTCCATCTTCCTTGTGGATTTTTACGGATCCCACTTTGTCGTTCATGAATTCACTGGTTTTGTGAACGATCTCAGCCTTGGTGTCGGCTCTGATCGTGGCGCGCTCAGCACCTTGTCCCTTGAGCTTCCAGCCGTCACTGTCTTTGGTGATGTGATAGTTCTTCATGTGAACCTCGCTTACGGTAGGTGAAGCCACGTTGTGTCGTTGACACGATGCCCGTTTCGTCAGTACCGTTCGCTTGCTGCAGCACTCGAAAACGACTGCGGACATCCGTGGCGCTTTTGAGTTCACCGAGCGCCGGTCAGCCACTAACTGACCGGCGCTTTTTATGAACTCGCCTTCATCATAACGGCTTCTATCTCACCCATCGAGACAATAAGTCTGTGGATAAGCTGTGCGTTGCTGGGGATAAAAAAAGCAGAATTGCCGTCAACTCAATGGTGCGCGCAATGAGTCGCGGTATTGAGCCGTTGGTTACTTTTTGTACGGCAAGCTGGACCATCTGCACGGTCGCGGCAGACGCTTTCGACTTCACGTCAGCCAACCTCTACACCACACGTCCCTCACACCTGCAGCCACCCGCTCCCGCCTCTGGCATCGTTCCGGCGCCCCCACTGTCGGCAATGCGCCGCAAGGTGTCGCGGGAGAAAAGGGTGTCAGGGACATTTTTTGGGTCGGCCACGAAAGTTTTCCGGGAAAAGGTGCTAGGGACAAACCTGGCTGCACGCAGCAGCTAAGTGGTGCCTGACACCTTGTTTGCCGTGGGCGTCTACTGTCGCAGCTCCTGCGACAGTCGTGGCGCACCGTCCCAATGCCGCGCATGTGCGCAATAGGGGGGACGACCCATGATAAGCGTGAAGGTTGGTAACGACGAAAAGCCTTTGGACGATGCTTCGAGCGGCTGGATCACTCAGCAGATCGAACGGCGCCGTCGCGACGGCATCGCCGTCTGCGTCATGGTGAGCGTCAAGACAGCCGATCTCAACATGCATCTGTCAACGCCGGAGTGTGCTGGCAGCGCTCGCGGGGGCCGCCCGCCCAACGCAAGAGAGAGGGCCGTCTTGGAGCTGTGGCAGAAGCATGGGTTGAACGAGGCAGGATTTGCCCCTGGTCATGTCGTCGCGTTTCTCGCACAGCTGAAACACGTGCTATAGCGAAATGGTGTCAGAGAAACCCGGGTCAGAGTGCACTTTAGAGACCACCCACCTGCAACCCCAAAACTCCCAAGCCCAAACCCTCCCAGACCCAAACCTCCCAAGCCTTGCGCGCAAGGTCAAATCTTTTGCACGCAAGGCTTCGTGCTTTGCGTCCAATCCCCAGACGTTGGAAAAAGGTGTCACCACTTCGCCGCTAGCAACGCCCCAATTCAGTCAGGCCCCAGCTCCTTTCCGGCTCCGTAAAACACCGATCAGCGGGTCGGTGTTTGTCGTTCAGTTGGTTACAATCGCCACAGAATCCAAAGCTTCGGGGAATAGCTTGGGCCTTCAATTCTTCCTGATCGATTTCGAGAACGTCCAGCCGACTGACATCGGGTCGCTGGTACCAGGCAGCTGCAAAATCATGACGTTTCTTGGACAGAACCAGTCCAAGGTACCGGTCGCGCTGTCACGGATCCTGCAGCCATTTGGTGCAGACGTGGAGTATTTGCAGATTTCAGGCAGTGGTCCCAACGCGGTGGATTTTCACATCGCGTTCTACATTGGCAGGCTGGCTGCATCCCATCCGGATGCCAGGTTCACGATCGTGTCGAGAGACACCGGCTTCGATCCATTGGTCAAGCACTTGGCCAGTTTGAAAATCGTTTGCAATCGGACCGCATCAATCGGTGGTTCCGTGAAATTGCCGAGCCCAAAGGTGACGTCCGTTGCCAAGGGAACGGCGGTGAAGTCAGCGGTCGCCGCGAAACCAAAACTTGCGAAGAATGTTGTTGTGACGATCGAACCCGGAACGACTGCGGGGGCTGTCAAGTCGAAGCCTGCGGCCGCGCATGTCACCGAGGTGGTCAAGCGTCTGAAAGGTCTGAAGGCCGCCAAGCCGGCGACGCTGAAGACGCTTCAATCGTCACTGAAGTCGTGGTTCAAACCCGCCTTGAAACCGGATGAAGTCGTCTCCGTCATTGCGGCTCTTAAAGACTCGAAGAAGATCAGCGTGAACGGTACCAAAGTGATCTATGCACTAGGGTAGACAACAGGCGCCCGACGGGCCACGCGGTTGCCGCCCCAACTCGGCATGCCCACAGGCTTCGACCAGTAAGTCCTCGTGTGCGCCTTGTGCCACGAGGTCAGGCGGGTCGGCGACCCCGACTGTGATGTGCAGAACCTCGACGCAGACATCAGCCATGTCGACGGAGACGTTCTGAACTACGGCGGGAAGGTTCGGCACGTTGGCGAGGACGTACGGAAGGTCAAGGGAGAGCTTGCCAACCCCGACGGGGACCCGGCCGACCTCGGCATGGACTTTCCGGACCTCGACGTGGAGGTTCCCGACCTCGACGAGGAAGTTCCGGACCCCGATGTCGACCTTCCGAACCCCGACCAGGACGTTCCGAACTGCCTCGTTGATAAGGCGAACGTCGACCTGACTAGCTGAGTGCGCGACTGCCCGCGCTGGCTTGATCGAGTGACAACCACAGTTTACACTTCGCCTGTGTTCGAACTGGTCAAATCCGCAACGTTCGATACCTGGTTCGGCAGCCTGCGCGATGTTCGCGCCAGGGCACGGATCGCGGCGCGACTCGACCGCATCGCCGACGGAAACTTTGGCGACGTCAAGCCGGTAGGTGGCGGCGTCAGCGAGCTGCGGATCGACTACGGACCCGGTTATCGGGTGTACTTCAAGCAGCATGGCGCGGTGCTCGTGGTGGTGCTGGCGGGTGGCGACAAGCGCACCCAGCATGCCGACATCAAGACAGCCCAGTGCATTGCGGCCGAGTGGGAGCGTGGATCATGAAAGGCGTGCGAGAGACTTTTACCCGTTACGACAGTGCCGACTACCTCAAGACCGAGGCGGACATCGCCGCGTATCTCGAAGCATGCGCGGAGGAAGCGCCCAACGATCCGGTGTTCATGCTGAAGGCACTCGGCACGGTGGCGCGTGCACGCAACATGAGCCACCTGGCCGAAGCGGCCGGCATGACCCGGGCCGGGCTGTACAAGGCGCTGTCGGGTGAAGGCAATCCCAGCCTTGCCAACACCATGAAGGTGGCGAAGGCGCTCGGCTATCGACTGGCGCTGGTGCCGGATCGGCAGTGATGGTGCGTGGTTGGGCGAAACCCGGACCCGGAAAAGGGATAAAAAGTGTCAGTGACAATTGAGTGGCGGCTGCGGTAGCGCTGGGATTGTCCCGGGCAGCTTGTTTTTATGACCGTCGCGAAGATCTTCCCGGTCGGCGTGCTGGTGTCGCTGGTCTCGGCGGGCCTGCGGCGCAACAGCCGGTTCCTGCCCGCGCGGCGAGGGTGAAGCGTCTTGCGAGCGCAGGTGGGTCGGGGCGCGCTACCGCAACGCTTCCGCGTGGTAGCGCATGGCCACGTCGCACCTTTCATAGCGTGCGCCATAGCGGGCCATGATTTCGGCGTCGTGCCGGAAGCCGAGCTTCTCGTACAGATGAATGGCAGCGGCGCATCGGGTGTTGGTGAGCAGGTACAGCGGATCGGCGCCCAGCGAGTTGGCCCGCTCGATGATCGCGGCGAGCAGGAACTCCCCGGCCTTCATGCCGCGTGCCGACTCGCGCACCCCCATCTTGGTGAGCTCGTAGCTCGTGGCCCCGGTCTTCTGCAGCGCGCATGCACCGACGATGCCGAGCCCGCCGGCCTCGACGAAGAGAATGACGCCACCCGCGTCGATGATCCGCGCCCGCGGGTTTTCCAGCACGTCCCGGTCGGTGGCTTCGAGGCGGAACATGGCGTTGATCCATTCCGCATTGATGTCGCGGAAGTGCACGGCGAGTTCGTCGCTGAACTCGCGGATGGCAAGGGCGTCGCGCATGGTGCTCCCGGCTTTACAGGGTGGAAAGTATCCTAGCCGTTGCCGGGGCGAAGTGGCCGGCGAACTGGCCCGATCCGTCCGCTCGTGGTCCGCCACGGTGCTCGTTCGCCGCCCGCGCGCCGCCTACAGTGGCGACTCCTTTACCGATGGAGTTGCCCCATGTCCAAGCTGCCTGCCGTGCTGGTCATCGATGTCCAGCAGTCGTTCCTGCATGCGCCGTACTGGCGCGAGGACGACGTGCCGGCGTTCCGCGAAAACCTGTTGCGGCTGCTCGATGCGGCGGCGGCGCGCGGTTGGCCGGTGGTGCGGATCCTGCACGAAGAGGACGACGGGCATTTCAGCGCGGCGTCCGGCCTGGTGCGACCGATGGATTGGGTTCCGGAGGCGCACGACGTGGTGTTCCGCAAGCGCGCCCACAACGCCTTCACCGATACCGGCCTGCAGGCCTGGCTGACGGCGCGCGGCATCGAGCGGGTTATCGTCAGCGGCATCCGCTCCGAGCAGTGCTGCGAGACCACGGCGCGCGTGGCGTCGGATCTCGGCTTCGCCGTCGACTACGTGACCGAGGCGACGCTGACGTTCCCGATGGTCCATGCCGGCAGCGGAACTCGCTACGATGCGCAGGACATCAAGCAGCGTACCGAGCTGGTTCTGGATGGCCGTTTTGCCCGCATTCGCACCGTCGATGACGTCCTCGCCGATCACTGAGGTGTGCTTCGTG